>OFSB01000009.1_pt1 | contig 46216 bp, 47 predicted proteins | sample 1543251 | NCBI WGS metagenome assembly OFSB01 (sample SAMN05442521, study PRJEB24371) | freshwater metagenome | isolation source: Freshwater Lake | place: Canada: Niagara | collected 2012-08-03
CCAATGAGCGTACCCAACAAACAACCAATGAAGGCGTAAATCAGGTTTTGAAAGGTGAAAGCAACCCCAAAACCCAAGGACAAGTTATTGATCAAATCCATTTGGAATACTCCTTAACCTGAAATGAAAGTAGGCCAAACAGGGAACTGCAATTTCAGCAGCATGATGAAGGCAAGGTAGCTCATGACAGACAGGACCGTTCCCAAAATCAAAACTTCTTGCAGCTTGAATTTGTCACCCGCCATGCTGACTACCAGAGTGGTGCCATAAATTGCAACGATCAAGCCCATAGCTGGCAATTTGATACTGGGCAAGCCGCCCAACAAAACGCCGAAAAGCAAGTTACCTGCAATGATGAAAAACAAAGGCTTCCAAGCCCATGAGCCAACTTCATCACCCGTAGGTGTTTCAACCACCAAGGATTTGAACAAGATGATGGCGCCAATGATGGCCAAGATAGAGCCCAACAAAAGTGGGAAATAACCAGGCCCCATGCGGGCACCAGTTCCGAGGTTGTAGCTTGTAGCTCCGTAAGCAAATGCAGCACCAACGACGGTGTACAAAAGTCCAGAGAAAAAGTCTTTTTGACTTTTGATTTTCACAGGAACACTCCTCCAAAAAGTTTGGGATGGCGGATTTTGTGCCCAAACAAACCCCATTTGAATGTGGGTTTCACCTACCCGTTGTGAGAAAACAATAAAAACTTTTGGGTTTACCCTAGGTTTTAGCCATTTGAGCCCTCAATTACGTCACCAAAGGTTTGAAAACTTTCAACCATTTCGTGGCTGGCAGTCCAAATCTGTTCTCTACGGCTTCTGCTTGGGCTAGCAATTGATCTCTTTTGGGACGACTTGCAATGCGTTGGGCCATGACCACTGTGTTGCCCTCTCGGGTAGGCTTAAAAGCCCACAAGGCATCTTGACCGAAGGCTTCGGCCATTTGGGCCAAGCTCTTTTCATAGCTCGATGTGCGCCCAAACAAATTGACCGTCATGGTGCCTTCATCGCTTAACAGCGCTCGGCAATTTTTGTAAAACGCAACGTCGTCCAAAACTGGCGCGGCTGCTTCATGGTCATACAAATCAACATGCAATAGATCGACAGTTCCCAACCACTCTTCGCTTTGAATTTCTACAGCCGCATCGGCAATGATCACTCGCATGCGAGGACCATCTTCTGGCAACTTGAACCAGCCCCTGCATGCATGCAAGACACCCGGGTTGAGCTCAATGGCCGTGCACGTCCAGCGAAGCTTCTTGTAACAAAACTTGGTGAGGCTGGCGGCGCCCAAGCCTAACTGCATCGCGTGCCGCCCGGCCACCGAGGCGCTCTTTAAAAATAGCAAGCCCACCATCATTCGCTGAATGTATTCAAGGTCCAAATCAAATGGCTCTTTGATCTTCATCGAACCCTGAATCCAAGGCGTGCCCAAATGCAAATAGCGTGACTCACCATCTTCGGAGAAGTTCACTTCGGGAAGCGCAGGGGCTTTGCTTGAAGGTTTGCTCATGGGGTTTCGAAAAATTGAAGCTGTGGCAAAACACGCTGCGCATTCACAAGCGTTGCATGGGCAATGTCTGAGGCAGAAACACCTCGCAATGTGGCCAATACAGCACCAATGCGCGGCAACTGCGCTGGCTCATTGCGCGCTTGACTGGGTAGCGCTTGGCTCGATTGTCGTTCAGATTGTGTTTTGTAAATCCAGTGCGGCGGTATATCGGGTGCATCTGTTTCTAGCACCAAAGCTGAGAGGGGTAACTCTGTGGCCAAACGCCTTAATTGCAACGCACGCTCGAAGGTCAGTGCACCGCCAAAGCCCAACGCAAACCCCATCTCAATGAATGTTTTGGCTTGCTGAAAACTGCCATTGAAGGCGTGTGCAATACCGCCCTTCACAGCGAACCGTCTGAGCCCCTTCAACAATTCATCGGCTGATTTGCGCACATGCACAATCACAGGCAATTTGAATTTCTGTGCCATTTTCAATTGGGCGTGGTAGAAAAATTCTTGCTTCTCGCGCATGGCAGGTTCACACAAAGCCGGCACAAAAAAATCCAAACCAATTTCGCCTAAGGCCACCAATCTAGGGTCTAGCCTTTGTCCATTGGCATCTTGCGCAAGCGCGCTCTCAATGCACTGCGCCAAAAATATCAGGTCTTGTTCTTGAGCATGCGGCACAAACAAAGGGTGAATGCCCAAGGCATAGGGCTGGTGAAGTTCTTGGGCCAGTTTTTGAAGCGGCAAAAAGTCTTTGGCTTGAACCGCCGGCATGACACACCAAGCTACGCCCTGTGCTTGTGCGTTTTGCAGAACCACAGTGCGGTCTAAATCAAACTCAGGTGCATCTAAATGGCAATGGCTGTCGATCCAGCGCATGCTCATGGTTGCAGCACGCCTTTGTCTAATCGAAGCACGCGACTACAGCGCGCTGCAAGTTGTGGGTCGTGCGTGACCACCACAAACGCCGTGCCTTGTTTTTCTGCGGTGCTTAACATCAGATCAAACACACTTTCTGCGGTGGCGCGGTCTAAGTTGCCTGTAGGTTCGTCGGCCAGTACGCACGCCGGTTGCGTGACCATGGCGCGCGCAATGGCCACCCGTTGGCGTTCACCGCCAGAGAGTTCGGCGGGCCTGTGCATCGAACGATTTTCAAGACCCACTTGAACCAATCTTTCTAAGGCCTTGGCGTTGGCAGCCTCTTTCGACTCACGGCGAATCCAGAGTGGCATGGCCACATTTTCTTGGGCAGTAAATTCAGGCAGCAGGTGGTGAAATTGATACACAAAACCCAGCAACTTGTTGCGCCTTGAGCCTTGCGCTGATGCATTGAAACCAGACCAATCTTGGCCCTGCAAAAGCACTTGGCCTTGGGAGGGTTTGTCGAGGCCGCCCATCAAATGCATGAGGGTGCTTTTGCCCGAGCCTGAAGCACCCACAATGGCCACCGTCTCGCCAGCTTGTACTGAGAGGTCAACACCCTGCAAGACAGACACGCTCAAGCCGCCCTCGTCAAAGCGCTTGCTTAAACCGCGCACTTCCAGCACCGGCGGATGCACCACATTACTCATAACGCAAAGCCTCGGCTGGGTTCACTTGGCTGGCATGCCAACTGGGATAGAGCGTTGCCACAAAAGACAAGGCCAAGGAAATAAGCACAACAGGCAAGATGTCTGACATTTGAGGATCGCTGGGCATGCGGCTAATCAGGTAGATGTCTTTAGGCAAGAAGCTGGCTTGAAAGATGGCTTCCAAGGTCGGCACGATGACATCGATGTTGAATGCAATCAGCAGACCCAAAAGCAAGCCGCCCATGGTTCCCATGATGCCCACCATGGCGCCTTGAACCATGAAAATACCCATGATGCTTTTTGGACTGGCACCCAGTGTTCGCAAGATGGCAATGTCGGCACGTTTGTCGGTGACGTTCATGACCAAAGTTGACACCAAGTTGAAAGCGGCCACGGCCACAATGAGGGTAAGAATGATGAACATCATGCGTTTTTCAACTTGTACGGCCGCAAACCAGGTTCTGTTTTGCTGCGTCCAATCGCGCAAAGCCATGCCCATGGGCAATGCAGGCGCAAGCTCGCGTGCAACAGAGCGCGCCTCATGCAAATTTTTGATTTTCAAACGAATGCCGGTAGGTCCCTCGATGCGAAAAATTTTGCCGGCATCCGCCACATGCATCATGACCAAGGCAGCGTCATATTCGTAGTGGCCAGAGTTGAACACACCCACCACCTGCATCTGCTTGAGTCGGGGCAACACACCGGCCGGTGTGACTTGGCCATTGGGTGCAATCAGCGTCACAGGGTCACCGATTCGAAGTCCCAACTGCCTGGCTAAATCAATCCCAAGTACCACCCCAAACTCACCAGGGACCAGTGCGTTGATACCGGGCACGCCTGAATTTTTGAGCTGTGAGTCCACTGACAAATCAACCACACCAGGTTCTAGCGCAGGGTCAATGCCACGCACCAAAACGCCCTTCATGTCTTCGCCCCTGGCCAACAAGGCCTGCGCTGAAATGAAAGGCGCAGCGCCAATGACGTTAGGATTGGCGCGAACTTGGTGAAGCGTACTGCTGACATCTTCTAAGGCGCCACCATCTGCAGAAATGACTTCGATGTGCGAGACCACGCTGAGCATTCTGTCGCGCACTTCTTTTTGAAAGCCATTCATGACAGACAACACAATGACCAAGGCGGCCACGCCAAGTCCAATGCCAAGCATGGAAACGCCAGAAATAAAAGAGATAAAGCCGTTTCGGCGCGTGGCCCGTCCTGCGCGGGTATAGCGCCAACCCAAAACCCACTCGTAAGCAAATTCAAAACGCATTCAAGACCACTTTCAAAGGCACTGATGGCTAAGCAAGCCGACTGTCTAAAAGGGACATTGTGTCATCCCTGACAATACAGCCATGAAAGCAGCTTTACCAAGCACCAAAACACCTCAGTTCAATGAGGGCCGCTCACCCACGCGACATTGGGTCATTGCCTACGCGGCCCCAGAATCTGAAGCTTTGCGCGCGGCGATGAACAATGCACTGGACACATTGTATTTGCCCAATTTGCAAAAATTACTCAGTCGAATGGCATGCGTCTCAAAATTAAGCACCGCCCCTGAAGGCGTCAGTGCGTTTCTCATGCCGCATGAATCGGCCCCGCAACTTTTGGGTGCCAAAGCATCATTGGGAAAAGAAGCCATCATGACCCCATGCCATTGGCAAGTCGGCATGAACGAAGTCACTTTGCTTGAACCTCAAGAACTGGCTCTGAACGAGCAGGAGTCAAAACAGCTCTTGTCCGCTATACAACCCTACTTTGAGGAAGATGGGCTTCAAGTGGTCTATGAAAGCCCCTTGGTTTGGCGCGTCACAGGTGATCTCTTGGATGGCTTGCCCTTGGCCAGCATTGACCGTGTTGTCGGCCAAAACATCAAGCCATGGATGCCAGAACATCAGCGCGCCAAAACTTTGCAACGCTTGCAAAGTGAAATGCAAATGCTGCTCTACCAACACCCCGTGAACGACGAGCGCAGTTTGAAGGGCCGCTGGAGCGTCAATTCTTTTTGGCTGCATCGCAGCCTTGATCAACTTTATCCTGATGCATCGGAATTCAATGTTGCACTTGATTTGCGTGAAAACATGCAAGCTTCCAACCCCAAACTGTGGCAGCAAGCGTGGCAACACCTTGACGCAACGCTGTGCCAATCTTTGAGTCAAGCCTTAGATCAAAATCACGACATTTCTCTCACGCTTTGCAGTGAAACATCTTGGCGGCACTATCGGCCACAGCCAGTCTCTTGGCTCAACAAACTGCACCGACTGATTCAACCTGTTTCTGTGATCAAAGAATTGCGCGCCCTGTCTTCCGGAGTTTCTGCCCCATGAGTTTGAAAATATTAACGCGAGATGTACCGCCCCGAAGTGCGTGGGCCCTTGAACAGGCTGGCATTCACCCTTTGCTTTCGCGCTTGTATGCAGCACGCGGCATTGTGAGTCCCGAAGAATTAGACGATGGCTTGGCTAAGTTGTTGGCGCCCACCACACTGAAGGGATCAAAGGAAGCAGCAAGCTTATTGGCAGATGCTATTGCCGCCAACAAGCGCCTTTGCATCGTGGCAGATTACGATTGCGACGGCGCCACTGCATGCGCAGTAGGCGTGCGGGGTCTTCGCATGCTTGGGGCAAACAATGTCAGCTACATCGTGCCCGACCGCGTGGTCGATGGCTATGGCCTAACCGCCCCCATTGCAGATCGCGTGAAGCAATCGGGTGCCGATGTTTTGATCACCGTCGACAACGGCATCGCCAGCATGGAAGGTGTTGCGCAAGCGCAGGCTCTGGGCTTGCAGGTCTTGGTCACCGACCATCACTTGCCTGCGGCCACCCTGCCCACTGCAGAAGTGATTGTGAATCCGAATCAACCGGGTTGCGAATTTGAAAGCAAGTCTTTGGCGGGTGTAGGCGTCATGTTCTATGTGCTGCTGGCGCTGCGTGCAGAGTTGCGACAGCGCGGCATTTTCTCTGCCGAGTCACAACCCAAACTCGATGCACTGCTGCCCTTGGTGGCGCTAGGCACTGTGGCCGATGTGGTGAAACTTGACAACAACAACCGCCGCTTGGTGGCGCAAGGCTTGAAACGAATCAGAGCAGGCTCGATGCCTGCTGGCATGTTGGCTTTGTTCAAAGCCGCTGGCCGAGAAGCCAAAGTGGCCACCACCTTTGATTTTGGATTTGCCTTGGGTCCTCGCATCAATGCAGCAGGCCGCTTGTCAGACATGACGCTGGGCATTGAATGCCTGATCACCGAAGATACCGACAAAGCCGATGAGTTGGCCAGGCAGCTTGATGCCATCAACCGCGAGCGTCGCGACATTGAGGGCGACATGCGCCAGCAGGCCATGGATATCGCCGAGTCTTTGTTTGATGACAGCGATGAACCGCCGCCAGCCATTTGCGTTTTTGACCCCGATTTTCACGAAGGCGTGGTGGGCATTGTGGCTTCGCGCATCAAGGACAAATTTCACCGGCCTTGCTTTGTCTTTGCAGCCAGCAATGCGCCTGGCAAAGAGCATGAATTAAAAGGTTCTGGTCGATCGATTCCTGGTTTTCATTTGCGCGACGCGCTAGACCTCATGGCCAAAAAGCACCCGCACATTTTGCTGCGCTTTGGCGGGCACGCCATGGCCGCGGGCTGCACCATTGAAGAAGAACATTTGGAATTATTTGAGTCCTGTTTCATGGACGTGGCCGCAGGGCTCATGTCACCTGCCACCCTGCAACGCAAGCTCGAAACCGACGGACCTTTAGAAGCGCAATACCGGCGCGTTGAATTCATCGATGTGATGCACAAAGAAGTTTGGGGTCAAGGTTTTGCACCGCCTGTGTTCAGCGAAGAGCTTGAAGTTGTCTCTCAAAGACTGGTGGGCGAAAAACACTTGGCCTTGAAACTCAAGCACCAAGGTCAACCAGTCGATGGCATTTGGTTTGGCCGAATAGAGCCTTTGCCAGCCCGGGTGAAACTGGCCTTCCGATTGGATGTGGACGAATGGCAAGGCCAAAAACGCGTTCGCTTCATGGTGGAAGCGGCCGATATTTAACGCTTGGCTTGCAGGGCCTTCAAAACAGCCGGAGAAACAAGCCCCTCTACCTTGCCACCCAAGGTAGAAATTTCACGCACCAAGGTGCTGCTGATGTGCTGAACCGATGCACTGGTGTGCAAAAACACGGTATCAACTTCGGGCGCCAAGTGGCGGTTCATGCCGGCCATTTGAGTTTCGTAGTCGTAATCGGTGACCGAGCGCAAGCCTCGCACAATGACACGCGCACCTTGGCTGTGCACAAAATCGCACAACAAACCCGTGAAGGGCAAGACACTCACATTGCCCATGTCATGGGTGACCTCTTGGGCCATGGCCAAACGCTCATCCAGCGTGAACAGTGTTTTTTTGTGGTGTGCGGTGGCCACGGCCACCACCACTTTGTCAAACATTTGGGAAGCGCGATAGACAACGTCTACATGACCCAGTGTGAGGGGGTCAAAGGTTCCAGAATAAACAGCGGTAACTGAGCGACTCATGGGGGCTCCTGATCGTTTAGAAGGATTATCCCTCGAATGGGCGTTGCAGCAAATGTGCGTGAACAGCACCGGCTTTCATGTGTTTCACCGCCTGCAGTCCACAGGCCTGAACCGCTTCGTCCGTCCAATGGACAGGGGCTTCCAAATAGACCCAGCCCTCTGGCACAACAGCTTTGGCAGCAGCCTGCAATGCCTTCTCGAAGTACTCCCCTTCAAATGGCGGATCTAAAAACACCACATCCAGGCTACTGGGGGCCAAGCGTTGCAGGCCCATCATGGCGTCGCCCTTTTGTACCTGCACGGTTTGAGCTTTTAAACGTTGCTGTGTCTCCAGCAACTGTGCCACCAGTTGTGCATCTTGTTCCAACATCAACACACTTTGAGCACCCCGCGATGCAGATTCAAATCCCAAAGCACCGGTACCCGCAAAGGCATCGACACAGCGCCAACCCGTCAGGTCTTGGCCCAGCCAATTGAACAGTGTTTCGCGCACCCTGTCTGGCGTGGGCCGCAGGCCGGGTCGATCAATCACTTTGATTTTGCTGCGTTTCCATTGGCCACCAATGATGCGGACTTCGTGAGAAGGTGAGCCGATAGCAGCTTGATTGATTGGTTTGGTAGGCATGGGCTCGAGCTTACATCGTTGTCAGGGGATTTTGAGCGTGCCTTAAGTTTTCATAGAATAGAGCCCAACACACCCTTCAATATGTTCCGATTCTTTCGATCATCCCCCAAACCAGCCCCTGTTGATGACAAGGCCTTGCCTGCCAGTCCCTCGTCAACTCAAGTCGAGTCAACCACCGCATCTGAACAGCCTACGGCTGCTGAAGCACCCCGCCAATCTTGGCTTAGCAAGCTCAAAGCGGGTCTGCGTAAAACGGGTGGAAGCATTGCCTCGGTCTTTACCGGCACTCAAATTGACGATGCACTGTACGAAGAGCTTGAGACGGCCTTGTTATTGGCCGATACAGGCGTCAAAGCCACAGAACACTTGTTGCAAGACCTTAAAGCGCGCGTCAAAGCAGCCAAAGCCACCGATCCAGCGGCGGTCAAAGCCTTGCTGATTGATGCCATTGCCCATCTGCTCCTGCCCCTTCAAAAGCAACTTCACATCGGCACTCAAAAGCCGATGGTCATCATGGTCGCCGGCGTCAATGGCGCTGGCAAAACAACTTCTATTGGCAAACTCACTCACCACTTGGCAGACCAAGGGGCCACTGTTTTGCTAGCCGCAGCCGATACGTTTAGGGCAGCGGCACGCGAGCAGTTAGCGGTATGGGCTCAGCGCAATACGGTAGAAATCATCAGCCAACAAGGCGGTGACCCTGCTGCAGTCAGTTTTGATGCTGTGTCTGCGGGCAAAGCACGCGGCAGAGATGTGGTGCTGGTCGATACAGCGGGCCGCTTGCCTACCCAACTGCACCTCATGGAAGAATTGAAAAAAATCAAACGAGTGGTGCAAAAAGCCGATGCAACTGCCCCGCATGAAGTCTTGTTGGTCATCGATGGCAACACGGGTCAAAACGCATTGACACAAGTGAAGGCGTTTGACGAAGCTTTGGGTTTAACAGGTCTCATAGTGACCAAACTGGACGGCACCGCCAAAGGGGGCGTGCTGTGCGCCATTGCCCGCGAAAAAGCCATTCCTGTGTACTTCATCGGCGTGGGCGAACAGCTTGAAGATCTGCAAACTTTCGATGCGCGCGAGTTTGCCGAAGCCTTGCTGAGCTGAATCGATCCTCTAATACCGAATCGGCGCAAATGGCCGCGGGTCAATGCTGGTTACCTCTCTCGACATCAATTCAGACAAAAGCACACCCGTGCCTGGGCCTGTGCTGAAGCCAATGTGTTGATGTCCAAAGGCCAACCACAAACCTGGGCAGTTGGGCATCTCGCCAATCACAGGGCGGCTGTCAGGCGTGGTGGGCCGAGAACCCAACCAATCTGATCCTGGAACGGCAGATTTCATGGGCAAGACACGCCGAGCTGCATTCTCTGCAGCTTCTAATTGCTGCAAATTGGGTGCAGCGTCGCGCGCGGCCAACTCAACGCCAGTACTCAGTCGAAAGACGTCTGCGCCCTGATCGTCTTTCATGGGCGATAAAACATAAGCGCCAGACAAGTCATAAATGGGGCGCCCCAAACGAACCCCTTCTAGCGCTTGAAAATGGCGATGGTAGCCGCGCTCAAAACCCATATGGGCTTTGAAGGTACTGCTCAAGTGACTGGCCTCAAGCAAGCTCTCTGACCAAGGCCCCAAGGCCATCACCAAGTTAGGCGTCCAATGCACGCTCCCTTCTGGACTCACCCATTGCCAGCCATTGGGTTGCTGTTGAATAACACGGACTTGTGCTTGCACAATGTGCCCGCCGCCTTCCAAAAACTGCTTCGCATAGGCTTTCACCACGGCACGAGGGTTATCGACCGATGCGGCATCTTTAACCCACAGCGCATGGCTAAATGTTGGCGCCAAATGGGGCTCCAAAGCTTGCAGTGATGACGCGTTCAAAACTTCTGCAGCAACACCAAATTCTTGCAAAATTTCACGACTGACAGCACCTGATTGAAATGCGGCGTCATGTGCATACAACCAAAGCCATCCTGTATCACGCAATCGGTTTTCAACATGGGCCTTTTTCAACCACGCTCGGTGTGTGTCCGAAGACAGCTGTATCAAACCATCCAGTGCCACGGTAGTCACTTCAAAAGAAGAACGTTTAGCGTGCCAAAGAAATCGCCAAAGCCACGGCCACTGAGTCAGAGCACTGGTTCTGATCGTCAATTGCGGCCCAGATCTGAGCAACATCGAGGGCAGACTTTGCAATAGACCAGGTCGATTGAATGGCAAGAATGAACTGCGCGAAAGCACGCCTGCGTTGCCATGCGACGTTTCTTCGCCGGGCGCTTGTTGGTCCACCAAGGTGACGCGCCAACCCTTGGCTTGTAAGGCCAACGCACATGAAACACCCACCATGCCGGCGCCTAGCACGGTCACTTGTCGACTGGTTTCAAAAAGATTCATGGTCCTATTTTGCTTGAAAACCTTCTGGGTTAAATGCAAGTGAACTGCGCTTTAGATTTATAGTGTCGTCATGAAATTTATCCAATGGCCTATTGCCAGTGCAATCATTTTGGTTTTAGGCGCTTCTGTCTTCTGGTTGACTAAAGATAATGAGCCAGCCAAACAAGCGACATCCGCCAAATTCCAATGCGAGCTCCCCCCCGCATCAACCGCAGCACCGCGTCCGGGCATGGTTTGGATTCCAGAGGGTGTCTTCGACATGGGCGACAGTGTTTACGCTGAAGAAAAACCTGTTCGAAATGTGCGGGTTAAAGGCTTTTGGATGGACCGCACCGAAGTAACCAATTTGGAATTTGCTGCCTTCGTGAAAGCCACTGGCTATGTCACGGTAGCCGAACGTCCTGTGAATCCACAATTGCTGAGCAGCCTGCCAGAAGACATGCGCAAACCTGGGGCCGTGGTGTTCAAAGTACCTGCCCAATTGAACTACGGCGACGATCCTCGTCAGTGGTGGCAATACATACCCGGCGCCAGCTGGCAGCACCCAGCAGGCCCTGGCTCCAACATCGATCGGTATGGTCACTTTCCGGTGGTCCATATTGCTTATGAAGATGCCCAAGCCTACGCCAAATGGAAGGGGCATCGGTTGCCCACGGAAGCAGAATGGGAGTGGGCGGCACGTGCTGGCGCCAAGGAATTACCTGGCCAACACGATCAGCCTGAGAGTGCCAACACATGGCAAGGTATTTTCCCCATGGCCAATGCCAGTGAAGATGGCTTTTCAGGCATTGCGCCTGTGGGCTGCTATGCGCCGAATGCCTACGGATTGTTCGACATGATTGGCAATGTCTGGGAACTCACCGCCGATGTATTTGTAGCCGAAAGGCCTGCAGTTTCCAGTCAGACAGGTACAAGTCCCAACCAAGGGCTAGACCCAGATGAAGCACAACGGCCGCCCATTTTTAAAAAGCTTCAAGCCAATTCAGATCCAAAAGCACGCGTGATCAAGGGCGGCTCTTTTTTGTGTGCCCCCAATTACTGCATGCGCTATCGCGCAGGATCTAGGCAGCCTCAAGAAGAAGATTTGGCGGTCAGCCACTTGGGGTTTAGAACCCTCTATCAGCCATGATGATTGCAAAACGCTTAGTCCTTGCAACTTTGGTTTTGGTGGCCGTCATCACTGCCATGCTGCTTGTCATGAAAGACAAGATCATGCTTGGCGCTGAGGCTTATTTGTATGGCTACCCATTGGTCATGATGGAAACCACGCGTATTCAAAGCGCGAAATACATCGGTCCTGAAAATCAGTTGCGCATGGTCAGACAATTTCCCAACGCGCAATTTAAAGAGGTGGTGCGGCCCAATGTCGATACGCTCTACACCACAGCATTTATCAGCATGAAAGAGGGGCCGTGGGCGTTTGAAATGCCCGCCAACAACAAGCGTTATGAGTTGATGCCCTTCATGGATGCATGGACCAATGTGTTTGCATCACCTGGCACCAGAACCTCGGGCAATCAAGGGGGCACTTATTTGTTGGCCGGCCCAGAATGGAATGGCCAGGGGCCCAAGGGCATGACACTTTTAAAGTCACCCACCGACATGGTCTGGCTCATTGGCAGAACGCAAACCAACGGCACAGCAGATTTTGCAACGGTGCATGAATTGCAAAACCGACTTCGGCTATCGAAATGGCCACAGCCGCCAGACAGCCTGTCGGCAAGCACCGATTCGAAAAGAGATGCACAACCAAGCTGGCAAGTCAGCACTGAACCAAGCCTAACGCCTGTGGCACAAATGAAAGCTCTAAACACCACTGAGTTTTTCAATCGGCTTATGAAATTGATGGTGAGCAACCCACCTTCGCCAGAAGATGCGCCCCTGCTTGCAAGACTGGCACAACTTGAAATTAAACCTGGCCAAGCCGTGCATTTAAGCGCATCGAATGCATTGAGTTTCAGCTTGGGTCGATGGATTGCCAACCAGCGCGTCATGAAGGCATTGAACACCAAAGCTCAAGATGGAAGCTGGTCTTACCCGCCCTCGAATTTGGGCCGCTACGGCACCGACTACAACACGCGCGCTGCGGTGGCCATGGTGGGTCTTGGCGCTAACTTGCCAGAGGATGCGATGTACCCCAACACCGTCCTTGACCACCAAGGTCAAGCACTGAATGGCAAGCACCGATACCGCTTGCATTTTGCGGCCAATGCGCTGCCACCCGTCAAAGCCTTTTGGTCGATCACGGCTTACGGAGCAGATGAGTTTTTAATTGACAACCCGTTGCAAAGATTTGCCATAGGTGACCGCGATCCCTTGGTTTTCAATGCAGATGGTTCTCTGGACCTTTGGGTGCAAGCCACACCCCCTTCCCAGAAAGAAGCTGCGGCCAATTGGTTGCCCGTTCAAATGGGCGCTCCGTTTTTACTCAATGCAAGACTGTATTGGCCAGAAGACAAGGCATTGAATGGGCAGTGGAAGATGCCAGCGGTTGAACGGCTGAACTAAGACTCTCAAGTGACTTGTTTCAAAACCAGATAGTTTGAAATCAGGCCTTGCACATAGGCTCTGATGTTGGGGGGATTCACAGGCCGACTTAAAGCCTGATAGCCACCCACAATGGCCAAATAAAGAAGCGCAGCCAAATCACGCGCCTTGGTTGGGTCTTTCAAAATCACCAAAAATTTGGACTCAAATAAATTGATGCGCTCTGCGTCAACTTCCACCAGCATTTGAGCTGCGCCTTTGTGAAGATGACTCAAGGCTCTTAAGGCTTGCTCAAAGCGGAGGTTCTCAAGTTCTGTGCCGGCTTGGTTAAATGCAGCATCCACCACAAACTCCAAATCTTGAATAGGATCATCGCTGCGATGCGATTTTAATTTTTCATCGAGCTCAAGCTGGGCCAATTTCCATCGCATCAGCAAGCTGCCAATTAAGTCGGCATGGTCGGTGAAGTGCCAATAAAAACTACCGCGGGTGACTTTGAGTTTTTCGGCCAATGCCAATACTTTGACATTTTCAAAGCCCCCGGCTACAACCGCTTGAAAGGCCTCGTCAAGCCAATTGTCCCGCGTCAGACGCGCACCATCGGAGGCGGCCGATTTGGGCTTTTGATTTTGTGTGTCCATCAGTGTCATGTCCTATTTGTAGCACAACAAATTCATCTGAATAAAAGCCCTCGCTAGCGAAAACCCTAGACTGGTATTCATCTTTGCTGTGCTAGAGTGAAATGTCAATACACATGTGTACTGATTAACAAAACAAAAGGAGACCCCATGTTGACATCAAAACGAAAAAATAAACACACGGCACTTGTCATTTCAACCCTTTCATGGGGAGTTTTCATTGCCTGTGGCTTTAGCGCGCACGCAGCTGAGAACTACAAACTAAGACAGGCACCCTTGGGAAGTTTTGGGGGAGATATTGCAACACCTGCAGACAAACCTGGTTTCTTTGGAACAGCCAGTTTGACGGAACTGACCATTGAGGGAATCAAGGGACCGACGGGCGCAGCATTAACAAGACCCTCGCCCATTTCCAACACGCCTCTCGGTCTTATTGACCCTAGGTTTGCCGCTTTAAATGCCATTAGAGCAAGTGTCGCTGATGGCGCTGTCTCTTTGACCCAAGATCAAACTCAATTGAATTTAGCGGGCGGCTACCTCACAGAAAGCACATATGCCGATGGCCGCATCGCTTTTGTTGCCAATGTACCTTTTGTGAAACAAAGCAGAAATGTGCTTGTGACTTACCCCACAGCCACATTTTCATCTCCCATACCACCTGTCAATAATTTCAACGCCATTATTCCCGCTGCCATCAATGGCGCAGTGAGTACAGCAGCTGCGAATGCGTCCAAATTAGCTACTGGGGATGCCTCCGGCATGGGTGACACTGAACTTTCAGCCGTCTGGGTTCGACACACGGACAGATTGAAAGTGGCAGCTGGCATCTCAGTGTTTGTTCCGACAGGTAAATATTCTGTGGCAAGAGACACGGCTTTACAAGCAAACCCTGGCTTTGGAGATTTCTACACCATTCGACCCGGTGCGGCATTTACTTACAACCTAAATCCAAGCCATTCCAATCAAGATTGGGATGCTGGCGTCACCATTGCAGGACGTATCGCTTATGGCACGAACACAGTCAATAAGGACACCCATTACAAAAGCGGCAACTTCGTTTATTCCGAAGCCGCCATTGTGAAGGTCTCTGGCGATTGGGCAATGGGTATGAATGTGTTTTCAACACAACAAGTCACAGATGACACGTACTCAGGTACAGACAAAACAAAAGCAATTATTGGACGGTACAAAACATTAGGTGCCGGCCCCTTTATCTCTTACAAAATACCAGGACAAAACGCCGGGTTAAATTTTCAAGTGAACAACAACTTCGATGGCAAAAATGCGATCAATGTGAAAAGCTACCAACTGCGTTTGATCAAAGCTTTCTAACTTAATTCATTTTGCGAATTCAATTTAACTCAGGCAGGTTGATTTCGTATCATGTTTTTTAGGTCCCCTCAAAGTTGGCTGATGCCTGTCATCAGTCAACTTTTTTTATCCCGATCCCGTCTACTTAAACTGAGACACAAAGCAGAGAAAAAAAGACAAGAAGCCAAGCGGCCGCACGTCATCCATTTTTTTCACCAACTGGACGACCCTTATTCACAGTTGCTGACAAAGGCTCTACCCGTTCTGCAATCTCGCTACAACATCATCTTAGAGACCCATCTTGTTGAAGCTCCTGAGGATTCAGCAGTTCCCGAGAGAGCCATGCTGAAAGCCTACAGCCTATTGGATGCACAACGATTGGCCAATCGGTTTCAGTTGGATTGGCAATTTGTACAGCCCAGTGAACTGCCAAATTCAGATGCAGCAAGTGAATCAAACGCACTTCGGAAAAAGTGGGGCCACTATCTTGGCGCCACGCTTTATTACGAAGGGGAATGGTATTGGGGCATTGACCGCCTACATCACTTAGAAGATAGGCTGAACGATTTGGGTCTAGGCCAAACAAACTTCAACGCCCACCTTTTCCCTGCTACGCAATACGCCCACTGCCAGATCACTCCTCAAAATACAAGCATTGATTTTTTCTTCTCTTTCAGAAGCCCCTACTCCGCCATTTCAGCAGCGAAAATTTTCCACTGGGCCCATCAGGCAGGCGTCCATATCAAGCTCAGGTATGTGTTGCCGATGGTCATGCGGGGCTTGCCGGTCCCTGCAGAGAAGCGCAAGTACATCATCTTAGATGCGGCACGTGAAGCTTACGTTCAGGGCGTGCCTTTCGGACGTTTGAATGATCCTGTTGGAAAACCCACAGAGCGTGGGTTAGCCTTGATGCCGTTTGCAGAAATGCACAATTTGGCAGAGGACTATGTGATGTCCTTTATGCAGGGAGTTTGGTCTGAAGGACTCGATGCTGGGCTTGATTCGCATTTGAAAATCATCGTGGAGCGCGCGGGTTTAAACTGGACAGCAGCCAAAGACATCCTGCGAAGTCAATCCAATGAAGCTCACTGGCGCGCGATCGCTGAAGAAAACAGACAGGCCCTTTTTGCTCTTGGCTTGTGGGGTGTGCCATCTTTTCGCTACGAAAATACATCGGCCTGGGGTCAAGACAGATTCTGGGTCATTGAAGATGCTTTAAATGCGCAATTTGGCGCTTTCCCTGACGATTGACTATGACTGACTTTCGCAATTCCTACTCAATCTGGCAAGTTGCGCTGGTAGCCCTTCTTTTCACCTTGTGCCCGCAATCCGAGGCCAAACGACCCAACATGGTTGTGATGCTGGCAGATGACTGGGGCTTCAGTGACGTTGGTGCATTTGGCGGTGAAATTCAAACGCCCAACCTGAACCAATTGGCGCAATCAGGTATGCGCTTTTCAAACTTTCATGTCAGCGCATCTTGCTCTCCTACGCGATCGATGTTGCTCACCGGGGTCGACAATCACCTCAATGGTGTGGGCAATATGCGGGAGACCATTCCGCAATCGCATGTGGGCCGCGCCGGGTATTTGAGTGTGCTCAATCAGCGTGTTGTCACGGTATCAAGCTTGCTGCAAGACAGCGGCTACAGAACCTATGTCGCCGGCAAATGGCATGTCGGCAAAGAGCCGCACAACTTACCACCTGCCAGAGGATTTGATCGGTCCCTGGTGATGGGCGACAGCGGTTCGGACAATTGGGAAACCGGAAAGCTTTACTTAGACCTCACAGACAAGGTGTATTGGTACGACAACGGGCAAGAAGCCAAGATGCCCAAAGAGTTTTACTCCACAGAGTTTTACATCAACAAAACACTTGAGTACCTTCAAGCCGACGCCAAATCAGACAAACCCTTTTTTGCCTACATCGCATTCCAGGCCAACCACATTCCGCTTCAAGCGCCTCAATCGTTCATTGACAAATACAAAGGTCGCTACGACAAAGGTTGGGATGTATTGCGCAATGAACGACGCGACAAAGCCATTGCCCTTGGCCTTGTGCCAGCCAACTCCAAAATGGCCCATTTACCTTCAACCCATGTGGCCTGGAATTCTTTGAGTGCGGCAGACAAAGCCTATCAAGCTCGCCGCATGGAGGTTTATGCAGCCATGGCAGAGGCCATGGACTTTCACATTGGCCGGCTCATCGCTCATTTGAAAGAAACGGGCGAATTTGATCAAACTGTTTTCATGTTCTTGTCTGACAATGGCGCAGAAGCTTCCGATCCTTATGCCTTGGCTGTAGGTCGTTGGTGGCTAGATCAAAATTACAACCGCGATATCGATCGTTTAGGCAGCAAGGGCGCCTACAGCGTCATTGGCCCCAACTGGGCAAGTGCTGCCACAGCACCCTTAAGCACTTACAAATTTTTTGCAGGTGAAGGCGGCATTCGTGTGCCGTTGATTATTTCAGGCATTCCCAATATGCCAAAGTCCGCCAGCAATCGGGTGCATACCAGCCTCACACACGTGAATGACATCGTGCCCACACTGCTTGACTTGGCCCGCGTTCAGCATCCAGGCACCCTCTACAAAGGGCAAACCATCTATCCATTGAGTGGCCACAGTCTGATGCCAGTGATCACGGGTGATGCAACAAGAGTTCGCAGGCCTGATGAAATATTGGGATACGAATTGTCAGGCAACCGCGCCTTGTTTAAGGGTGACTATAAATTGGTCAGCAACTTAACTCCGGTAGGCGACGGTCAATGGCATTTGTACAACATTGTCAAAGACCCTGGTGAGACGCAAGACTTACAGCAAGAATTACCCGATCTGTTTTTAAGCATGCAAGCAGACTATGCCAAATGGGCCAAAGCCAATGGTGTGCTTGAAATGCCAAAAGGCTACGACCCTATTGAACAGGTCATCATCAACTCTCTGGTGTTTGTCTATTGGCCTAGGTACAAATTGCATCTGATCGGCATCTTTGGCGTGCTACTTTTAGCAACATTTTGGTTTTGGCGCCGGCGCATACGAACCCCTCTCAAGCAGCCAGCTCATTGAGCAATAGACATGGCACCCTCTGGTTACTATGACAGTCCGTGGCCTTGCGAGGACGCAGGGCCCTCTAGACTTCAAACACCACACACCAGCCATTGCTTAGATCTACAACCTGGCATGAAGCTAGCGTGTGCGTCAAAACGCACACAGATGTCGACCATGACTGTATTGGGTGCGTCAGGGGAAGTGTTTCTGCTGACGCATTCTGTACTTCGTTCTTACCTAGGCATCGCCACAACGGCGCAAGTTTCTCGCATTGACCCCATCACACTTGAAACACTTGAAAGTTCCCCAAGGCTTGAGGGTGGCCCCATGTGGCCAGGCGGCATGGCTGTTCATGCCAATGGGGACATCATTGTGGTGTACGGCCGGTATGCTCACAAACTCAACCGGCAATGCAAACTGATCGCTTCTTTTCTGTTGCCCGTGAATGAAGCCTACAACAGCTTTGTAGTGCTCGACAACGGATTGATCGTGACCAAAAACCTGTCAGATACAACACCGGCTCAACTCACCACGCTTTACCCAGACAGCTTCAGTATGGCTAGCAGCGATGTGATGTGCCCCGAAGCATCTATTGCTCGTTTAAGTGCCCACGGCAACACGGTGTATTTAGTGGGCGTCAGCCGCGTTTTTAGATATCACTGGCATGAAGCTTCGCAACAATTGGTTCGCGATGCCAATTGGGAGTTTCATTACCTGGAAAATTCAACGCAAAGCTATGGCTGGGACATGGTGATCGACGGTGAGCATGGCTGGTTCATGGACAACGGCAAGCACAACTACTTCATGAGCATGTTGGGTGCGGGCATTCACAAAGCCGCCAACCGGCTCATTCGAGTGTCACTGAAGAATGCTCAATCACATCAAAGCTGGGAAGTCAGTGGCTTGCCTCATGGCAGCATTACGAACCCACCCCTGATCGATTTGAAACGCCGCATTGTGGTGGGCTACGACTCTGCCAACCGCCATTTACGCGCTTGGAAAATTGACGCAAGTCAAAACGGCAATGAGTACGATGCTGAATTGAATCCTCTTTGGCACCATGAAAATTTTGGCGCTGCCAGCCACATGCTGTTGTTTTCCAATACGGGCGAACTGTGCGTCAATGACTACAGCCGCTTTGACGAACAGGTGCTGGTGTTGGACATTGAAACTGGCCAAGAAAAAGCACGCGTCAAAACCGGAGGGCTCATGCAGGGCGTGGTATTTCCAAGCGCTGGTTGGCACCGCGATTTTTACTGGTGTTCTATGGACCGTCTTTCGCGCATTTACGTCACCTCTGTTTAAAGAATTGAATTTGGCATGTCTAAAACTATTTTGATCACTGGCGCGGGCTCTGGTATCGGCAAAGACTCAGCATTTGCCTTGGCTGCCAGAGGGCACCGCGTGCTGGCCACCACCCAAACTCAGGCGCAAGCTGAAGCCCTAAGCCTTGAGGCGCAAAGCAAGAGCACGCCTCTCGAGGTTTTCAAGCTAGACATCACCTTGGAAGCTGACAGACAACTCATCGAGCCGTATGCCATTGATGTTTTGATCAACAACGCAGGCATGGGCGAATCAGGTTCGTTGGCGGAAGTTGACATGCAACGTGTTCGAAAAATTTTCGAAGTGAATTTGTTTTGCACCCTCGAACTCACCCAAGTTGCTTTGAGCGGCATGATTCGGCGCGAAAAAGGAACTGTGCTTTTGGTGAGCTCCATTGCAGGAAGGGTACCTATGCCCTTCCTCATGCCCTACAGCATGAGTAAGTTTGCACTCTCAGCAGCTGGGGCAGGCCTGCGGGCCGAAATGGACCAGCTCAAGAAAAACATTCACATCTCGCTCATCGAGCCTGGCGCCATTCATACCGGTTTCAACCAAGCCATGACAGACAGCAAATATGCATGGATGGGACAGTCTTCCTACTTTGCCCACCAAGCCCAGAAGATGCAGAAGCAAGAGCGCGCTACGTTTAAATTGTTAGAAGCACGCAGCACGCAAGGCATCGTGAATCAAATTATCAAAGCGACGGAAGCCAGCCGACCTAAGCTGAGATACACCTCGCCTTGGATTCAAGGCTTTGGCGTTCGTTTGGCCAGAATTTTTGGAGTTTAAAAATGCGCATTGGAAAACTGGGCTCAGCCCTTATCTTGATTGCAATTCTTGCGGGCAGCTTGTACGCCTTTCAAGAACCCATTAGCTTGCAAATCGCAAAGCGCATCACTGCGCAGCGAATGGGCGGCGATCCCCTCAAAGATTTACCCGATGGTTTGCACATTGCTGTTTGCGGCGCAGGCTCCCCCATGCCTGATGACAAACGGGGCGGGCCTTGTACCCTGGTCATTGCTGGACAACAACTTTTTGTTTTTGACACAGGCAACACCAGTGCGCGAAACATCAACAAAATGGGTTTCAATGCAGGCAACATTCAGGGCATCTTCCTCACACACTTTCACTCTGACCACATTGATGGCCTAGGTGAGTTATTGCTTCAGCGATGGGTGTCCAATTCAAACGCTCAGCCCGTCACAGTTCATGGCCCTGAAGGTGTCGAAACCGTGGTCAATGGTTTCATGCAAGCTTATAGCCTTGATCGTGGCTATCGGGTAGCGCACCACGGCGAGGCCATTGTTCCAAGCAGTGGATTTGGCGCAAAAGCCGTTTCGTTCAAAACTCAAGCATTCGAAACCACGCTGGTGTATGACAGCCAAGACACAAAAATTCATGCCTTCAGTGTGGCGCATGCCCCCATTCATCCTGCAGTTGGCTACAAAATTCAATACAAAGACAGAAGCATTGTGATCAGCGGCGATACCACTCCCTCTGTGCATGTGGCCAAGGCTGCTCAGGGTGTAGACGTACTGATACACGAGGCCATGTCGATGGAATTAATGAAGCTGCTACAAGAAGGCGCAAAAACGGCCAAACGTGACAAGCTCGAACAAATCATGAAGGACATTACGGACTACCACACCTCGCCCGTTCAAGCTGCCGAAATTGCCCAGCAAGCGCAGGTGTCCTATTTACTGCTCAACCACATTGCGCCGCCACTTCCATTGCCAGGCTTGGTGGATGCGTTTTTAAAAGGCACGGCAGAAGTTTTCAAGGGCAAGATTCAAGTAGCCAAAGATGGCAATTTCTTGAGCTTGCCAGCGGGAAAGAAAAGCATTGACGCCAGTCATCGCTTTTGAGTTTTTTTGAATTTTCAAGCCATTTTAAGATTGATCAAGTTTCATGCGCCAATTGCCTCACATCGAAAATTTTCTTCGCACACCCGAGGAAAGATTTCAAAATCTGCCCGACTTTACTTACCAACCCAACTACACCGAAATTGGCGGATTGCGGATTGCCTATATCGATGAGGGCCCCAAAGATGGCCCCGTTGTTTTGCTCATGCACGGCGAGCCTGCATGGTCTTTTCTTTACCGCAAAATGATTCCAGTTTTGGTTGAGGCCGGCATGCGAGTACTGGTACCCGATCAAGTAGGTTTTGGTCGCACCGACAAACCCACTCAACGCTCTGACTACACCTACGAAAACCATGTGCAGTGGATGAGCGCATGGCTTGAATCGGTCGACGCAAACAACATCACCTTGTTTTGCCAAGACTGGGGTTCACTGATTGGCCTTCGCATGGTGGCCGAGATGCCAGAGCGATTTGCACGCATTGCTTTGAGCAATGGTGGCTTGCCCACTGGCAAAGAAAAGATTCCAAAGGCATTTCACATCTGGCGTGCCTTTGCCATGTACAGCCCTTGGTTTCCCATTGGCAAAATAGTTCGTTTTGGATGTGCGCAAGGCTTAAGTGATGAGGCTGTGGCCGCTTACGATGCCCCCTACCCCAACAGCCGCTACAAAGTAGGGGCCAGAGTGTTCCCCACATTGGTGCCCATTCACCCAAGCGATCCCGCTCGCGAAGCCAATGAGCGAGCGTGGGACATGTACAAAGCTTGGACCAAGCCCTTTATCACCTTGTTTGCTACGCGAGACCCCGTCACAAAAGGTGGTGAAAGGATGTGGCAGAAATTGGTGCCGGGTGCAGCCCATCAAAACCACACCAAAATTCGAGGCGCTGGCCACTTTGTTCAAGAAGACAAAGGGGAAGAAGTGGCGCAAGCTTTGGTGGCATTTATTCGCGCCAACTAAAAGACACACCACCATCAAAGCACGCAAGCCTGCCGGCTTGCAGCTTGGGTGTGTTCAGTTGCTGTAATAAATGTATTCGTCGCTTATCAGCGTTTTTTGCAAAATGTGCTTGTCAATGGCGATGGCAGCCTCCGCCATGGAAGGCCAGTTAGGCTTGACTTGCGTCGCATTGAAAGCTTCTAATTCTTTCTTCATGCTGGCCACTCTGGCAGGCTCTTGCGTGGCCAAATTCACTTTTTCAGTCGGGTCTGTCGCCAGGTGGTAGAGCCAGTCTTTTCTTGGGTTTTGCGTCACTTGCAATTTCCAGTCGCCTTTTCGAATCACCCGATACGTATCGGTTCGCCAGAACAAAGAGCGATCTGGCCCTTTGTCGGCAGGCTTGGCGATTTGGGGTAACAAGTTAATGCCATCCATGGGTCTGTCGGTGGGCATCTTGGCGCCCGTGGCTGCAGCAACCGTGGTGAAGATGTCAATGTGGTTAACAGGCAATTGCGGCTTCACACCCTTGGGGATGCCTGCGGGCCAACGCATGAACATCGGAACTCGAATGCCACCTTCAAAAAACGTGGCCTTCCAGCCGCGGTAAGGAGTGTTCAAACCATCCAGGCCCACGTAATGTGCACCGCCGTTGTCGCTGGTAAAAATCACAATGGTGTTGTCGTCCAAGCCCTTGTCCTTGAGTGTTTGTAGCACACGACCAATGTTGCGATCTAGGTTGCGAACCATGGCGGCATACACTCGCAATGTGTGATTTTCAATGTGCGACAGTGCTGCGTAGTCTTCTTTGGTGGCTTGCAGGGGTGTGTGCGGCGCGGTGTAGGCCAAGTAAAGGAAGAAGGGTTGATTGCGATTGGCCTCAATGGCTTTTTCGGCTTCGTCCGTCAGGTAATCGGTGACGAAACGTTTAGGCTTGAAAAGTTCGCTGTTGTTAAAGCGCATGCCAAAACTACCAGCAGCCCATTGAAATCTGTCGATGATGTCAAACGATTGCTGCGCGTTCACCACATTGGGATCGTTCTCTGGCAAGTAAAGAGAGCTGGCATGGGGAAACGACAAAGACTCATCAAAGCCATGCTCGTAAGCTCTAAATTGTGGTGCATCGCCCAAATGCCACTTGCCCACGTGCAGGGTTCGATAGCCTTGCCCTTGAAGCAACTTGGCCAACGTAATTTCTGAGCGTGGCAGCCCCATGGTTTCATAAGGAATCAGATCCTTCTCACGATCAGCGTGATAGATGGCGTCATGAACTTGGTTGGAGCCCTTGTAGTGGCCAATGACTTTCATGAACTGCTTAGGCGTTGGCGTGAACTCATAGCCAAAGCGAGTGGGATAACGCCCGGTCATCATGGCGGCACGTGAAGGCGCACAGGTGGCATTGCCCGAATAGCTGGTCTCAAAATTGGCACCTTGCTGCGCCAAACTGTTGATAAAGGGGGTGGGCACAGTGCCTTTGGCCAAGCCGCCACCGTTCAAGCTGATGTCGTTGAAGCCCAAGTCGTCGGCCACAATCAAAATGACATTGGGTGGCTTGACGCCAACACGGCCTTCAGAGCTTTCTGGTTTAGCCGCTGGCATGGCCCAAGTCACTTCCCTGTTAGGCGCATGCTCTTCTCTGATGAAAATTTTGACCACCCACAGAAGAATCTCTGCTTGGCCGCCTTTGACATAAAGCCCGCCCACCAGCAACACGAGGGCGGAAATGAACAATCCAAAAACAATGGCAATTTTCTTCAACATGCGTGGCCCATAGAAGTGGGTTTCAGAGGCTTGAATGGTAAACCTTCAAGACTTTGCTCTAAATCAGAGAAAAACCCTTTAAAAACAAGGATGTCACAAAAACATACATTCATGTATGGAAAATATAGCAAAATAATGCTTTACCGAGTAGCCCTCCAAAACCCTCGGTCCTATTGAAAGAATTTCATGTCTGAACTTGCAGTTAGAAAATTATTGGTTGACCTCACCACGCCTTTTGAAAAGCGTTGGTGTGGTGGCGACGCTTTCAAGTCAGCGTTCTTCAATGCTTTGTCTATGAGCTTTCCTGTGGGCGAGCAGTTCTTCATCGATTCAGTCCGCGAAGGCGCCAAGCAAATGGACGACGCCACACGAGAAAAATTTGCGGAGGAAGTGAAAGGCTTTATAGGGCAAGAGGCTACACATCGCCGCATTCATGCGCTGTTCAATGGCCACATTGAATTGCAAGGCTTCGCCAACATCATTGCAGAGCGCTCAGCCAAACGCATTAAAGCCAATGCCCATCAAAACGTACGCCAGCAATTGGCGGCCACGGCAGCCACCGAACACTTCACAGACATTTTTGCTGACTGGCTGTTAAGCCACTCTGAAATTTTTGAAGGCACAGAGCCACGCCTTAGAACCATGTGGCAATGGCATGCTGCCGAAGAAGCCGAGCACCGTTGCACAGCCTTTGATGTTTACAAAGCTTTAGGTGGCAATGAAGAATGGCGCATTCGCATTTTTCATTACGTGACCGTGACTTTCATTGGCGATGTGATGCTTCAAACCATGCACAACCTGTGGCGCGATGGCAGTTTGTTCAAACTCAGTACTTGGAAAAGCGGCTACCAGCTGTTGTTGTCCAAAGACGGCTTGTTCAGAAGCAATATTGGCCACTGGAAGGCCTACAAAAAAGCCGACTTCCATCCTGCACAGCAGAGCGACTTGCTGTCACAGCAATGGCTGCAAAACAACACCAGCGCTTACAGCTTGGTGGGCCGCAACGCTTAAAAAAATCGAGTGTCAGACACTCGATTTCTGATTCAGTCTGCTTTGATGTTGCGAGATTGAATCAAGTTTTTCCAACGCGCAAATTCAGAAGCTTGATAGGCTGAGAATTGTTCTGGCGAGTTGGCCACAATTTCAAAACCCAACTCCAGCAATTTTGGTTTCACTTGCGGGTCGTTCAGAGCGCTCACAATAGCCGCATGCAATTTGGCCTTGACGTCTGAAGGCAAGCCCTTGGGCGCTGCAACGGCTTGCCAAGAGTAAACATTGGACTCCTTGATACCCAACTCTTCCAAAGAGGGCACATTGGGCAACAAAGGGGAACGCTTGACACTGGTAATAGACAGCGCGCGCAGTTTGCCAGCCAAAATTTGGGGCATGGCCGTGTTGATGTTCATGAAAGAGCTGTCTATTTGTCCGCCAAGCAAATCGATCATGACAGGACCACCGCCTTTGTAGGGCACATGAATGCCCGTGGTGTTGGTTTGTTGCCAGAACAACTCGGCCGTCAGGTGATCACTGCTGCCATTGCCCGAGGAGGCCATGGTGAATTTATTCGGATTGGCTTTGTGAAAGGCAATCACATCGTTCATCGTCTTGTGGGGTGAATTGGCCGGCACCACCAACACATTGGGCGCTTGAACAGCAATGGTGATGTAGTCAAAATCTTTAAGGGCATCGTACGGAACTCTGGCCAGCAAGTGCGGCGCAATGACAAAAGGGCCCAATGAAGAAACAAACAAAGTATGGCCATCGGGTGCAGCACGCGTGACAAAACCTGCACCGATGGTGCCCGTGGCACCCGCCTTGTTGTCAATGATGAAAGTGCCGCCCAGTTTCTCTTGTAACTTTGGTGCCAGCGTGCGTGCGATCAAGTCAGTAGAGCCGCCCGGCGGAAATGGCACCACCAGCGAAACCGTTTTATCAGGCCAGGCCATGGCATTAGAAATGCAAACAGCAGATAACAAAGCACTCAGTATTTTTTTCATCATCGTCCCTTTTAATTTTGCAAACTTATTAAGTAATCGGTGCAGGATTGAACAACACCAAGGCATTGTGCAGCCTCCAATGCTCCGCCCACGTTTTTTGGCCGCTGGCCACTTCTAACAACAACTTGAACAACTCCCAGCCGCCCTCTTCAATGCTGATGTCACCATCGGCCACTCGGCCTGCGTTCAGGTCCATCAAGTCGTGCCAGCGTTTGGCCAAATCGGTTCGAGTGGCAATTTTCACCACTGGACAAGCTTGCAAGCCATAGGGTGTACCTCTGCCTGTGGTGAAAACATGCAGGTTCATGCCCGCTGCCAATTGCAAGGTGCCACAAATGAAATCGCTGGCAGGCGTGGCCGCAAAGACCAAGCCCTTTTGATTTCGCTTGAGTTTTTCGCCAGGCGACAACACATGTTGAATGGGCAAGCTGCCGCTCTTCACAATAGAGCCCATGGCCTTTTCCACAATGTTGGACAAGCCGCCAGCTTTGTTGCCAGGTGTGGTGTTGGCACTGCGGTCTGCGTGGCCTCTTTCCAAATAGCGGTCGTACCAATCGAGTTCTCGCACAATGCTTTGCGCCACTTCAAGGCTGCTGGCTCTGTGTGTCAATTGTTCAACGGCATCGCGTACTTCGGTGTTTTCACTGAACATGATGGTGGCGCCAGCGCGAACCAACAAATCGGCCGCAAAACCTACAACAGGGTTGGCAGTGACGCCAGAGAATGCATCGCTGCCACCACACTGCACGCCCACCACCAACTCGCTGGCAGGCACTGTTTCGCGGCGTCTGGCATTCAGGCGCGCCAAGTGTGGCTTGGCGCCTTCCACAATGTGCTGCAACATGGACATGAAGCCCACATGCTGGTCATCTTGCAAACAAATGGTGTCGGGTCCGTCAGTGGCCGTTCGTTCGTCGACCAATGGAAAACTGCCTGGCGGCAACAAGCGCTGCGGTGGTAATTTTTCACAGCCTAGACTGATCACAAACACTTCATTGCCAAAGTTAGGATTGAGGCTGATGTTGCGCAGGGTGCGAATGGGAATGACGGCATCAGGCGCATCGATGGCCACACCACAACCATAAGTGTGCTCAATGCCCACCACATCGTCCACGTAGGGATACAAAGGCAACAACTCTTCTTTGATTTTTTGCACCGCAAGTGATACAACCCCCGCCACACATTGAACGGTGGTGGTTACGGCCAAAATGTTGCGCGTTCCCACAGAGCCGTCCGAATTTCGGTAGCCTTCAAAGGTAAAGCCCGTGAGCGGCTCTATGGGAGCTTGTGGCGCGGTGGCCATGGGTAAATTTTGAAAGTCTCTGGCGGCTGGAATGTCGAGCAAGCGTTCATGCACCCAACTGCCAGCTGGAATGTCGACTTTGGCATTGCCAATCTTGACGTTGTAGCGAATGACAGCTTGACCAGCTGCAATGGCACTTAAGGCAACTTTGTGTCCTTGCGGCACAGCATTCAATAAGACCAGGCTGTCTTGGGACAAACCTTTTCGAACTCGATCTCCCAGCTTCAAACCTCCCGCCGTCACCACAATGGCGACGTTGTCTGCAGGGTGCATCACAATGCTTGAATAAATGTCAGGGTTCACGAGATCAATGATAGCGTGTCGTCCTCATAGAATGACACAGACTAACCCGAACAAACCCTATGACCACCACCCACCACACCCCCACCGTTGTGAAACTGCAAGTCATTCCCGTCGCAGGCAGGGACAGCATGCTGTTGAACCTCAGCGGCGCTCATGGCCCCTTCTTCACACGCAACATCTTGATCCTGACCGACTCTAGCGGCAACACCGGCATTGGCGAAGTACCGGGTGGCGAGAAAATTCGCAAAACACTGGAAGACGCTTGCCCTTGGGTTGAAGGTCAAAGCATTGGCAACGCCAAGAACTTGCTCAACAGCCTGCAACAAAAATTTGCAGATCGCGATGCCGGTGGTCGTGGCAATCAAACCTTTGACTTGCGCGTGGCCATCCATGCAGTCACGGCCATCGAAAGTGCCTTGCTTGATTTATTGGGTCAACATTTGGGCGTGCCTGTGGCAGCGTTGCTGGGGGAGGGACAACAACGCGCCCAAGTTCAGGTCTTGGGCTATTTGTTCTACGTTGCCGATCGGCAAAAAACAGACTTACCCTACAACGCCGAACCCAATGCCAACAACGACTGGCAGCGTTTGCGACATGAAACTGCTCTGACGCCCGAAGCCATCGTGCGCTTGGCGCAAGCGGCACAAGACCGCTATGGCTTTCAAGACTTCAAACTTAAAGGTGGCGCCCTACGCGCCGAAGAAGAAGTCGAGGCCATTGTGGCCTTGCATGAAAAATTCCCAGAAGCGCGCATCACGCTGGACCCCAACGGTGGTTGGTTGCTGAAAGACGCCATTCGTTTGCTGCGCGATCATCGCAACACCATGGCCTATGCTGAAGACCCCTGTGGCGCTGAGGGCGTATTTTCTGGCCGCGAAGTGATGGCCGAATTCAAACGGGCCACAGGGCTACCTACGGCTACCAACATGGTGGCCACAGACTGGCGCGAAATGGCGCACAGCATTCAATTGCAGTCTGTCGACATTCCTTTGGCGGACCCCCACTTCTGGACGCTTCAAGGCTCTGTCCGTGTGGCTCAGTTGTGCCAGATGTACGACCTGACTTGGGGCTCACATTCCAACAACCACTTTGATGTTTCTTTGGCCATGTTCACACACTGTGCGGCAGCAGCCCCTGGCAAAGTCACAGCCATAGACACGCATTGGATTTGGCAAGATGGGCAGTACCTCACACAAGAGCCGCTGCAAATCAAGGGCGGCATGATCGATGTCCCCACGGCACCAGGTTTAGGCGTCAAGCTGAACATGGACGCAGTGGAAGCGGCGCACCAACTTTATTTGCAACACGGCTTGGGCGCGCGCAACGATGCCATGGCCATGCAATATTTGATACCTGGCTGGACCTTCAACCCCAAAATGCCAGCCATGGTCAGATAAACGACTCATTTCAAGGAAGCTTGCATGCTGAACCCCAAAGTGTCTCCCCTCGTATTTCCAAGACTTCTGCTCACAGGTGCCGCAGGGCAATTGGGCCGTGAGTTACGTCCGCGCCTAAAGGCCAACTGCGATGTGCTTCGGGTCAGTGATCAAAATGATTTGGGTATGGCGGCAGTTGGCGAAGAAATTCAAACAGCAGATTTGGCCAATGCATCGGACATGCAAACGCTTCTTAAAGATGTGAATGCCGTCGTCCATTTAGGCGGGGTTTCTACAGAGCAAGCCTGGGCGCCCATTTTGGCCAGCAACATTGTAGGCATGGTCAACTTGTACGAGGCTGCTAGGCTTCAAGGCACCCAACGAATTGTGTTTGCCAGTTCCAATCACGTCACAGGTTTTTATCGACAAGATGAAGTCATAGACAACAAAATGCCACCCAAGCCAGACGGTTTTTATGGTTTGTCTAAAGCGTTTGGAGAAGATGTGGCCGAGTTGTATTGGGCGCGTTGGGGCATTGAGACTGTGAGTTTGCGCATTGGCTCTTCTTATGCAGAACCCAAAGACAGACGTATGTTGGCCACCTGGCTAAGCTTTGATGATTTAGAGCGCTTGGTGGTCTCTGCACTGACGGCCCCCATCGTGGGTCACACCATCATCTTTGGCATGTCAGACAATCAAACCTCTTGGTGGGACAACACACATGCCAAGCACATTGGCTACCGCGCACTTGATTCTTCGGATGTTTTTAGACACGAAGTTGAAGCACGTCAACCGCACATTGACAGACATGACAAGGCCGCACTTTTCCAAGGCGGTGATTTTGTCAAAATCGCACCTCACGGCGAATAAGCACTGCCGTGCGCTCATCCTTGTTAAAGCCCGGAAAGACCTCATTGACAGTCAGGAATATTGATAAATATCAACAATATCAATAAGTTATATATTTAGCACTCCCTCTAAGAGAGTGCTAAAATCCGAACTATTATGGAAAGGAGTTCTGGTATGACAAACCTAGCTGGATCCCTCGACACTGCACTCACCCTGAAGAATCCATGGGCCGTAGTGCCTTCGTTGGGGCACCTCGATGCCTATATTTCTGCGGTCAACCGCATGCCCATGCTCACCCTCGAGCAAGAGCAAGAGTTTGCGCGCAAACTGAAAAACGAAAACGACCTAGAAGCCGCTGGTAAGTTAGTGCTCTCACACTTGCGCGTGGTGGTTTCTGTGGCACGTCAATATTTAGGCTACGGCCTGCCCCATGCCGACCTCATTCAAGAGGGCAACATCGGTTTGATGAAAGCCGTCAAACGCTTTGACCCCGATCAAGGCGTGCGCTTGGTGAGCTACGCCATGCACTGGATCAAGGCCGAAATTCACGAGTACATCTTGAAGAACTGGCGCATGGTCAAGGTGGCCACCACCAAGGCACAGCGCAAATTGTTTTTCAACCTGCGCTCCATGAAGCAAGGCATGAAAGCCGAGGCCGATGAAGCCACTGGCACACACCGTGAAACCTTGACTGCTTCTCAAATTGACAGCATGGCCAAAGACCTGAACGTCAAACGCGAAGAAGTGATGGAAATGGAAACGCGCATGTCTGGCGGTGATGTGCTGCTAGACCCATCACCCTCAGACGATGGCGAAGTGGCCTATGGCCCAATTGCCTACTTGGCAGATGCTCACCACGAACCCACCGCCATGATCGAAGCGCACCAGCGCGACCTGATGGCCAGCGATGGCATTGCCACAGCCCTTGCGTCGCTTGATGAACGCAGCCGCAGAATTGTGGAAGAGCGCTGGCTCAAAGTGAACGACGATGGCTCGGGCGGCCTGACCCTGCATGACTTGGCCGATGAGTTTGGCGTAAGCGCAGAGCGCATTCGCCAAATTGAAGTGGCAGCCATGAAAAAGATGAAATCGGCTTTGATGGAATACGCTGAGGCTTAAGCTAGGGCGTGAATCCAAAGCCAACTGCATGGCTCTTCATGCCAGTCCGAAAGCTGGTCATTCATTCACTTGCTTTCCTTGCTCATCAGTTGATGATTCAGTTAAGTGAATGCATAATCAAATTTCAACTTCTAGGATGGTCCCATGCTACTTTCAGCCGTCATTACCGAAGCAGAAGAGGGTGGGTTTGTTGCACTTAACCCAGAAACTGGCACTACGACTCAGGGCGAAAGCCTAGAAGAAGCCATGGAAAACTTAAAGGAGGCAACAAGCTTGTACCTTCAAGAATTTCCCATGAAAATTCAAACACCTCCCGTCTTAACCACATTCGAAGTTTCGCATGCCTAAATTTCCGGGCCTCTCTGGCTCGGACATCATTAAAGCATTGCAAAAACTTGGTTTTCACGTCATCAGGCAATCAGGTAGCCACATTGTTTTAAAACGCAATGGCATAGGCTGCGTTGTCCCCAATCACAAAGAAGTCAAAATAGGCACTGTGAACGGACTTTTGAGACAAGCGGGTATCAGCGCCAAGGAATTTGAAAGCGCTCTTTACAGCTAACAAGCCTGAATTAGAAATTGCTTATTTCAACAACAACTTGAAATCATCGGCCAGTGCTTGTGCGCCCATGCCATAGCGGTTGAACAACCGCACCCTGCCCTGTGTGTCAAAGGTATAGCTGCCCGCAGAGTGGTCCATGGTGTAGCTGGTAGGTGTTTTGCCTTCCACCCGCTTGAAATAAATTTTGAACTCTTTGGCAATGGCCGGCAATTGCTCTTGCGTAGGCCTTAAGGCTACAAAGCTGGCATCAAAATTCTCAACATAAGCTTTCAACAATTCTGTTGTGTCGCGCTCAGGGTCAACCGTGACAAACACAGCTTGGAGTTTGTCGCCGTCAGGGCCTAACAAGCGCTTCACTTCAGCCAACTCTTGCATGGTAGTAGGACACACATCAGGGCATTGGGTGTAGCCAAAGAACACCACCACCAACTTGCCTGAAAAGTCTTTCAGCTTGCGCACCTGGCCGTTTTGATCAGGCAGGTTCAACTCTTTGGCGTAATCGGCACCGGTGATGTCAACGGCTTTGAATGCGGGCTTGGGTTCTGAACAAGCACTCAGCCCCACCAAAGATAACGCCAAAGCACAGGCGCCAAATAACCTAAACCAAGAGGCAAAGAAACGTGTGCTGTTGAACATGAGAATCTTGGCTCGCATTAAAACAAATAGTGATCGACCAACAAGGCCGCAAACAACACACTCAAATGAATGAGTGAAAATTTAAAGGTCTTGCGCGCCAACTCATCAGAGTAATTGCGCCACAAGGCCCAAGCATAGCCAATGAACATGACGCTCAAAATCACAGCGGCAGCAAGGTACAACCAAGAACTCATGCCATAAGCAAAGGGCATGAGGCAAGAAGCCATGAGCACAATGGTGTAAAGCAAAACTTGAAGACGCGTAAATTCATTGCCGTGGGTCACTGGCAACATGGGCAAGCCCGACTTGCGATAGTCTTCTACACGGTACAAAGCCAGCGCCCAAAAATGCGGCGGTGTCCACAAGAAAATAATCAAGAAAAGAATGAGTGCTTCAGGGCCCACATCGTTTGTCATGGCGGCCCATCCGAGCACGGGCGGCATAGCACCTGATGCGCCACCAATCACAATATTTTGCGGCGTCAGTGGCTTCAAGATCACGGTATAAATGATGGCGTAGCCCACAAAGGTGGCAAAGGTGAGCCACATGGTGAGCGGGTTGACTGCATAGTACAAAATAGCCGAGCCAATGCTGCACAGCACAGCAGAAAACAACAGGGCTTGCATGTCGCTCAATTGACCCTTGGCCGTGGGGCGCCAAGACGTGCGTTTCATTTGAGCATCGATGGTCTTTTCAACCAAGCAATTGAAAGCAGCAGCAGCACCTGCTACCAACCAAATACCCACACAAGCAATGAAGCCCAATTGCACTTCTTTCCATGTGGGCACACCCGGCACAGCCAAGACCATACCAATAAGAGCACAAAACACAATGAGTTGCACCACCCGCGGCTTCATGAGCGCGTAGTACTGACGCCAAGGTGAGCCAGCTTGTAATTCGGCAGCGGTGCTCATGCGGCAGGCCTTCTAAAAAAATTATTCTTGATCATCTTTGAATTTTGCTTCGGCTCAGCATGTAGGTAAGGGTCATCATCAGAGCACCCGCGCCGCCGGTGTGCGCAACAGCTGCTAGCAAGGGCCAATCTAACACGACGTTGGACAAGCCAGTGATCAATTGAAGAGTTAACAAAGCAAATAAAACGCGCGTGAGGCCAGGCAGGATGTCAGCTTTTTTAAACTGCCACAGCATGATGGCAGCAAAAGAAAAAACGAACAAAGCCATGAGCCTGTGCACAAAGTGAATTGAAACCAAGGCCTCCATGGGCAAGTATTGTCCCTTTGAGTCAATGCCTAAGCCGCGCCAAATTTCAAAACCTTGGAAGTTCCAAGCTGGCCACCACTGGCCATTGCAATCTGGAAAGCCAGTACACGCCAGCACGGCGTAATTGGTGCTGACCCAAGCGCCAAAAGCAATTTGAAGTGTGAGGAAAGCAGCAGCAGCCCAAATGAGTTGGCGGTGAAATTTGCCAATGGTCTGGCGCTGCGATGACGGCTTCCAAGCCACTTGTGCAGACAGCAACACCAGCAATCCAATGCCGCCCAACAAGTGCAAAGTGACAATGGCGGGAGATAGTTTGAGGGTCACTGTGAGCGCACCAAAAGCGCCCTGCATGCAAACCCAAAATAAAGTGAGCCATGCCCAAAAGGGTTTGACTTGCCACGCACCGTTAAAAGACAACTGCCCTTTCCAACGCTGCCAAGTGCTACTAAGCGCCAACACCAAAATTAAAAAACCCACCGCCATGGCCAAGTAGCGGTGAATCATTTCGATCCAAGCTTTGCTGTGCGTCACAGGGCCTGTGGGCATGGCCGTTTGCGCGGCATCAATTTGCGCTACAGCACCGATGGGGCTGGCACTGCCATAGCAACCTGGCCAATCGGGGCAACCCAAACCAGAGTCGGTGAGGCGAGTGAATGAGCCAAATAAAACCAAATCGAAAGTGAGAAACAAAGTAAGTACCGTGATGGCGCGTAATTTGGAGTTCACAGGCTGGTTTCGACTGCTGTACAAAGTCCACGCCAAGGGCAGCAGCGCAATGAGCACGCCCATGCCCAGCAATCGCAGGGTGGGTGAGAGGTTGTACAAGTCGACTTCGGTCATTGGTTTAACGGCCTGGTGTGTCCCAAAATGCAGAAGCACGCAACAGCTTGTCTAAGTCTTTTTTGGCTTTGGCAGCAGCCGCCAAATCGATGCCAGGCGGAAAGCGCATCATCCAATTGCCCATGGGATCAACCACATACAAATGCTCGGACAATTGCCGGCCCGCAGAGGGCTGCAGCCACTCAGCAATACTTTGCGAACTCATTCTCAAGACAGTGGCTTGCGACAAGGCCGGCATGAGCTTTTCATCGACCGGCGAATCACCCGTGACCAACCACACCCATTCGATGCGATCTTTTTCTTTGCCCAAGGACTCGCGCAATTGACGCTGAAAATACAAGTGCTTTTGACAAGCCTCATCGCATGCCGCATCGGCCACACTGACCAACAACCATTGACCCTTGAGTGAATTCAAAGCTACTTTCTCGCCATTGAGCTTTGAAACCTCAAGCGCAGGGAAGGTACGCTGCGGCTGAATGAGTTCGCCATGGTTGCGCCGGCCCTCAGGGCGAATGACGTAATAAGTGAAGTAAGACGCAATGACAGGCGATGCACACACCAACAACACGGCCAACATTTTCCAGCGCCCTGCGCGCGTGCGCTTCTCATCCACCAACACGACTTCATTCGGGTTGGGCAGGGTGTGAACCGTCATGCTCAAGGGAGCGTCTTCCCGTTGGGCGCGTTCAGCTGGCGACAGTGACTTTGGATTTGAAACGGGGTCGGACAATTTGGAACCAGACATAAAGCAATGCAATCAAAAGCGCCAATCCAAACCATTGGAAGGCATAACCGTAGTGTTTCTCAACACCTGTTGCGGCCTGCGGCCATTCACGCAGCAAGCCTTCAGAGGTGGCACCCATTTGAATGACTGAGATTTCCAACAAGGGCAAGCCAGTCTCAACACGAAAATCTTGCAGATCTAGATTTTGCCGTATTACTGTCTTGGCTTCCTCGCCCAGCGCATAAAGCTTGGATGGCGGCAAGGCTATCAAACCATTGACTACAACCGCACCCGAGGGCGTTTGAATGGCAGGCAAACGCGTGCGGTCGGTAAAGTCTCGTCCGACCCATCCGCGTTGCACCAAGACCACGGTGCCTGTGGCTTGCAATTTGATGGGCGTCATGACGTAAAAACCAGGGCGTGCGTTCATTTGGCGGTTGTCCAAATAGACGGTGTATTTGTCTAACCACTCGCCTTCCAATTGAATGGGCCGGTGCAACAACCCAGCACGATTGCCTTCTGTGTCTTGGTGGCTTCCTAAAAATGAGCCTTCAAGAACTGGCATTTGGCCCTTTTGGGTGATCTCAGCCTGCCAATCAAGCTTGGTCTGAGCCCTGCCCAATTGCCAAAAACCCAATGAACTCGTGATACCGACACACACCAGCGCCAATAAGAACCACAACACCGATTGAAGGCGTGAGTTCTTTTTCAAATGCGCTGAAAATGCCGACCAACTCATCCGATAATTCCATTCATGAAAATAATAGTTGCACTTGCATTCCTTGCCATTTTGGCAAGCCTAGCCTCCGCCCTCTTTTACATGATGCGCGGCGGCGTCAAAGACACCTCTGATGGGGCCGATACGCCGCTGGCCCCTAAAGGCAACATGGTGAAGGCTTTGGCCTTTCGCGTGGGGCTCTCCATTGTGCTTTTCATCTGTATCTTGATTGCCTGGAAGTTGGGCTACATCCAACCCTCAGGCATTCCGCCAGGCGCCTAATTCACAAAAAAAGCGCCCATAGGCGCTTTTTTGTTGCCAAGCAAAACCAAATTACATCCAGTAAACCAAGATGTACAGGCCAAGCCAGACCACATCCACAAAGTGCCAGTACCAAGCCGCACCTTCAAAACCGAAGTGACGGTCTTTGGTGAAATGACCCTTTTGCAAACGCAGCGTAATGAACAACAGCATGAGCATGCCAATGAACACGTGGAAGCCGTGAAAGCCCGTGAGCATGTAGAAGGTAGAGCCATAAACACCTGAGCTCAACTTCAAATTCATATCGCCCCATGCGTGGGCATATTCGTAACCTTGCACGAACAAAAACACCAAGCCCAAAATAACCGTCATCCACATGAACTTGATGGTTTTGCTGCGGTCGCCATGCTGCAACGCGTGGTGCGCAATGGTTAAAGTGACACCAGAAGTTAGCAACAGGGCAGTGTTGATGGTGGGCAACCAGAAAGGACCCATGGTTTGGAAGGGCTCAACAATGCCAGCAGGAGAAGCTGTTGCACCAGCAACCACCGAGGGCCAAACCGCTTTGAAGTCAGGCCACAAAAGTGCGTTTTCTAAGCTGCCCAAGGCAGGCAAAGAGTGCGAACGTGCCCACCATAAAGCGGTGAAGAAGGCACCGAAGAACATCACTTCAGAGAAGATGAACCACGTCATGCTCCAGCGGTATGACAAATCAATCTTGTGACCAAACTGCCCGCTTTCGCTTTCGTGGATGGCCTCACTGAACCACTGATACAAGACCACCAAAAACCAAATCAGACCTGCGAACAGCGAGTATTTACCCCACTCCTCGCCATTGATCCATTGGCCTGCGCCCAGGATCAACAAGAACAATCCAAACGCAGCCATGGCTGGATGCCGTGATGGATGGGGCACATAGTAATAAGGCGTTGTGCCGTGTGCTGTAGAACTCATACTTGCTCCTGCTCTCTCTTAAACCAAATCTGTCTCAAAAAATTACAAAGTGATGGGCTGTGCCACCACCCAATTGACCAAGGCAATTAAGCCCAAAACAAAAATCAGCGCCAAACATATGCCAACCACAATCACATGAAAAGGGTTGAGCTTGGCCATGTCTGCGTGACTCTCGCTGTTTTTCCTAATGCCGATGAAAGACCAAAGCACCGCTTGCACGGTGCGAAAAATTGACATCTCACCACCGCTCATGAACCCACCTTTGGTGAGATCAACGCAGCTGGAACTGCTGCGACTGGCGTAGAGCTTGGCGCAGGGGGCGTTTTGCCACCCACTTCAAAAAATGTGTACGACAAGGTAATGGTGGTCACATCTTTAGAAAGCTTAGGGTCAATCACAAAGGCAACAGGCCACTCTTTCTTTTCACCAGGCTCCAGCGTGTACTGGTTAAAGCAAAAGCACTCCAACTTATTAAAGTGCGATGCAGCTTGATTGGGGGCATAACTGGGAATGGCTTGGGCAGCCATGCGGCGGTTTTGCACATTTTGAAATTGGTACATCACCGTGGCGAGCTCACCAGGGTGAACTTGCACTGAACGCTGCGCTGGCTTGAAGTCCCAAGGCCCCCGTGCGTTAGCATCAAACTCGACCGTGATGGTGCGCGAATAATCAACTTGCGTGTTGCCGACCTTGACGTCTTTGCCTGCAGCGCCATTGCCAGGCACTTGGCGCTCTGACAGCGACAAAATGTTGATGCCAGTCAGCTCACAGATGTGTTTGTAAATAGGAATGAGCGCATACCCAAAGGCAAACATACCGGCCGCAACAATGGCCAGTTTGCTGACCATTTTGATATTTTCGCGGTAGAGGCTCATGCTGCTGGCTTGAAATGATGAGGGCTTATTTGGCGGTAAGAAGAATCATTTTGGCCAAGAAACCGACAAAGAAAACCAAGGCTACCGAGGCCAAGATGAGGCCCAAGCGCGCGTTGCTTTTCTTTTGTTCAGGTGTTGTGGACATGATGGTTCAATGCTTCTCTTAGCCAATCACGCGGGTTGCCGTGGCATCCAGCTTGGGTGGGTTTTCAAAGGTGTGGAAAGGTGCAGGAGAAGGTACTTCCCACTCCAAGCCTTCAGCCGCTTCCCATGGTTTTTGAGCTGCCTTTTCGCCCTTGCCGCGCATGCAAGGCAGCACCACGAACAAGAAGAAGTAAACCTGTGCAAAACCGAAGAAGAAACCACCCACAGAGGCAATGGCGTTGAAGTCGGCAAACTGCATGGGGTAGTCGGCGTAGCGACGTGGCATACCGGCCAAGCCCAAGAAGTGCATCGGGAAAAAGGTGACGTTGAAGGAGATCAGTGACCACCAGAAGTGCAGCTTGCCGCGGCCTTCGTTGTACATCACACCCGTCCACTTAGGCAGCCAATAGTAGACACCCGAGAACATGGCAAACAAGGAGCCTGCCACCAACACGTAGTGGAAGTGTGCCACCACGTAATAAGTGTCTTGCAATTGAATGTCGATAGGCGCCATGGCCAAAATCAATCCCGTAAAGCCGCCCATGGTGAACACAAAGATGAAGCCAATGGCAAACAACATGGGTGTTTCAAAGGTCATGGAGCCGCGCCACATGGTGGCAATCCAGTTGAAGATTTTCACAGCAGTAGGCACCGCAATCAACATGGTGGCGTACATGAAGAACAACTGGCCAGTCACTGGCATGCCGGTTGTAAACATGTGGTGAGCCCACACAATGAACGACAAAATGGCAATGGAAGAAGTGGCATACACCATGGAGGCATAACCGAACAACTTTTTGCGTGAGAACGCAGGAACCACCTGGCTGATGATGCCGAAGGCCGGCAAGATCATGATGTACACCTCGGGGTGACCGAAGAACCAGAAAATGTGTTGGTACATGACGGGGTCGCCGCCGCCAGCTGGGTTGAAGAAGCTGGTACCGAAGTGACGGTCAGTGAGCGTCATGGTGATGGCGCCAGCCAACACAGGCATAACGGCAATCAGCAAGTACGCCGTAATGAGCCATGTCCAAGCAAACATGGGCATCTTCATGAGCGTCATACCAGGGGCGCGCATGTTCAAAATGGTGACGATGATGTTGATGGAGCCCATGATGGACGAGGCGCCCAAGATGTGCAGTGCAAAAATGCCAGCGTCCATAGACGGGCCCATTTGCAATGTCAAGGGTGCATACAAAGTCCAACCTGCAGCAGGTGCGCCACCAGGCATGAAAAAGGAGCCTGCCAACATGACAGCGGCTGGAATCATGAGCCAAAAGCTGAAGTTGTTCATGCGGGCAAAGGCCATGTCGGCCGCGCCAATTTGCAAAGGAATCATCCAGTTTGCAAAGCCCACAAAGGCCGGCATGATGGCGCCAAACACCATGATCAAACCGTGCATGGTGGTGAGTTGATTGAACAACTCAGGATTGACCAATTGCAGACCTGGCTGGTACAACTCGACGCGAATGAGCAGGGCCAAAATGCCGCCAATCATGAGCATGGTGAAGCTGAACAACAAGTACAAAGTACCGATGTCTTTGTGGTTGGTCGCAAACACCCAACGGCGCCAGCCTTCTGGGGCACCATGGTGGTCGTCGTGACCGTGGGCATGATCGTGAGGATGTAGAACTGCGCTCATCTTGAATTCCTTTAAATACTTTTCAAAGTACCAAATTACTTGCGGGCGGCCAGCACTTCAGCCGGTTGCACCACTTGCCCAGTCTTGTTGGACCAATTGTTTTTCGTGAAAGTGATCACTGCCGCAATTTCGGTGTCGGACAGTTGTTTCCATGCAGGCATGGCTTGGTTGTTTTGGCCGTTCAACAAAATCATGATTTGTTTGGTTTTGTCAGCGTCAAGCACCACAGCAGCACCGTCAAGCGCTTTGATGGGGCCGACGGCCTTGCCAGCAGCTTGGTGACATGCAACGCAATTGGCTGCATACACTTTTTCACCCCGCTTCAGTGAATCTTCCAATGCCCAAACTTTGGTCGGGTCATCGGCTTTGGCGGCCATTTTCTTTTTCTCAGCATCGACCCATTTTGTGTAGTCTTCAGCCGAGACAACCTTCACATGAATCGGCATGTAGGCGTGCTCTTTGCCGCACAACTCTTGACACTGGCCGTAGAAATCGCCGACGCGCTCTGCACGGAACCATGTGTCTCGCACAAATCCAGGAATGGCATCTTGTTTAACGCCCAAAGAAGGCACCGCGAAAGCGTGAATCACGTCGTTTGCAGTGGTGATGACGCGGACTTTTTTGCCCACGGGCACCACCAAAGCGTTGTCGACCTTCAACAGGTAATTGTCGCCAGCGGGTTTGCCTGCATTGGACATTTCGCGATGCGAATTGTCCAAAGTAGAAATGAAGCCGATGCCTTCACCTTCGCCCTTGATGTAGTCATAGCCCCACTTCCACTGGTAGCCAGTGGCTTTGACGGTGAGGTCGGCATTGGTGGTGTCTTTGGAGGCCACCAAAACCTTGGTAGCAGGCAATGCCATCAAGATCACGATGATGAACGGCACGATGGTCCAAATGATTTCAACCGTCATGGACTCATGAAACGTGGCGGGCTTGTGACCCACTGATTTGCGGTGCTTCCAAATGGAATAAAACATGACAGCAAAAACAGCCACAAAAATGACTGTGCACAAGACCATCATGAACACATGAAGCGAGTGTTGCTCTTCGGCAATTTTGGAGGCGGCGGGATGAAAGTCCAATTGATTGACAGCGGGGCCGCCAGGCAAATCGTTAACGGCGTAGGCTGCAGTTGCGGCCCATGCACCAGCCCAAATACCTGCTTTGCTTAGCAAAGAGGACAATGCTTTGGAAATACTCTTCATAGTTTTCACAAACTTCCAAGTTTCAAATGAAACCACTACAGTTATAAAAAGGAATGCTCAGTGTTACACCGATGACCGCTCAAATGAGCAAAGAGATTCGGGTTAACGCGAGGAATTTTAACCGAGTTGAAGGCCTAGTTTGAGCTTTATCAAACTTGATCGTGTTTCTTTTGGGGGTTTTGAAGCATTTGACGCATGTCATCCAAGTCAATTTCACTTTTTGAGGTTATTTTGACGCGCGCTTGTGGCTTCAGTGCATGACCATAAACTACCTCGAAAGTGAGCGCCAATCGGCCTTCCGAGTCAATTTGGGCCAATGACAAAAGGGCATTTTGGAAATTTTTGTACCAATTTTTGCCACGCAATCCCTCAAATCTGCTGACGTGAAAATTACGCCCTAATCTACGCAAATCTTCAACAAGCTTTTCTGGATTGACGTAAGTCAAGGTGATCTTTTCCATGTCCATCACAGGTTCTGCAAATCCTGCGTGCACCAGCATGTCGCCCCAGTCGTGCATGTCGGTAAACTCATGCGATGGCATGGGCCAGCCCATGCGCGCATAAACCGTTCTTAATTCTTGCAGGGTGTCAGGGCCCAAACAAGAAAACATCAAGAAACCATCGACGGCCAAGACACGATGCCAATCGGCCAACAAAGCCTGCGGATCTGCGGCTTGGTGAAGCAGCATATTGGCCCAGACCATGTCCATGCTGTGAGGCTTCAAAGGAGCCGTTTTTAATTTCGACTGAAACCACGCCGAGGGCTTCCACCAGGGCGCTGATGCATTGGATTGAACCCACTCCCCTTCACCTTTTCGATCGGCCGACAAATGCCCAATGGCCTGGGGGTAGCGCTTTTGTAACAAGGCCAAGCCATTGAGGCCTGCGCGAATCGGGTTCCAACAAACCCAGGACTTAGGTTGTAAGCGAATGAATTCAAGTCTTTCTTCCATTCGCCTTGCCACTTCTTCGTGCAGCCAAGGCGAAGTCACGCTGCTTGGTTTGTAGGGCTTTGGGCCCAAAGCCAATGTCGCCCATCTGCGGGCCGCAGCGGGGTCTAGGCTTGGGGGTCGTTCTTGGGGCATGCGATTGAAAGCAATTTGAAAATCTATTTGTCCAGTACGCCAAGTATATTGATTTGCAATGTACCTCCCTAGTCAATGCGCCATTTGCAAAGCCTGGCCATCCCATGCCATTTGCGATGCGTGTGTGGCGGCATTTGGCCAACCCGTCTCAAGGTGCCAAAAGTGCGCTGCCGAATCAGCCCTCAAAATTTGCAGCGCATGCCTTCAAAACCCACCGGCCCTCAATGCGTGTTGGGCGGCCATGTCTTACACATGGCCATGGGTGTCGCTCATTGCTCAGTTCAAATTTCAAAGCCAACCCGGATGGGCAAGGCATTTTGCCGTGTTGATGCAAAGTACACCCTTCGTGGCCGACGCCCTTGAGCAAGCGCATGTGCTGATCCCCATTCCGCTGTCGTGCAAGCGCCTGTCTGAAAGGGGCTTTAACCAATCCTTGGTGTTGTCGCAGCAATTGAGCCGTGAAAAAACACACCCCAGCAGCTTACTGAGAATGCGCAACACCCTGGCACAAAGCTCCCTGCCCCGAAATGAAAGACTGACCAACTTGAAAGGCGCATTCGTTGTAGCCCCGCTCATGGCAGCCAAGCTCAGAGGACAACGCATCTTGCTCATCGACGATGTCATGACCAGTGGCGCCACGCTCAATGAAGCTGCACAGGTTTTAAAGCAAGCCGGCGCTGCTCACGTTTCAGCCATGGTCTTTGCCAGAACACCCGCCTAAAGCAACGACAATAGCTACATGTTTCAAATTGTTTTGGTTGAACCTGAAATTCCGCCCAACACGGGCAATGTGATTCGCCTTGCGGCCAACACAGGTTGTGCCTTGCACCTCATAGAGCCGCTGGGGTTTTCCATGGAAGACAAGCACATGCGGCGCGCAGGTCTTGACTATCACGAGTACGCCAAGGTCAAGCGCCATGCCAACTGGGCCGAATTTTTAGCTGCTGAACAGCCCAACTTAGCGCGCATGTTTGCCCTCACCACACGCGGCACACGTTATGTGCAAGACACATCATTTCAAAAAGGCGATTGGTTGGTGTTTGGCGCCGAGACGCGCGGCCTAGCGCCTGAGTTGCGCGAAAGCTTTGCACCCGAAAATCGATTGAAGCTACCCATGCTTGAAGGACAGCGCAGCTTGAACTTGTCCAACAGTGTGGCGGTCACGGTGTATGAAGCATGGCGGCAAAATGCTTTTGCCAAGCTCCCTTAGCTCTTTGACCAGCGTAGTTTATTTAAACGTAATAACGCGCCAAAGATTCTGCAATGCAAGCGGGCTTTTCTGAGCCCTCGCGCTCGATGCTCATCTCCCATGTGAATTGCATGCCATTGCCATCAATGGGCACGGCATTCAACAATTTCATATGGCCGCGCAACTTGCTACCCACCGGCACCGGCGATGTGAAGCGAACTTTGTTCAAGCCATAGTTCACGCCCATGCGCACATTTTCTATTTTGATGGCGCTTTGCGACAACTTCGGAATGAGCGACAGCGTCAGAAAGCCATGAGCAATGGGCGCGCCAAATGGCCCCGCCTTGGCTTTTTCGACATCGATGTGAATCCATTGATGATCGCCCGTAGCCTCGGCAAACATGTTGACTTGCTCTTGCGTGATTTCGGTCCATGGCGAAACTGCCACAGTTTGGCCAATGCACGCTGCGAGTTCTTGAAGGGTTTGAAATATTTTCATAGGATGCACTCTAACCAGCTTTTCATCAGAGATCAATCACGACATTACCTAGTTGGCCGGCTTCAACGGCTTCGTGGGCTTGCACAATTTGATCCAACGAAAAGTGAGCGCCAATGGTGTGTTTAAGTTGCCCTGATGCCAGCAATTCGTTCGTGCGATTGACACACCAAGTTCTGTCTGCCGGTAACAAGTCGTAAACCAAGAAAAATTTCAAGCCGATTGAGTTAAACAACAAGGGGCGAAATGTCAATGGAATATCGCCCACCACATTGGAGCCATAACCAATCAATTGTCCATGCGGCGCTAGGCCACCTTGGGTGACCCACTGCGATGCCGTTGCAAAGTCCATGTCAATGATCACATCGACACCGCGGCCGCCACTGAACGCTTTCAAGCGCTCAAGCACTGGCTCTGTTTTGTAAAAAATGGTTTCAACAGCACCTGCGGCCTTGGCATGCACGGCCTTCTGTTCTGAGCCCACTGTGCCAATGACTTGACCGCCGTATTGCGTCACCAGTTGGGTGATGTAGTGCCCCACGGCAGAGGACGCACCCGTGACCAACACTTTTTTACCACGCAGGCTTTTGTTTCCAGCTAAATGCACCGCTTGGACCGCTGTCAAACCAGGAATGCCCATGCATGCGCCTGCTGCAAAATCGGTGTTGTCTGGTAATTTCACGGCTTGGGTTGTAGGCAACACAATGAATTCGGAAGCGGTGCCGTGAGGACGCTGCCACTGCGCATTCCAAATCCAAACACGCTCGCCCACACGCTGCTTTGAAACACCCTCGCCTACCGCTTCAATGATGCCGGCACCATCGCTGTGCGGCACCACCCATGGATCGGTTAGGGGCTTTGCTCGGCGCGATTTCACATCGGAAGGGTTGACGCCCGAGGTCGCCAATCGAACACACACTTCGCCTGCACCGGGTGCCTTGAGGGGCAAGGTCCCCAGCACCATCACATCGCGAGCCTCACCATTTTTTTCATACCAAGCGGCACGTGTTGTCAAAGTCGAGCTCATTCCAGAATCCTTAAACGCGTTCCAAAATCACGGCAATGCCCTGACCCACGCCAATGCACATGGTGCACAGCGCATAACGGCCGCCCGTGGCATGCAAACGGTTCACAGCGGTGGTGGCCAAACGCGCACCCGATGCACCCAATGGATGACCCAAAGCAATAGCGCCGCCCCATGCATTGACGCGCTCGTCGTCGTCTTTCAAACCCAACATGCGCAAGACAGCCAAGCCCTGCGCAGCAAATGCTTCGTTCAATTCGATCACATCGATTTGGTCTAAGCTGAGGCCTGTTTGTGCCAGCACTTTTAAGGTTGCAGGTGCAGGGCCAATGCCCATGACGCGGGGCGCCACGCCGGCAGTGGCCATGCCCACCACACGCGCTTTGGGCGTGAGGCCATATTTGCCCGCCAGCGTTTCATTGGCCAACAACAAGGCGCATGAGCCATCGTTCACACCACTGGCATTGCCAGCGGTCACGGTGCCATCGGGGCGCACCACGCCTTTGAGTTTGGCCAAGGATTCCATGCTGGTTTCGCGCGGATGCTCGTCCTTGTCGACCACAATGGCATCGCCCTTTTTCTGAGGAATGGTGACCGCCGTAATTTCGCGCGCCAAGTGGCCAGCCTTTTGCGCCGCCACGGCTTTCATCTGGCTTGCTAAGGCCATGCGGTCTTGTGCTTCGCGTTCAATTTTGTAATCGTTGGCCACGTTTTCGGCAGTCTCAGGCATGGAGTCCACGCCGTATTTTTCTTTCATCAATTTATTGACAAAGCGCCAGCCAATGGTGGTGTCATACACTGCGTTGTTGCGGCTAAAAGCTGTCTCAGCTTTGGGCATCACGAAGGGCGCGCGGCTCATGCTTTCAACGCCGCCTGCAATCATCAAACCAGCTTCTCCCGATTTGATGGCACGCGCAGCAGAACCGACGGCATCCAAACCTGAACCGCACAAACGGTTCAAAGTGGCACCCGGCACATCAATCGGCAAACCTGCCAACAAACTGCTCATGTGCGCCACGTTGCGGTTGTCTTCACCCGCTTGATTGGCGTTGCCATAAAAAACATCTGTCACGGCAGCCCAATCAACTTGCGGGTTGCGGGCCATCAAGGCTCGCAAAGGAATGGCGCCAAGGTCATCTGTGCGAATGCTGGACAAAGCGCCACCGTATCGACCGAAAGGGGTCCGGATGGCATCGCAAATAAAGGCTTGTGTGATGTTGCTGCTCATGGTTTTACTTTTAAAGAGTTCGTCATTTCAAGAATCATGCAATATAGTGCATGTCCCGACTTAATTCAAGCCCTGATTCCACCTAGGCGACAATCGGCGCATGCTGATACAACCTTCTCAAGCCGATGTGCGGCGATTTTTTTGTGGAGCTTATGCCAAATCTCGGTCTGGGTCCAAACTGGAACCCATTGAAATTTTGGCCAGCCAGTGGATCGATGAGCATCCCGAATACCACGCCGAATTGGCAGATGTCGATGCCGCATTGGCCAACATGCTTTTGGTGGATCCGAACCGCGACAATCCTTTTTTGCACCTGTCAATGCACTTGTCGATCAGCGAACAGTGCAGCATTGATCAGCCACGCGGTATTCGCCAAGCCGTTGAATTGTTGAGTCACAAAAAGCAATCCTTGCACGAAGCTCATCACGCCACGATGGAATGCTTGGGTCGCATGATTTTTGAAAGCCAGAGAGCCGGCAAAATGCCGGATGGCCA
>OFSB01000013.1_pt1 | contig 36818 bp, 38 predicted proteins | sample 1543251 | NCBI WGS metagenome assembly OFSB01 (sample SAMN05442521, study PRJEB24371) | freshwater metagenome | isolation source: Freshwater Lake | place: Canada: Niagara | collected 2012-08-03
GGCACTAACACCTCAAGCTAGCGCGTCTGCCAATTCCGCCACCTGGACCTATTTGTATTTTAACGCAATCTGAATTGAAGGGAAATTGAAGTTTTGTAGCACAATATCCCTATGAAATTAACAGCGCAGCAAATCGTAGAGCTAGAAAATGAGACGATTTTGTTTTGCCAAGAAATGATTCAAATTCCGAGCGTGAATCATGGTGAGGGTCGTGGAGATGAGAAAGCAATAGCTTCGTATGTTGCCGGAAAACTCACAGAAGTCGGTATTGAATGTGAATTAATTGAGACAGCACCAAACCGGGTAAATGTAGTTGCCAAAATATTAGGAAGTGATGCTTCCCGACCTGGATTAGTTTTGCATGGCCATCTCGATGTAGTGCCAGCTAATGCTTCTGACTGGTCGCTTGATCCATTTAGCGGTGAAATTAAAGATGGATTTATTTGGGGTCGTGGCGCAGTTGATATGAAAGATATGGATGCCATGATTTTGGCCACCGTAAGAATGTGGAAGCGAATTGGATATAAACCACCTCGAAATATTTTATTAGCATTTTTTGCTGATGAAGAAGCATCCGGAACTTACGGATCTAGATGGTTAGTGAAAAATCGTCCAGAGCTATTTGCTGGTTGCAGCGAGGCAGTTTCTGAAGTTGGTGGTTTTTCAGTAACAATTACTGGTGGACACAGGCTCTACCTAGTTGAAGCTGCTCAAAAGGGCATTGCTTGGATTAAGTTAAGTGCTAAAGGAACTGCAGGACATGGTTCATTTATCAATCGCGATAACGCAGTAACTAAGGTTTCTGATGCGGTTTCAAGGATTGGCAATTACCAATGGCCACAACTTCTTACTAAAACTACATCTCAATTCTTTAAAAAAATTGCTGAACTAACGGGTGATAAATTTGATCCAAAAAATGTGCAACCACTTCTTAACCACTTAGGAAATGCAGTTAAAATGCTTGGTGCAACGGTATCTAATACTGCAAATCCAACAATGCTAGAGGCTGGGTATAAGGCAAATGTGATTCCCCAAAATGCTAGCGCGGTAATTGATGGCAGATTTTTACCTGGTTATGAAAAAGATCTTCATGAAACAATAAAGAAGCTTGCTGGCGATGAGATTGAGGTTGAGATTCTCACCCGTGATATCGCACTTGAAGCTGAATTTGCTGGACCGTTGGTTGAAGCGATGTGCAAGGCTATTAATGTTGAAGATTCCGCAGGAATTCCAGTTCCTTATTTAATGAGTGGTGGAACTGATAACAAAGCTTTACATGATCTTGGAATAGTTGGATATGGGTTTTCACCTCTAAGACTTCCTGAGGATCTTGATTTTTTTGCGCTATTCCACGGAGTCGATGAAAGGGTGCCGATTGACGGACTTAAATTTGGAGTAAGAGTTTTGTATGAGTTTTTGGAAAATATTTAATTAGCTGATACTTCATTTAGAGCCAGCCTAACCTGATCTGGCAGAGTAATTTGTTCCACAGTTAATATGCCACGAAGTTGAGCACCAGTTCGAGCTCCGATTAAAGCGCTAGTAACACCGGGTGCATCTCGAACCCAAGACAGGGCGACCTCAAGTGGTGAATAGCCAAGACCATCTGCTGCAATGCAAACCGCTTCTACTATTTTTTTTGCTCGCGGTGTTAAGTATGGCTCAACAAAATTAGCAAAATGTGGTGAGGCTCCTCTGGAATCAGAGGGCACGCCATCACGATATTTGCCAGTTAGTACGCCGCGTCCAAGTGGGGACCAAGCAATGAATCCTAAATTTAGTGCTGAAGTCGCAGGAATTACTTCCTCTTCAGATTTTCGATTTAAAAGTGAGTATTCATTTTGTGCACAAGTGATAGCAGCCTTACCAAATATTGGATTCTGAAGTGTGGCAGATCTAGCTAATTGCCAGCCATTAAAATTACAAACACTGACGTATCTAGCTTTTCCAGAGGTGGTTGCATAATCTAATGCTGAGAGTGTTTCCTCAAGTGGAGTATTTTTATCCCATGTGTGCACTTGCCATAAATCAACATAATCAACATTTAATCTACTCAGAGATCGATCCAAATCTGAAATCATCTCATTTCGTGAGTTATTTATCTGCCTAACACCATCTTTAAAAGAGATCCCAGCTTTTGTAGCAAGAAAAAGATCATCACGTTTTACAAGTGTCCCAATAAATCCACCGAGAACTCTCTCAGCATCTCCGTCACCGTAGACAGCAGCGGTATCAACTAAATTTCCACCGGCTTCGATAAATTCTTGTAACTGCTGCGCGGCTTCATTCTCATCGGTATCTCGACCCCAAGTCATTGTGCCCAGGCCAAGTCGTGAGATCGATACTCCGCCTAATTTACGCCGTTCCATGGTTGGTCAGGCTAGCAACAAGAGGTGAAAAATATCGGTAACCTTGCCAAATGCCGATTGTTTATATGTTGCGTCATGCCCAATCTGTGGCAAATACCAAAGGTATTTTGGCTGGGCAGGATAATTCAGTTCAGTTGTCTAAGGATGGCCACAAACAGGCGCAAATGCTCGCGCCGTACTTATCAAAGCTTAAAATAAATCGCATTTATTCAAGTCCACTTACCCGATGCATTCAAACTATTCAGCCTTATATGCAACTTAATCCTGATCTGGCTTTTGAAATTGATGAGAACTTTATTGAAATGGACTATGGCAAATGGTCTGGCAAGAAACTTTCTGTTCTAGCACGTGATCGTAGGTGGCGAAGCGTTCAAAATAAACCATCAACTTTTACATTCCCACAAGGTGAGAGTTTTAGAAGTATGCGTAAAAGAGTTGACTTAGCTTTAGCAGAATTAAGCAAAGAAAAGGGTGTGGTTTTAATTGTTACACATGGTGACATAATTAAAATGTCTTTAGCAAGCGCACTTGGCTTACCAATTGATCGTTTTCAGAAATTTGTGGCCGAACCAGCCTCACTAACAGTCATAAACTTGGATAAGAATAATTCAACGGTTCTGCAAACAAATTATAAGATTTCTTCAGAAATAGTGCAGAAGTTTAAGCAAAATCAACTAGGTGGCGGTAATTCTCTATCTGCTTCCACAAAATGGTGGCGCAGGTAGATGCCAAGAATTATTTACCGCCACCAACCTGCAACTCGTTTTATTGTGAGTGCTATTGGAGACCCAGGTGAGCGCCAGTTTTTTATTCAAGTTAAATCTGCTGATGGAATAAATTCAGTCACACTTGAGAAAAGCCAGGTTATTGCTCTTACCCAGCGGTTTGAGGATTTAATAAGAGAGTTACGTCGTGGAAAGTTAGTTCCACCAGCAGATCTATCTGCTGTGGCAGATGTAGATGATTTGCCAATGGAATTGCCAATTGATGAAGATTTTCAAGTCGGTATAATAAGCATTACTTGGGAAAATGATCTGGTTGTTGTAAACATTCAAGCCATATCCCAAGATGATGATTTAATATTAGATGATTTAGATTCAGGACCGGATCTTTTAATTGCCACACTTAAGATCAATCAGGTTAAAGGATTCTGTGAGCGTGCTAAAACTATTGTTAGCGCCGGTAGGCCAGCATGCCCATTTTGCGGGTTACCAATTGATCCCTTGGGGCATCTATGTCCGAGAGCAAATGGATATCGCAGATGATTCCTAAAAGTGAATTAATATCATCTGGAGAAATCACTGTCGTCGGCAGGTTAGTTGATGCGTCAAATGCAACACTGCTTGCAAACATTAAAGACTGTGATCCAAAGGTTGAAATTATTTATAAACCAGTTGCAGGTGAGCGACCACTGTGGGATTTTCCAGATGGTGATTTAGCAAGTCGTGAGTATTCAGCATTTTTACTAAGCCTCATGGCTGGTTTTAATTTAGTCCCTTTCACTGTTCTTCGTGATGGACCATTCGGCCATGGCATGGTTCAAGAGTGGATCGATATAGATGAAACTGTGGACGTTGTTGAGTATGGGCAAAGTGATGATGATCAGCTCCGAAAACTTGCTTTATTTGATGCCGTGATAAATAACGCTGATCGAAAGTTTGGACATTTATTACTTGATAATCAGGGAGTATTAAAAGGGTGTGACCATGGAATTTCATTTCACTCCGAAGATAAGCTCAGAACAGTGATCTGGCAGTTCTCTTCACTACCACTTGATCCAGAAGAAATCACCCTACTAAATAAAGTTAATGCACTTAATCTTGAGCAAATTTTTAATGAGTATCTAACTGCAAGTGAGATTAGCGCCCTGCGCCAACGGGTAGATGAGCTGCTTGCAACGGCAGTTTTTCCAGAACCAAGTCAGTTAAGGCCTGCTATTCCATGGCCACCGGTCTAAGGGATAATTAGCTATGAATAGTTGGCCACAGATCTTTCTACCTCCGTTAGATGATTATGTCTTCCCGCAATTAAATCTCTTAGATAGTAATAGGGGATTGGTTAAGGCATCTACATCACAAAATTTTTCTATCTACGTCTGCGGTATTACCCCTTATGACTCAACTCATCTAGGTCATGCCGCCACTTACTTAGCTTTTGATTTGATTAATAGGTACCAGCTGCTAGCAAAACATAAGGTAGATTTTATTGAAAATGTTACAGATATAGATGATCCGCTACTCGAGCGAGCTAAGAGAGATAATCAAGATTGGCAAACTCTTGCGCAAGAGCAGATAGATTTATTTAAATCTGACATGTCTGCATTAAGAATTATCCCACCTAAGAAATTAGTTAAAGTTACCGAATCTTTTGACTTAATAGAAAAATTTATAACCAAACTCTCAGATCGCGGCTTTTTATATAAAATAGAGGAGGACTATTACTTTTCAGTTGGAGATTTTTTGGAAGATCTGCCAATGACAGTCGATCAAGCAAAGGTAATTTTTCAGCAGCGTGGTGGTGATCCTGAGCGGACTGGTAAAAAGCACCCACTTGATCCAGTTGTATGGCTTGCAAATCAGGAAGGTGATCCTGGGTGGCCAAGTAAATTTGGGTATGGCCGTCCCGGTTGGCATGTTGAGTGCACCGCTATTGCTTGCAATCATTTAGATAATTTAAACAGCGATCCGATCATTGATCTTCAAGGTGGTGGATCGGATTTATTGTTTCCACACCATTATATGAGCGCAAAAATTGTTCAAGCTGCCTATGGACGAGAATTTTCCTCACTTTACATACATGCTGGAATGATCGGTTTAGATGGTGAGAAGATGAGTAAATCTAAAGGTAATTTAGTTTTTGTTTCTAAATTATTAGAAGATGGCGTAGACCCGATGATCATTCGCTGGGCGCTGCTTACTGGGCACTATCAAAGTGATCGTCAGTGGAGTGATGATTTGCTTAAAAAAGCTGAATCTGAAGTAGGGCTTATGCGAACCGCTTTATCGAGAACTGAAGTTGCAGATACTGATCAATTGTTAAAGGATCTTGTATCTGATCTTTCAAATAATCTTGATACGCCTTCAGCATTAAATCGATTAGTTTTATGGGCAAAAGAATCACAAAAAGATACTGACTATAATCAATCTGGACAAGTATCTAGGGCAATTGATTCTTTACTGGGTTTAGCACTGTAATTCTAGAGTTTATCAACAGATAGTTAAGGTAAAGTAAGGCTAATGATGAAACTGTTCAGGCGCATATCAAAGGAAATACCAAACAAAAGTGGCGCTATTTTATTTGATATGGATGGAACTTTAATTGATTCAGAACCCCTTTGGCTTAAATCTGAAATAGAAATAATGGCTGAGGTTGGCTGCCATTGGGATGAACAGGATCAAATCAATTGCTTAGGGGGACCAGCTGAGCGAACAGAGCTTTATATGCAGGAAAGAAGTAAAAATGTTAAGCCGTATGGCTATTTTATAGATCGCTTACATGAAGTTATGAAAACAAAAATTGCAAACGAGCTAGAACTTATCCCAAACGCTCTTGAACTACTTAAGGAATGCAAAGATCTTGGTATTAAAACAGCTTTAGTAACTGCAAGTAGCAGAGATCTCATGATGATCGTATTAAAAAGATTTCCACTTGGTACATTTGATGTTGTTGTCTCTCGAGACGATGTGAAAAAATCAAAGCCTAATCCAGAGCCATATCTACTGGCAGCAAAGCAATTATCTGTTGAAATATCTAAATGTTTAGTGTTAGAAGATTCTTTAACAGGTGTTGAATCAGGTTTACGCTCTGGAGCCAAAGTTATTGGTATTCCACATCTCGTTCAAATGCCAGAGAATCCTAACCTTAGAATAATTTCTTCATTAGGAGATATTAGGTTAAATGATATTCTCACTTGGTATCCGTTCTTAATAAGTAAGATTGAATCAAATGATAGATCGTAATTTTACATATGGTGATCGAGTGCAACTTACTGATAATAAGGGAAAACTCTATTCAATTACTTTAACTGCTGGGGCTGAGTGGCATACCCATAAAGGCATGCTAAAGCATGATGAGTTAGTTGGTTTGCCTGAGGGATCAATAGTTCAAACAAATGGTGAGTTAAAGTTTCAAATATTTAGGCCTCTATTAGCTGACTATGTGCTTTCAATGCCAAGAGGAGCAACAATTGTTTATCCAAAAGATGCCGCTATGATTTTAGGTGTTGCTGATATCAAGCCTGGCATTAAAGTCCTTGAGGCAGGTGTTGGTTCTGGTGCGTTAAGTATTTCAATTCTTCGAGCAATTGGCGATACTGGGTTTCTTCATTCAGTTGAAATCCGCGATGATTTTGCGCAAATTTCTCAAAATAATGTTACTAATTATTTTAATCGAATGCCTAAAAATTGGAAACTAACTACTGGCGCACTACAAGATCAGCAATTTGACGCGGATTATGATCGAGTTATCTTAGACATGCTTTCTCCATGGGATTGTGTTGAGACTGCGTCAAAAGCATTAGTTCCTGGGGGAGTGCTGCTTAGCTACGTAGCAACCACAACTCAGTTATCAAAAATTGCTGAAGCTATTAAAGACTCTGGAAATTTTACCGAACCGGAATCCTCAGAAACTATCGTTAGAGGATGGCATCATGAGGGCTTAGCAGTTCGGCCCCAACACAGAATGATTGGGCATACTGGTTTTCTTATTTTTGCCCGTCGAATGGCCCCAGGTGTTGCAGTATTACCAAGGCGACGTAGACCTTCTAAGGGTTCCTATGGAGTTACTGAATAATTAGATTACAGATACAAGATCTACAACAAATACTAAAGTTTCATTCGGTCCAATTGCACCGCCAGCACCCTGTGCTCCATAACCAAGATCAGGTGGGATAACTAATAGTCTGCGTCCACCCTCTTTCATTCCTGGTATTCCTTGTTGCCAACCTGCAATAACTCCGTTGAGTGGAAAAGTTGCAGTCTGTCCGCGATCCCAAGAGGATTCAACAATTTGTCCAGTTCCCCAAGCCATTAATGTGTAATGAACTTCAAGAGTTGAAGTTGCTATAGCCTCTTTGCCACTTCCGATAAAGATATCTTTTGTTTGTAGAGTTGATGGAGCCTGACCAGATGGGGCTGTGATACTTGGTTTGCCTCCTTTAGTACCACCTATTTCTGGAAGAGCCGATGATGATTGTCCTTGGTTGGTCATTGAATCTACGCCTCCGTCTGTTGAACAGGCAGTAATTAGAAAAATAGGAAGAATCGCTAGGGCTAATTTATGGGTTTTTCGCACATGTAATCTTAGCAAAGATTTTACTTATCGCTAACCTAAGGCCATGAGCGCCCAAAAAACAGAGCGGTTAATAAATTTAACCTTGGCCCTACTTGCAACAAAGCGCTATCTAACCAAGTCTGAGATTTTTAAAGCCGTTGCCGGATATAGCGGCTCACCTGAAACTATGGAAAGAATGTTTGAACGAGATAAGGATGAACTTAGAAGCTTAGGAATTGAGATTGAAGTTAAGGGAATAGATCCACTTTTTGAAGATGAACAAGGATATTTAATTAGAAGTGAAACATTTCAACTTAGTGAGAATGAATTCACTAAAGAAGAGTTGCTTTATTTAACTATGGCGGCAAATTTATGGCATGACTCAGCTCTTGGGAGTGACTCCAAGGCGGCCCTTCTTAAAATTCAGTCTTTAAGTGGCCCAATCGAAAGTGATGCTGTAAATACACCTGCGGTTAGAGATAGCGAAAGTGCTGCGCTTCTTTCATCAGCTTTTGAGGCAGTTGATACTGAGCAACTAATAAAATTTGGCTACAAAGGCAAAGAGCGTACCGCTCAACCATTTGGACTATATACCAGAGATGGATTTTGGTATTTAGTTGCCCGTGAAGAGGCTGAAATAAAGTCATTTAAATTATTGCGTATTGAAGGAAAAATAGTTAAAGAAGGTAAAGCTGGTTCTTTTAAGAAACCACCTGAATTTGATTTAATCAAGTTTTTATCAAACTCTAGGTCTGAACAAGAAATGCAGGCGCAGGTTTTAGTAAGAAAAGAGCAGGTTCATGTTTTGCGAAGTAAATATTCGACTAAAGAAATTAATGAAGAGTGGGATTTAATGTCAATCCCATATATTTACGAACAAGAGATTATTGAAACTATTTTATGGTACGGAACAAATATTATTGTGGATAGTCCGGCTAGTCTGCGAAGTGAAGTAATATCAAGGCTTAAGGTGATTGCAAATGGTTGATAATGCAGCAAATCGCGCTTTGCGCACAATGGATTTGATCCCATATATTTTAGAAAATCCTGGAGTATCAATTGGAAAACTTGCTAAGCAATTTTCTGTTACCGAAAAGCAGATTGAAAGTGATTTGCAGCTTGTCTTTATGTGTGGACTACCAGGCTATACGCCATATGAGTTAATAGATTTAATCTTTGAAGACGGAGTAGTCTCAATAATTGATCCACAGGTACTTGATAAGCCAAGGCGTTTTACTAAAAGTGAATTAGTTGTAATAGCACTTGGCTTACAGTTATTAGGTGAACTAAGTACTTCTGATAGTGCAAGGTTAAGTAAGATCAAATTGCTGTCAAATAAAATCACCCAACTTGGGGGTAGTAATTCGATTATTTTTGCCCCAAGTAGTAGTAAGTCACCTTTTGTGGAAGTAATATCAAAGGCAATAACTAATAAAAAGAGCTTAACTATTCAGTATCAATCATTAGTTAAAGATGAAGTTAGTATAAGAACGGTTTTCCCTCATAATCTTTATTTTATGAATGGAAATCTATATTTATCAGCTATGGATTTAGCCGCCAAGGCTGATCGGGTATTTAAAGTTGAATTAATTAAGACCTGTGAGGTTGGTAATGATATTAGTAGTGAGGTAGTTAACGAGAATAATTCAACTTTAGAGGTAGTTTTGGATGTGCAGAAAACCTATAAAAATTTTATCGAGCGAAACTCTTCAATTATCACTGCTGTCGAAGAACAAAAGAATTGTTTTAGAGTTCACTTAAAGTTGAGCAATTTAGAATGGCTTAAACGCAGTATTCTCAGTAATTCACCTGGAATTAAGGTGATTTCGCCATCTTTATTAGCCCAAGAGGTAGCTGCGTTGGCGACCTCTCTTCTAGCCTCATACCAGGCAGTGAAACCAATCTAGGGTAGTATTTCGGTATGAACGCACTTAAGCCATGGCATCTAGTTGTTTTAGCAGTTGTTTTCTTAGTTCTATTTGGAGCAAAGCGACTACCAGATTCTGCAAGGTCATTAGGTAGATCACTGCGGATCTTTAAGAGTGAAGTCCAGGAGTTGAACAAAGATGATTCTGACGGAGACAAAAAAACAAACCCAAACTCTGATAACTAGGTTTCATGAGTAATCGCCGTGGCGGCAAAATGCCACTGCTTGATCATCTTCGCGAGTTTCGTACTCGGTTAATAAAATCTTCTCTCGCTGTTGTATCTGGTGCCACCATCGGATGGTTTTTGTATCAACCAATTATTAGATTGTTAACATTGCCATTCTGTGATTTAGGTAGCTCATCTTCACCAACTACAGGTCAATGCGGTGATCTTTATGTAAATGGAATTCTGGGTCCGTTTAACCTACATGTAAAAATCGCACTTTTATCTGGAATCATATTTGCTGCTCCAATCTGGATTTATCAGCTTTGGGCATTTATTACTCCTGCTTTACATAAAAAAGAGCGAAGAGTCACATTAGCTTTTGCAGCAGTGGCCACACCACTATTCGCTAGTGGTTCATATTTAGCTTATTTAATATTGCCACACGCAGTCGATGTCCTTCTTGGTTTTACACCAAATAATCTTGGAAATTTAGTACGCTTTGATGAATATCTGGATTTTGTATTGCGATTGATTTTAATATTTGGAATCGCATTTATACTCCCGTTATTTTTAGTTGCTTTAAATTTACTAGGAGTAGTATCAGGTCAAGCGATACTCAAGCCCTGGCGTGTAGCAGTATTTCTTTGCTTTCTGTTTACCGCAATATTTACTCCAACTCCAGACCCAATAACCATGACCTTATTAGCAATCCCACTTTGCTTGCTCTACTTTGCTAGTGGCTTATTTGCACTACTTATTGATCGACGCCGTAGTAGTAGTAAAACTGACTTAGGTACAAGCGCATCACCAATTGATAAGCCTGAAGAAATCTAAAATGTGGCTTCTTGTTGCAAATGAAACTGCAGGGAAAGGAAAGGCGCTTCAATTAGCTAATCAGTTTACTGATTTATTGAGCCAGGCAAATCAGAAATTTACGTTAATAAATGAAAAAAGTTACGAGAAAACCATTGAAAAGTTAAAAGCGGAACTATCCACTAACTCCTATAATAAAGTGATCGCAGTTGGAGGAGATGGCTTAGTAAATCTTTGCATTCAGCACCTTGCCCAGTCAGGGCTTACTCTTGGGGTAATTCCAGCCGGTACTGGAAATGATTTTGCTAGGGCCGTTGGTGTAAATAAAATGAGCATTACAGAAATATTTAATCTTTATACAAGAACAGATCCCGTAAAAATTGATCTAGGTCATGTTAAATCAAGCACAAATGAGAAGTGGTTTGTTCAAGTATTAAGTACTGGTTTTGATGCAGAAGTTAATTCTCGAGCAAATAAAATTAAATGGCCTAGGGGTAAATCTAAATACACAATTGCTACAGTAAGAACTCTTGCAAGATTTAAGCCTATTAATTATAAGATAGATATAGATTCAAGAAAATTTGATCAGTCTGCCATGTTATTCACAATTGCAAATGGTGAGACATATGGTGGGGGAATGAGGATCTGTCCTGGTGCTTCAAACTCAGACGGTATTTTTGAAATACTTTTAGTTAGGCCAGTTTCGAGATTTGTTTTACTAACTATTTTCCCAAAGGTATTTAAAGGCAATCACATCCCGCACCGAAAAATTGATACATACCGAGCTAAGGTAGTAACAATTTCAGCACCCACATCTGCTTATGCAGATGGCGAGTATGTTGCTCATTTACCAATAACTGTGACTAATGTTGGCAGTGCACTATCTACTTGGCTTGCGCCATGACCTTAACTCCATCTCAAAATTATGCTAGAACTAAATCATTAGGAAAATTTCCTAAGACACGAAAATTTGCTGAATCTTTTCCATTTGAGCTTGATCCGTTTCAGGTTGAGGCTTGTCACGCATTAGAGAGCGGAAAAGGTGTTTTAGTTGCTGCTCCAACCGGAGCTGGTAAAACGATAGTTGGGGAATTTGCTGTTGATTTAGTTATTGGCTCTGGCGGAAAATGTTTTTATACAACACCCATAAAAGCGTTATCTAATCAAAAATTTGCTGAATTAACAGAAAAATATGGCGAATCAAAAGTGGGCTTATTAACTGGTGATACTTCAATAAATTCAGAGGCACAAATTGTGATTATGACGACTGAAGTCTTAAGAAACATGATTTATGCAAATTCATCGACAATAAATGAACTCAAATATGTTGTTATGGATGAGGTGCACTATCTAGCAGATAAGTTTCGTGGTGCGGTATGGGAGGAGATTCTTATTCATCTTTCCGATGCGGTTCAAGTAATTTCACTTTCGGCTACAGTTTCAAATGCTGAGGAATTTGGCGAGTGGTTGCAAACAGTACGAGGTGATACTGAGGTAATTGTTAGTGAAATAAGGCCAGTTCCTTTATATCAGCATGTTTTGTTTGGTAACCGGCTACTTGATCTATTTGGTGAAAACCTTAAACTCAATCCAGAGTTGACCAGATTAGAGAGAGATTCTTATCGCCAAGTTAGAGGCAATTGGCGAGATAAACCAAAGGGTCCCAAACCGTTAACCCGCTCTGAAATTGTTGAAAAGTTGGACCGGGAAGGCTTACTACCTGCAATTACCTTTATATTCTCTAGAAACAATTGTGATGCTGCAGTTAGACAATGTCTTGCAGCTGGTCTTCGATTAACTAATTCACAGGAAAGAACTGAAATTAGATCTGTTATTTCTCGAAATATGAAAAATCTGGCAGAAGAGGATCTAGTTGTTCTTGGATATTATGAATGGGCAGACGCACTTGAACGCGGAATTGCTGCACACCATGCGGGATTACTACCGGCATTTAAAGTTACCGTTGAAGAATTATTTCAAAGAGGTTTAGTAAAAGCAGTATTTGCCACAGAAACCTTAGCTCTTGGAATTAATATGCCAGCACGAACAGTTGTTTTAGAGAAGTTAAGTAAATGGAATGGTGAAGGTCATGTTGCAGTCTCACCTGGGGAATACACCCAACTAACTGGCCGAGCAGGCCGTCGCGGTATTGATATTGAAGGAAATGCAGTAATTCTTTGGAGTAATGATTTAGATTCAACATCTGTTGGCGGTCTTGCATCGACTCGTACCTATCCGTTAAAAAGTTCCTTTAAACCTACATATAACATGAGTATAAATTTGATATCTCAATTTGGATCAGAGCGGGCTAGAACTTCATTGGAATCTTCACTTGCTCAGTTTCAAGCTGATAAGGCTGTCGTTGGGTTAGCAAAGCAAATTCGAAAAAATGAGAGTGTAAGAGATGGTTTATATTCAGAAGCAAAGTGTCATCTAGGTAATTTTATGGAGTATGCCCAGATGCGTGGGGAAATAAAGAAATTAGAAACTGATAGTAAGAGAAGTAAGCGTAAACGTGCTGAAATAGAGGAAGAAATTGGTGCGATCCGTAAGCGAATGAAAAATCATATATGCCATACATGTCCTGATCGTGAAAATCATTCTAGGATTACTGAGCGAGCACAGCGACTACAGCGCGAAATTGATGGATTAACTGAACGAATTAGTACTCGAACAAATGTGATTGCAAAAAGGTTTGACAAGATTAAAGTCATACTAGACAAGTTTGGTTATATAAATAATGATGCTATTGCAAAATCTGGAAAGATGCTTGCAAAGATCTATGGTGAAACCGATTTGCTAATTGCTGAATCAATTCAATCTGGAGTATTTAACAATCTTTCACCAGCAGATTTAGTTTCAGTTATATCATCTTGCATATACGAGTCTCGAAATGAGGAGGCGGCAAAAGTACCAAGGGGTGATATTCAAATCGCCTTGGCAGCTATTTCTAAGATATATGCAAAAATTCATGATGCCGAAAGTGATTTAAACCTGGAACCTATGCGGGCGCCAGATTTTGGGTTTTGTTGGGCTTCTCATAAGTGGGCGAGTGGCCAGTCTTTAACTTCTATTTTAAAAGGAACTGATTTAACTGTTGGCGATTTTGTAAGATCTATGAAACAAATAATTGATTTGCTCAGACAGTTACGTGCTGCTGCACCCGAACTTCAAATAATTATTGATCAGGCACTAACCAAAATTGATCGCGGTGTTATTGCCTATGCTGGAGCAGCAGTATGACTCTAATGCTGTTAGATAGTGCCTCACTTTGGTATCGTGCATATTTCGGGATGCCAGACACTTTAGTTTCTCCAACTGGGCAACCAGTAAATGCAATTCGTGGATATTTAGATATGACCTCGCGACTACTAGTTAAATATCAACCAAATCGAATAGTTGCATGTTTAGAGGGTGACTGGCGCCCATCTTGGAGAGTTGAATTATTTCCAGATTATAAACTTAATCGATTAGATGAAGAAGGAGCCGAGGAAGAACCAGATACTTTGGGGCCGCAAATTCCAATATTGTTAGATGTTTTAGACGCACTCGGAATTCCATTGCTAGGCGTTGATGATTATGAAGCAGATGATTTAATGGCTACGTTTAGCGTGAAGCAGCCTGGTCCAGTAAGAATTGTTACCGGTGACCGCGATCTTTTTCAACTAGCTGATGATGAGCGTGATGTAAAAATTGTTTACTTAGCAAAGGGAATATCTAATCATGATCTAGTGGATTTAAAATGGATACAAGATAAATACCAAATTCCAGGAGATCGATATGCATTATTTGCAATGATTCGAGGTGACTCATCTGATGGGCTACCTGGTATAAAAGGAATTGGTGAGAAGGGTGCAATGGTGATTGCTAATCTTTTCAAGACAATGCCTGAAGTAATGCAAGCAGCCGCCGGTGCAGATGAAAGATTAAGTGCGAATATAAGAAAGAAATTACTCGAAAGTAGTCAATATGCTGCCATCGCACCGAAATTAGTAGGTTGTGCATTAGATGTTGCAATTCCAGAAATGGAGATATCAATGCCTAAAAAGCCAAAATCTCTCGAAAAAATAAGAAAACTAAAAGACGAGTTTGGTCTTGGTGCCAGTATTGATCGCATAATGAGTGCTCTTAACTGGGTTTAGAATGAATTACTTATACGCTGGCCTTGCAGGGCTAATATCATCAACAGCTTTTGCACCGTTATCTTTTTGGCCTTCTGCATTTATTGGGCTAACGGTCTGGTATTTTCTTTTAATTAAGTTGCATTTAAGAAGCAGAATATATATTTCATATGTTTTTGGATTAGGCATTCTCTTGCCAGTTCAGCATTGGACCGGCATATATGTTGGCAATATTCCTTGGCTAATACTTTGTTTTGCTCAGGCGTTTATCTTCACGCTCCCGGCTTTTTTTGTTGGCAAGCGTAAAAAATTTAACCAAATAGCATTTGCTTGCTCATTTGTAGCTGTTGAATTACTTCTCCGAACTATCCCTTTTACTGGATTTGGATGGTCACGGCTAAGTTTTACCCAAGTCGATGGTCCATTGCAATTTTTATACTCTAGCGGCGGTGTGGTGCTAGTTGCATTTTTTATTGCTCTGATTAGCTCAGCAAAGTCAGTATTAAGTCTTGCAATCATTTCAGTAGTTATTGCTGGACTTTCCTTCCTTCCACGGATTGAAACTACAAATGAGAAAAGCTCTGTGGCATTAATTCAAGGGGGAGTGGTAAATCTTGGATTAGATTTTAATTCGAAACCTAAGGAGGTTTTTCTCAGGCACCTAAAGCAAACCTCTGATTCAGTTAAAGTCGGGCAGGTTGATCTAGTAATTTGGCCAGAAAATGCTGTAGATATTGATATTAATACAAATGCAGAGGTTAAGAACCTAATTAGTGAAAAATCAGCTTTCTTAGCAACGCCAATATTAGTTGGTGGAGTCACAAGGTCTGGAAATAACCTCTTTAATCAATCATTTCTATTCGATTCCGAGATTAAGCAGAGGTATACAAAGCGCTATTTAACGCCATTTGGTGAATATTTACCATTAAGAGTTATGGCTAATAAAATTTCGAAGTATGCCAATAAAATAACAGATTTTAAAGCCGGGGATAGAGATACAAATTTTATAATTAATGACGCCACATTTCAGACCTTGATTTGTTATGAACTTATAAATGATTCTTTCCGTGATCAAATTAGTTCCAATTTTCTTATTATACAAACAAATAATGCAACTTTTGGAGATACCGCTCAACTAGATCAACAATTAAACATTGCTCGAGTGAGAGCAATTGAGACTGGTCGATTTATTGCATATGTCTCAACTACTGGAACTACCTCATTTATTGATAATCGCGGAAAAATAGTAAAGCAACTGCCAAAATTTAAGTCCGCAACACTATTTGGTGAACTAAATCATGTAAAAGGTCAAACTACTACACAATTTCTTGGTAAGTATTTAGAGTATCTGGCAGGAGCTTTTCTCTTATTAATTGTTTTATATAGAAAAAAGGGGAGTAGATGGTAAATGTTTTAGTTATCATCCCTACATATAACGAGTCAGAGAATATTACTGCTTTACTGTCCCTTCTAGACAGGGTTCGAAATGAACTTAGTAGTAGGTATAAAATTGATATATTAATTGTTGATGATAATTCTCCAGATAAAACTATAGATACTGCTCGATCTATAAATATCGAAAACATATCGATACTCAGCAGATCGATGAAAGGTGGTATTGGACCAGCTTACTTGGCAGGTTTTGATCTTGGCTTAAAAAATGATTATCAGTATTTTGTTCAAATGGATGCAGATTTAAGCCATATGCCAGAGCAACTAGAGAAGCTACTTGCAGTAGCATCAAGTAAAAGTTTAGTAATTGGAACTCGTTGGATGCCAGGCGGGTCAGTTGTTAATTGGCCATTTCACCGCCGCTTCATCTCCAAACTTGGCACCAAGTACGCTTCATTTGTTCTTAATCTTAGGTATAAAGACTTAACCTCAGGTTATCGAGTAGTGCCCCGGCAGCTTTTAGAAATACTTAATCTCAATAGTATTGAAACTAAAGGCTATGGCTTTCAGATCGAGGTTGCTCTTAAGGCGCATGATGCTGGATTTGAAATTAAGCAGGTACCAATAACCTTTATAGAGCGAGAAAACGGCAGATCAAAGATGGGGGCTAAAATTGTTTGGGAGGCTTGGTTTAAGGTCAGTATCTGGGGTTTTAAGCGTATAACTAGTCGCCGATAATCTACATTATGTAAAGTAAGAAAGATCTAGTTAGAGGCTAACTCCTCGATCGGCAGACAACTGCACACCAAATTTCGGTCTCCATATACACCATCAATTCTTCCAACAGTTGGCAGATACTTTCCAGCGCGACCTATTCCAAACTCTTGGCCATTAGGAAATGCAGCATTTTCCCTTGAATATTTACGGTCCCACTCTTGCGAAACCAAATCTCCAATTGTGTGAGGTGCATGTCTTAGCGGTGAGTCTTCAATCGTAATTTTGCCAGACTCGATCTGAGCTATTTCACTTCTAATACTTTCCATAGCAGCTAAAAATCTATCAAGCTCCCTGATATCTTCAGATTCCGTTGGCTCAATCATCATGGTTCCAGCTACTGGAAAACTCACAGTAGGTGCATGAAAACCATGATCCATTAACCGCTTAGCAATATCGTCAACAGTTACACCAGTGCTTTTAGTTAGCGGCCTGATATCGATAATACATTCATGCGCGATATGTCCATTCTGACCACGATAAAGAATCGGAAATAATGGATCAATCTTTTTAGCAAGATAATTAGCGGATAAAATCGCAACTTCAGTTGCTTTTGTTAACCCAAACCCGCCCATCATTCTTATATACATCCAAGAAATTGGCAGAATTGATGCTGAACCAAATGGTGCGCCAGAGACCGGACCTGGCCCAGTTTTAGGACCTGCCAAATCATTATCTGGGTGATTAGGTAAAAATGGAGCTAAGTGAGCTCTTGCAATTACTGGTCCAACCCCTGGTCCCCCGCCACCGTGTGGGATACAAAATGTTTTATGAAGGTTTAAATGGGAAACATCAGCGCCAAATTTTCCAGGCTTTGCCACGCCAACTAAAGCATTTAGATTTGCCCCATCAACATAAACCTGACCACCAGCATCATGTACTAATTCACAGATTTGCGAGATAGCACTCTCAAAAACTCCATGAGTTGATGGGTAGGTAACCATTAGAGCAGCAAGATTATTTCTATGTTGCTCTATTTTTTCTTTTAGATCACTTAAACTAACATTGCCATCTTCATCACAAGCGATAACAAAAACTTTCATTCCAGCCATTACCGCACTTGCTGCATTCGTACCGTGCGCACTTGAAGGTATTAGACAAATATCTCTATTTTCTTCACCTCTACTATCAAGATAGTTTCTAATTGCAAGCAAGCCTGCAAACTCCCCCTGTGAACCTGCGTTTGGTTGTAGTGAGACAGCGTCATAGCCGGTAACAGCTATCAACCATTTACTTAGAGAATCAATTAATTGCATATAACCTTCAGATTGGTTAGCGGGAGCAAATGGATGAATTAAGTTAAATTCTGGCCACGTAATTGGAATCATTTCTGAGGTTGCATTCAGTTTCATTGTGCATGAACCAAGCGGAATCATGGTTCGATCTAATGCTAAGTCGCGATCTGAAAGTGATCTTATATACCTAAGCATGGCTGTTTCTGAGTGATAAGTGTTAAATAGTGGATGAGATAAATAAGTGGTCCCCCGCTTGATTACTGAATTAACACTCTTCTCACTGGCATCTTCTGCCTCAAAGGCTTTTAACAACTTTAATAAATCTGCTTCTGTTGTAGTTTCATCAAAAGATACGGATAGCTCACTTTTTGAAATCATTCTGATATTAAAACCTGCCGCCAGAGCGGTTTTAGTAATTTGTTCGGCTTTTGAGCTGCGCAGGAAGATGGTGTCAAATATTTCATAATCATCAACATCAAAGCCACTCTTCTTTAAACTACCCCGAAACCTGTATGCAAATTTTTGAACCCTTAAAGCTATTTCAGCTAAACCATCTGGACCATGCCACATCGCATAAAATGCAGAAATTACTGCAAGTAAAACTTGTGCGGTGCAGATATTTGAGGTTGCTTTATCCCGACGAATATGTTGTTCCCTAGTTTGTAATGCCAATCTAAAGGCAGGGTTGCCATGGGTATCAACTGATTGTCCAACTAATCGACCAGGAAGTGATCTTTCTAATCCATTTTTTACTGCCATAAATCCTGCATGCGGTCCGCCGAAACCTACTGGTACACCAAATCTTTGCGCAGAGCCAACTGCAATATCAGCGCCGTACTCCCCCGGAGACTTGAAAAGGGTCAGTGCTAGTAGATCACAACTAACTATTGCTAGCGCGCTTTGCTTTTGAATATCCTTAACAATATTAGTTAAATCTTTAACTCGCCCGTTGCTATCTGGATATGCAATGATGGCAGCAAAAATGCCCTCAGGAATTAGATCCTTACCAAAGTCATTTTCGATTACCTTAATTTTTAATGGCTTTGCTCTTGTTTTAATGACTGCTTTAACATGCGAGTGTAAATTTACATCAACTAAGAATGCGGCATCATCACTTCCTTGCCAAACTCTGCGAGCAAGTGTCATGGCTTCGGCTGCTGCAGTTGCTTCATCAAGCATTGATGCATTTGCAATTGCTAGGCCAGTTAGATCAGTAATTGCAGTTTGAAATGCAAAAACTGCTTCAAGTCTTCCTTGGCTAATTTCTGGTTGATACGGCGTGTAAGCGGTATACCAGCCTGGATTTTCCAAAACATTTCTTAATACAACTGGGGGCGTAATAGTTCCGTAGTAACCATTTCCGATAAAAGATTTTACAACTGTATTCTTTTTAGCAATTTGTGCTATCTCTTCAATAGCTGCAACCTCTGAGATACCTGCTGGCAATACTTTTTCTATCTCACCCTTAATATGAATATTTTCTGGCACAACTGCTTTAATAAACGTGTCTAAATCTTTGTATCCAAGTTCAAGCAGCATCGTTTGGATTTGATATTGATTTGGGCCAATATGACGGGAAGCGAAATCAGATCTGTATGTCATAGCCCTCCCCAATAATTAGTAGATTTGGGAAGTAATAGTAATTGCTTTAAGCGCCTTTAAGTTTCCTGCGTTGGGCTAATTCATCGTTAGATTCACCACTTACTACCAAAGATCCATCAGTTAGGCTCTCACCTTGAAGGGTTGCAAGTGAGCCCTCAACTTCAGTCCAAACTTTTCCAATTGCAATGCCAAATACTCCTTGGCCTCCCTGCAATAGGTCCACAATCTCATCGGCGCTAGTGCACTCATAAATTGATGCGCCATCACTCATTAAAGTAATACTTTCAAGATCAGAAACACCGCGGGCACGAAGGTGCTCAACAGCTGTGCGAATGTTTTGAAGTGAAACTCCAGTATCAAGTAAACGTTTAACAATCTTTAAAACTAATATGTCTCGAAATCCATACAACCGTTGTGAACCTGATCCGGCCGCTCCCCTAACACCTGGCTCTACTAACCCAGTGCGCGCCCAATAATCTAATTGGCGATATGAAATTCCAGCTGCAATACAAGCTGTTGCGCCGCGATAGCCGATCTCTGCATTGTTGCTCATGGGGACTCAATTCTAGGGGGAAGGCTTAATTGTAGAAGAGGTAGCCGTGTGATGGGCCTAACGACACGTAAAACTTTAACCCAAGGTTGAGGGTTGGACTTATCCGAGGAAATCTTCTGGATTTATCTGGTCTAAAAACTCCTTAAACCGCTCAACTTCATCCTCTGCCTGGTCTGGGATCTCAATACCAGCCTCACCTAGTAATTCATCACTAGCTAAAATCGGTGAACCCATCCGCAGTGCTAACGCGATCGCATCACTTGGTCTTGCTGATATTGCCGGGCCATCCTCAAAATTGAGTTGTGCGTAAAAAATTCCATCTTTTAACTCAGTCAGATAAACAGTCTTAAGTTTTGCGCCCAACTGCCCCAATACATCTTTAAATAGATCATGGGTTAATGGCCTAGGCGGAATTACCTCTTGTTGAGCAAATGCAATTGCAGTTGCCTCAACGGCACCGAGCCAGATTGGTAAATAACGCACACCATCTGTTTCCTTTAACAAAACTATTGGCTGATTTGAAGGCATCTCAACTCGCACGCCCATTACCTCAACTGGATGATATTTAGCCATTTTACAACCGCTGCTAATTACTTAGCTCGGTGTAAGCCGGCACGAACTAAGGAAGCATGCAACCTTATCGATAGTGATGCCAACTCTCGTTCAACCTCTTCTGCTCTTGCCTTTGACTCTGACCCCTTTTGCCTAAGCAGTGGAGTTGTTATCTGTTCTACCAAACCAATTTCTCGATCAGCAGCAGTTTTAAAAGCTCTTAGGTGTCTTGCGCCAATACCGAAAGCCGAAATTTCAGCAACTGCCTTAGCAACTGAGAGGGCATCACTGTCATAGTGTCGACCGCGGATTGAAATTAATCCGTAGGACTCTATTTCAGTTAATTGCTCATTTGTTAAATTTGATGCTGCTAAAAGTTCAGTTCTTGTTAGGCGAAGATCATTATCACTTGCAAATTGATCACTAGTTAGTACGCCATCATTTGTGGCAAGTCTAGGTGAAGCAACACCGCCAACGCTCTTAGCCGGTGATAAACCTCTATCCATTGCATCAAGATTTTCTTTAATAACCTTAAGTGGTAGATATTGATCACGTTGGGCAATTAAGACAAACCTTAATCTGTCTAAATCAGTGGTTGTAAACTTTCGGTATCCACTTGGGGTGCGTTGTGGCTCTATTAATCCCTCAGCCTCAAGAAATCTAATTTTTGAAATAGTGATATCAGAAAACTCAGTTCGCAACCTGGATAAAACTTCGCCAATGCTTAAGTAGGCTCTTACTGGAACACTCACTTATTGCCCCCAATAAATAATGTCAGATGATACTTTCCAATCTGAACCTCATCACCCGGATTAATCTTTGCTTCTCGCACTACAACTGCATTTAAATAAGTTCCGTTTAGGCTTCCTAGATCTTTAATTGTGTAGCCATCTGATTTGGAAATTAAAGCGTGAGACCTTGAGACCGTGATGTCATCTAGGCATATTTCATTGTTTATATCTCGACCAATTTTTGTCTCAGCTGCATCTAATAGATAGCGCCCACCAACTCCAGCACCTTTTAGAACTAATAAAATTCCAGCGCCATTTGGTAGATTTTTCACGACATCTTGTTGCTCAGTTGTTAGTGATTTATAAAGATCATCGCTTCGCACGCCTTCAGGAATGGCGCGCAGTTGACGTAAATTCAGAGTTGATGTCAGGTCATTAGGTGGTGTCGCTTTATCTGCCATCTCTGCCCCAATCTTTGTTACCTTCAACTATAGGCTCACAGTATTGGCTCGCGCTAGGCGGGTCAAGCGGTTAATTCTTGATATTCCTTTGCAGATAGCAGGCTTTCCTGCAGCTTTGGTGTGGATATTTCGATCTCAGCAATCCAACCATCTCCATATGGATCAGAGTTAATTACCTCTGGGTTGGTATCTAGTTTCTTATTAGTTGCAATTATTGTGCCAGTAATTGGAGCATAGATTTCAGAAACAGATTTTGTTGACTCAACCTCACCGCATACTGAATTAGCACCTACGCTACTTCCCTCTTTTGGAAGTTGAATATAAACAATGTCACCGAGCGCGGCTTGGGCGTAATCAGTAATACCGATTCTAAACTTAGTTGCAGAGATTTCTAAAACCCACTCATGCTCTTTGGTATAGAAAAGCTTATCTGGCACATTTGACATCTAATCTCCTATTAATAACTTTTCGGGCGCTTAAGCCCTAGAACTAGGTACTGCAAACCTGTGTAAAAGTACAGGCTGGTTCCCCAGATAGCAAAAGCCCAACCAACTATATAGCTAGCTTGTCCGATATAGGCTAAATCCTCTAGCAATAGGAACGGAAAGGCATAGAGCAAGTTAAAGGTAGCCGCCTTACCTAAGAAGGTAACGGCAAGAAAAGGGATCCCCTTTAATTTTTGATAGATAATTACTAAGAACAGTATGAAGTCACGAGCGAGGATTGAAATAACAAGTACCCAAGGTAGATAATCCTTATTTGCAAGAGCAATGATTACCGCAGCTATGTATAGACGGTCCACTGCTGGATCAAATTTTGCTCCAAACTCTGAGGTTTGATTTAAATAGCGAGCGACTTTGCCATCCAAATAGTCAGTAACCCCACCTAGGGCAATGACCACAAAGCTTGCAATTGGCTTATCGGCTACCAAAAATAAATAAAGAAATAGCGGAACACCAAGGGCTCTAAGCAGTGTTAGTGCATTTGGAATGTTAAGCATTGTCTCGATCCTTTATTTTTACCGCCACCTCAATTGGAGTTCCATCAAAGCCGAACTCCTCACGCAGGCGTCGCTCGATAAACCTGCGATAGGCAGTTTCTAAAAATTCAGTAGCGAAGACCACAAACTTTGGCGGACAAGTTCCAGCTTGGGTGGCAAATTTGATCTTAGGTTGCTTTCCACCCCTTACTGGAGGTGGATTGCCTCCAACTAGCTCACCTAGGAATGAATTTAACTTGGCAGTTGGAATCCGCTTCTCCCAGTTTTTAAGTGCGGTCGTAAGTGCTGGTGCTAACCGATCTCGATGCCAACCCGTTTTAGCCGATAAATTAACTCGCTGCGCCCATGGATAACGTTCAAGTTGGCGTTCTATCTCCTTATCAAGAGTGAGCTGTCGCTCCTCATCAACTAAATCCCATTTATTCATAACAATTACCAAAGCTTTTCCAGCTTCATCTGCCATGCTAACTATTCGAATATCTTGTTCAGTTAAAATATTTGAGGCATCAAAAATTACTAATGCCACCTCAGCACGCTCAAGTGCAATCTGTGTGCGAAGTGAGGCGTAGTAATCAGTACCACTCGCCTGATGTGCTCGCCTTCTAATTCCTGCTGTATCAATAAATCTCCAGGTTGCACCACCAAAATCAATTAACTCATCAACGGCATCCCTAGTTGTTCCTTCAGCATCGTCGACTAAAACTCTTGGTGCACCTGCTAGTACGTTAAGCAAACTTGATTTTCCAACATTCGGGCGGCCAACTAAAGCTACTCGCCGATACCCATCATCAACTTGAGCAGTACCAACCTCTGGCAACTGGGAAATTAATAAATCAAGCAGATCACCACTTCCTCTGCCATGCAAGGCTGAAACAAAATGCGGCTCACCTAGGCCAAGATTCCAAAGAGAGTAACCATCAGACTCATCCTCGGCATTATCAATTTTATTACCAACTAAAATTACTTTCTTTCCACTCTTGCGAAGTAAATCTACTAAAGACTGATCTTCATCTAATGCCCCAACTTGGGCATCAACTACAAACATAACAAGATCTGCTTCAGCGATTGCAGCCTCTGAACCAGCGGTAATTTTTTCCGATATACCTTCCGGCTTAACTTCCCAGCCTCCGGTATCAATTAAAAAAAATCTTCTCCCATTCCATTCCGCTTCATACTTAACTCGATCTCGTGTAACACCTGGAGTGTCCTCAACTATTGCCTCTCGCCTGCCAATCATTCTGTTTACCAAAGTTGATTTACCAACATTCGGGCGACCAATGACTGCAATAGTTGGTAGACCTAGCAAATTACGTTGTTTAAGCCACTTCCAAATCTGATCTGTTACTTCATCTAATGTAAGCCTTGTTGAATCAATAACTGCAGCATCTTCTGCTTGAGTGAGGGGTGAAATCTTTCGGTTTGAGTCAATTTCATCACGATTTGCCAGTGATTGGCCGACTTTTTCCTTACCTATATTTTCAGCCATTTCACTTTCACGCCGCTTTGCTCGCTCTGAAATATCTGCATGGAGATAGATTTTAAGTTGAGCATTAGGTGCTACCACTGTGCCAATATCACGTCCTTCAACAACAATTCCTATTGGTGCATCTGTAATATATTTTCGCTGTAAATCAATTAAAAGTTTTCTAACCCCCACCATTGCACTGATCTGACTTACCCGATCATTTATTCGCTCGAATCTGATTTGTTCTGAGATGTCGCTACCGTCAACACTAATTTTTGGTTCAGCTGGATTGGTATCAAAAGAAATATCTGATTTTTCAAGATAGCGAATAATCTCTTCTTCATCTTCAACATTATTTGCAAGGGCAATATAAGTTGCAGCTCGGTAAAGTGCTCCAGTATCTAAATAACTCCAGTTAGCTCGAAGTGCGATTGCTTTTGCGGTAGATGATTTACCTGATCCACTTGGACCATCTATAGCTAACACCAGTCCAGACATGGTCGTAGTCTATCTTTAGTGACTAAAGATATTTATCGATTTTTAGTGGGATGAACCTTAAAGCCAAGTTTTTCTAAGTGCTCGGAGAGCTTTATGCAATCCGATTCCGAAAGGGCAAGTGTGATTAAGCCAGTCTCTTGGCCGGGTGAATGCTCGATGCTTAAATCCTCAATATTTACCGCAATCTTCGCACATTCATTAAATATTATTGCAAGTTGCCCAGGTTTATCATCTATAACAATTGGCAAAAAAGCATAATTTCGGGATTTAGCGCCATGCTTACCAGGAATTTTATCTTTACCTTCTCTGCCTTTTTTCAAAAAATCTTCAATCTCTTCTTTCTTATTAGAAACAAGACTCTTCTGTAGTCCTTGTAAGTGTGAAATTAGTTTTTCTAGTGCAGGTGTTAAAGATGATTGGTTGGCAAGTAATATTTCACTCCATAATTTTGAATCTGAGTTTGCCAATCGTGTTAAATCACGAATACCTTGACCGGAAATATTCAAATTATCTTCACTTACCTCAAGAAGTGAAGCCGCAAGAGATGAGCTTAAAATCTGTGGAAGATGTGAAAGTTTGGCAACAGTTAAATCATGTTCTGCACTGCTCATTTGATATGAACTACCACCACAGATCTTAATAAAAGCATCAGCAACTAGTTTTGCCTTCTCACTAGATTTAGAACCAGTTATCAGCACCCAAGCTCTTCCAATGAATAAGTCAGCTCTAGCGCTTTGTGCTCCACTTAATTCACGTCCAGCCATTGGGTGAAGTGAGATGAAATTCTTTGCATTATCTGATAATTCTTCAACCTTAACTAAAAGATCAGACTTTACGCTAGCTAAATCACAAACAATGGAGTTGGGATTTGCATTTAATTGTTCAACAACTACTTTTTCATTTGCACTGATCGGCACCGCAACCACAATTAAATCTGGCTCTGAGATTGGAGTACTTTTAACTAAATCCTGCGCTAATTGAGCAGAGTTTGAATCCACATCAACCATTTCAACTTTAATACCCGCTGATTTAAGGCAAAGACCGATTGATGTTCCGATTAAACCTGCGCCAACTATGCGTGCTGTGCTAATCATTTAACTATTGAGCAAGATCTTTGCGTAGTACTGAGGCACCACCGAGGTAAACATGCTTAATATCGGCCAGATCTCGGTCTAAATGGGTATGAATAAGCACTCGTACAACTCTTGGTAGCGCATTTTTTACATCAATCTCAACTGAGCACAACAGAGGTATGCCACCAAGGCCGATTTGCCTAGCTGCCACCGCCGGGAACTCAGACCTAAGATCAGGGGTTGCAGTCAGTATTATTGAAATCAAATCTTCATTACTTACTTCATTAACTTTGAGCATCTCAGATAACAGCAGACTTACCTGCTTAACCATTTCGGCAGCAGTGTCTTGCTCAAGCTGCACCGCTCCCCTAATACCTCTAACTCGCATACGGCAATAGTATCTAGTCGAAGATAAATCATGATTAAGGTTTAATCTTTTAATCTAGATGTCGTTTTATAGAGGTATTTACTTATGTAATAGCGATTTATTGAGATATAGGTTTTAGAGCTATAACCTAAATAACCATATATAGATTTATATACTCAATTTTGAGCATGTTTTAGTCGATAAATCGTTTTTCAAGGGATACCCTAAATACCTATATATCGACAAATAGATATATCTAATAGCGACTTATTATTTTATATTTAAAAGGGTAAAGAGATTAGTTAACTCTTGTGAATTTAAGACTCGATGACGCCCAGCTTTCATCTCCCCTAAGTTAATTGGGCCGAAGTCTAGGCGGATCAAACGAAGCACCTGTAAGCCAAGGGACTCAATTAGCCGCCTAATTATGTGATACCTACCCTCGTGGATTGTGATCTCAACCCAGTGGTGGGTTTTGCTAACAGCCCGGGCATGGACGACTTTGATAGCTCTGGCAAGACCATCCTCAAGTCTGACCCCTTGCAAAAGCTGATCTGAAAGTTGCTTGTTAAATTCACCTTCAATTTCAACTAGGTACTTCTTTTCCAGTCCGTATGAAGGATGAGTTGCTCGGTGCGCCAAATCTCCGTCGTTGGTGAGAAGGATTAGCCCTTCGGAATCCTTATCCAATCTACCAACGTGATAAAGCCGATCTTTTCTGTCTGCAAAATAGTCACCAAGGTTAGGCCTGCCTTCTGGGTCTGACATGGTAGAAATAATGCCTGCTGGTTTATGAAAGGCTAGGTAAGTCTTAGACTTATTAATCTTTAAACTCTCACCATTTACTTTAATGTCACTAATTTCCGGATCATATTTACCACCGAGCTCAATAATGATTTGTCCGTCAACACTTACGCGACCATCAAGAATTAACTGATCAGCTGCTCGCCTACTAGCAATTCCGGCATCGGCAATTATTTTATTTAAACGAGTTAGGCCCACGCATAAGTTTAGCGCGCTTAATAGGAATTAAAGAAAAGGGCTATTCGGTTAAGGTTGAAAGCAACTCATCTAAGCCATCAATATCAGGTAAGAATGGGGCAAGTGCGGGTAAATCCGCGATCGAGTTAAGCCCTAATTTTTCTAAGAAAAATGATGTGGTCTGATACAAAACTGCGCCAGATTCGCCCTCAATGCCTGCCTCATCAACTAAACCTCGATTAACCAAAGTCTTCATTACCGCCTCAACGTTAACCCCTCTAATCGCAGATACTCGCGCTCTAGAAACAGGTTGTCGATAGGCAATTACAGATAAGGTTTCAAGAGCTGCTTGGGTAAGTCGAGCCTGTTGGCCATCTAAAACAAATTTTTCAACCAGTGGCGACATCTCCGGATGGCTGTAGTAGCGCCAGCCGCCAGAGACTTGGCGAAGCTCAAAACCTCGCTGCTCTTGCTCATACTTTGCTGCAAGAGATGTAAGGGCTGAAAGTATTTCCTCAGTTGGTGCCTCAATAATTTGAGCTAAAACAAGCTCAGAAACAGGCTCATCTACGACCATTAGAATTGCTTCAAGGCAACGCTGCAGTTCAACTTCAGACATTATCGGCCTCATCTATCGTTTGTACTGGAATATCAAACTCATCACTAACTCTAACCTCTCCTTGCGCAGTTCCAACCCAAGAGATTTGCAGTTCACCAAGTGAAATCACTTGTTCAAAACGAACAACCCCTTCTTTATACAGTTCAAGTAAAGCTAGAAACCTTGCAACTACAACTAAGGTGGAGTCGGCGTCAGCAATTAGTGCCCTAAAAGTGACACGAGAGGCTCGCCTTAAGTGCTCCACAACCTTTAAAGCCTGCTCGGCTACGCTTACCAAAGGTCGATGTATGTGTTCGATGCTAAAGGTTGGGGTTGTCTTTGGGGTTAAAACTCGATTGGCAATCGCTGCAAACCTTTGGGATCCAACGCCTATTAAAACCTCTGGTAATAATTGAGCAAAGTGCGGTTCAAGTGCTACTAACCTGGCAAAGGACTTCTCTTCTCGCTCAATACGTTCGGCGAAGATTGCAGAGAGTTCTTTAAAGGCTCGGTACTGAAGTAATCGGGCAAATAAAAGATCGCGAGCTTCAAGTAGAGCAAGATCTGCCTCGTCATCGATTTGTCCAGATGGCAGAAGTTTTGCTGCCTTAAGATCAAGCAAGGTTGCAGCTACTACTAGAAACTCAGTGGTTTTATCTAAATCCCAGCCATTTTCACTGTTTTCTAGCTGTTTTATATAGGAAATAAACTCATTAGTTACCGTACCGAGGGCGATCTCGGTGATATCCATTTTATGGCGAGATATAAGTTGCAGCAATAAATCAAAGGGGCCATCAAAATTATCTAGGTGCAGGGAGAATCCAGATACCCGCCCATCTGTAATCGAGGCAGCGGGTGCTGGCGTGGCTGATAAATTTTCCTGCGACATGCGCACAAGATACCGCCAGCATCCTTGCCTTTGCACTTGCCCCACCGTAGGTTGCCGACATGGGAAAAAACGCTAGAAAGACTTCTCTATATAACGCTAAATCGACAAACAAACCTGCCCTTTCTAAAACTCGTGAAGAAAGCCTTGCAACTACCTCTGATGTACTGGGTAAAAAACTTCGAAACTTTCCTGAGCCAACGAAAACTCCAGAAGCAGGCAATGCCCGAGTAATCTCAGTTGTAAATCAAAAAGGTGGGGTTGGAAAAACAACTACCGCAATTAATCTAGGTGCTGCCCTTGCTGAAGTTGGACGTAGGGTTTTATTAATTGATTTTGATTCTCAAGCATCAATGACCACGGGCCTAGGAATTAAAGGAACTGCTCTTCGCGAGCAATACGGTTCAATCTGGTATTTACTAAATGATTCTGAAGCAAAGTTAGAGGATTTCATTCTCAAATCCTCAGTACCAGGTCTTGATTTTATTAGAGGTCATGAAGATCTAGCTGCTGCAGAAGCCGCATTTGTTTCTGAAATAGCTAAAGAGCATAAATTGCGAAAACTATTAGCACCTGTTCTTGATAGATATGATGTGGTTTTAATTGATTGCTCACCTTCTCTTGGAACATTAACCGTTAACGCACTTACCGCATCAAACGGAGTGATTATCCCGATGGAGTGTGAGTATTTTGCAGTTCTTGGACTTTCACTTGTAAAAAAGACTATTCAAAAAATTAAGGAAAATACCAACCCCCAGCTTGAGATATTGGGAATTTTGGCAACTATGTTTGAAAAGAAAACTAGTCACTCCAGGGAGGTATTAGAGCTAATTGATAAAGAGTTTCCAGATGAAGTTTTTGACACCATCATTTCTCGAACAGTTCGATTCTCTGAGTCAACAGTTGCTGGCGTTCCAGTAACAGCTTATGCAAGTAGTAGTACTGGCTCTGCTTCTTATCGTCGCCTAGCCCGTGAATTAATCGCAAGAGGAGGAGCTAAATGAGTCGCAGAGTTAGTTTGCCGGGAGCAGATGAATTATTTAGAAATACTGCAACACTAAGTGCAGTTCCCTCATCTCGTGAAAATACTGAGGAGATAACCCAAACTCCAGCGGCAGCTGTCACAGCAAAAAATTCAGTAAGGCAAACTCCAAGACGCAGAGTTAACGCTTTTGATCGTGCGCCATCAGGGCGTGAAAAACATGATGAGAAAATTACGGTTTATCTATCCCCCGATGAACTTTATGATTTAGATCAAGCACGTCTTGCACTCCGCGGTGATCTTGGGCTCGCAGTTGATCGAGGCAGAATTGTTAGGGAATCACTTTCAATAATTATTGCTGACCTTGAAGCTAAGGGTGATCAAAGTATTATTGCGCGCAGATTACGCGGTCGCTAAAACTTACTTCTAGGATGAGCATTTGCGTAACTCTCACGCAAGTGATCAATAGTTATAAGTGTGTATATCTGAGTTGTAGTAACGGAGGAATGTCCAAGTAGCTCCTGCACAACTCTAATATCAGCCCCACCATCTAGTAGATGTGTTGCAAATGAGTGACGCATCGAATGGGGCGTAACTTGATCTGATAATCCAGCCCGCTCTGCCGCCTTTGCCACAAGATTCCATGCACTTTGCCTGCTTAATCGACCACCTCGTTGATTTAAAAATAATGCTTTCTGAGTACTTACTTTTAATAAAGACGGGCGAGATCTAACTAAGTAATCATTAACTGCTGCAACTGCAAATGATCCGATTGGCACAACCCGCTCCTTGCCACCTTTACCCTTTAATTTCACAGTTGTTGTGGTGCCAGCTTGCGTATCAGCTGTTGAAATATCTAAGGTATTTAAATTAATTAACTCACTAACTCTTGCGCCGGTGGCATATAAAAGCTCAACTAGGGCTTTATCACGGCTTGAAATCAAATCAGTTCCTGCAATATTTAGCATGCTCATTACCTGATCAATTGTTAGAGCTTTTGGTAAGCGCTTACCAATCTTAGGTGGTTTAAAATTTGAAGATGGGTTATTAAACTTATGTTCCTTAGCAAGATAAGTGAAATAGCTACGAATACTTATGATGTTTCGAGCAATTGATGATTCACCGATCTTAAACTCTGTATTTTCCATCCCGCGTAGCCAGGCCACATAGAAAGATAATTGCTCTGGGGTTACCTGCTCCAGTGAAAGTTGGTTTGTCGATAAATAGTGAAAAAACTTCTCAATATCTAACCGGTAAGCACTTATGGTGTTACTTGCGAGGCCTTTCTCGATTGAAAGGTAATTAAAAAAATCAGCTAAATGATCACTTGCCATGCTTAGCGATCGCCGCCGCAATTAATCCTATAAATAATGGATGTGGATTTGTTGGCCTTGAAAGAAACTCTGGGTGAGCTTGAGTACCAACATAATATGGATGAGTACTTTTTGGTAGCTCAACAAACTCAACTAAATGCTTATCCGGAGATAAACCTGAGAAAACTAATCCAGTTGCAGATAATTGATCTCGATATTTATTATTTACTTCATAACGGTGGCGATGACGCTCACTTATTTGAGCTTTTCCATAAACATTAGCTACCACCGAGTTTGCAAGTAAGTCCGCTTTATATAAACCAAGTCTCATACTTGCGCCCATTTGGCCATTACCAGCAACAATTTCTACCTGATCACTCATGGTTGAAATAACAGGGTCACTTGTTTTCTCATCAAACTCAGATGAGTTAGCATTTTTTAATCCAGCTAAATTACGGGCCGCCTCAATCACCATGCATTGCAAACCTAAACAAAGACCTAAGGTTGGAATTTTATTCTCGCGGGCATATTTAAGTGCGCCTAACTTTCCTTCAATTCCACGCACACCAAATCCACCGGGCACGCAGATTCCATCAACATCACCTAGGTTAAGAGCAGCATCTTTATCACTGGCGCAACTATCACTAGTTACCCACTTGATATTTACCTTTGCATAATTGGCAAAGCCACCAGCCCTAAGTGCTTCAGTTACTGATAAATAAGCATCCGGTAAGTCAATGTACTTTCCAACTAGTGCGATTGTTACCTCACATTTTGGTTTATGGACCTTATTTAAAAGATCTTCCCATTCACCCCAAATGACATCGGTGCACTTAACTCCTAGTCGCTTTACGACATAACTATCTAAGCCCTCTGCATATAGAACTTTAGGTATGTCATAGATTGATGCCGCATCAACTGCAGCTACCACACCCTCTAAATCAACATCGCACATTAAAGAAATCTTCTTTTTTACAGCTTCGGGAATTTGACGATCACTTCGAAGCACAATTGCATCTGGAGTAATACCAATAGATCTAAGAGCAGAAACGCTATGTTGAGTTGGTTTAGTTTTTAGCTCACCAGCAGGTCCCATATAGGGAACTAATGAAACATGTAAATAAAAAACGTTATCCCGACCTATATCCTGGCGAATCTGCCGAGCTGCTTCAAGAAATGGCTGTGATTCAATGTCTCCTACCGTGCCACCGATCTCAGTAATAACCACATCTACCTCAGGTCCTGCCATTGCCTTCATTGCATCTTTAATTTGATTAGTAATATGGGGAATTACCTGAACTGTCTCCCCTAAATACTCACCGCGACGCTCTTTTGCAATCACCGCTGAATAGATTTGACCAGTTGTTATATTCGCTGAACCATGCAAATTAGTATCAAGAAAACGCTCATAGTGTCCGATATCTAGATCAGTCTCAGCTCCATCATCAGTCACAAAGACTTCACCATGTTGAAATGGATTCATCGTTCCTGGGTCAACATTTAAATACGGATCGAGCTTTTGCATAGTTACTCGAAGCCCACGAGCACGCAGAAGTCTGCCTAAACTTGATGCAGTTAATCCTTTGCCTAAACTTGAGGCGACGCCACCTGTAACAAATATATGTTTACTCACATGATTGGCGGTCATGGAAGACTAGATTATCATGAATTTCTAACAATCGCCAATAACTCAGTTGCATGCTCTTGTGCGGTTTGTGAATCCTCCTGACCACTTAGCATTCTTGCAATCTCAACTTTTCTAGCCTCTGCACTCATTTCAATCACATCACTTTGAGTTACAGAACCATTTTCACTCTTTTTTACAACTAAATGATTATCAGCCCAGACTGCAACTTGTGCAAGATGAGTTATCACAATTACCTGCGCAGATTTTGCAAGTTTTGCCAACCTTCTTCCAACTTCAACAGCTGCTTTGCCACCAACACCAGCATCTACTTCATCAAATATATATGTTCCAACTGGCTCTGCTTCAGCAATAACCACTTCCAAAGCAAGCATTACGCGAGATAACTCGCCACCGCTAGCAACTTTATTTAATGGTAGCGCTGATGCCCCGGAGTGAGCTGCAAATAAAATTGAGATCTCATCTAATCCTGCTGGTGTGTAATTTTTTGCAACATCAGCATCAGCCATTGTTTGCTCAATAATAAATTGTGAATTAGGCATGGAAAGATTTTTTATCTCATTTGTAACTAATTTTGATAACTTATCGGCGCCGATTTGACGCTCTTTTGATACCGCCAACGCTGCCTGTTTTAACTCAACGAACTCTAAATCTGCTTCTTTCTGCAACTGAGTAATTCGCGAACTACCGCCAGAGAGATCTGCGATCTTATCTCTAGCCCCTTGACCATCTATAAGTAATTGTTCATATGCAATATCTCGATCACTGCCCTTGCCATATCTTTTTAGTAAAGAGTTTAAAGCAGCTTTTCGCTCTTGTAAGGCGGCAAACCTAGCTGGATCAGCCTCAAGATTTGCCAGATATGAAGAGAGGTCGCCACCAATATCTTGTAAATTAAGTAAGTTCTCAGTGAATTGATCAATAATTTTATCTAATGCACTGTCTTTGCCCTTTATCTGATCAAGTGATTTTCGAATTTGCTGTAATAAGTTAAGTGCAGAAATATCCTCATCCTCAAGTAAATTAAGTGACTGCGCAAGTACTTGATTTAACTGTTCAACTGAACCAAGTTTGCCAATTTGATTTTCAATCTCAAGTAACTCTCCACTTTTTGGAGATAATTTTGTAAACTCATCAGCTAACTCAGTTAGTAAGGATATTTCTTTATCAGCCTGACTCAACTGCAAAGTTAACTCCTGAATACGAGTGATAATTTGCTGATACTGCAGATAATGCTTTTGATACCCAGTGAGATCTACACCTGCGAAGCGATCTAATAACTCTCTAGCAACAGTTGGTTTAGTTAATTTTGAAGAAGAGGACTGAGCATGAATCTCAACTAACGCAGGTGCGAAAGCTGCAACTGCAGCAACGGAACTAACCGCTCCCCCTACTAATACTCGCGATTTACCTTCACTACTAACTGTTCGAGTAATTACTACGCTGTCTTGATCAACTTCACCACCAGAGGCAGAAATTTCTTGAGCTAGATCTTTAGGTATGGAAAATTTTCCAGTAATAACCGCCCGCTCAGAACCTGATCTCACCAAATCTGCATCACTCTTATTGCCTAGAACTAGGCCGAGCGCGGTTAAAACCATTGTTTTACCAGCGCCAGTTTCACCAGTTAATACCGTTAAACCAGTTTTAAATTCGATATTTGAACTTTCTATAACTCCAAGAGATCTAATTGAAATCTCTTCTAAATAACTTTTACTCTCTTTCTTACTCGCCACGCCAACCCTCGACCGGTAATTTAAATTTAGCTACTAATCGATCGGCAAAAGCAGCAGGCTTAATGTGGGCAAGCAGCACATCTTCCTTATCACTGGTTAAAACAACTCGATCATTTTTTTGCAGTTTTGTTCGCCTAATTCCATCGGCATTTAAATCAGCTGAATCACTTTCAATATCAATAACTATCTCAGATTTAGGCGAGATAACCATAGGACGTGTAAATAAAGCATGGGCTGCAAGTGGTAGTAAGACAAGTGCATCTACTTCTGGCCAAACTACCGGTCCACCCGCAGAGTAGGCATAAGCAGTAGAGCCAGTTGGGGTAGCGCAGATAACGGCGTCACACCACCATCTTGAAAGAGGGCGATGATCAATTTGTACGAAAAGCTTGATCATCTGATGATCATTACGTTCAATAGTTACTTCATTTAAGGCCCATCCTGATTGCAGAACTTTTCCACCCCTGAGCAATTGATAACTTAAGCTCATTCGCTCCTCAATCTCAAAGGAGCCTGTAGTAATTGCGTTAGCGATATCAGATAAAGAAGGTCGCTCAATCTCAGCTAAAAAGCCAACATGTCCTAGATTAATTCCAAGGATTGGTAATTTTTTCCCACGAAATATTTCAGCTGCTCTTAGCATGGTGCCATCGCCACCTAAAACAACTGCTAAATCAACTTTACTTGAATCATTAAAATCCTTAGCACCATCAAGTTTAATTGTTGCGTAAACATCTAGGTTTTTCTCATTAAGCAGCTTTGCTAAATCTTTTCCAGTAGTTAATGCTTCATTTCGGGTTGGGTGAATTACCAACAGAACAGAGTTAACTTTTTTACTCATGCTGGCCCCTTTGAAATCGCAAGATCTAAATCTACTTCTAATAAGGCTGGCGCGCCTTTTCTAAGCCACAGAAAGTACTCCACATTGCCAGCAGGTCCAGGAAGTGAGCTAGCTACTACTCCGCAGCAGCCTAAATTCTGTGCAAAGGCAGCATCTGCAACCTGTGAAACTGCTTCTTTTCGAAGATGGGCATCCCTAACAACACCACCAGCACCCAACTGCTCTTTACCAACCTCAAATTGAGGCTTAACCATAATCAAGAAATCTGCTTCCTCTTTTGCAACTGAAATTAGTGCTGGCAGTACCAACTTCAGTGAAATAAAAGATAAATCTGCAACAACTAAATCAATCTCTTCCCCCACCTGAGCAGGGGTTAAATTTCTTACATTTACTCGATCTAATATTTTAACTCGCTCATCTTTTTGAAGCTCCCACGCAAGTTGGCCATATCCGACATCAACTGCGACAACTTTGGCAGCGCCTCGTTTTAATAAGACATCGGTAAAGCCGCCAGTTGAAGCTCCGGCATCTAAAGCAGTTTTTCCTTTTACATCAATTTGCGAAAATGAATCAAGTGCGCCAACTAATTTATGTCCACCACGGGAGACATACTCAGATTGTTCATCAGCTAATGTGATTGAAGTTTGGGCATCAACTTGCGTAGCTGCTTTAGTTGCGCGAATTCCAGTTACTAAAACTTTGCCACCTTCAATTAATTCAACTGCCACATCTCTTGATCTTGCCAGCCCGCGCCTTACCAATTCGGCATCTAAGCGGGTCTTCATATTTCTCTAAACTCCGTCAAGATTTGTAAGTGCTTGTTGCAGTAGCTCATGAACTCTGCTGAATTCAGCGCTATGTGTTGAAATATCAGTAGTGTTAATAGCAGCGATACGTTCTTTAAGTGCAACTAGATCAACTGTAATCGCCTCTTTAATATCTTCGCTCATGGATATAAGGTACCGAAAATCATTTGTTTATACTCACTTTTAACGAAAATAACGCTAAATAAAAATGAGCCCTACCTGAGTTAACAGATAAGGCTCATTATTAAATTGAGTCCGGCGGCGATCTACTCTCCCACAAGGTCCCCCTTGCAGTACCATCGACGCTATAGGGCTTAACTTCCGGGTTCGAAATGGGACCGGGTGTTTCCCCTATGCTAAGGCCGCCGAAACATTATTGAGTTATCAAGTCAGATATAAAAAAACTTTAGAAATTAATCTAAATTTTTTATATCCCCGACCGTAGCTCGGGAACCACACAGTGAACGCGATTCAAATTTATTTTTTTGTTGTAGTTAAATCCTCGACCTATTAGTACCGGTCAGCTGCAAGGCTTGCGCCTCTTCCACTTCCGGCCTATCAACCCAATAGTCTCTTGGGGGTCTTACCTGGTAAACCAGTGGGAAACCTAATCTTGAAGCGAGCTTCCCGCTTAGATGCTTTCAGCGGTTATCCCTTCC
>OFSB01000015.1_pt1 | contig 34069 bp, 36 predicted proteins | sample 1543251 | NCBI WGS metagenome assembly OFSB01 (sample SAMN05442521, study PRJEB24371) | freshwater metagenome | isolation source: Freshwater Lake | place: Canada: Niagara | collected 2012-08-03
CTTCGCGTGTAATGCCCCACTTGGCGGCAATGTTCTCGGCGGTCACGCCCATGTGGATGGTGTGGAAGGGGTCGTGCAGTGCGCCCACCATCATGTCGATCATTTTGGTGTCGCCCATCCGAGCACCAAAACGGTTGGTGTTGATGGCGTAAGGTGCGCGGCTCATGTTTTCTGCGCCGGCGCCAATGGCCACATCGGCATCGCCTAGCAAGATGGATTGGCTTGCAGACAAAATGGCTTGCAAGCCTGACCCGCACAGACGGTTCACGTTGAAAGCAGGTGTGCCTTCTGCGCAGCCACCGTTGATGGCGGCAACGCGCGACAAGTACATGTCTTTGGGTTCGGTGTTGACCACATGCCCAAACACCACATGGCCAACGTCTTTGCCATCGGTGTTGGCGCGCTTGAGTGCTTCGCGTACGACTTGTGCGCCCAGCTCTGTGGGGGCAACATCTTTCAGACTGCCACCAAATGTGCCAATGGCGGTGCGCACAGCGCTGACAACGACTACTTCACGGCTCATCTCTATCTCCTAAGAATTGAATTGAATTGAACCCCAAAGTCTCACCCAATAAGACTACAGGGGACTGACAAAAGTTGATTGAACGTGGCTAAGTTAAGCGTCCCTGACATCGCTGACAGGGTTGCTGCCAAAGTCGGGGCGAGCTAAATAGTCAAGGATGCGCTTGGCGGCATCGGCTGGGGAGGTCAGTTGACCTGTGGCTTTGAGTTGTTGAAAGCCGCTTTGATCTGGAAAGCTTTCGGCTGGGGCTGATCGCAATTGGATTTGCATGTCGGTATCTATGACACCGGGTGCCAGAGACGTCACTTTGGCACCATGGGGTTTTAAAGCCTCTTCCAAAGCCAGGCAACGGGTGAAGTGATCCATTCCAGCCTTGGCTGCGCAATAGCCCGATTGAGAGGCCATGGCACGGCGGCCAAGTCCAGAAGAAATATTGACGACTTTGCGTGGCATGGGCCAGGCTTCAGTGGCTCCGAGAAAGGCTGAACACAATTGCATGGGGGCCTCTAAGCCTACGCGCAATGCCATGGCCAGATTGTGGGGGTCTGCTTCACTCAGGGGGCCAATGCGAGGAATGACGCCTGCATTGTTAATGAGCGTGGCACTTTGAAATTCATTGGGTTTTTGAGCCTGAAGCCAAGTTAGCAAGGCCTTGCTGGCCGCAGCGCCGTCTGCTAAATCATGAGACCACTGCGCTAATGTGGCACCTGATTTTTGAGCGAGTTCAGTGAGACTGGCTTGTTGATTGCGTGAAATGCAAATGAGCGTATGGCCCGGCTTCAGGAGTTGCTCGGCAATGGCCAAGCCCATGCCGCGAGAGCCGCCCGTCAAGATGTAGAGGTGTTGTGTCATGTTGATCTTCTTTCGAATTAAAACGGAACCTTACTTTCGAATGCCATCCATTCTGCCTTCATTGGATGCCTGAATTGGAGTTCGCGCGCGTGCAATAAAAGGCGAGGAGATTTTGCCAAAATTTCGGGTGTGGCATACAAGCTATCGCCCAGTATGGCATGACCGATCGCCATCATGTGCAAGCGCAGTTGGTGGGTTCGCCCCGTGATAGGTTTCATCTCGACACGGGTCGTTTTCTGCAAACAGGCCCCTTGCTGGATGCGCCATTGGGTGTGGCTGGGTTTGCCGTGTTCCCAATCTATTTTGCTTTTGGGGCGGTTGGGCCAATCGATCAACAAGGGCATTTGAATGTCTTGCCAGGCATCGGCCTGGCTTTCATTTGCACTTTTTAAAATGCCGTCGACCACAGCTTCATATGTTTTGTGAACCTCTCTCTGTGCAAAGGCTTGGCTCAAACTGCGTTGTACTTCGGGACCTCTGGCAATGACCACCAGGCCTGAAGTGGCCATGTCCAAGCGGTGCACCGTCAGTGCATCGGGCCATTCACTTTGTGCTCTGGCAATAAGGCAGTCTTGTTTGTCTTCGCCGCGGCCGGGCACACTGAGTAAGCCTGAGGGTTTATTGAGAACCACCAGCTGATCGTCGAGGTAAACAAGATCCAAAGTGGACATGATCATCGGCCCTGCAAAGCCCGAATGCGATTGACCTGAAGGGGTGTGACCTCCGCGGCCTGATTTCCCCATTGCGATCTGAGATGGGTCAAAACAGCTGCAATTTCTCGGTCTTCCAATGTGAGAACAAAAGGCGGCATGCCAAAAGGTCTAGGGTTGTGAGTTGTGGCTGCAGGATAGCCACCATACAAAACAGCTTGAACCAAGTTGGTGGGGTCGCTTAAAAGAACGGCTCTATTTTGCGCGAGTGCCGGGTAAGCATGAGCCACACCTTGACCTTGAGATTGATGGCACTGCTCGCAGTGCTGTTCATAAATTTTGGCGCCCAAGTTTAAAAAATTGCCTGGGCTCTTTGTGATGGAGGGCTTGTGGGTGATGTCGCTGACCGAATTTGTTTGCGCTTGCTCTTTTAGATAGGTTGCCACAGCCAGGAGATCGGCTTCAGGCCAGTGTTGCGTGCTGTGTTGCACCACTTCAGCCATTGGGCCACTCGCCACGGCTGTTGCATTCTGGCCTGATTTTAAAAGCAGGACAATCTCTGAAATGCTTTGTTGTGCCAAGCCTGTTTCTTGTGCGCTCATGAGAGACGGCGCATACCAGTTGACCAGGGGCATCAGGCCGCCCGAAAAATCATTGACCTCTCCCGATGCGCCCCATGCATTGCGTGGGCTGTGGCAGGCTGCACAGTGGCCCAGGCCTTGTGCAAGGTAGGCACCTCTGTTCCATTCATTGCTTTTGCTGTCTTGCGGCTTGTAGGTACCAGACGAGAAAAACAAGCTTCGCCAAATGGCAATGGCCACTGCTGAGTTGTAAGGCCATGCCAAAGTCTCAGATACTTTGGGAATTGGCTTTTGAGTCGTTTCTGGCTGTAGCGTTTTCAATGCGGCAAACATCGCATCGCTGTCATCGCGCGTGATGAGTGTGGTGTGTTTATAGGGAAACACGGGCGTGAGCAATCGACCATCTTTGGATTTGCCGTAATGAAGTGCGCGCCAAAAATCATCAGCATGCCAAGTGCCCAAGCCTTGGACCAAGTGGGGTGTGAGGTTGCTGCTGTAAACGCTGCCAAAGGGCGTTTCGAAAGCGCGCCCACCTGCACCCATGGGTTGACCTCGTTCGGTATGGCAGGCCAAGCAATTGCCCAAATTCAGCAGAGTTTGCCCTTGACTAATTTGAGTGGCTAAGGGCTTGTCAGTATTTTGTGAAGCCGGTTGTTTTTCCCAAACATCACGGTGGTTGTCCATCAGAACAGCAAGCACAAGCAAAAGGGTCACTGACAGCCACAGCCACGCCACATTGCGCCAAAAATTTTGTGGAAACATCATGGCTGTGCCTTTGACAGCTCGGGAGCACTGCCGCATTGCCAGGATGCTTTCAGTGGCGTAGAAACTTTGCTTGCAGGCGCTGTATCTGTGGGCATATTTTGCGTAGACAACCAAGTGGCGACTGCCACCAAATCTTCAGACTGAAGCCGTGCCACTACCTCTTTCATACAATCGGGCTGACGGGCTTTTCGTTGATGGGTTTGCCAAGCCCCCAGTTGTGCATTGAGGTAGTCAAGGGGCAAGCCCAGCAATCCTGGCACGTGGGCTTGTACGCCGGTAAGCTTCGTGCCATGACAAGCAGTGCAAGCAGGCACGTCTTTCGCAGCATCACCTTCTAAGGCCAGTTGTTTTCCACGTTTTAATGCTTGAGCAGAGACCCTCTCGCTGGGCATGGTGGGGGCTGGGTAGGGTAGTTTCAAGTTGGCAAAGTGCTGTGCTATCTCTTGAAGGTAAGCGTCAGACAATGGGTCGACCAAGCGCGTCATTAAGTTGTAGTGGCGCTGGCCTTCTTGGAAGTTTTTGAGTTGATTGAACAAGTAGCCAGCAGGCTTGCCGGCCAGTCTGGGGTAATAACCATCAGGACCCGCTTTGCCTTGATCGCCATGGCAGGCGGTACACGCGCGGGTTCTTTCCGCCATGTCGTCTTTGAAGTCTTTTCCTTGGCCCCACGCCATCGGCCCGAAGAAAATGCAGACCATGACAGTCAACCAAGTAAGCTTTCCGGATTTCTTAGGAAGCTTTGAGATGTGAGTCAGAAAAGGGAAGAAAAACATGTTTAAAAGTTAGCCTGAAAGAATGCTTTTTAGGGCCTGTTTCGTCCTTCAGCATAGAAGATTCCCAGTTCAGGCGACAATCTAGGGTTTTGAGACTCTAACATTGACCGATATGTCCGATTTTGAAGTTCGATTTGCTACCAAAAATGAAGCCGCCGATGTGGCGCAATTGCACCTGATCGCAAGCCGCGCGGCTTACGCGGGCCAAGTGCCTGAAGCGCATTGGGATGCCACGCCCATGGCCAAGCGAGTGTCTTACTGGAAAGAAGCCATTGAATACGGTGAGCCTCAAGTTTTGGTGGCATTGGAAGGCGGCAGCATTGTGGGTTTTGTGGGCTATGACCGTTCGCGCGACCCTAAGTCCAAAAACACCATGGGTGAAATTTGGGCCATTTATGCCGACCCCGATCGATTGGGCGAAGGTGTTGGCTTGGCTTTGTGGGATGCTGCTCGTGAAGGTTTGCTTGAAGAAGATTGCACCGATGTGACCATTTGGGTTCCTTTGTTAAACGAACGCACAGTTCGTTTTCATGAATTGGCCGGCTTCAAGCGTGAAATGAATACAGCGCGCACTGTGCCTATTGGGACTGTCAAAGTGGAAGAAGTTCGAATGAAGCGTTCCTTGGCTTAAAACATTGGCGTAGATGAAAATTTTGCTGGCCCCCATGGAAGGGCTGTTAGACCACAGCCTGCGCGACACGCTCACTCGTGCGGGCGGCATTGATTTGTGTGTCTCTGAATTTATTCGAGTGACCGATGCGGTGCTTCCAAAAAGAGCGTTCTACCGGGTGGTGCCAGAGTTGTTGAATGAAAGTAAAACGCATGCGGGAGTGCCAGTTAGAACTCAATTGTTGGGCTCCGACCCCGAAATTTTGGCAGCCAATGCGGCGCGCTTGGCCAAGCTCAATCCTGCTGGCATCGATTTGAACTTTGGTTGCCCTGCTAAAACGGTCAATCGTCATCGTGGGGGTGCGGTGCTTCTTGATGAGCCAGAATTGGTGGGTCAAATTGTGGCTGCCGTGCGCCGTGCTGTGCCAAGCAATGTGCCTGTATCCGCCAAAATGCGTTTGGGCTTTAACGACGATTTGCGTGCGGAAGATTGTGCCCAAGCCATTGAGGCAGCTGGCGCCGATCAGTTGGTGGTGCACGCCCGAACCAAGGCGCATGGCTACCGGCCGCCTGCTTATTGGGATCGCATTGCCGACCTTCGTCAGAGTGTGAAATTACCGATGGTAGCCAATGGCGAAATCTGGACTGTGGCCGACGCCATTCGTTGCCGTGAAGTCACTGGTTGCAATGACATCATGATTGGCCGCGGCATGGTGAACAATCCTGGGCTTGCATTGGAAATTAAATTTCACGATGCCCAGACGCAAGGCATGTCATTGGCAGACATGCCACAGAAATTTTCTTGGCAACAGTTGTGGCCCCTGCTCAGTGTTTTTTGGAAGCGCATGAGTTTGCATGTGGCGCCGCGCCATCGTTCTGGACGCTTGAAACAATGGCTCAATTATTTGCGCCGGCACTACCCTGAGGCACAGCAAGCATTTGATACGCTTAGGCTGGTGCAAGACCCTAAGGTGTTGGAGGCTTGGTTGTCGCAGCCGTTTGCAAAATGTGAGCGGCAGCCTCAAGTTGAAGCGCTTGCAAACTAGATTGTAAAAGTTCGCAGGCAGAAAGGGCGGCATCTTGTTCTTGGTGTGACGCAATGTGTTTGCACAAACTTTCGGTGCGCGCAATTTCAGCCACCAAGGCATCTTGGCAAAACACGGGCGCAAAGCCTTTCAGTTGGTGCCATATTTTTTGCAAAACTTCGAAGTTGCGATTTTGAATAGCGTTTGCAATGGCTGGGTCGTCAGTGAGAAGCGTGCTGTTGAGCGTGCTCAGCAGTTGCTGAGCGCTGCTGGCATCACCCAAATAGCCGATGGCTTTTTCCATGGACAAAAAGCGAGCGGATGTCATGCTTTACAACTTTCCGTGAAGCAGGGCATCCAAACCACCTTCTGGTTCAAAGCGCTTGTTTCTAAAGTGCAGCCTTGAAGGGCCTGGAAGGGCGCGCTGCTGAACGGGGTGTTTTGGATCTCCAGGGTAGCAAATAACCCTCATGCCTTCCACATCGAAGGGCTCTGGTTGAATCACAGGAGGCGTACGCAGCGCCGCATCCTCTAGGGCATGATCGACAGAGTTAAAAATACTCAAGTGCGACAAGCTCATTATTTGCGGCGGAGCCAACAGGATTTCTCCCGCCCAATATTGCACCAGCGCTTGCCTGGGTGTGGTCCACAAGACTTCCGTGGTTTCGTGATTGTCTTGAACCGCAATTTGTAAAGCCGGTGCTCTAGCTAAAAAGAAACGTGTGTCAAAGCGCTTTGACATCATGGAGGGCATGCGAGGTGTGATCCAGCGCGACCAAGGTCGCAAGTCAGCGCACCTGAGTTGCAAGCCACATTCTTCTTGAGCTTCTCGCAAGGCCGCAACGAACAAACTTGCGGCATGCTCAGGCGCAATGTCTGGTTCGCCAAGTTGTGCATGCAAAGCTGAAAGGGGTTGGTCTAGGCTGGCCAAGGCACTAGGACTTGTATCGGCCTCATCGCGCTTTCCACCGGGAAATACAAAGGCCCCACCCAAATCCTTCGAGTCGGTATGTCGTTTGAGCAACAAAACTTCTAAACCATTTGAACCCTCGCGCAGCATTAAAACAGTGGCTGCGTCCCGCGGTGGGGTGTCAACGATGTGAGAAGTGATTTCCATAAAGGCTTAAATTTGAGTAATATCGCAAGGCTATCAGATTGAGGAATGCAAATGAGTATCGAATTTCAAGGACGTGTCGCCATTGTCACAGGTGCAGGTGGCGGCTTGGGCAAACAACACGCGTTGGCGTTGGCCAAGCGCGGCGCTAAAGTGCTGGTGAATGACCTGGGGGGCAATGTCCACGGAGAGGGTGGCTCTGTCAGCGCAGCCCAGGCGGTGGTAGACGAAATCATCAGCGCGGGTGGCGAGGCGATCGCCAACGGCGCATCTGTGACCGACTACGAAGCGGTTCAGGCCATGGTGAAGCAAGCCATGGACAAATGGGGACGCGTTGACATCTTGGTGAACAATGCTGGCATTTTGCGCGACAAAAGTTTTTCCAAAATGGAAATTTCAGATTTTCGCTTGGTCATGGAAGTTCACGTGATGGGTGCTGTGCATTGCACCAAAGCGGTTTGGCCCATCATGCAGGCTCAAAGTTATGGCCGCATCGTCATGACCACTTCTTCCAGTGGTCTGTACGGCAACTTTGGCCAAGCCAACTATGGTGCCGCCAAAATGGCACTGGCAGGCCTGATGCAAACACTTTCTATTGAAGGCGAAAAATACAATATTCGGGTTAATTCTTTGGCACCCACTGCGGCCACTCGCATGACCGAAGGTCTTATGCCTGAAGCTGTTTTGAAAGCGCTTGAGCCACAAGCTGTGGTGCCTGCCATGTTGGTCATGGCTTGTGAAGATGCGCCAAACAGAACCATTATGTGCGCAGGTGCGGGTAGCTTTGAGGTTGCCAACATCACCCTCACACAGGGCGTGCATTTGGGTATGTCAGATGACGCGCCAGAGCAATTGCTGGCAGCCATGGCGCAAGTGAAAGACCGCCACGGCGAGTTGGTACCAGGCTCGGGTTCAGGTCAAGGCAGTTTGGAAGTGGCCAAGGCCATGGCAGCCCACAAGGCTTAACTCAGCGTCAGTACAACAGGTGTGTGATCGCTAGGGCGCTCGTTTTTGCGAGGCACTTTGTCGATCACGCAGCCTGTGGCGCAAGCCTTCAATGCGTCTGTGATCAAAATGTGATCGATGCGCATACCGCGGTTTCGTTTGAAACCAAAGTCGCGGTAGTCCCACCAACTGAAGCTTTTTTCAGGTTGCTCAAACAGCCTGAAGCTGTCGTGTAAGCCCAATTGAATCAAACTGTTCAGATGCTCTCGCTCTTCGGGTGTGCAGTGAATGGTGCCTGCCATACCCACGGGGTCCCACACATCGAGGTCGTCAAATGTGATGTTGTAGTCACCCATGAGTACCAGCTTGGGGTGGGCTGACATCTCTTGCTTCACCCACTGGTGCAATGCCGCCAGCCAGCGCATTTTGTAAACGAACTTGTCACTGTCAGGCGCTTGGCCGTTTGGAAAATAGCCACCGATCACACGCACATCGCCGAAATTGGCTGTGATGACGCGAGACATGTCGTCTTCAAAACCAGGAATATTTTTGACGACCTGTGTGCCTTCGATTCGAGAGATAAGCGCCACACCGTTGTAGGTTTTTTGACCAAACCATTGCGCGTGGTAACCCGCCTCATTGAAAGCTGCAAGCGGAAATTTGTCGTCGGTCATTTTGAGTTCTTGCAAAGCAAGTACGTCGATGGCGTGATCGACACCGAGCAACTCTTGCGCCTTCAGCCAGTCGATCACCTGTGGCAGCCGGACTGTGAGAGAGTTGACATTCCAAGTGGCAAGTTTCATGAGCACCTATCGAATTTCAAACTGTCCGTTGGTAAGTCACAAAACTGAATTTCAAACCAGACGCAGCAGTGTGTGACTCTCGAGATGTTTCGTGCCATGTTGCATCTAAGGCGGGTGCGTAGGCATCGCCTTCAAATGCTTGTTCAATTTCAGTGACCACAGCTTCGTCGGCGATGGCAACTGCTTGGGCATAAATGTCTGCACCGCCCATGACCCAAAGGTCTTTGTCGTCTGGGCAATGTGCCAAAGCCAAAGTTAAACCTTCTTCCAGTGAATGCACCACGTGCGCACCTTCTGCGTGCCAATCTTTTTGCCGCGTTAGAACCAAGTTGGCTCTGCCTGGTAAAGGTCTGAATTTGGCTGGGATAGATTCCCAAGTTTTTCGGCCCATCAAGACGGGGCAACCTAAGGTGGTGCGCTTGAAATGTGCCAAGTCTTCAGGCAAATGCCATGGCATCTGATTGTGATGGCCAATCACACCGTTGGCAGCGCGCGCGTAAATCAGCTTGAGCTTCATTAGACGGCCACCGGCGCCTTGATGGCTGCGTGGCACTGATAGTCCAAGACTTCAAAGTCTTCGTATTCGTATTCAAAGATGGAGGCTGGTTTGCGTTTGATGTGAAGGGTGGGATAGGCCAGCGGCGCTCTACTGAGTTGCAGTGCAACCTGCTCTTTGTGGTTGCTGTAAATGTGGCAATCACCACCTGTCCAAATAAAATCGCCCACCTCCAAATCGCATTGCTGCGCCATCATGTGAGTCAGCAAGGCATAGCTTGCAATGTTGAAGGGCACGCCCAAGAAAATGTCGGCGCTGCGCTGGTACAACTGGCAACTGAGTTTGCCTTTGCCGCCTTCTACCAAGGGCGGTGCCACATAAAACTGAAAAAACGCGTGGCAAGGCATGAGGGCCATTTTTGAAAGTTCGGCCACGTTCCAAGCACTGACAATGATGCGACGTGAATCAGGATTGGTTTTGAGGGTGCGAATGACATCTTCAATTTGGTCGATGTGGCCGCCATCGGGTGTGGGCCAACTGCGCCATTGCACGCCATACACGGGGCCAAGATCGCCGTCTTCTCGTGCCCATTCATCCCAAATGGTGACGCCTCGTTCGCGCAGCCAGTTGTTGTTGCTTGAGCCTGTGAGAAACCACAAGAGCTCTTGAATGATGGAGCGCAGATGAACTTTTTTGGTGGTGACCAGTGGAAAGCCTTCGTTCAAATCAAAACGCATTTGATGGCCAAACACGCTGGTGGTGCCAGTGCCGGTACGGTCGGACTTGAAGACGCCATGCTGATTCACGTGGCGCATGAAATCTTCGTATTGAGAGCGAATGGGGCGTGTGGTCATGGGCTGGTCAAAATGGGTTGTTCGACGGCTTCGATTTCAATCTAGGCAGAGACCTAAATTTTAATCACTCTGCCGGGGTTCATGATGTTCTGGGGGTCCAAGGCCTGCTTGATGGCCTTCATCATGGCCAAGGCGGTGGGGTCTTTGTGGTGTGTGAGTTTGTCGGCCTTGAGGCTGCCAATGCCGTGTTCGGCGCTGATAGAGCCGTTAAATGCTTGGACTTGGTCAAATACCCAAGTGTTCACTTCCTCTTCGTGATCGCGTAAAAAGGCGGGCCCATCTGCCCCCGGCGGAGCTTGCACGTTGTAGTGCAGATTGCCATCGCCCAAGTGTCCAAAATTGACCAAGCGAATGCCAGGTATTTTGGATTGGAGCAATGCATCGGTCTCGGCCACAAATTGTGGAATGAGCGAGACGGGTACGCTGATGTCGTGTTTGATGTTCAAGCCTTCATCGACTTGAGCCAAGGGAATGGTTTCGCGAATTTGCCAAAGACTCTTGGCCTGCGCCAAACTTTCAGCGACCACAGCATCTGTGACCCAGCCATTTTCCATGGCTGCTTCCATCAAAGCCTCAAAGCCCACACGGGCATGTGCTTCAGACTCGTAGTCAGAGTTTTCAAGCAAGACGCACCAAGGCGTTTCTTTGAAAAATGGCACTCTGAGTTGAGGGTGATGTTTGTCGACCAAACTCAGCGCAAATTGCCCCATCACTTCAAAACCAGTGAGGCCCGCGCTCAGTCGCTCATGCGCCAAACCCAACAAAGACACAGCAGCTTCCATGCTTGGCACGGCAGCCCAAGCTGTTAGTTGGGCTACGGGTTGAGGATAGATTTTCATGCAGGCTGCTGTGATCACACCCAAAGTGCCTTCACTGCCAATCATGAGGTTGCGCAAATCGTAGCCAGTGTTGTCTTTGCGCAGGCCCGACAAGCCATGCCAAATTTCACCTTGGGCAGTGACCACTTCTAAACCTAAGCACAGCTCTCGCGTGTTGCCATAGCGAACCACCTGGGTGCCACCCGCGTTGGTGCCCAAATTGCCGCCTAAGGTGCAGCTACCTTCGGCTGCCAAACTCAGTGGGAAAAGGTATCCGGATTTTTCCACGTACTCTTGCACAGATTGCAAAATACAGCCAGCTTCGGCCACAACCGTGAGGTTGGCTTGGTCAAGCGCTCGGACCTGGTTCATGCGCTGCAGGCTCAGAACCACTTGTTGGCCTGATGCATCTGGCACAGAGCCAACGACCAAGCCAGTGTTGCCGCCTTGGGGAACGATGCTGGTAGAGGTGTTGGCACAAGCCTTCACAACGGCTGCTACTTCTTGAACATTGGCTGGCCTAACGACAGCCAAAGCCCTGCCATGTGAGCGCTTGCGCCAATCTTGTTCCCATGCACTGAGATCTGTATGAGGATCATCGTGGGTCAAAACGTTTGCATCACCGCAGATTCTGCGCAAATTTTCTAACAAAGCACTCATATTCAATTTCAGTGTGAAGGTTTTGATTCTTGAGAGTCGTCTTGGCTAACGCCTTCGCGCGCCATTTGAAAGCGCCAACGCACATGCAATGCGCAAGCTGCAAATAAAATGACACACAAAATGGTTTGGGCCAGTGCAAGCCCACTGGACCACCCTTTGTCTCCCCAAGCACGTACCACGCCCTCGGTGAAATAAAGCCAAATCATGAGGCTGACCCACCGGTAGGTGTACATGCGATTTTTCAACAAACCGGCCAATGGCCAGCACAAGGGCAGTACTTTAAGGGCCCACCAAGAGCCACCCTCGCGCAATGGCGCGAGCCACAGTTCCCAAAGCAGGCCCACCAAGATAAGTCCTAAAAGGCTGGCGACAGCAACCCATCGCGTCAATTCAATGGTCTTTGGTGTCAAAAATGGAGTTTGAGGTGCAGAGTCGTTCATGGCGATGGCATCATACCGGTCATGAAGCCGATTGAATCACTCCGCGCCACTTTGAACGAGATGTTGAAGTTTCCATGGCGCCAAATGTTGCGCACTTTGTGGCGTCGTTTCCGTGAAGTCCGACTCGGTACGACCGCCAGTTCCCTGACTTTCACCACCGTTTTAGCCCTGGTGCCCCTGTTTACGCTCGGTTTGGCCATTTTTACGGCCTTTCCCATCTTCTCCCAAGTCCAAGAGCAGTTGCAACGCTGGCTGATTGAAAGCTTGGTGCCTGAGAGCATTTCCCGTCAGGTATTGGGGTCTTTGACCCAGTTTTCACGCAAGGCCAGCCGGCTCGGTTTGGTGGGTTTGATCGCAGTCGTAGTGGCCTCTTTGGCCTTGCTGGTCACGATTGACCGTACTTTGGGTCAAATTTGGCGAGTCAGCCGTCAACGACCGTGGGCCCAACGCGTCCTCATTTACTGGGCTGGTATCACGCTAGGGCCGCTGCTTTTAGGCGGAAGTTTGGCAATCTCATCCTATTTGTTCACGGGCTATCTTTCAGGTTTGGGAGATTGGTTGCCTGTATCAGTTCGAAATTTATTGGACCTGGTTGAGTTTTGTTTGCTGGTGGCCTGCGTGACAGGCTTGTACTACTACTTGCCCAACACTCGCGTGGATTGGCGTCATGCTTTGATTGGTGGCGTAGCGGTTGCGGTGGGCTTAGAGTTGGCCAAAAAAGTGTTGGCTCTTTATTTGGCGCAAATACCTACTTACTCGGCCATCTATGGCGCTTTTTCTGCCGTGCCCATTTTATTGGTCTGGATTTATGTGGCCTGGGTGGTGGTGTTGTTGGGTGCAGTGGTCACGGCCAGCTTGCCTGAAATTGGTCGACAAGCCAAACGACACGCAGATGGCCCGGGCTGGTCTTTCAGGTTGGCCTTGGAAGTCTTGAGGTGCTTGTCGCTTGCTCGATCCAGCTCGCCTGAAGGTCTTCGCATGTCGCAGTTGGCCGATGAACTCCACATTGAGCAGCGCCATGCACAGATCGTCTTGGATACTTTGGAAGAACTCAAGTGGGTAGGCCGCTTGGAGCAGTCCAACAGCAACTCAGAAAGTGCGTGGGTGCTGTTGGTGGACATGTCAAGCACTCAGCTTGAGCCTTTGGTGCAAAAACTTTGTTTGCATCCCTCTGAGGCCACCGAGTTGCTTTGGCAAAAAACCCAATTGACCCGCCTCATGCTGGTCGATGTGATCAAAACTTGATCTTGCCCGTCCACATGTCTTTGTACATGACCCAGTCCCCCATGAAGCTGTAAAGAGGTCGTTTAAAGCTGGCCGGTTTGTTTTTCTCAAAACCGAAATGGCCTATCCATGCGCAGCCGTAGCCACACAGCAAACCGTACAAGAAGTACTGAGGCTTGGCCGTGGCCACGAGCATCGCCAGGCAAATCAAAGAGAGGGTAGATCCTAAGAAATGAAGGCGGCGGCAAGTGATGTTGCTGTGTTCATTCAAATAAAAAGGATAGAACGCTTCAAAGCTGGAGAAACTGCTTGCATCGGGTGCAAGCTTCAATTCTTCGGTGGTGTTCATGTGGTTCCTTAAAAAAAGAACGAATCAATGCGAGTTGGTTTGAAACGGGGCTTTTAAAAATCCCCTAAACCTGGCTCGGCCGCCTCTGGTTGGCAATTCGCTGAGTGAATAGTTCGGGAACCGATTCAAAAATCGACCGATCGCAATCCTGCCTTCAAGTCGAGCCAAACTCAAGCCTGCACATTGGTGTACGCCAAATCCAAAAGAGAGATGCTTATTTTGCACACGCCTTAAATCAAGTTTTTCGGGATCGTTAAATTGAAGAGGGTCGCGGTTGGCTGCGCCAATGCACAGCGTGACCAGCGCACCTTCGGGCAAATCGAAGTTGCCAATTTGAGTTGCTTTCATTGCACGCCGATTGCTCAGTTGATTGGATGCTTCAAAGCGCAAAAATTCATCGATGGCCACATTGAGGATGTGCGCAGTTTGCTCAGTTTTCGAACTTGCTTGCACGCTCATGAGGTCAGACCTTAATTGAGCGTGTTGCGAAGGATGTTCGATCAAACTGATCAATGAATTGCCAATTAAATTGGTCGTCGTCTCATGACCTGCATTTAAAAGGAAAATACAGTTTTGGAGCAACTCAATTTCACTCAAGCTTTCAGATTTTTGTGAATTTGAAGGCATGTCTTTGTCGCCCAAAATCAAGCGCGTTAAAACATCTTGATCAGGATTGCCGGGGTGTTTGCGGCGATCGGCCACCAGGTCGCGCAAATAGCTGAGAAACTCATTGACGCTGCGATGTCCGAGTTCTTCTTGAGCAGGTGTGAGACGAGGTTCTAAGGCTCCCAAGATGGCCAATGACCAGCCCCTCAATGGGCCTCGATCTGCATGCGGCACATTGAGCAAGTTGCCAATGACTTCGACTGGAATGGCGGAGGCAAAATCTTCAATCAAATCGCCTTTTTTTTGGTCTTCTATTTTGTCTAGAAGGCTGTCCACCAATTGGATCAAACCAGTTTCCATGGCATCAATAGCGCGGCGCGTCAGTGCCCCCATGATGAGTTTGCGCACGCGCGTGTGCCTAGGTGCATCGTTGAACACCAAGCTGTTGGTGTGATGTTCGTAAAGGGGCGCGTCTTGTCCAAGTAATGCGTAGGGTGCTTGGTTAAATGGGGCGTGGTTGTATTTGGGTGCAAACTCAACGCGCTTGTCTGAGCTGAAGGTTGCCGCATCTCGGTAAACCGCGACCAGATCTTCATGCCGGGTTAAAAAGTAAGAGCCATCGGGCATGTGTTTGATGGGCTCGTGCTGGCGCAGGTAAGCATAGACAGGATAGGGATTGGCCAAAAAATCTGCGGGCAAATTTCGCAAATCAAACAAGCTGCAAATCTCTTGCACACGCTGCGTTGAGAGCGCAGGTGTGATGAGTGAAGACGCGATGCGCAAAGTGCTCATCACTTTTTACAAAAAGCAATCATGGCGCTCAATGTTTCTTCGGGCGCTTCAACCATGAGTTGATGCCCTGCATTGACCATGGCCACGTGGCCGTCATGCGCCAATTTGATCAAGCTCTGTGCAGCTTTGGGTTGTGTCATTTGATCTTTTTTGCCCAACAAGAACAAGGTGGGGCAGGTGACTTTGCGCATTGAAACTTCGCCTTGGTCATAGCTGTCGCAAGCCTTGAAGCCCTTGTTGAAAATATTCTCATGAGAGTTGCTGGCCAAAATTCTGCGCATCAGGGCTTTGCTGCCGCCTAGCAGCCATGTGCCTGGGCCCAGTGCGCTGGGTGGAGGCGCCAATGTAGAGTGAGAAAACACATTGACCATTTGAATGGCTTTTTGCGGATCGTTCAAGGAGCTGTCGAGCAAGGCGGGTGAGACCCGCATCGGGTAGGCGGTACCCACCATCATCAATTGAGAAACCCGGCTTGGATTTTCGGCAGTGGCATGAAGTGCAATGAGCGAGCCAAAACTGTGCCCGATCAATAGGGCTTTTGAAACACCAGCGGCATCAAGCAGCGCGATGATGCTTTGCGCAGCCTCTTGCACAGACGCAGGCGCTTTGCCTCCGCTTCTGCCGTGACCTGGCAAGTCCACAGCCAGCACGTTCCAGCCATGGTTGGCAAAGTAACGCGTTTGCAAAATCCAAACGCTGTGATCGTTGAGTACGCCATGGATGAACACAGCTGTGGGCTTGGCGGGATCAAACAACTTGCCACCCGTATAAACATAAAGTGGCGCAGCTTGCACGTTGTAAATCATACGGCACCTCCACTTTGAAGGGCCGCTTTTTCGGCGGCCTTGAGCGCGCGTTTTAAATCGTCAATCAAATCATCGGGATCTTCTAAGCCAATGGACAAACGCACCGTACCGGGGCCAATGCCAGAAGCCTTGAGAGTTTCATCGTCAACCCTGAAGTGCGTCGTGCTAGCGGGATGAATGACCAAAGAACGGCAATCGCCCACATTGGCCAAGTGACTGAAAACTTGCAACGCTTCGATGAAGGCCTTGCCTTGCTCGCGCGTGCCTTGGATGTCAAAACTGAACACAGAGCCTGCCCCGCGTGGCAATAATTTTTGGGCCAGTGCGTGGCTGGGATGTGTCTCTAGCATGGGGTGGCCCACACGGCTCACCATGGGGTGTGCCGCCAAGAAGTTCACCACCTTTTCGGTGTTGCTCACATGACGAGCCATGCGAAGTGGCAGTGTTTCGATACCTTGCAAAATGAGCCATGCGGTATGGGGGCTCATGCAAGCGCCAAAGTCGCGCAGACCCTCCCGGCGGGCGCGCAATAAAAATGCCCCCACCGTGCTTTCTTCGTCGAACACCATGTTGTGAAAGCCTTCGTAGGCTTGCGTGAGTTCAGCAAATTTTCCTTGTGTGTGAGGGCCTGACCAATCAAAGCTGCCGCCATCAACGACCAAGCCGCCAATCACGGTGCCATGGCCCGATAAAAATTTGGTGGCTGAGTGCACGATCAAGTCTGCGCCATGTTCAAAGGGCTTCATCAACCAGGGCGAGGTGAGGGTGGCATCGACCAACAAAGGCACGCCGGCGGCGTGCGCAATTTGACTGACCGCAGGCAGGTCCAGAACGTCCATACCTGGGTTGCCCACAGTTTCACCAAAAAACAATTTGGTATTGGGTTTGACGGCCGCTTGCCATGCTTGTAAATCACCGGGTTTGACAAAGGTGGTTTCAATGCCGAACCGACTCAGGGTGTAGTGCAGTAAATTGTGCGAGCCGCCGTAGAGGGCGGAGGATGCCACAATGTGTGAGCCTGCCCCCATGATGGTGGTGACTGCCAAATGAAGGGCTGCTTGCCCACTGGCAGTGGCAATCGCGCCAATACCGCCTTCTAAGGCAGAAATTCGTTGTTCGAGCACTGCATTGGTGGGATTGCTGATGCGGCTATATACATGGCCCGCGCGTTCGAGATTGAAGAGTGATGCTGCTTGATCGCTTGATTCAAAAACAAAAGAGGTGGTGAGATGAATAGGGACGGCCCGCGCTCCGGTGCTGGGGTCGGGTGCGGCACCTGCGTGCAACGCAAGGGTGTCAAATCCGGGGTCTGAGTAACCTGGCATAAAGAGTCTCCAACGAATGATTAGCAAGTTTCAGGCAAGTGGCTAAGGGTAAGCTTTGACTGTTCTTTGCCAACATTGTGGGCTATATTTCACCTTCAATAGGAGACAGCCATGAAAGTCAGTGACATCCTTCGCGTCAAGGGCCACAGCTTGATCACCGTCACGCCAGACGAGACACTGGCAACGGCTATTCAAATCATGTCCGAAAAAGACATTGGTTCCTTGGTGGTCATGGAGCACGGCGATCTGGTGGGCATGCTCACATTTCGTGAGGTGATGCAAGCCTTGGCGAAAAACGGCGGCTCAATTGGCAATATCTCCGTTCGCAAAGCCATGGACGATGCCCCTATCACTTGCACCAGTGAAACCGACATGGACGAGGTGCGGCGCATGATGCTCAACAACCATGCGCGCTACATGCCCGTCATAGACAAACGCATGTTGATGGGCGTCATTAGCTTCTACGACGTCGCCAAAGCAGTGGTTGACAGTCAGAATTTTGAAAACAAAATGCTCAAAGCCTATATTCGCGATTGGCCAGAGGGCGAAGAGAAAGATCAGAAAGAGGCGCCCACCCTCTGAGATAATAGAGGCCTATGAGCGGCAATACCTTCGGCACCCTATTTTCGGTCACCAATTTTGGTGAATCCCACGGCCCAGCCATTGGCTGCGTGATCGACGGTTGTCCACCCGGCATGCCGCTGTCTGAGGCGGACATCCAGCCCGATCTTGATCGCCGCCGGCCGGGTACTTCTAAATTTGTCACTCAGCGCAACGAACCCGACACGGTTCAAATTTTGTCGGGCGTGTACCAAGGTCTCACAACGGGTACGCCCATTGCACTGCTCATTCAAAACACCGACCAGCGCAGCAAAGATTACGGCGACATTGTCCAAACATTTCGTCCTGGCCATGCCGACTATACGTATTGGCGCAAATACGGCCTGCGTGATCCCCGAGGTGGCGGCCGTTCATCCGCACGTTTAACAGCGCCCATGGTGGCGGCAGGTGCTGTTGCCAAAAAATGGCTGGCCATCAAGCACGGCACCACATTCAAAGGCTGCATGACGCAAATAGGCGAGCTGCCCATTGGTTTTGAAAGTTGGGAACACGTTCATCACAATCCCTTTTTCGCACCCATAGCCGACGTCACTGCCCTTGAGGATTACATGAATGTTTTGCGCAAGTCGGGCGATTCATGTGGCGCACGTTTGCGTGTTGTTGCTCAGGGCATGCCCATCGGTTTGGGCCAACCTTTGTTTGACAAACTTGATGCCGATATTGCCTATGCCATGATGGGCATCAATGCTGTCAAGGGTGTTGAAATTGGAGCTGGCTTTGCGTCTACCACTCAAAAAGGCAGTGAGCATGGCGACCCCATCACTCACAATGGCTTCATGGGTAACAATTCGGGCGGTGTGTTGGGTGGTATCAGCACCGGTCAAGACCTTGAGGTGTCTATTGCCATCAAGCCCACCAGCTCTATTCTGATTCCCCGTCCTTCCATCGACATTCAAGGCAACGCTGTTGAGGTGCTCACCAAGGGCCGACATGACCCCTGCGTGGGCATTCGCGCAACGCCCATTGCCGAAGCGATGTTGGCCTTGGTGGTCATTGACCATGTGTTGCAACACAGAGCCCAGTGCGGCGACGTTGTTCAGCCTGCCAATACTTAAAGGGCTGAGATGCCCAACACCTCAGCGGTCCAACGCCGCCAATTGATTCCGTTTGCGGCTGTTTCGGCCAGCTACTTTGCGCACATCGGATTTTTCAATCCCTACTTGCCACTCTGGTTGAAAGAATTGGGTTTTGGTTTGGTGGCCATCAGCATTCTGACCTCTGTGCAGGCGGCTACTCGCTTGTTTGCCCCCTATGCGTGGGGTTGGCTCAGCGACCACACAGGCGAGCGGGTCAGTTTGCTTCGCTATGGTGCCACCGCTGCCATGCTGAGCGCATGCATTTTGTTTTTTGAACTAGGCCCCATCGGTTTAGGCTTGGTGTTGTTGGTCATGTTCACCCACACCAGTGCCATGATGCCCATGAGCGAAGCAGCCATGGCTCATTTGGTCAGTCAGGGCGGTGCCTTTGATGCCAAAAGATATGGTCGTGTGCGTTTGTTTGGATCGATTGGATTTTTGTTCACGGTATTTTTGGCGGGTGCCTGGTTTGAATATTTCGGCATGCACCATTTTCCGGGTTGGACCGTCCTGAGTTTGGCGGCTGTCGCGGCCAGTGTTTGGATGCTGCCTAATTTGAAAGAGGCTGTGCCATTGAACGATACCAAGGTGGCTGTCTGGCCCGTACTGCGTCAAAAACCTGTTATGTGGTTTTTCATTGCGGCGTTTTTTCATGTGTTGTCGCACATGGGTGTGTATGTGTTTTTCTCCTTGTATTTAGACTCGTTGGGTTACAGCAAAGTTTGGATTGGCATGCTGTGGGCAGTGTCAGTCATTGTTGAAATTGGCTGGTTTTTCACACAAGCCAAATGGATGCCTAAGCTGCCCTTGACCGCCTGGCTGGTGGTTTGTTCGGTGGCCATGGTCTTGCGCATGGGCATGACTGCGCAGTGGGCCAATGTGCTGTGGGTATTGCTGCTTGCGCAAGCCATTCATGCGCTCACATTTGCTGCTCACCATACCGCGTGCATTGCCCTTTTGTCGCATCATTTTCCAGGTCGCTTGAGGGGCCGCGGTCAAGCGCTTTACACCGTCGTTGCTTATGGCTTTCCTGGTGTACTGGGTGGCTTGGCGGGTGGCTTGTTAAGTGACCGATTTGGTTTACAAAGTGTCTATTGGCTTTCCTTGATTGCAGCACTGATTGCCACGGCCGCGGCCTATCGCGTTTGGCGTTTGCAGCATCCAACAGGTTCTGGGCAACTGTCCCATTGAAGCCATTCCTGAAAAGGTCTACTCAAAGTTTGTCATGACTCTGCTACAACAACCCATTCACATAGCGCCCGAACTCTTGCGATGCTTGCCACCTCAAGTTGCGACTTCTTTGCTGAAGGGGCGTCAAATTCAGTTGCCAGGACCCATGGTTTGGCATGAGTGGGGTCATGAATCATTAGACAAAGGCGCTTCAACCCTGGTGTTGCTTCATGGGGGCAGTGGCAGTTGGACGCATTGGATTCGCAGTGTGGCGCCACTTGTGGCAGATGGCTTTCATGTTCTGGCTGTCGATTTACCGGGCTTTGGAGACTCGGCTTTGCCTGAAAATGGTGGCGATGTAGATGCATTGATTGAACCATTGCATGCGGCTTGGCAAATGCTGCGTGCTTCTGACAATGTCAGTTTCATTGGCTTCTCTTTTGGCGGCATGACTGCAGCACTGTGGCTGGCTGCATATCCTCAGGATGCGAAAAACCTGATCTTGGTGGGATCGCCTGGCTTAGGGATTAAATCGCCCCACAGAGTCCCATTGAAGGGCTGGCGGCACTTGCCAACAGAAGACATGCAAATTGAAGCTCACAGGCATAACTTGTTGGGCTTGATGCTTCACGAAGAGCGCAATCTTGATGAATTGGCCATGACAGTGCACCGCTTGAATGTGGCACGCGACCGAATGCCGCGCAGGCGTTTATCGGGCACACCCATTGTGGCCAATGCCCTGCCGCACATTGCTTGTCCTGTACATGTCATTTATGGCGAGTGGGATGCTCTTTACCACGGGTGCATGTCTGAGGTGGAAAAGCTCTTCAAAAACGTCACACCCCAATTGGCTTCATGGCAGTTAGTGACTGGCTCTGGACATTGGGTGCAGTTTGAAGCACCAGAGGCTTTTCAGCTTGCTTTGAAAAAGACTTTGTAGGGGCTGAGCTCAAGCCTTGGCTTGGACTGCAGACACTGCGGCCCTTAGGCCCAATAAATAACTGTCGACACCAAAGCCTGCAATTTGGCCTTTGGCAATTTCTGCAATGACCGAATGGTGCCGGAATGCTTCGCGCGCATGGATGTTGGACATGTGCACTTCGATGATGGGACACTTCAAAATGGCCAAGGCATCGCGAATGCCATAGCTGTAATGTGTCCATGCGCCTGCGTTGATCATGACTGCGTCAACCGAATCGGTATGAGCTTGGTGAATTTTTTCAACCATTGCGCCTTCAAAGTTGGTTTGAAAGCACTCCACGCTGGCGCCCAATTCTTGGCCAAGCTTTTTCACTTGCGCATCTATTTCGGCCAAGGTCACAGTGCCGTATTGGGCTGGGTCACGCTTGCCAAACATGTTCAAGTTGATGCCGTTCAAACACAAAATCTTCATGATCGTCCTCTGAGGTGGGGCTGACAAAGATCCCTTGTGAAAACATGGAATCTGGGCCCTGAGCCCCGATTTTCCAATATTTGAGGCAATATCGCGCTTTTATTCCAAAAACTTTTGCCATGGCCGCTACATTGAAAATCGATTTCGTATCCGACATTGCCTGCCCATGGTGTGCCGTGGGCTTGGGTGCGCTAGAGCAAGCCTTAGGCAGGCTCAAGGGTGAAGTCACTGCTGACTTGCATTTTCAACCCTTTGAGTTGAACCCCAATATGGCGCCAGGGGGGCAGGATTTGGGTGAGCACCTGACTGCCAAGTACGGTTCAACCCCAGAGCAGCAAGCGCAGATTCGAGCCAATATTGCGGCCCGAGGCGAAGAGGTGGGCTTTCAATTCAATCCAGGCGGTAGAGGGCGTGTTTACAACACCTTCAATGCGCACCGTTTGCTGCATTGGGCTGGCGTCAAAGGGCCTGAAGGCAGTCAGCATGCTCTAAAGCGCGCATTGCTTGAGGCGTATCAGGGCCGGGCTGAACGTGTCGAATCTGATGAAGTTTTGTTGGCAGTTGTAGCCTCAGTAGGCTTGGATGTTGCTGAGGCGAAAGGTATTTTGGCTTCTGACACTTATGCGCAAGAAGTACGGCAGATAGAGCAGCATTACCAACAAGCAGGCATTCATTCTGTGCCTGCCGTCATCATCAATGACAAGCATCTGATTTCGGGAGGTCAACCTGCAGAAGTCTTTGAGCAAGCGCTCAGAAGAATTGCGGCTGGTGAAGTTTGAGACATGCCTGCATTGACCATTTACTTTGATGGCAGTTGTCCGCTGTGCCGACGTGAAATTGCCTTTTACAAAGGCAATCCAGATGCGGCTCAATTGGTTTGGCACGATGTGAGCGTTAATTTTCAGGCTAACGATGATTCAAGTCTGGGCGATGGACTGAGTTGCCAGCGAGCCATGGCCTTCTTCCATGTGCGTGATGCGCAGGGCAATTTGTTTGAAGGCGGTGCTGCATTTGCTCGTTTGTGGTTGGAGTTGCGAGGATGGCGCTTGGCAGGTCGAGTTTTTTCGGTGTGGCCATTCAGTTGGGCCATTAACGTGGGTTACAAAATGTTCTTGCCCATTCGGCCCACTGTGCAAAAGTATTTGCTCAAATGGGATGCGCGTCATTCATGAGCCGATATCAAGCTTTGGTGTTGGGTGCAAGTGGCGCCATCGGAAGCGCCTTCGTTTCACACTTTCAAAATGATGCGGCCTGCTCGCTGGTTGTTAGTTTGTCGCGTCAAAGCGATTTGCATTTTGATTTGGAAAATGAAGACGGCATGGCGCATTGCGCTGCTCAATTGAAAAATGCGACGGGCCCCTTTGGCGCATGCCAATTCAAATGGATCATTGATGCAACGGGTGCTTTGACCATTGAGGGGCAAGGTCCTGAAAAGCGCCTGGAGGCCTTGAATGCCAAGCAACTTTTAAAACAGTTTGAAGTGAATGCCGTAGGGCCAGCTTTGCTCATGAAGCATTTCTTTCCGTTGCTCCTGGGTCAAGAGCCATCTTGTTATGCCACTTTATCGGCGCGCGTAGGAAGCATTGAAGACAATCACAAAGGCGGATGGTATGGATACCGAGCCGCCAAGGCCGCTAGAAATATGTTTTTACAAACGGCAGCGATTGAGGCTTCTCGAAAAAAACCATTGTGTGTTTTTGCTGCTTTACAGCCAGGTACGGTTCAATCGAAATTGTCTTCTAGTTTCGTGGCAGCAGAGAGCGCCATGCTGCCAGAAGAATCAGTTTCAAAAATGATGGCTGTCATGTCAGAATTAAAGCCAAACGGCCGAGCACAGTTTGTCGACCATGCTGGTCAGTTTATTCCGTGGTGATGACTCTAATCATGAAGGGAAAAATATGAACGAAGATCCAAGATGTTGTGGCACCGGTACTTGCATCATTGACCCTGAGGGTTTCTGTTGGTGTGGTCAGCAATGGGATGGCGAAAAAATGGCCATGCCTAAGTTAGAAGTCCCGCCAGATGATGGTCAAGTAACTCAATCTAAGCAAGGGCCTTCATCGGCAGATACCCAATGATGAAGACGCTCAAGAAGAGCTTGATAAAGCTGTTGTGGGTGGCTTTGGGCTTGGTAGGCAGCTTTCAAGTGTGCGCCAGTGAATTGTCTGAACTGCTCAAAAGACCTGATCATGTTTTGCTAATGCGGCACGCCGTTGCGCCTGGCATTGGCGACCCTGCAGGTTACAAACTTCAAGATTGCAAATCGCAGCGAAATCTAGACGCCACAGGCCGTGCGCAAGCGCAAAAAACAGGTCAGTGGTTGAGGGCGCAGGGGGTGAGCGATGCCTTCGTCTTTACGAGTGCTTGGTGTCGTTGCAAAGAGACTGCAGAAAATTTGGCATTCGGCTTGCCTGTGTTGGAGCCGTCTTTGAATTCTTTTTTTGACGACATGCGGCAAGGGTCCCAAAGCAATTTGAATTTGCAAAAATTCATTGGCAACCAGTTGAAGATCAAAGGCGACAAGGCCTTGATTCTGGTCACTCACCATGTGAACATTGCAGCGTTCACGGGTGAAAATGTAGGATCTGGCGATATGGTGTTGGCCAAAGTCAACGCAGCCGGCAAAATGATTTCATTCAAAATTTACCCAAGTCCTTGATGGCATGCAGTCTGCACGGCTTTGACACTTAGCCAAGCAGCGGACTGAGGTGCACCTTGCGATTGCATGAAAGTCTCCTTTATCGTTGGAGTGCTTTTTCAATGGTGTGCCTTGGCACTTTACTTTTCGGAATTTTGAATGACTGGTTTTTACCGCCAGCATGTTCATTGAGAGCATCTTGAAACCAAGTTCTCACATCTTCCTCAAGGCCAATGCCATGCATGAAGTTGTAGATGGCTTTTTTCAATCCCAATCCCAAGAGATCGTGATCGACGCCCGTGGGGTCAATGAAACCTATGTCGTTTTTGCCAAAACTCACAGGGGGCAAAGGAATCAGTTCAATGCCATATTCTTTGGGATTTAAACCGACTGGCGAGTGAACGGTGCAAGCAAAGCGGTGGAAGAAGCCACTTTGAATGCAGCCGTTTTCAAAGAGTTGGCGAACATACTCAAGGGCGTCCACTGTGTCTTGCACAGTTTGAGTTGGAAAGCCATACATGAGGTAGGCGTGTACCAAGATGCCAGCTTCAGAAAAGCCTTTAGTCACTTGCGCTACTTGTTCAACAGATACTCCTTTTTTCATCAACGTGAGAAGTCGGTCTGAGGCCACTTCAAGCCCACCCGACATGGCGATGCAACCACTCTCTGCCAGCAACTCTGCCAGTTCTGGTGTGAAGGTTTTTTCAAACCGAATATTGCCCCACCACGAGATGTGGACGTTTCGGCGAATAAGCTCTTCAGCCAACGCTTTGAGAGCCTTGGGCGGTGCAGCTTCATCCACAAAATGGAAACCAGTCTGCCCAGTTTCTTTCACAATCTGTTCAATGCGGTCGACTAGCAAAGACGCTGAAGCTGTCTCGTAGCGCGAAATGTAGTCAAGGCTCACATCGCAGAAACTGCATTTTTTCCAATAACAACCGTGTGCCACAGTGAGCTTGTTCCAGCGGCCATCACTCCACAAGCGGTGCATCGGGTTGAGCATGTCCAACAAGGACAAATAGTCTTGCAACGGCAGGCCATCCCATGTGGCGGTTCCCACTTCTTCAAAAGGCACTTCGGGCTCAGACCAATTGATGAGTTGAACGCGCTTAGCGTTGTCTGTTGTATTGCTACTTTGACTTTCATCGATCGATTTGCGAATGAAGGTTCTGACCAAACGAGATGCTGATCGTTTGCCCTCTAAGTGCTCCAACAATGCCAGCAGTGGCCGTTCCCCTGAATCGAGTGTGACGTAATCAACGTAATCAAAAACGCGGGGCTCGGTCAGTTCGCGCAGTTCGGTGTTCACAAAGCCGCCGCCCAGCGCAATCTGAATGTGGGGATGGTGATGTTTGATGCACTGTGCAATTCTGAATGCGGCATAAACCGCGCCGGGGAAGGGTACTGAGAGCAGAACCAATGTGGGTTGGTGCTTTTGAATTGCGCCAAGCGTCAGAGCTTTGAGCTTTTCATCCATCAAGGTGAGTGGCGCAGCGAGAGCCTCCGCCAAGGGATCAAAGGTGGCTTGACTGCCAGCCAGTGATTCGCCATAGCGCACAAACTCAAACCTTGAGTCGACAGCATCACGCAGCACATCGGCCAAATCGTTCAAATACAAAGTGGCCAAGTGGCGCGCACGATCTTGTTGTCCTAAAGCACCAAAAGCCCAAGAAAGTGGGTCGCCCGATTCACTGTCGTCATAGGCATCCAATGCTGCAAAGCGCGGACCTTCTGGTAAAAAACCGCGACCTGCAATGCGATGGCTCAGCGTACTGTCCTTGCCTTGTAAAAAAGCAATGGTAGGTTCAATGGTGTGAACGTAGCGCGCAAAGAAATCGAGAAAGAAATTGACAGTGGCGCTGCGCTTAGCTTCCGGCAATAACAGTGCTCGTGACTTGACTTCTTCTAAACCTTGCGCTGTGAACAAACTTAAGACGAGTTTGAGTGCCAAATCTTCTTGAACAGCAGCGACACCACGCGAACGCAAAAAGCCCGTCAGGTAGGCCGTAGACGGGTAGGGGGTGTTGAGTTGCGTCATCGGCGGGATGACGCTTAAGACTCGAATCGGATTGGGTTTCATTCAACCCGTGACTTTACAGCCACTTTTGCATGAATTGCGCTTGTCCCGCTGCAGCGGCGAGTTCGTATTGGCTGAATCCAAAGCGTTTGTAGCTGGACAAGGCCTGAGCGTTGCCACTGAGCACCTCGAGTGTGAGCTTGCAGCATCCCCGCGCACGGGCGTACTCTTCTGCCGCTTTAAGCAGGGCTTGCCCAACGCCTTGTCCCCGATGACCTGACAAAACGGCAATGTCGTGCACATTGAGCAGGGGCTTGGCCTTGAAGGTGGAGTAGCCTTCAAAGCAGTTGATCAGGCCTACCGGTTTAGCTTCAAGCCAGGCAATGAAGCTGGCAGCGCCTGCAATGTGGGCCATGTCGCTGCACAAGCGAGCTGCATTTTCTGGATTCAGGGCCTCACCACCACCCATCGGGTCTTGGGCGTAGGCGTCTAACAAGAAGACCAAAGCCTGCGCATCTTGCGCATCCAAATAATCGACGCGCTTGATTTGCAAAGCGCTCATGAGGCGTAGTCGCTCATGGGTACGCAGCTGCAGAACAGGTTGCGGTCGCCGTACACATTGTCAACGCGGCCCACTTGTGGCCAATATTTGACGCTGCTTAAGGGGCGACCCGCTTGCGCGGCGCCCACTTCACGTGAGTAAGGACGATTCCAATCTGCGGCCATCAAACTGGCGGCAGTGTGAGGTGCATGCTTCAGAGGATTGTTATCTTGCGGCCAAACGCCGTTTTCAATGAGGCGCACCTCTTCACGTATGGCAATCATGGCATCAATGAAACGGTCAATCTCTTCAAGGGTTTCGCTTTCAGTAGGCTCCACCATGAGGGTGTTGACCACGGGAAAAGACAGGGTCGGTGCGTGGAAGCCGTAGTCCATCAAACGCTTGGCCACGTCTTCGGCCATCACGCCGCTGGTTTCTTTCAGGCCGCGCAAATCCAAAATGCACTCATGGGCCACATGGCCGGATTTGCCATTTTCACCAGCGCTGGCGTACAGCGTGGGGTAGTGATCGGTCAAGCGATGGCTGATGTAGTTGGCTGCCAGAATGGCTGCTTCGGTGGCGTGCTTCAACCCTTCGGCGCCCATCATGCGGCAATACATCCAGCTGATGGGCAATACGGCCGCATTGCCCAAAGGGGCGGCTGACACGGCGCCCACACCATTCACCTTCAAGCCGCCTGTGGCGTGACCTGGCAAGAAAGGCACCAAATCTTCCACTACACAAACAGGGCCAACACCTGGGCCGCCACCGCCATGGGGAATGCAGAAAGTTTTGTGCAAATTAAGGTGACTGACATCGCCCCCAAATTCACCGGGGGCGGCCACGCCCACCAAGGCATTCATGTTGGCACCGTCTACATACACACGGCCGCCATGCTGATGTACCAATTCGCACAGTGCTTTGACTTGCGTTTCAAACACGCCATGCGTGCTGGGGTAGGTGATCATGGCTGCGGCCAAGTTGGCGCTGTGCTCTTCACACTTGGCTTTGAGGTCAACCATGTCGACGTTGCCTTGCGCATCGCAGGCGGTGACCACCACTTGCATGCCCACCATTTGCGCGCTGGCAGGGTTGGTGCCGTGTGCGCTAGATGGAATGATGCAAATGTTGCGATGGCCTTGGCCCTTGGCCTCGTGAAAAGCCTTGATGACCAAGAGACCTGCGTATTCACCTTGTGAGCCCGCGTTGGGTTGCAAGCTGATGCCTGCGTAGCCCGTAGCTTGGCACAACCACTCGCGCAGTTGTTCATCGAGCAGTGCATAGCCCTTGAGCTGGTCAGCGGGAGCAAAGGGGTGCATGTTGGCAAACTCGGGCCAGGTGATGGGGATCATCTCGCTGGTGGCATTGAGCTTCATGGTGCAAGAGCCCAGCGGAATCATGCTTCTGTCGAGCGCCAAATCTTTGTCGCTCAATTGGCGGATATAACGCAGCATGCCGGTTTCGGAATGGTAGCGATTGAAGACTGGATGTGTGAGGAATGTGCTGGTACGGCGCAGGCCAGCAGGAATGAGGGTGTCGCGACCTTTTTCAAAAGGCGTCCAGTCGGGCAAGGCTTGGCCGCCTTCTGCAAAGCTAGACCAGAGTGCTTCGATGTCCTCGCGTGATGTGGTTTCGTCCAAAGACACGCCAATGCTGTCGGCGCTTAATTTGCGCAAGTTCAAACCTTTGAGCACGGCTTTTTGTAGGATGGCATCGGTGCGTGCGCCGGTGCTAATTTGCAAAGTGTCAAACGCCGATTTGTGTGCCAGTTGGCAACCGAGTTGCTCTAAGCCTTCTGACAAGATGGCGGTAAAGCTGGCCACGCGTTGGGCAATGCGCTTCAAACCTACAGGGCCGTGATAGACCGTGTACATGCTGGCTACCACCGCGGGCAAAACTTGCGCCGTGCAGATGTTGGAGGTGGCTTTTTCGCGGCGAATGTGTTGCTCGCGGGTTTGCAAAGCCAAACGATAGGCCGGGTTGCCATGGGCGTCCACACTGACACCCACCAAACGGCCTGGCATAGAGCGCTTGTAGTCATCGCGGCAGGCCAAGTAAGCGGCGTGTGGGCCGCCGGCGCCCATGGGCATACCGAGGCGCTGCGTGGTGCCCACCACAATGTCGGCGTCCATTTCACCGGGTGGCGTGAGCAGTGTCAATGCCAGCAAATCGGCGGCCACAATGAAGGCTGCTTGAGCAGCGTGAGCTTTTGCAATGACATCTTTCAAATCGTGCGTCATGCCTGAAGTAGCAGGGTACTGCGCCACCGCTGCAAAATAATCATGTTGTTGCATGAGCTCGGGGACAATGCCCACTATCACCTTCAAGCCTAAAGGCGCTGCACGCGTTTGAATCACTTCAATGGTTTGCGGATGACAGTCACTGGCCACAATGATGTTGTTGCTTTTTGATTTGACCGAGCGCTTGGCCAAGGTCATGGCCTCGGCAGCAGCAGTAGCTTCGTCCAACATGGAAGCGTTGGCAATGGGCATGGCCGTCAAATCGCAAATCATGGTTTGGAAATTGACCAAGGCTTCCATTCGGCCTTGACTGATTTCAGCTTGGTAAGGTGTGTAGGCGGTGTACCAAGCGGGGTTTTCCAAGATGTTGCGCAAAATCACGCCGGGTGTGTGAGTGCCGTAATAACCTTGGCCAATGAAGCTTTTGAGTATTTTGTTTTGCTGCGCCATGGCTTTGAGCTCAGCCAACGCTCCGGCCTCTGTCACGGGCGCAGGCAACTTCATGGCCTGACTGCGTGCAATGGAGGCGGGCACGATGCTGTCAATGAGCGCGCGGCGTGAAGCCTCGCCGATGACCGACAACATGTGTTTTTCATCCGCTTCACTGATGCCAATGTGGCGTGCAATGAACTCACTCTCGTTTTCGAGTTGGGTTAAGGGGGCGGCAGAGGACATCAGCATGGTTTGACTTTCAGACTCAAAGTTTGGTCAAAAAATTAAAAAGCAAAAAACTTCAAACAAATTTCAATGAGACGCTGCAAACGCTGAGTAAGCTGTTTCGTCCAGCAAAGCATCCACTTGCGATGCATCAGACAGCTTGACCTTGAAGAACCAACCAGCACCCATAGGGTCGGTATTGGCCAAAGCGGGATCTGCTCGCAATGCTTCATTCACTTCCGTAATTTCGCCACTGATCGGCATGTAAACATCGGCAGCAGCCTTCACAGACTCCACCACACCCGCCACAGCCTTTTGTTCAAAACTGCTTCCCACTTCAGGCAGTTCAACAAACACCACATCACCCAACGCATCTTGCGCATGGTGCGTGATGCCCACCGTGGCCACATCGCCATTCACCAAAATCCACTCATGCTCTTCCGTGTACTTCAAACTCATTTTTCTCTCCTTGTTTAATTGGGGTCAGATCACAATTGTTTTGAATTTTTTCAATTTCTTTTCCACGTTTCACCCGCGGTAATAACGATTAGGGACAAAAGGCATAGCGCTGACAGTCATGGGTACGGCTTTACCTCGGACCATGGCATTCACCACGGTGCCTAAGCTGGCACTTGCAACATCAACATAGCCCATGGCCACAGGCACATTGGCGCTTGGCCCTAGTAAACCGCTAGACACCTCGCCAATTTTGACGCCTTGTGTATTTTGTAATTCCACATGTTCACGCACTGGCACTCGCTCTTGTGCAATGAGTCCGACACGCTTGCGGGTGAGGGAACGGCTGCCATCCAATTGCCCCAACACAATGTCTGCGCCGGGAAACCCACCTGCGCGCGCACCCCCTGTACGACGAACTTTTTGAATGGCCCAATTGAGACCCGCTTCAATGGGGGTGGTGCTGGTGCCGATGTCGTTGCCATACAAACACAAGCCAGCTTCAAGTCGCAAAGAGTTGCGTGCACCTAAGCCAATTGGCTTGACTTCTGCTTGAGCTAACAACGCACGCGCAAATAAATCTGCTTGATCGTTGTGCACAGAAATTTCAAAGCCATCTTCTCCGGTGTAGCCGGAGCGCGTGATGAACAGATCAGCATTTTGCCAATCAAATGATGCACCCGTCATGAAGACCAATTTTTCGACCCCAGGCACCATGCGCGATAAAACATCAACGGCCTTGGGCCCTTGCAAAGCCAAGAGTGCCCGTTCAGGCATGGGAATGACTTGGCACTTGGCGCCAATGCGCCCTTGTATGTGTGCAATGTCGTTCACTTTGCAAGCACCATTCACAATGACAAAAATGTCTGCTCCGCGGTTGACAAACATCAAGTCGTCAATGATGTTGCCTTCATCCGTTAGCAATAAACCGTAGCGCTGTTTTCCAACTGGCAAGTCGATGACATCAACAGGCATCAGGGATTCAAAAGCTGATGCAGCATCGGTGCCCACCAATCGCAGTTGCCCCATGTGCGAAACATCAAACAAGCCAGCCTCAGAGCGTGTATGAATGTGTTCAGCCATCAAACCCATAGGGTATTGAACTGGCATGCTGTAGCCTGCAAAGGGCACCATGCGCGCGCCCAATTCAAGATGCAGCGCATTGAGAGGTGTATTTAGCAAAGCAGTGGTGTCAGCGGACAAATGATTTCTCCAAGGGCAATGAAAAACCATGATCTAAATCATGGGTTGCCCTCGCTGTCCGCTTTACCTGAGCGATTCGCCGGGTGAGCCCTTCAACAGAAAGAATCACTGCGGGTTGCGCCTTCGGTGGAAGGTTCGACCTGATGGCCCGCCCTCTCTCTCCAGTGAGGAAGCGTTCATGGCCAAACCACGAACGTTTATCAGTCCTTTGTACCTGAGCGTTCAGAAGCATTTCAGCTTCCTGCGCCTTCGGCGGCGGCCCGTTTTGAAAACAGACCACGCTCTCCTGACCATTCAAATTATAAACAGGTCTTTAAGGCCGTAGACACTTTTTACATGCCTGAGTAATTTGGGCCCCCGCCACCCTCTGGCGTCACCCAGACGATGTTTTGCGTGGGGTCTTTGATGTCGCAGGTTTTGCAATGCACACAATTTTGTGCATTGATTTGCAGTCGATCGGATTGGTCTTCGTTTTTCACATACTCGTAAACGCCTGCAGGGCAGTAACGCGCCTCAGGTCCAGCAAACTTGGCCAAGTTGATGCCCACGGGCACGCTGGCATCCTTCAAGGTGAGGTGAGCGGGCTGGTTTTCTTCGTGGTTGGTGTTGCTGATGAACACGCTGGACAAGCGGTCAAAGGTGAGCTTGCCATCGGGCTTTGGATACTGAATGGGCTTGCACTCAGCCGCGGGCTTTAAATAGGTGTGGTCGGCCGCAGTGCGGCGGATGGTCCATGGCACATGGCCGCGCAGCAAGAACTGCTCTACGCCAGTCATGAGGGTGCCCACAGTGCGGCCCTTTTTAAACCATTGCTTGAAGTTGCGGGCTTTGTTCAACTCGGTGTGCAACCAGCTGTTTTCGAAAGCCGCGGGATAAGCGCTGAGTTCGTCGTGTTGACGACCCGCTTGCAGTGCGTCGTAAGCTGCCTCAGCCGCCAACATGCCTGTTTTAATGGCCGCGTGGCTGCCTTTGATGCGGCTGGCATTGAGGTAGCCAGCTTCGCAGCCAATGAGTGCGCCGCCAGGGAACACTGTTTTGGGCAATGACAAAATGCCGCCAGCCGTTATTGCACGTGCACCGTAGGAAATGCGCTTGGCTGGTGCAATGCCTTTGGCTTCGTCGCCTTCAAAGTACCAGCGAATATTGGGGTGTGTCTTGAAGCGTTGGAATTCTTCAAAAGGGCTGAGCCAAGGGTTGGTGTAATCCAAGCCCACTACAAAACCAACGACCACTTTGTTGTCTTCCATGTGGTACAGGAAGGAGCCGCCGTAGGTTTTTTCATCCAACGGCCAGCCTGCGCTGTGCAAAGCCAAGCCGGCTTTGTGACGGGCGGGGTCGATTTCCCACAATTCTTTGATACCGATGCCGTAGCTTTGAGGATCCTTGCCTGCGTCAAGCTTGAAGCGAGAGATGACTTGCTTGCCCAAATGGCCACGTGCACCTTCTGCAAACACAGTGTACTTGGCGTGCAGTTCCATGCCCAATTGGAAGTTTTCGGTGGGCTCGCCATCTTTGCAAACGCCCATGTTGCCGGTAGCCACACCTTTGACGGCGCCATTGTCGTTGTACAAAACTTCGGCGGCTGTAAAGCCTGGAAAAATTTCAACACCCAAAGCCTCAGCTTGCTCCCCAAGCCAGCGCGTGAAATTTCCCAAGCTGATGATGTAGTTGCCATCGTTGTGAAAGCAAGGGGGCAAGGTGAAATTAGGCACGCGAGTGGCGCCCGTTTCGGTGGTCATCAAGAAAATATCTTCTGTGACGGGTTGATTCAGAGGGGCACCCATTTCTTTCCATGCTGGAAAGAGTTCTGTTAAGGCGATGGGGTCCATGATGGCGCCCGACAAAATGTGTGCACCAGGTTCTGAGCCTTTTTCTAAAACCACCACAGAAACGTCATTGCCTTTTTCTAGCGCCAACTGTTTCAAGCGAATGGCCGCGGACAAGCCTGCAGGGCCGCCGCCCACCACGACCACGTCGTATTCCATCGATTCGCGGGGACCGTGTGTGTTCAAAATCTCTTCGGGTGTCATGGGGAGACTCGCATTAAGTTAGGGGTCGAATAGCCAAATATCGGCATCGTGGCCCATTTTAAGCGTGGAACAGGCAGAATCCAAACATGGGCAGAAGGTGAATTCTCGCCATTTGCTTGCGGCAAATCAGAGACAAAGACACATGAAATTTGAAATACCTGAGATCAAGAAAAAAGTTCACGAAATGATCATTCCCATTCGCTGGGGAGACATGGATGCAATGGGGCATGTGAACAACACCGTTTATTTTCGGTATCTAGAAACAGTCCGGATCGATTATTTTCAATCGATTGGCTGTGAACCCAACCCTCAAGGCCAAGGGCCGGTCATCGTGAATGCGTTTTGTAATTTCTACAAACAACTTGAATATCCTGGCAATGTGCTGGCCAAGATGTATGTGAGTGACCCTGCGCGCACCACTTTTGAAAGCTGGTGCACCCTAGAGCTTGAAAATCAGCCAGGTGTCATTTATGCGGCAGGGGGTGCCACCACCATCTGGGTAGATTTCCCACTTCAAAAAGCTGTGTCTTTGCCCGACCACATCAGGGCCTTGGTCACACCCTGAATTCGTTCAAATGAATGGGTTCAATTACTTTTGTTTGGGCACGCGACCCATTAAATAAAACTCTGGGTTGGGCATCATGTTGCTGAAACTGGCCATGCGGTTAGACAAGCCAAAGAAAGCCGTAATAGCGGCTATGTCCCAAATATCTTCATCGTCCAAACCATGTGCGTGCAATGGTGCAAAGTCGGCTTCTTCTATTTGGTCGCTGTGTAAGCAAACTTTCATGGCGAAATCGAGCATGGCGCGTTGACGCGGTGAAATATCGGCCTTGCGATAGTTCACGGCTACTTGATCCGCTACCAAAGGCTTTTTTTCATAAATGCGCAAAATGGCACCATGCGCCACCACACAGTACAAACAATGGTTGGCCGCACTGGTGGTGGTCACAATCATTTCCCGATCGCCTTTGGTCAGGCGACTGGTGCGGCCCACGGACTCTGGCACCATGAGGG
>OFSB01000016.1_pt1 | contig 33911 bp, 36 predicted proteins | sample 1543251 | NCBI WGS metagenome assembly OFSB01 (sample SAMN05442521, study PRJEB24371) | freshwater metagenome | isolation source: Freshwater Lake | place: Canada: Niagara | collected 2012-08-03
CATCACGCTGCAAGTGAGCATTCCTTTGCTCGACGTGGTCGCCGAAGACGCCGACCTGACGGTGCGGTTTGGCACTGGGCGTTACTCGGACGTTGAACACGTGTGCTTGGCCAAAGACGAAGTCACCCCACTGGCCTCGCCGGCTTGGTTGCGCGAAAACGGCCCCTTCAGCAGCGCCGAAGATTTGCAGGGCGTGGCCCTGCTGCGCAGCCCGCTCGAGCCTTGGCGCACCTGGTTTGCCGCGCACAACCTGGACTGGCCCGAGCCCATGGACGGCTCGTCTTTCAATGACATTGGCTTGATGTGCGATGCCGCCGCGCAAGGCTTGGGGGTCGGACTGATTCGCACCAAATTGGGCGCGCCTTGGCTAGAAAGCGGGCAACTGGTGCGGCTGTTCGAGCGCAGCGTGCCCAGCCCACACGCCCACTACCTGTGCTGGCGCACCGGCACCATGGAGCGCTGGGAATGCGCCACCTTTGCCGACTGGCTGAAAAGCGTGTTGGCCTGATGCGGCCTTTTTCACAAACACATCAAAGTTTCTTCAGCACACGCAAGCGCCCTTGCGCTTAAAGTAGCGGCACTCCAAACCGGGATTGAATGCCATGAGCGCCAACACCCCCCAAGAAATTCAAGAACTCACCGTGGCTGAGCGCGCCGAGCGCCAGCGCGCCGTGGTGCAGGCCCTGCAACGGGTGTTGCCTGCATCGTCCATTTTGTATACCCCCGAAGACACCACGCCTTACGAGTGCGATGGCTTGACGGCTTACCGCGAGCGCCCCTTGGTGGTGGCCTTGCCCGAAACCGCGGCCGAAGTACAAAACGTGCTCAAAGCCTGCCACGCCCTGCAAGTGCCCGTGGTGGCGCGCGGTGCGGGCACGGGTTTGTCGGGCGGCGCCATGCCGCACCGCATGGGCGTGACCTTGTCGATGGCGCGCTTCAACCAGATCAAAAGCGTTGACCCTGTGAGCCGCACCGCGGTGGTCGAGTGCGGCGTGCGCAATTTGGCCATCAGCGAAGCGGCTGCGCCCTACGGCTTGTATTACGCACCCGATCCGTCCAGCCAAATCGCCTGCACCATTGGCGGCAACGTGGCCGAAAACTCGGGCGGTGTGCACTGCCTCAAATATGGCCTGACGGTGCACAACGTGCTCAAGGTCAAGGGCTTCACCATCGAGGGCGAGCCCATCGAATTTGGCAGCGATGCCCTGGATGCGCCAGGGTACGACTTGCTGGCCGTGTTGGTTGGCAGCGAGGGCATGTTGGCCGTCACAACCGAAGTCACCGTCAAATTGGTACCCAAACCTCAACTGGCGCGCTGCATCATGGCCAGCTTCGATGACATTCGCAAAGCAGGCGATGCAGTGGCCGCCGTCATTGCAGCAGGCATCATTCCAGCAGGCCTAGAAATGATGGACAAGCCCATGACCGCAGCGGTAGAAGATTTTGTGCACGCAGGTTATGACTTGAACGCCGCAGCTATTTTGTTGTGTGAAAGCGATGGCACGCCTGAAGAGGTGGAAGAAGAAATTGGCCGCATGAGCGATGTCTTGCTTGGGTCTGGCGCCACCGCCATCACCGTCAGCAAAGACGAAGCCGAGCGCTTGCGTTTTTGGAGTGGCCGAAAAAATGCGTTCCCTGCATCGGGCCGCATCAGCCCCGACTACATGTGCATGGACTCCACCATTCCGCGCAAGCGATTGGCCGATATTTTGTTGGCCATTGCCGAGATGGAAAAGAAATACCAGCTGCGCTGCGCCAATGTTTTTCACGCGGGCGATGGCAACTTACACCCGCTCATTTTGTTTGATGCCAACGACGCCGATCAAATGCACCGCTGTGAATTGTTTGGCGCCGACATTTTGGAAACCAGTGTGGCCATGGGCGGTACCGTCACAGGCGAGCATGGTGTGGGCATTGAAAAACTCAACAGCATGTGCGTGCAGTTTTCAACCGAAGAAAATGCGCAGATGTTTGCCTTGAAAAAAGCTTTTGATCCACTGGGTTTGCTGAATCCTGGCAAGGTCATTCCGACACACAACCGATGTGCAGAGTACGGCAAAATGTTGGTGCGGGGTGGGAAAATTTCTCACCCAGATTTGCCGCGGTTTTAAACAGCGCCATCCAAACCCGACCCAGCCTGTGCGCTGGGTTTTTTACAGCCGCACTCCAAAAATAGCAGTGCCCACGCGCACACACGTACTGCCCTCAGCAATGGCGGCTTCTAAATCGGCTGTCATGCCCATGGACAAGGTGTCCAACTTCAAACCGGCCGCATTCAAACTGTCGAACAGTTCTTTGGCTTGACGGTGAACCGTGCGCGCCGCAAGCTCGTTGGCAGCAGGCTCCGGAATGGTCATGAGCCCGCGCAGTTGCAGATGAGGTAATTTGGCGACAGCTTGTGCAAGCGCCAGCAGTTCTTGCGGAGCAACGCCCGATTTGTTGTTTCCACCATCGACATTCACTTGCAAGCAAACTTGCAATGGCGGCAAGTGAGTGGGCCTTTGCGCTGACAAACGCTCGGCAATTTTCAAACGGTCAACGCTGTGAACCCATGCAAAATTCTCGGCCACCAACTTGGATTTATTGCTTTGAATGGGGCCGATGCAATGCCACTCTAAAGGCAAATCTGCCAATGACGCGATTTTATCGACACCCTCTTGAATGTAGTTTTCGCCAAACGCCCATTGACCTGCCGCATGCGCTTCGCGAACAGCTTGCGCCGGCATGGTCTTAGACACTGCCAAAAGTTTGACGGCATCCGATGTGCGGCCAGCGGCCGCAGATGCAAGCTCAATTCGCTTGCGGACTTTCTGAAGATTGTTTGAAACTGTGTCATTCATGCAAACAAGCTTAACAAATCTCTCAGCACAAAGGAAATTCAATGGATTGGCAACGCATCTTGCGGGAAGCACGGCGCCTTGGTGCCTCTGATGTTCACCTTTCTACAGGCGAAGTGCCTTGGCTCAGGATTGACGGCAAGATGCGACGCTGGGTCAACCCGCACAGCCCTGCCCATTTGCAAACCCTTCAAGCAAGGTCCTTGGTGGAACTTCTCGACACGCTTAGCTCGGGCAGGGTGGGGGCGCAACACCCCCACAAAGATTTAAATACAGAGGCTGGTGCAGAAACAAATACCGAGTTTGCCTTCAACCATCTCGACTTCGCTGTGTCGATCAACGGGTTGGGCAGATTTCGCATCAATGCCTATTTGCAAGCGCGCGGCCCCGCCATGGCCTTGCGGCTGATCCCTGACACATTGCCAGATTTGCAAGCACTGGGTGCGCCAGAATGCGTGGCTTCTTGGGGCCGGCATGCGCATGGCTTGGTTCTCATGACGGGGCCCACAGGCAGCGGCAAATCAACCCTGCTTGCAGCCTTGTTGCACAACATCAACCAGCATTGTGAAGGCCACCTGCTGACCCTTGAAGATCCCATCGAGTTCGAGCATGCACCGCTTCAGTGTTTGATCCATCAGCGTGAAGTAGGGCGAGACACCCCCGACTTTGAGTCGGGTTTGCGGGCTGCACTGCGCGAAGACCCTGATGTGATTTTGGTGGGCGAGATGCGCGACGCCGCCACCATTCGCTTGGCACTCACAGCGGCCGAAACGGGTCACTTGGTGTTGTCCACCTTGCACACGGCCAGCGCACCCCAGGCCGTTGACCGTCTGGTGGATGCGTTTCCGTCTCACGAAAAAGAAGCGATGCGCGCTTTGTTTGCTGAAAATCTGATTGCCGTTTTGGCGCAAACGCTGTGCCCTCATTTGGGGGGTGTAGGCCGTGTGGCGGCGCATGAAATCATGGTGGGTACGCCGGCTGTTAAAAATCTCATTCGCGAGGGCAAGGTGAGCCAACTTTATTCAGCTCTGCAAACGGGGCAAGCCGCTGGCATGCAAACGCTGGACCAAAGCCTCTTGCGCCACTTTCAGTCAGGTCAAATTTCAGCCGATACTTTGCGACTTTTAAGCAAGTTCCACCCAAAACCACAATCTGATGGACAATTGCTAGCTTGAACCATTTTCCAACTTCACACCACAGACAATCATGAGCAGCCTGAACGCAAAAACCTACGAATCCGCTCCTTCTCAACATGTGGCCTTTATTGGCCTAGGCGTCATGGGTTACCCCATGGCGGGTCACTTGGCCCGCGCTGGCCACGCAGTGACGGTTTACAACCGCAGCGCCGCCAAAGCAGCTGCCTGGTGCCAAGAGTTTGCTGACAGCCGTCAACCTGCGCATGCCCCTACGCCCCGCGAAGCTGTAGCCCATGCCGACATCGTCTTTTGTTGCGTGGGCAATGACGAAGATTTGCGCGCGGTGGTACTGGGCGCAGACGGTGCTTTTGCTGGCATGAAAAAAGGCGCCATTTTGGTCGACCACACCACGGCCTCGGCCAATGTGGCGCGCGAACTTTACGCAGCGGCAAAAGCACAAGGCCTGCATTTCATTGACGCCCCCGTTTCGGGGGGGCAGGGTGGCGCGCAAAATGGCTTGCTGACTGTCATGTGCGGCGGTGATGCTGCCATTTTTGAAGCGACCAAACCAGCTGCCATGGCGTTCTCGCGCGCTTACACCTTGATGGGTGAGTCGGGTGCAGGTCAACTGACCAAAATGGTCAATCAAGTGTGCATTGCTGGCTTGGTGCAAGGTTTGTCAGAAGCCATTGCCTTTGGACAAAAAGCAGGCCTCGATATGAATTTGGTGTTGGATGTGATTGGCAAGGGCGCCGCACAAAGCTGGCAAATGGACAACCGCGGTAAAACCATGGTGGCCGATAAATTCGATTTCGGTTTTGCAGTCGATTGGATGCGCAAAGACTTGGGTCTGGTCATGGACGAAGCCAAGCGCAATGGTGCGCGTTTGCCCGTCACGGCCTTGGTCGATCAGTTTTATGCCGATGTCCAGCAAATGGGCGGCAAGCGTTGGGACACCTCCAGCCTGATCAAACGTCTGGGTTAAGCACTTTTCACAAGACTCCAAAAAAAAGGGGCTCTGAATTAATCAGAGCCCCTGTTTCAATGGCGTGAAATGCTTTATAGCTTGGGTTGTGCTTGTGATGAAAAAGGTTGTGCGCTGATGCGCTTTAGTTCTTCGTCAGTGATGATGTCAAAGACCCTGACCACCTTCACCACGCCACTCACACTGCCACTGCGTGCAATTTCGGAAGCGCGTTGCGCCTCACGCGAAGTGACACGGCCCATCAAATAAACAATGCCGCGCTCAACGATTACCTTAAAAGCGTTGGCCTGCAAATCTTTCGCGTCCACCATCAAGGCTTTAATTTGACCCGTGGTGATGATGTCTTTGGAACGCTGGGTGAGAGAGCTTGCAGGTTCAATGGCCAGGTCGTTGACCACGGAAGTCACATTCTCTTGGCTTTTGGCCAGCCTTTCAGCACGTTCTCTCTCAGCGGCCGAGCTGACCTCGCCAGTGAGCAACACCATGCGGTTGTAACTGGTCACATTGACGTGTGAGGCTTCACTCAAGTTCTGACGCAAGCCCTGGGCAGTTCGAAGCTCAATGCTCTCGTCTTCTAGCTGAATGCCTGCGGTACGGCGATCTATGGCGACCAAGCCACCCATGACAGCACTGCCAACCACCAAAGGCGCACAGGCGGACAAACTGGCCATCAAGGCACTGGCCGTCAAAACAGAAAGCATCCAACGATTGAGATTGAGGTTCACTTGAAAAGTCCTTAGAAAGTCTTGAAATATTTTAAGCGGGTTAATTTAGAAAGGGAATGCCCTTCTTAGGCTCACGCCACAGCGTCTTGGTCGCCCATCAATTGGGCGTCTACGCCATCGCACAAACAGTGAAGGGCCAATTGCTGAACCTCTCGAATGCGCGCCGCACGATCATGCGGAATGCCCACATGCACATCTGTTTCGCGCAGGGCTTTGGCAACAGAGCCGCCACCCTTGCCGGTCAGGGCAATGACGGTCATGTCGCGTTCGTGCGCGGCATGCAAGGCACGCATCAAGCCCTCTTCTTCACCTGTAGATGTGAGCAACAACAGCACATCGCCGGCCTGACCTAAAGCGCGCACCTGCCTGGCCAAACTGGCATAGGCAGGATCGCCTAGACCCTCGTGACGCAAGGCGATGGCAGCCAGCTCGGGTCGCTCGCGCTCAAAGCCTCCCACAAACAAACTGGCGAAATACTGTGCCAATGCCGCCGCACTGCCTTCACCGCAAACCAACCCTTTGCCACCACTGGTGACACAAGCCATGAGCGCCTGCACGCCAGCATCCAAGGGCTTGGCCAAGGTTTCGGCCGCTTGGTATTGCAAATCGGCGCTGTCGATGAAGTGTTGTTGAATGCGCAGGTCTAACATGAACAGGATGATACTCGCAGCCGATTCAAAGCGGCCACGGCGACCCTCAAGAAGCCGCATCAAAAGCCGCTTTGACCCAAATCATGCCATGGGGCTCCCAGGCGATGACGTCAAAACGCGCTGGCGGGAGGTGTCGCCAGCGCATTAAGAAATAACGCGCGGCAAACACAAGGCGCCGCTGTTTGACGGCCCCCACACTGCCCAAAGCACCGCCAAATTGACCCAAGGCACGCTTTCGAACCTCGACAAACACCACTGTGCTGTCGGATTCTTGCAAAATGAGGTCAATTTCACCACCACCCCGTCCGGGCGTTCGATAATTGCGCTGCAACAAACGCAAACCTTGTTGTTGCAAAAAGATCAGCGCGGCATCTTCCGCAGCATCGCCACTTTGCTTACTTGTCCGAATGAGGAACACCATTGAATTTGCCTTCTGAAAAATCTGAAGCCATGCCAAGCATTGCAAATGAAACTGCTGCGGTTGCTGGTGGCTTGGCCTCGACTTACAACAAGGCATTTCAAGCGGCTCGTGAAGCTGTAGGCCCGCAAAACCACCCAGCCAGCACACTGTATGTGGTGGCCACGCCTATTGGCAATCTGGCCGACATCACTTTGCGTGCTTTGTATGTGATTGAAAGGGCCAACACCCTGGCCTGTGAAGACACGCGTCATACCCAACAACTTTTGCGCGCCTATGGCTTGGACAGAAACAATTCGCAATTGTTGGCGGTCCATCAACACAACGAAGCCGAGGCCGCCGCTCAAGTGATTGCACGCTTGGCACAAGGCGAACGCGTGGCCTATGTGAGTGATGCTGGCACGCCGGCCATCAGCGACCCCGGGGCAAGGCTGGTTGCTGCGGTGGCCGCAGCAGGTTATCGCGTCATGCCCTTGCCAGGTGCTAGCAGTGTCACCACGCTGCTTAGCGCTGCAGGCGTCGTGGGCGAAGGCGGCTTTGTTTTTTCAGGTTTTCTTTCTTCCAAAGCCTCGGAAAGACAACGCGCCATTGAAACGCTGAGCGGTGAGCCACGTGCTGTGGTGTTGCTTGAAGCGCCGCATCGCATTGAGGCCTTGGCGCAGGCTCTTTCTATATTGGGCAGCCGATTGATCACGGTGGGGCGTGAGCTAACCAAACAATTTGAAACCGTGCACACCGTTGAAGCGCAAAAATTACCAGCGTGGTTTGCAGAAAAAGCCGATCACTTACGGGGTGAATTTGCGTTGGTCATTCATGCCATGGATAAACCCAAGGCAGAAAATGATGCGGCCTTAGATGCCAACACTTTGCGAACTTTGAGATTGCTACTGGCCGAGCTGCCTTTGAAAACCGCCGTCAAAATGACCAGCGACATCACGGGCGTCTCCAAGAATCTGGTTTATGACACCGCGTTGAGTTTGAAAAAAGGTCTGGACTAGCGCTTGCGCAGACCCAGCCACATCACGGTGCCCACCACCAAGAAGGCCCCGACCAATTGAATGGGCGCAATGGCTTGATCGAGCAAAGCCCAGGCCAGCACCAAGGCAAACACGGGCTCGACGTTCATGATGGCCGAGTTGCCCACCACGCCCAACTTGGGCAAGACCGTGAACAAAATGGTGAAGGCCGTGCCATACAAAAACGACAGCATGCCAAGCCCCCACCAACCCGCAGGTGCTTGCGGCAAATGAAAACCGCCCTGACTCATGGCCGCAGCCACTGCCAAAATTCCCACGATGGACATGGAAGAAAAGGTTCGCACACGGCCATCTAGGCCGGTGGTTTCATGTTGTGTGTAGACCAGTGCCAAACCAAAGGTTGCAGAGGCTGCTAACGCAAACGCCACCCCAGCACCAATTTGTGACCAATGCTCTGCCGCGCCAAGGCCAGAAGCTGCGCCCAACACATCGAGCGCCAAGGCCAAGCCGGCCAACAAAATGGGCATGCTCCAAAGCACGGCTTTTTCGGCCTGGTGTTTGTACAACACCCGCGCCCAAAAAGCGGTCGACAAAGGATAGGTGTTAAAGGCCAACAAGGCCAAGGCCACAGGCAGTCTGGCGACCGATGAATACAAGCACACACTTTGAACAGCAATGAGTCCGCCAATGATCAACATGTATTTTTTGTGGTTTGACTCAATTTGAATTTGAACTTTCTGCTGCCACAAAATCAAACCCACCACCAACGCGGTCAGCACACTGCGAAAGCTGACTGCTGTGACCACATCCACGCCGTTGTTAAAAGCGAGCCGAGCGGCCACATGGTTGGCGCCCATCATGAACGCAATCAGCAACAAGGTGGCGAAGGCCGTGGTCGTGAGCGATTTAGATGTTTCAGTCATGCGCTCATTCTGCAGGATAAAGTCCGTGCACCTGAGCATGCAGGCGACTGAGGCCCAGCAGCGCATCGGTGTAAGGTGTGCTGACTTGGGTCAGTTGACCCAACTCGCGCACCACACTCACCAAGGCATCTAGCTCTACCGCTTTGCCCGCCTCGACGTCTTGCAACATGGAGGTTTTAAAAGCACCCAGTTTTCGGGTAACGGCGTGTCGGTCTTCTGGCATTTGTGCAATCGGTATGCCAATTTTTTCACCAATGGCTTTGGCCTCAAGCATGATCTTGGACACAAAATCTCGCACCAAGTCGTCCTGCAAAATCAAATCTGTGGTGGCACCCGTGAAGGCGCTGATGGGGTTGACGGTCATGTTGCCCCAAAGCTTGTACCAAACATCTTTTTGAATTTGCGTCGAGGCACTGGCATTGAAACCTGCGGCTTGCAAAGCGCTCACGAGTTGTTGCACACGTTCACTGGCTGGCCCATTTTGCGTGGCCGGCTCACCCACGATCAAGCCATGCCCAAAGTGATGGCGCACCACGCCTGGCGCATCCAAGGAACAACTTGAGTGCACCACGCAACCCACCACATGGTGCGCAGGAATGGCCTGGCCAATGAGGCCTTCAGGATCGATGGTGTTCAGGCGCGTGCCTTGAAGCGACTCACCGAAACCTTCAAAGAACCACCAGGGCACACCATTCATGGCTGTCAATACCATGGTGTGCGGGGCCAGCAAAGGTGCGATGCCTTTGGCCACATCGGCCATGGCGGGCGCTTTGACCGACACAATGACCAGGTCTTGCGGGCCTAAATCAGCTGGGTTGGCAGATACTTTGACATTCGCCTTCAAGTGCGTTTCATTCGTTTCAAATTGCGCTTGCGTTTGAATGCACTGCAGACCATTTTTTTGCAAAGCTGCCAGCGTGGCACCGCGCGCGACCACGCTCACCTCATGCCCCGTTCGCGCCAAGTGCACGCCGATCCAACCGCCAATGGCGCCTGCGCCGTAAATACAAACTTTCATAAGCGGTAACTTTCCTCGGGTTTGTGCAATTGGCGATCGACTTGTCGAATCAGGGCATCTAATACATCGTTGCCTGCGCCATGGTTCGGGTTGAATTGCAGCGCATCGCGTGTGCACTTGGCTGCAACGTCCTCGCTGACTGGAATGACATGCGAAGGGCCGCCCATGCTGAACGTAGCCAATTGAATTTCACAGGCTCGCTGCAAAGTCCAGAGGATGGCAAATGTTTGAGGCAAGGTAGCGCCCCAGGCCAACAAGCCATGGTTGCGCAAGATGACGGCTTGTTTGTTGCCAATGCTGCTTAGAAGTCGCGGTGCTTCGTCAGAATGAATCGTGATGCCTTCAAAGTCATGGTATGCAATCATGTTGTGAAGCTGTGCGGTGTAGAAATTGGTTTGCTGCAAACCTTCTTTCATGCAGGCCACCGACACACCCGCGGTGGTGTGCGTGTGCATCACACAATGTGCCTCAGACAAGTTGTCGTGCAACGCAGCGTGCACCGTGAAACCAGCAGGGTTCACAGGATAGGGTGAACCATCAAGCGCCTTGCCCTTCAAATCAATTTTCACCAAGTTACTGGCGGTAACTTCGCTGTAGTGCAAGCCAAAAGGGTTGATCAAAAATTGTTTTTCTGAACCACAGGCCTCTTGCGGCAAGCGCAAGGTGATGTGGTTGTAAATCATTTCGGTCCAGCCCAAAAAAGCAAAAACTCGGTAACAGGCCGCCAACTGCACACGAGCCTCCCACTCTTTGGGATGCACTTCATTTTGCAGCGAACGCGCAGCAGGCAGTTGATGTGTCAGCATGATCAATACACCTGACCAGAAGTTGGCAATGCGATGCCAGCATCTGGCTTGAATTGACGCACCAATGCCGAAGTTTGACGAACCAAAATTTGAGTGTCCAGCCCCACCGCCACAAACAATGCGCCGAGCGACAAGTAGTGTTTGGCTTGGGTCACATCTGACGTCAAAATGCCTGGCGCTTTGCCTGCTTTCAAAATGCGTGCAATCGCATCTTCAATAGCGGCTTGTACTTCAGGGTGGTTGGGGTCGCCCACATGACCCAATGAAGCCGACAAATCTGCAGGGCCAATGAACACACCATCCACGCCGGGCGTGTTGGCGATGGCGTCTAAGTTTTTCAAGGCTTCACGCGTTTCGGCTTGCACCAACAAGCAAACTTGTTCATTGGCTTCTTTGGTGTAATTGGGAAACATGCCCCAGCGCGAAGCGCGCGCACCGCCCATACCGCGCACACCGCCCTTGCCGTCGTTTTGGGGGTAGCGCATGGCTTGCACACATTGCGCAGCTTGTTCGGGTGTGTCAATCATTGGAATGAGCAAGGTCTCGGCGCCCAGGTCCAAATACTGTTTGATGAGTGCAGTGTCGCCCACGGGTACGCGCGCAATTGCGTTGTTGACCGGGTAGGCCGCAATGGTTTGAAGTTGTTGCTGAATACTTTGCAAGTTGTTGGGCGCATGCTCGCCATCAATTAACAACCAGTCGAAGCCAGCCATGGCGCACATCTCTGCGCTGTAACTGCTGGCGAGGCCCATCCACAAACCAATTTGGGCGTGTTTTTCAGTGATGGCTTTCTTGAAGCGATTCACGGGTGTTTTCATCATGTCTCTTTCTTAAATGAATTGAAATTGCAAACGGCCAAGTGGGCCGTAGTCGGCATCGAACACATCGCCCACTTTGGCTGGAACTGGTTTGGTAAAGGAGCCGGCCAACACAATTTGTCCGGCTTTCAAATGCTCGCCCCATGGGGCCAACTTGTTGGCAAGCCATGCAATGCCCACCGCAGGATGGCCTTGAACACCTGCTGCCAAACCCGTCTCTTCGACCACGCCATTCAATTTCAAAATAGCGCCGCACCATGGCAAATTGGTTGTGAGTGGATTGACTTTTTCTGCACCCATCACAATGCCTGCGTTGGCTGCGTTGTCACTGATGGTGTCAAACACTTTGCGCATCACTTTGGTATGGCGGTCAAATTGCTCAATGCGCGAATCGATGATTTCAATCGCAGGCGTAACATAGTCTGTAGCTGCCAACACTTGATCGACCGTGACGTCTGGCCCTTGCAGGTCTTTCTTTAATACGAAGGCCAACTCAACCTCTACGCGAGGCACCACAAAGTCTGTGTGGGCAATGCTCAACACGTGCCCCGGAGTGCAGGTGTACAACATGTTATCTAGCAAGGTGCCGTAATCGGGTTCGTCAATTTGACTGGCCTGCTGCATGGCGCGTGACGTGAGGCCAATTTTGTGACCGATCACTTTGCGGCCCTCGGCCAATTGCAGCGCCACCCATGCGCGGCTCACGCGGTAACCATCTTCAATGCTCATGCCAGGAAAGCGCTTGGAAAAGTGCTCAAGCTGTTGCCGAGTTTTTTGCGACTGCTGCAACTCGGCTGCCAGTTGCGCAATTTGTGCTGAATCAAACATACAGACTGTCTTTCAAAAACGGGATGTGCAATGCGCTGATTTAAAGCGCAGCAAACAAAGGGTGGACATTGCTGTGCTTGTGATCAAACACTTCTGGGCCCACATCGATTTGCAAAGTAATGCCGATGTGCCTTGTGGCAAACAAATCTGCGAAATGTTTTTTTGTGACTTCCACCAACATTTCACCAGCGCGTTGGTGAGTGGCCTCACTGCGCCCCTTGCCCATTCGAACATTCAAATAGACGAAGGCGTAGTCTTCTGAACCGCCCTGTGGATTGTGGTCAAACTGCGCGGCCTTGCGCCCAGCTGCGCCGCCATCGGCCACCGCGTAGTGGGGCGCAGGATAGGCCATAACGCGTGTGCCACCAGTAGGAAACACTTGCTTGCCGGATTCATCAAGCACGGTGAGCATGGCATCGGCCAAGTTGCGGCACAAAACTTTCATGTTGGTTTCTGCGTCCAACTGACCGGTATAGAGAATGACCAAATGAGGCATTGGAAACCTTTCTAAATTACAAACGACGTGCACCAGCGGCATACACCGCAGCGGGATCTTTCAAGCTGTTGAGGTTGAGCGCGTATGCCGCGTCGCCTTCTTCTGCGCTCACAGGATGGACCGGAAACACCACATTGATTTGTCCGGTGCCCGAGCTTGGAAAATAAGGTGTGATCACTTCGGCTTTGCCTTGGTAGTGGTCCCATCCCAGCACACCCAACAACATGGCCGTGTCATGCATGAAGCCTTCACCATGGCCTTTGGCGGCGTACTCGGGCAGCATGGCGCAAAAAGTTTTCCAATCGCCTTGCTGCCATAACTCAATCACATTGTGGTCGAGCTGTTCTAAAAACGGACTCCACATTTTGTTGGCGTATTCAGGGGCAAGACCATTTTGTGCAAATCGGTGCGACAAAGAGCCACTGGCAAAGAATGCAACCTTGCCATCGTAATGTTGCTCTACTGCGCGCCTCATGGCCCAACCCAATTGAGCGCTTTCGCCCAATGAGTGCACCATGCACAACGCAGACACTGAGATCACTTTGTAGTGCCTGTCTGCGTTCATGTAACGCATGGGCACCAGGGTGCCATATTCCAAGGCCAAGCTGGTGTGCTCGTGCGCCAAAGTGGTCACGCCTGCTTCATTGCAGGCCTTGGCCAAGATGTGCCCCAGCTGAGGATTGCCATCGTATTCGTAGGGCATGTTGCTGATGAAGTGGGGCAACTCATTGCTGGTGTAGTTGCCTTTGAAATGCACCGCATTGTTCAAATGATAAGCCGAGTTCACCAACCAGTGCGTGTCAAACACCACGATGGTGTCAACGCCTAAAGCACGACAGCGTCTGTCAATTTCGTGATGGCCATCTATGGCGGCTTGCCGGGTGCCTTTTTGCGGCCCATCCAACTCGCTCAAATACATGGACGGCACGTGCGTGATTTTGGCGGCCAGTGAAACTTGTCCCATACTCAAACTCCCCAATGTGGAATGTGGTGAGAACCCATGGACACTGCCACGTTTTTGGGTTCGCAAAATACTTCGTAACTCCAGGTGCCGCCTTCGCGGCCGGTGCCACTGGCCTTGGTACCACCAAAAGGTTGGCGCAAATCGCGAACATTTTGGCTGTTCACAAAACACATGCCGGCTTCAACAGCAGCTGCCACACGGTGAGCGCGACCTATGTTTTCAGTCCACACATAACTGGACAAACCATATTGAATGTCGTTGGCCAATTCAATGGCGTGCGCTTCATCGCGGAAAGGAATTAAGCACGCCACAGGACCAAAGATTTCGTCTTGTGCAATCTTCATGCGGTTATCGACATCGGCAAACACCGTGGGCCACACAAAGTTGCCTTTCTTCACACGCTCAGAAAGTTCAGGCGCGTAAGAAGGTTTGTCCAAGCCACCACACAAAAGGGTGGCGCCCTCTTTAGGCCCAAGCTCAATGTAGCTTTTAACTTTGGCCAAATGCGCTTGACTGATCATGGGGCCCACGATGGTGTTTTCGTCCAGCGGGTCACCCACTGAAATGCGTTTTGCACGCTCTGTGAACTTCTGCACAAAGTCGGCATAAATACTTTGCTGTACCAAGATGCGACTGCCTGCTGTACACCGCTCACCGTTGTTGCTGAAAATCATGAACACTGCGGCGTCGAGTGCGCGTGGCAAATCTGCATCTTCAAAAATCACGAAAGGTGATTTGCCGCCCAGCTCCATGCTGAACTTTTTGAGGCCAGCACTTTGCACAATTCGGTTGCCAGTGGCGGTAGAGCCGGTGAAAGAAATGGCGCGCACATCGGGGTGCGATACCAATGGCTCGCCAGCCTCTTTGCCATAGCCGTGCACCAAATTTAAAACGCCAGGCGGCACACCGGCTTCTAACGCCAGCTCACCCAAACGCGATGCCGACATGGGCGACAACTCACTCATTTTTAAAACGGCTGTGTTGCCAAAGGCCAAGCAAGGTGCCACTTTCCAAGTGGCCGTCATGAAGGGCACATTCCAAGGGCTGATCAAGGCACACACGCCCACTGGATGGAACAGTGTGTAGTTCAAATGGGTCGGTGTTGGGTAGGTATGGCCATCCACACGCGTGCACATTTCTGCAAAGTAAGAAAAATTATCGGCTGCGCGCGGCACCAATTGCTTGCCTGTTTGAGAAATGGTTTGACCGCAATCGCGTGTTTCGGTCTCGGCAATGGCAGGGACGTTTTTGGTAATGAGCTCCCCCAACTTGCGCATGATCTTGGCGCGATCTGTGGCGGGTGTGGCGGCCCATTTGGGAAAGGCGGCTTTGGCGGAGGCCACCGCCTGATTGACTTCATTCAAGCCGCCAGATGACACCTCTGCCAAAATCTCTTGTGTGGCGGGATCGCGGGTTTCAAAAGTCTCAGCGCTCGCAACCGAGCGTCCGTCGATTAAATGATCTATGCGCATTTTTTATTCCTAATTTCTGTTCTATTGCTTGCGGTTTTTTGACGCAGAGACTATTCACTTAAGGTGTTAGTCAAATCGCCAACGCCTTCAATGCTGGTGACAACCACATCGCCGACCTCACAATTCACCACGCCATCGGGCGTTCCTGTCAAAATCAAATCACCAGGCTGCAATGTCATGAACGCGCTGAAGTACTCAATCAAAGTAGGCACATCAAAAATCATGTCGCGCGTGTGGCCGCTTTGGGTTACTTTGCCATTCACCGTGGTTTGCAAACTCAAATTCATGGGGTTGCCATAAGCGTCGTGAATGTCTTTGGCATCGACCAACCAAGGTCCAATGGGCGTGCAGGTGTCACGGTTCTTGACACGGAAGTTGGGTCGGTACCAGTTTTCTAAATAGTCGCGAATGGCGTAATCGTTGGCCACGGTGTAGCCACCCACGTAGTCGTACGCGTTTTCTTTTTTCACATGCTTGGCCGTGCGGCCAATGACCACGGCCAGTTCACATTCGTAGTGCATGTGAGTGGCGTCTTTGGGTCTGCGTGTGAGCGCTTTGTGACCGATGAGCGCGCCTTCACCTTTGACAAACACCAGCGGCTCTTCGGGTGCTTTGAAAGCCAATTCTTTGGCATGGTCAGCGTAGTTCAAGCCCAAGGCCAAAATGGTTCTGGCCTGTGGCACCGGCGCCAAGGGCGGCAACCAAACCACCTCGTCAAACTTCAAGCGTTTGCCAGCCCAAGGGCTGCGCGTGAGCAACAACTCGCCATTGGACTCAACTGCCTCGTGCACGGCGCCAGCCCAAGCAATGCGTGCGTGTTTCATGCTGCAGCTCCTACAAATTGATTCACCAAGCTTTCGAAGCCTGGCGCTGAAATTTCCACCACATCGCCCACTTTGGCGCGCGGCCGCTTGCCATCCGGCAGGCAATCACTGCCAAGCAAAAGCACATCGCCTTCTTGAAAGGTCATGAATTCTGAAATGTCAGCAAGCAGTTTTTGCGATGCACGCACAGTGTCTGCATAGTTCACGCTTTGCACTGTTTGACCATTCACTTTGACAGTGAGCACCACGGCATCGGTTTGAACTTCTGCAACTGATTTGGCCTGCGCGCCCACGCCCAAAAAACCATCGACACATTTGAATTTGACGGGCGGCCGGTAATAGCTCTCATGCGGAATAGACACATCGTTGACCAACACACAAGCCACCACATTGGCATTTGCGCCAAAGACCCACGCTAGATTAGCGCCCACATCGACATCAGCGACGTTCGAAGGTATGACGATGGTGTTGCCCGAAGCGGTGAAGGTGTTGGCCGTTTTGATGAACAACACGGGCGCTTTGGGTGCGCCTTTGTAAGGCGCCTCGGGCATCTGTGGGGCTCTGAGGTTCCACTCTCTTTTGAAATTGAGCAGCGCGCCGTAGACGGTGCCAATTGGCCAATAAGGCTTCAAATTGTTTTGCATGGTGATGCCATCTCTTCTGAATTCAATTCGGTACTCAAAGTTTCCAGTTGAATCACTGCGTCTAGCAATTGATACAACTGGGCTAATTTCTGTTTGCCCAACTCACTTTCCATGAAGGCGTAATGCGCCTCGATGGCCTCTGACAGTTGGGCCACCTTGCGGAGGCCCAAGGCGGTGGCGCGAACCACGGTTCTGCGCGCATCTTGCGGGCAACTACTGCGCTCAATCAGACCATCCCTGGCCATCCGAGTCAGCACACCCGTCAAACTCGGGCCTAACAAAAAAGCCTCGCGTGCCACGCGGCCTGTTTCCACACCTTCGGCGCAGTGGGCGTTTTCACCCAACACGCGCAACACACGCCATTGCTGATCTGACAGGCCATGCTCTCTGAGGCTAGGCCGCGTGTGCGTCATGACCGCCTCGCGGGCTTGAAGCAGCAAGCGAGGTAAGTTGCGGTGGACGAAGGCTTTTGTTTTCATGGCAATGGTATTTATTTAACATGTTAAATGAATTTCAGACTTCTGGGAAATCGGGTAAACCCGCTTTTTTCAAACACCTTCGTCTTAGCGCCTCATGTGGTGAGCTTCAAGCCAGTGAATAATTGCGACATGAACGCATCTTTTTTTGACAAACACAGCATCCGATTGATTCAAGCGCCCATGGCCGGATCGCAAAACCACCGGCTGGCTGCAGCCGTTTTCCTGGCAGGCGGCTTGGGCAGTATGCCTGCGGCCATGCTCACAGCTAAGCAACTGCAAGACGAACTCAGCGCCTTTAAAGACGCCATCGCAGCGGAAAAGGCGAAGGCAAATGCAAAGGCCATTCAGTGGGGCGTGTTCTTGCCCGTGAACGTCAATTTTTTCTGCCACACCCCACCCACCGAACAACTTGAAAAAGAAGCGGCGTGGCGCCAGCAACTCACGCCGCTTTATCAAGCCCACGGCATAGATCCTCAGTCCGTCGGCTCTGGTCTTGGCCGCGCACCGTTCAGCGAAGAAAGTTTGAAGCTGATGGGCCAATTCAAACCCGCCGTGGTCAGCTTTCACTTTGGTCTTCCCAAAGCGGAATGGGTTCAGCAGCTCAAGTCATGGGGCATTCAAATTTGGTCTTCTGCCACCACTGTTCAAGAAGCGCAATGGCTAGAACAAAAGGGCGTCGACGCCGTCATTGCCCAAGGCCTCGAAGCGGGTGGCCATCGCGGCATGTTTCTTTCAGACGATCTGAGCACGCAAATGGGCTGTCTGGCGCTGCTGCCTCAAATTTGCAAAGCAGTGAAGTTGCCCGTGATTGCGGCGGGCGGTATTTCCACTGCAGCTGCCGTCAGCGCCGCCAAGGCTTTGGGCGCCAACGCAGTTCAAGTGGGCACCGCTTTTTTAACCAGCGACGAAGCCACCACCAGCGCATTGCATCGCCAAGCCCTCATGTCAGACGCGGCAAAGCACACCGCTTTAACCAACCTGTTCAGTGGCAGGCCAGCACGCGGCATTGTGAACAAATTCATGCGCGACTTTGGCCCCCTCAACCCAAAGGCCCCCGCCTTTCCACTGGCCACCGCAGCCGTCGCGCCTTTGCGCGCTGCGGCAGAAGCCAAAGGGCAGAGCGACTATTCGCCCTTGTGGTCTGGCCAAAACGCATCCGATTGCCAAGCCTTGCCTGCCGCCGACATCGCTCACAAACTCTTGCAAGGCTGGACTTAAGGTGGCTTGTTTTTCGTTTGGCAACAGCTCAGTGTTAGGCTTGCGACATGGCCAAAGATAAAAGCATTTTCACTTGCACCGATTGCGGCGGTACCACCCCGCGCTGGTTAGGCAAGTGCCCCGCCTGCGGTGCATGGAACACGCTCATTGAAAGCACCGTCGATTCAAGCGGCAGCTCAAAAAACAGATACACCAGCCAATTTCAAGCCTTGGCCAAAACCTCCGAGCTCACCAAACTGGGCGACATCGAAGCCACCGACATCGATCGCACCGCCACTGGTTTGGAAGAACTCGACCGTGCCTTAGGCGGCGGCGTGGTGGAAGGCGGTGTGGTTTTAATTGGCGGCGACCCCGGCATCGGCAAATCCACCCTGCTGCTCCAAGCCCTTGATGCTTTGCAACGCAAAGGCATGAACACGCTGTACGTCACCGGTGAAGAAAGCGGCGCGCAAGTGGCGCTGCGTTCCAGACGCCTTGGCCTAGACAACAGCCAAGTTCAGGTTTTGGCTGAAATTCAATTGGAAAAAATACTGGCCACCCTGCAAACCGAGCGACCCAACATTGCAGTCATTGACTCCATTCAAACGGTGTACTCCGACCAACTCACCTCGGCCCCAGGCTCGGTGGCGCAAGTTCGCGAGTGTGCTGCCCACCTCACGCGCGCAGCCAAAGCCACCGGCACCGCCATTGTCTTGGTGGGCCACGTCACCAAAGAAGGTGCCTTGGCGGGCCCGCGTGTTTTGGAGCACATGGTGGACACCGTCTTGTACTTTGAAGGCGATACGCACAGCAGCTTTAGGTTGATCAGGGCCATCAAGAACCGCTTTGGTGCTGTCAACGAGATTGGCGTATTTGCCATGACCGAAAAAGGCCTGAAGGGCGTTTCCAACCCCAGCGCCATCTTTTTGTCGCAGCACGAAGAGCCTGTGGCAGGCAGTTGCGTCATGGTCACTTTGGAGGGCACGCGGCCCCTTTTGGTCGAAATTCAAGCGCTGGTCGACAGCGGCGGGCCCAGCCCGCGCAGGTTGTCTGTGGGCCTAGAAAGAGACCGTTTGGCCATGTTGTTGGCGGTCTTGCACAGGCACGCAGGTGTGGCTTGCATGGACCAAGACGTGTTCGTCAACGCGGTGGGCGGCGTTCGAATCAGTGAGCCCGCAGCTGATCTGGCAGTAATGTTAGCAATCACTTCGTCACTTCGTGGCAAGCCTTTGCCCAAGGGTTTCATTGCCTTTGGCGAGGTCGGCTTGGCGGGCGAAGTGCGGCCCGCACCCCGCGGTCAAGAGCGCCTCAAAGAAGCTGCCAAGTTGGGCTTTACCGTGGCTGTGGTGCCCAAAGCCAACGCGCCCAAAAAGAACGACAAAAACTTTGAAGGCCTCACCATTTATCCGGTTGACCGCATTGAAGACGCCATGAACTGTGTGCGGGGACTTTAAGATCCCGCCATGAACTTTTCAAGAATACTGATCCCGATCGGGGTGATTGCCTTTGTCGCGGGTGCCTGGCACCAGTACAAATGGCCAGGCGTGGCAGTGTCGACTGGCGCCGTTGTCATGTGGATTTTGTTGCATTTCACGCGCATGGTGACCGTCTTAAGCCGGGCCTCCAACAGGCCCGTAGGGCATGTCAGTAGCGCTGTCATGCTCAATGCCAAACTCAAAAAAGGCGTCAACCTGATGCACGTCATTGCCATGACCAAGTCTTTGGGTGTGCGCTTGTCTGAAGAAAACGCCCAGCCCGAAATCTTCAAATGGACCGATTCAGGTGACTCATTTGTCATTTGCACATTCAAAGCGGGCAAGCTTCAGTCTTGGGACATGACTCGGCCCCAAGTGGCAGAAACCGAAGAATCCACTGCTTCTCCCTAAGACCCCCTTAAAGTCAAGGAAGTCAGGGAAATAAGGCCGATAAGGCTCGTAAAATAAACTCCTTGCGAAACTGGCAACAAAGGACACAACAATGAGCACCGCAACACCCTCAATGGAAGACCGTGACGGCAAAATTTGGATGGACGGCAAGATGGTCGAATGGCGCGACGCCAAGATCCACGTCTTAACCCACACCCTGCACTACGGCTGCGGCGCCTTTGAAGGCGTTCGTGCCTACAAAACCATCAATGGCACGGCCATTTTCCGTTTGCACGAGCACACCGACCGCCTTTTTAACAGCGCCAAAATTTTGCGCATGAAGCTTCCCTTCACCAAAGAGGAAGTCAGCGAAGCGCAAAAAGCAGTTGTGAAAGCAAACAATTTGGAAAGCGGTTACATCCGCCCTCTCACTTGGATTGGTTCAGAGAAATTGGGTGTCAGCCCCAAAGGCAACACCATCCACCTGATGGTGGCCGCATGGACTTGGGGCGCTTACTTGGGCGAAGAAGGCTTGAAGCGCGGCATTCGCGTCAAAACGTCCAGCTTCACGCGCCATCATGTGAACATCACCATGACACAGGCCAAGGCGGTGAGCAACTACACCAACTCTATTCTGGCCAACATGGAAGCTGTCGATGAAGGCTACGACGAAGCGCTGTTGCTCGACCCCTCCGGCTTCGTGTCCGAAGGTGCTGGCGAAAACATTTTTGTGATCAAAGACGGTGTGATCTACACCCCTGATTTGTCGGCTGGCGCCTTGAACGGCATCACACGCAACACGGTGTTCCACATTGCCAAAGACTTAGGCTTAGAGATTGTTCAAAAGCGCATCACACGCGATGAAATTTACATCTGCGACGAAGCCTTCTTCACAGGCACTGCCGCTGAAGTCACGCCCATTCGCGAACTTGACCGCATTGAAATTGGCGCCGGCAGCCGCGGCCCCATCACTGAGAAAATTCAGACAGGTTTCTTTGACATCGTGAACGGCAAGAACCCCAAATACGCTCACTGGTTGACGCACGTTTAATTCAAAGAAGGATCTTGCTCATGAGCCAAGCTGTTGAACTTCTGGCCAAAGATTTAAACCCACAAGGTGGTGTTTTTTGCCCCAGCCCCAAGGCTGACATGAAGATCTGGAACTCGCACCCCAAGGTTTATTTGGACGTGGCCCGTGAAGGCCATGCCAAGTGCCCTTACTGTGGCACGGTGTACCAACTGAAAGCGGGCGAAACAGTCGGTCACGGCCACTGATTCAACCCACTCCTTCATGGCGGTGCCCACGCTGACCATTGCGGTCTTGACCAAAAACGAGGCCCACCGCATCGAGGCATGTTTGGCCAGCGCAGCGTTTGCCGATCAGGTCTTGGTGGTCGACAGCGGCAGCACTGACAGCACCGTGGCTTTGTGCCATCAATCGGGTGCGGATGTTTTTGAATACCCCGATTGGCAAGGCTTTGCGGTGCAACGCAATCGACTCATTGCCCATGCCCGCGGCGATTACATCTTTTTCTTAGATGCAGACGAGCTCATCACGCCTGCGTTTCAAAAAGAACTTCAAGCCATTGTTCAGTCCAACGCCAAAGCCGTTTGGCAAATTCGGTGGCGCATGGTGGCGTATGGGCACGAGCTCAAATACTACATCTCTCGCTCCAAAGTAGAGCGACTTTTTAGGCGCGACATGCTGAAAGAATATGTGGGCGCCGTACACGAGCAAGCCATTTTGCACAACGAACAGGCAGGCATGCCCACCCCGCGCAAAGTGATGGCTGCCAAGCTGCTTCACCACTCGCGCGAAACGGTACGGGGCAGTTTAGAAAAGCTCACGCAGTACGTCATGTTGGGCGCGAGCAAGCGCGCGCAAGCAGGCAAAAGTGGCGGTGTTCTGCGCGGCTTGGCCTCTGGCCTCGCCATGTTCTTGCGACTCTATATTTTTCGCTTGGGATTTTTGTGTGGGGGTGCAGGCTTTTTGTATTGCCTGTTTGTGGCGCTGGAGGCTTTCTTTCGATACGCCGCCTTGCATTACGACAAAGACCACCTGAGCAATGACGTGGGCCGCGCTTAAAGCATTCAGTGCTTGTTAAATTCCACGCCTGGGTCTTCGGGGGGTGGCTGAAAATGCCAGGCCAAGGCTACCAAAATTAGAACAGGCATACCCAACATAGCAGTGGCATTGAAAAAGTCTGCATAGCCATGCGCATTGACAAAATCGCCCGAAAAGCCGGCAATGAATTTAGGCAAGAGCAGCATCATGGAGCTGAGCAATGCATATTGTGTGGCCGAATATTGAATGTTGGTCAAAGAGGACAAGTAGGCAATAAAGGCCGCTGAAGCAATGCCACTGGCCAAGTTGTCAGCCGAGATAACCGCAATCAATGCATGCAGATCGTGGCCATGTCCCGCCAACCATGCAAATAACAGGTTGCTCAAGGCACTGAGCAAGGCGCCTAGCATCAAAATGCGCATCACCCCCCAGCGCATGGCCATGACACCGCCTACAAACGCGCCCAACAGTGTCATGATCACACCATACACTTTGGTGACGCTGGCCACCTCGGCTTTGGTGTAACCCATGTCGACATAAAACGGATTGGCCATGATGCCCATGACCACATCGCTGATGCGGTAGACCGCAATCAAACTCAGTATCAACGCAGCCTGCCATTTGTAGCGTTTGAGAAAATCTGCAAAGGGCTCAATCAGAGCGCCTTGCAACCATTCACTCACATTTTTAGCGGGCGGCAATTCGGCTGGCTTGGGCTCACGCGAACGCAGCACCGTGATCACACCGACGCACATGCTAGCGGCCATGACCAAATAGGCGGTTTGCCAAGCTGCATGCATGTAGCCGCTGGCATTCTCGCCCTGCACCCAAGCGGCCACCCATAACACGCCCGCACCAGCCCAAATCATGGCCAATCGGTACCCGGTTTGGTAGCTGGCTGCCAAGGCAGCTTGTTGTGTAGGTTCGGCTGACTCAATGCGAAAGGCATCGAGTGCAATGTCTTGTGTGGCCGAGCCCACGGCAACCAACAGAGCGCACCAAACCACAGGCCCTAAAGTTTGAGAAGGGTCGCTGAGCGCCATGCCCACCAAGCCAAGCATGACCATGGCCTGCGCCAACAACAACCAACTGCGCCTGCGACCTAAACGATGCGTTAAAAATGGAATGGGCATTCGATCTACCAGCGGCGCCCAAACCCACTTAAAGCCGTAGGCCAAACCCACCCAACTGAGGTAGCCAATGGTGCTGCGGTCGATGCCCGCCTCACGCAACCTGAAACTCAAGGTGCCCAAGACCAACAACAGTGGCAAGCCTGCGGCAAAGCCCAAGAACAGCATGCGCAAACTGGCTGGCTGCACATAGACACGCCATGAAGCGAGCCATGAAAAAGTAGTTTGATCGGTCACTGTCTTTTCTGTCATGTCGCCATTATCCAAGCTCTGATGAGGTTTTGCGAAAGTTCTGATTTGAAATCTCGGCGTGCCGCACTATCATTCAAACATGTGCTGGCGATGTTTTACAAATTTCAATGCTGACGATCCCTTGGCGGCTTCAATCACTGAAGCAGAGGGACCTTCTCGGCGCGTTTTTTTGAATCAACTGGGCGGGGCTGGCTTGGGATTCACAGCCTTGCTGGCCGGCACTGCGCAAGCGCAAGTCGATGTGGGTAAAGCCTCTGGTATCCGTAAGCTCATTCCAGCCGAAACACTGGAAGCTTCAGCCGTACAACAATACAAGCAGACCTTGGGTGAAGCCGATAGCAAAGGTGCTTTGGCGCCAGACGATTACCCGCAACTCAAACGCTTGCGCGCTATCGCCGCTAGATTGATTCCTTTCACAGCACAGTGGAACCCTGATTCGCGCAAATGGAAGTGGGAAGTGAATTTGATTGGCAGCAAACAAATCAACGCATGGTGCATGCCCGGTGGAAAGATTGCGTTTTACACCGGCATCTTGGATCAACTGCAACTGAACGATGACGAAGTAGCCATGATCATGGGCCATGAAATGGCGCATGCTTTGCGCGAGCACTCACGCGAGCGCTTGGCCAAATCAAAAGCCACCGGCATGGGCTTGTCGGTGGCCTCACAGTTGTTGGGCTTAGGCCAAATGGGTGATGTCGCAGCCAACTTAGGCACCCAATTGCTAACCTTGAAATACGGCCGAGACGATGAAACAGAAGCCGATTTGGTGGGTCTTGAAATTGCTGCGCGTGGCGGTTTTAAACCTGAAGCCAGTGTGCAGCTTTGGAAAAAAATGTTGGGTGCCACTGGCGGCGGCAAAGGTCAGCCGAGTTTTCTCTCCACACATCCCAGTGGCAACAATCGCATTCAAGAACTTGAAGCCAACTTGCCCAAAGTTGCGCAGCTTTACGAGCAAGCGCTAAAAGGCCGGCCTGCAATAGTTTTGAATTGACGTCTCAGGGTCTTGCGTCTTCAAGTCCCACCCACGTAGGGATTGCTAATGCGCTCACGGCCAAATGTACTTTCGGGGCCATGTCCTGGAATGAACACCGTGTCATCGCCCATGGGCCACAAACGTTGCGTGATGCTGGCAATCAAGGTGTCGTGATCGCCCTGTGGAAAATCAGTTCGGCCAATGCTGCCCGCAAACAAAACATCGCCGACAAAGGCACGTTTGATTTCAGGCGAGTGAAAAACCACATGACCTGGCGTGTGGCCAGGGCAATGTCGAACGTTCAGTGTGTGTGACCCAAGCGTCACGGTATCGCCATCGGCCAACCACCGCGTGGGTGTGAAAACCTCGGCATCAGGAAACTGAAACATGCGGCCTTGATCTGACAAACGATCAATCCAAAACTGATCGCCAGGGTGCGGTCCCACGATGGGCAAATTCAAATTGCGCGCCAAGACGGCCGTGCCACCCGCGTGATCGATGTGCGCGTGGGTCAGCCAAATTTGCTCGAGTTTCAAGCCCCTTTGCTGGACCTCCGACAAGATCAAGTCGAGATCACCACCCGGATCGATCACGGCTGCTTGTTGGGTTTGATCGTCCCAAATCAAAGAGCAGTTTTGTTGAAACGGCGTGACAGGGATGGTTTGGTACTGAAGCATGCTGGTATTTCAATGGGTTTCGCTTGCAAGGCAATGTAACAAAGTTTGATGCAGAAACTCGTATTGTGATGTCTTGTTCACTGACTCACACATGACCACACCACTTTTTCGCTCAGAAGTGACCTTGTCCAAGCAGGCCTCTTGGATGGGTCCCATTCACCTTGCACACAATCCGCGCTTCACCATCGTAGCCAGCATCGCTTTGGTGCTTTCAGGTGCCTTGTTGGCATTTGGCGCTTGGGGCAAAGTGGCGCGCAAAGTTCGAGTGCCTGGCGTCCTCATGCCGCAATGGGGCACGGTGGAATTAAGTCCCGCCATTTCTGGTGTGCTGCTTGAGCAAAGGGTGAAAGAAGGCGACTGGGTTCAACAAGGCCAAGTTTTGTTTGTGCTCAACACCGACAAAACTTCGGCTGAAGGCAGCACAGCCAGCTTGCTGGCTTCTCATTTGGCGCAACGTCGCAGCACCCTTTTAGCTGAACGCGCCTCGCGCGTTGCTCAAAACCGCCAGCGCGAAGCGCATCTGGCAGATCGCATTCGATCCTTGTCACTTGAAACAGCGCAAGCCACCCAAGAACAAGCACTGTCAAAGCGCAGGGTTGAGTTGGCGCAAAAAACTTCTGCACGGTTTGAGCAAATGGCTGCCGAAGGTTTTGTGTCTGACATTCAGGCGCAAGGCAAGCAAGAAGAACTCATTGACCTTCAAGCGCGCTTAGAAAATACACTGCGCAATGGCGTTGCCTTGGCCCGCGATCACAAGGCCGCCCAAGCCGACTTGGCCCATCTTCAAAAACAGTTGGCCATCGATCTGCTTCAACTCGACCGCAACCTGGCCAGCCTTGATCAGGAAACAACCGAAATCAAAGCGCGCAAAACCAGCAGTGTGTTGGCACCCCAAGCAGGCCAGGTCAGCACGGTTCATCTCAGCTTAGGCGCTATGGCACAGGCGGGTCAAACCATTGCCAGCTTGGTACCGCAAGCCAACGCACATGCGCCTGATCACTCAGCACACACTTTGGTTGCGGCCCTTTTTGCGCCCACCCGCACCACCGGCTTCATCCAACCTGGTCAAGAGGTGTGGCTTCGCTTGGCGGCCTACCCCTATCAAAAATTTGGTCTGGCCAAGGGTCGCGTGCTCAAGGTCAGTGGCACGCCCATTGCCCCGCAAGATTTACCGCACGGTCAGGGCACGGCCCTCATGGCCTCCACGCAAAGCAACGAGCCGCTCTACAGAATTCAAGTCGAGCTGGCATCACAGCATGTCATGGCGTTTGGCCAGACTCATTCTTTGCGCCCCGGCATGACACTCGAAGCCGATGTCATCCACGATGTACGCGGCATTTGGGAATGGGTCTTCGAGCCCCTCTTGGCCATACATGCTCGCCAACAAACATCATGAGTTTCATTCAGAGCATCAGGGCTTCGCACCTCAACCGCCATGGCTTCATCGATGTTTTGGTAGGCATCACTGTGTTTCAAGCCATCAACATCACCTTGATCGTGTTGTTTGGCAATTTAAACGTCGGGCCAGACGAAGACCCCTCCATCACCTTGTTGGAAATTGCTTTCTTGATGCTGTTGGTAGCACCCCTCCTAGAGAATTTGTTATTGATTGCGGCGGCAACCCTCCACGAAAAATTGTTCAACCGAAGCTTGTTGTTTGTTGCGGCACCTTTGTTGTTGACGGCGCTTCACTTCACAACGCCACAAGACCTGCCATTCCCCACGTTCATCCGAGTCATTGAACTCTTTGGCTTCTTCTCTATTTTTTTAAAACAATACGATTTGCACAAGTTGGAAATAGGCAAATGCAAGGCATTGCTTTTAACCAGCGTTCTTCACTTTGCAGTCAATGCAACCGTGATTTCCGTCTTGTGTTTATTTGATTTTTATATCGCCGCTGAAACGATTTTTTCAGCACAACCAGGAGATTGACATGAGAAGTTTAAACATTGAAGAATTGAACGAGGTCCAAGGGGGTGGCATATCTGTTAAGTGGGCTTACAAGCTGGGTGATGCCCTATCCAACATGTACATGCTGTATGAGGCGTCCCAAAAAATTGAGCTCGAGCCCTCAAGCTATGGCGCTGTCGACGCCAGTGGATACAACGCCATGGGCGACTATTCTGGCAGTTGAACCCACTAAGCGCTAAACAGTCGCCATTTAAACCGGCAACAGGAAGGCCTGCGCAGTGTCTCATTGCGCAGGCTTGTTTGTCTTTACCTCGGAGATAAGACCGCCTTGAACCCCGTCTTGCAACTTCAAACTTCCGAATGTGGCTTGGCTTGCTTGTGCATGATTGCCAATGCGCACGGTCAACATTGGCACCTCATGGATTTGCGGCATAAGTTTCCACAATCACTCAAGGGCGCCAACCTCAAGCAACTCATCGATCACAGCCTTGTTTTGGGTTTCAATGCCAGGCCTGTTCGCTTGGAATTGGAAGAGTTGCAGCAACTGCGCATGCCGTGCATCTTGCATTGGGACCTGAATCACTTTGTGGTGCTCCAAAAAATCAATGGCAATAAAATTACTTTGCTTGATCCTGCGCTGGGTATCAGGGTTGTATCTCACTCAGAAGTTTCGCAACACTTCACTGGCATCGCCTTGGAACTCACGCCCCAAGCTGACTTTAAAACCAAGCCCGCACCTAAGGCCTTTCCACTTTCAATGCTCACCGGCAAGCTTCAAGGCTTTGGCAAATCTGCTCTTCAAATATTGGCCTTGGCATTTGTACTCGAACTGTTTGCCATCTTCATGCCCATGTTCAACCAAGTCGTGGTAGACGATGTCTTAACCTCAGGTGACCACGAACTGCTTTCGGTTTTGGTTGCTGGCTTTGCCATCATTCTGCTCATTCAATCTGCACTTTCCTACGCACGCAGTTGGTGGGTCATGGTGCTCAGCCAGAGCGTTTCTATTCAGTGGCTAGGCAATGTGTTTGCGCACTTGGTCAAACTGCCAGCAGATTGGTTTTCTCAACGCCATTTGGGCGACATCTCTTCCCGCTTTGGCGCTGTTCATGACATTCAAAGAACGCTCACACAAACCACCATTGAATCTCTGCTCGATGGCTTGATGGCCATTGCTGCACTTGTCATGATGTTCATTTACTCACCCACCCTCACTTGGGTGGTTTTATCGGCTTCAGCTTTGTATGCGCTTGTGCGCCTGATCAGTTACTCGCCCTTTAGGCATGCTGCTTCTGAGCGTTTGGTTTTGGCTGGCCAAGAACAGAGTCACTTCATTGAAACACTTCGCGCCATGACGCCACTCAAATTGTTTGCACGCGAAAATGAGCGGCGTGCACGATGGCAAAGCCTCATGGTGGAAGTCATGAACCGCGATTTTCAAACTGCCAAGTTGAACATGGGCTTCAATGTTGCTCGCACACTTATTTTTGGCCTTGAGAATTTGTGCGTCTTTTGGCTAGGCGCCAAAATCATTTTGCCATCGCCAACACAAGGCCACAGCGCAAGCGTTTTTACAGTGGGCATGCTGCTGGCTTTCATCAGCTACAAGGTTCAATTTACAAGCCGTATCAGTGCACTTATCAACCAAGGCATTGAACTCAAGATGCTCAATTTGCACCGTGACAGGCTGGCCGATATTGTGCTCACGCCGCCCGAGCAAGATACGCCCCACGGCAACTTGCCTGCTCACGATTTGTCTCATTTGCCTGCCAGTCTCGAGCTTCGCAAGGTTTCATTTCGCTACAGCGAAGCAGAGCCTTGGCTGCTCTACAACATGGATCTTTTCATTCAAGCCGGCGAGCATGTGGCCATTACGGGCGCCAGTGGTTGCGGCAAAACCACCTTGCTGAAAATTTTATTGGGTCTGCTAACGCCAACACACGGTACCGTCTTGTATGGTGGCGTACCCGTCAGTCAACTGGGCATGACCAATGTTCGACGAAAAATTGGTGTAGTCATGCAAGAAGACGCTCTGCTGACCGGCAGCATTGCAGACAACATCGCCTTCTTTGACTTGGCACCTCAACTTCAAAGGATAGAAGCCTGCGCGCAATTGGCAGAAATTCACAATGACATTGCACGCATGCCTATGGGTTATCACACCCTCATTGGCGAGCTTGGATCTGGTCTCAGTGGCGGTCAAAAGCAGCGTCTGTTATTGGCGCGAGCGCTCTACGCACAGCCTTCCATTTTGGCTTTAGACGAAGCCACCAGCCATTTGGACATGCAAAACGAAAGCGCTGTTTCAAACACCTTGTCACAACTCAAGCTCACGCGCATTGTCATTGCGCATCGCCCTGAAACCATTGCGCGCGCAGACAGACACATCAACTTCAGCTTGCCAGGGCTTGCCTCTTCCGCGTAAGATGAACACATACAGACACAACCCGTGCCTGCCTGATTGTCTATCTGACACACCCTTTTTCAACGACGGCACCTGCCCCAGATGCCTTGCCGCCTGACTGCCCCCATGGCTATCTAACCAAGCACGAGTCCATCGCCATTCAAGGCGCTCCCAATTTGTTCATTCGATCGTTGCTAGATAAGCAACAGTTTTACGACCCTGAAGACGCCGCATTGGCACTGGGTATTTCTTCCGCTTTCTGGTCGCTGTTTGGATTGCTCTGGCCCTCAGGTTCGAAATTGGCAGAGCGCATGGCGCAAAGGCCAGTCAACGCCAATGAACGCATTCTTGAAATTGGCTGTGGCTTGGCCCTGTCTAGCTTGGTGGGGCATCGACGAGGCGCCAACATCACGGCGTCAGACTGTCACCCGCTGGCTGGCGAATTTCTGAAAGAGAATCTGCGCCTCAACCATCTAGGCCCCATGAACTACCGACATGGGCATTGGGGTGAACACGCCACACAACACCAAGACCTCGCTGTGAGCAGCAAGTTTGACTTGATCATTGGCAGCGACATTCTTTACGAGCGCGATGAACGTGGCGATTTGGCGCAGTACATCAATGAACACGTTGAAGATCACTCAGAGGTTTGGGTGGTCGATCCCAATCGTGGCAATCGCTCACACTTTCACCGTAACATGGCCGCGCAAGGTTTTGTACTCAGCGAAGAGGCGCTCGACATTTCTGCCACAGAAAACGTGGCCGCCTACAAAGGCAGAATGCTCACATACTCCCGCGATTGAGCGTGCGTACTGTTGCGCAATGAGGCAGAGCCCCTCTCAAAGAGTCCAGTCGTAATCAATGGTCAATGGGGCGTGGTCACTGAAACGCGTCTCTTTGTAAATCTCTGCTTTTTGAGCTCCTGCTGCCAACGCTGCAGTCGCCAACTGATAATCCAATCGCCAACCCACATTCTTGGCATACGCTTGTCCGCGATTGCTCCACCAGGTGTAGCACGCGTCTGTGGTCTCAGGATGCAATTGCCGGTACACATCGACCAAGGGGCCTTCGGTGGTCATGTGCGTCATCCAAGCGCGCTCTTCTGGCAAGAAGCCACTGTTCTTTTGATTGCTTTTCCAGTTTTTCAAATCGGCTTGCTGATGCGCAATGTTCACATCGCTGCACACAATGAACTCGCGTCTAGCGCCCAAAGACTTCAAATGCGGCCCCATGTAATCCAAGAATCGAAACTTGGCCTCTTGCCTTTCAGGACCTGATGAGCCACTTGGAAAGTAAGTGCTGATGACAGAAAGCTTGCGCTTGGGGGTGTCAAACTGCAGTTCGACGAACCGGCCCTCGGCGTCAAACTCTTCAGAGCCCATGCCCACCTTCACATCGGACGGCTCATGCTTGCTGTAAACCGCCACACCTGAGTAGCCCTTTTTCTCAGCAAAATGGAAATGCCCCTTCAAGCCAGCCAAAAATTCAAATTTGCCCGCCACATCGGGCGCTTGCGCTTTAACCTCTTGCACGCAAATACAATCGGGATTGTTTTGAGCAATCCAGGCCTCCACCCCTTTGGTGGCCGCAGAACGGATGCCGTTCAAGTTCAAGCTGGTTAATTTAAACAAGGATTTCCCCATGGTGACTGGACACACACCGCAAACCGACACAGCGGCATTGGCGCAAGAGTTTGTTCAATTTTCTGTCGATGCGGGCGTGCTCAAGTTTGGTGAATTCAAAACCAAAGCCGGCCGCATGAGCCCTTACTTCTTCAATGCAGGCTTGTTTGACGATGGCGCCAAACTCGGAAAACTCGCTCAATTCTATGCAAAAGCTTTGATGGCAAGCGGGATCGAATTTGACATGATTTTTGGACCCGCTTACAAGGGCATTCCTTTGGGCGCAGCGGTGTCCATTGAACTGGCTCGCTTGGGCAAAATCGTGCCCTTTGCTTACAACCGCAAAGAAGCCAAGGACCATGGCGAAGGCGGCCGCTTAGTGGGTGCGCCCCTCCAAGGCCGGGTACTGATTGTGGATGACGTGATGAGCGCTGGCACGGCCGCGCGCGAATCAATTGAGCTCATCAAAAAAGCGGGCGCCACAGCACACGCCATCGCCATTGCTTTAGACCGCCAAGAAATGGCCACCGAAGTTCAAGCCGATGGCTCGGTCAAAGATGTGCAGCACAGCGCTGTGCAATATGTGCGCAACACATTGGGCATGAGCGTGTGCTGCATTGCAGAGCTGTCTGATTTGTTGGCTTACCTGTCTACGCAAACTGGCAATCAGATGGGCCAACACCTGCCCAAAGTGCAGGCCTATCGCGATCGTTACGGCGTCTAATGACAGCCAAGTGAAGCGTAAATTTTCATTTTACGCTTCACATTTGAAGCGTAAAAGTCTAAGATACGCTTCATGTACCTCTGGCAATCTTCCAAATGGCCTCACTTTAAGGTCGACCTGGCTGCGCTTCAACCGGCCATCGCGGCCACACGCTTTTCACAGGGAAGGGCCATGGGGCTCGCGACGCACCTGCAATTGCCTGACCTCTTAGCGCTTCAACTTCAGGGCTGGTCAGATGAAGCTTTGGCAACAGCTCAAATTGAAGGCGAAATACTGCAACTCAACTCGGTCAGAGCGTCTGCCGCACGTCGCTTGGGTTTGGCTGACGGCAAAAACCACAAGCGCGACGCGCGTGCCGAGGCCACACTCAATCTGCTGCAAGGCGCCTTGCAAAATAGTCATCGCGCGCTAAGTCAACAAACCTTGTGTGACTGGCAAGCCTCTTTGTTTCCAACGGGACGAAGTGGTACGCAAAAGATTCTGACCGGCGCTTATCGGACACATTCGGAGCCCATGCAAATCGTCACGCCGCGAATGGGCAAGCCCGACCTTGTGCATTATCAAGCGCCAGCTTCAGAAGATGTCAAGCGCCACATGGACTTCTTTATCCAGTGGTTTAACAGCAGTCTGGGCAGGCAAGATGGTTTGGTGCGTGCCGCATTGGCACACCTGTGGTTTGAAACCATTCATCCCTTTGAAGATGGCAATGGTCGCATTGGCCGCGCTTTGGTGGAGATGGCCTTGGCGCAAGACCTTAAAACAGAACAACGTCTGTGGAGCTTGTCACAACAAATTTGGCATGAAAGAAGCGCTTATTACGAACAACTTCAATCGGCAACCAGCAGCGCCAACATGGACGTCACGCCTTGGGTTCAATGGTTCGTCGCTTGCATTCACAAGGCAGCTGACAGCAGCTGGGGACAGATGCAATCGGCCATGCGCAAAACACGGTTTTGGGCAGACCTGCGCGAACTTCATCTAAGCCTCACGCCATCACAAAGCAAAGCTATCAACAAACTCTACGATGCAGGCCCCGATGGATTCAGTGGCGGTCTGAGTACCGAGAAATACGTCAACTTGTGCGGCGTGTCACGCGCCACTGCATATCGCGAATTGACCGCATTGTGCGAAGCTGGTTTGTTGTCGCAAACAGGCTCCGGGCGAGGCACCCGTTACCAGCTTCATCCGTCTCAAAGGGTTGGATTAGCCCTGTAACTTCTTCAGCAACAACTCATTCACCTGCGCCGGATTGGCCTTGCCTTTGCTGGCTTTCATGATGGGGCCCACCAAGCCATTCAAGGCTTTGCTGTTACCCGCTCTGAACTCTTCCACGTTCTTCGGGTTGGCCGCCAGCACTTCGTCAATGATGGCTTCCAAGGCGCCGGTGTCGTTCATCTGCTTCAGGCCTTTGGCCTCAATGATGGCGTCCACTTCGCCGCCCTCAGTCCACAGCGCATCAAAAACTTGCTTGGCAGCGCTGTTGCTGATGGTGTTGTCGGCAATGCGGCCAATCATGGCGGCCAGTTGCGCAGCGCTGACGGAAGCGTTCTCAATGCCCACTTCGCCCGCATTCAAGCGACGTGACATTTCACCCATCACCCAGTTGCTGACCAACTTGGCTTGACCGCAAGCCTTGGCCGCCGCCTCAAAGTAAGCCGCCATGGCTTTGCTTTGCGTCAACGTGGTGGCGTCGTATTCGGGAAGACCGAAGTCGGCCACAAAACGCGCCGCCATCACGCGGGGCAATTCGGTCATCTCTGATTGCACGCGGGCCACCCAATCGCGACCAATCACCAGAGGTGGCAAATCAGGATCGGGGAAGTAACGGTAATCGGCCGCATCTTCCTTGGTGCGCATGGCGCGTGTTTCGCCCGTATCGGGATCGAACAGCACCGTGGCTTGTTGAATGGCGTGACCCTCTTCAATTTGTTCAATTTGCCAGCGCACTTCGAAGTCGATGGCCTGCTGCATGAACTTGAAGCTGTTCAAGTTTTTAATCTCCCGCCGTGTACCCAATGGCGCGCCGGGCTTGCGCACCGATACGTTTGCGTCACAGCGGAAGCTGCCCTCTTGCATATTGCCGTCGCA
>OFSB01000018.1_pt1 | contig 32174 bp, 28 predicted proteins | sample 1543251 | NCBI WGS metagenome assembly OFSB01 (sample SAMN05442521, study PRJEB24371) | freshwater metagenome | isolation source: Freshwater Lake | place: Canada: Niagara | collected 2012-08-03
GAGGCTTGCATGATCACCGGCGCACCAGTTTCTTTGGCCGCCTCCATGATGGCTTGAACTTGTTCCAAGTTGTTGACGTTGAAAGCTGGAATGCCGTAGCCATTGGCTGCAGCATGGTCCAGAAGCTCGCGCATCGATACGAGTGCCATGGTGAAAAGTTCCTGAGAGTTAAAGATTGGTATTCAAGCGACTAGGCTGCATCCATGGCGCACATGAAAACAAATGCTGCTCGAGATGTAACTGGCTTGTAACTTCTTGATTTTAGCAAGCGCAGTTTGGTTTTGGTCAGCTTTGCGCCAGTCAGACTATGATTTCACCCATGTTGCGTCAGCTTAGTTCAATTTCTTCGGAACAGCGCCCCTGTATTTGGCGGCCTTACGCCCTTGTCAGTCTGATCTTGTTGATCGCCTTCTTAGCTTGGGACAGCACAACGTGGGACATGCAACTTGCCACAATGTGGGGAGAGCCCAGCGGCTTTGCCCTGCGTGACAACTGGTGGTTGGCTCAAATCATGCACGCGGGCGCTCGCAATTCAGGTTGGATTTTTTTCTTGGCTGTGCTGTTGAGCATCTGGCGGCCTTGGGGGCCACTCAGAGCTTTGCCTACTGCCGATCGAGTCAGTTTGTTTTTATCGGTCTTGAGCGCTTTGTTGGCTGTGACTTTGATCAAAGGCATCAGTCAAACCAGCTGCCCATGGGACCTTCAAGCGTTTGGCGGGGTGGCGCCCTACGTATCGCACTGGAACCTGTGGGTTCGAGATGGCGGCGGCGGGCATTGCTTTCCGGCAGGTCACGCCTCTACAGGCTTCGCCTTCATGGCCGCTTACTTTGGCCTTCGACAAAACAATGCGCCGGGCGCCATCAAGTGGTTGATCTTGGCAAGCAGCGTCGGATTTATTTTGGGTTTCTCACAGCAAATGCGCGGTGCACACTTCATGAGCCATACCCTTTGGACAGCTTGGTTGTGCTGGACTGTAGGCTGGTTAAGTCATTTGCTTTTTAGCGCCATTTTGCGAAAAAGCACAAGCTAGTGCTTACTCTGCTCTGGAGATTTTGAGCATGTTGGTACCGCCTGGCGCTCCCATTGGCTCACCACAGGTGATGGCATAAATGTCGCCCGAGGACACAATGCCGCGAATCTTCAAATGCTTTTCTGCTTGCGCCAAAGCTGTGTCGCGGTCTGCACTGGTGTCCATTAGCAAGGGGCGCACATTGCGATAAAGCGCCATTTTGCGCTGCGAGCTGAGCTTGGTGGTCAATGCATAAATGGGGATTTTGACTCGGTGGCGGCTCATCCACAAAGCCGTTGAACCGGATTCGGTCAGGGCCACAATGCCTTTGGCATTGAGATGGTGCGCCGTGAACAACGCGCCCATGGCAATCGATTGGTCAATTCGACTGAAAGTTTGACCACTGAAATCGGCATCCAACTCATACTCTTCGGCAGCTTCGGCGGCCAAGCAAATCTTGGCCATTTCCACAACGGTTTCAAGGGGGTACTTACCGGCAGCAGTTTCTGCGCTCAACATGACGGCATCGGTGCCGTCTAACACTGCGTTGGCCACATCACTCACTTCAGCGCGAGTAGGCACTGGGTTGGTGATCATGCTTTCCATCATTTGCGTGGCCGTGATAACCACTTTGTCGTGGGCGCGAGCCAGTTTGATCATGCGCTTTTGCAGAGCGGGAACCACGGCATTGCCAACTTCTACGGCCAAGTCGCCGCGGGCCACCATGATGCCGTCGCTGGCCAACAAAATTTCTTCCAAGCGGGGGATGGCTTCTGCACGTTCAATTTTGGCAATCAAGCCTGGCTTGTGGTTGTACTCGGCAGCCGCCACGTTGGCCAACTGACGAGCCATTTCCATGTCGGTGGCATTTTTGGGAAAACTCACGGCCACATAGTCAGCTTGAAAGCTCATGGCCGTTTTGATGTCTTCCATGTCCTTGGCCGTCAGGGCAGGCGCAGTGAGGCCGCCACCTTGTTTGTTAATGCCTTTGTTGTTGGACAATTCACCACCCAACTTCACGGTGGTATTGACCTTTTCGCCTTGCACCGAGTCAACGGTGAGCACAATCAAGCCATCGTTTAGCAACAGTACGTCGCCGGCTTTCACATCGCGGGGAAGTTCTTTGTAATCAAGCCCTACGCCTGTGAGATCACCCAGTTCTGTGCGGGAGGCATCAAGCACAAACTTGGCACCTGGCTCTAACATGACCTTGCCTTCGGCAAACTTGCCAACGCGAATTTTGGGGCCTTGCAGATCGGCCATGATGGCCACTTCGCGGCCAGCCCGTGTTGCCGCTTCTCGCACCAACTTGGCACGGTCGATGTGATCTTGTGCTTTGCCGTGGCTGAAGTTCAAACGAACCACATTCACACCAGCCCGAATCATGGCCTCTAACATGGCAGGATCGCTGGATGCAGGGCCTAAGGTGGCAACGATTTTGGTGGCACGAGTGGGCATGTCGAACGATCTCCGATGTAATTTAATTTCAATTTTCACACGAAATCGGTTACAGGACGATAACAAATCGTCTGTTATCAGTCTAGCTACCCAATTTTTTTAAAGTTCGGGCTCGAGCGTCAAGCTTTTCAGCAAGGCTTTCAAATCTTGTTGTGAGGCCAAACTCATGCACAAGTTCCAAGCTTGTTCTGTTTTTTGTGCCCCCAAAATTGGCGTGCTTTGATCGACAAACTTAGCCTTGAGTTGCTCATTGCTCATGGGTTTTTCTAAGCTGCCAATGGCGCGCTCAATGTAGATGTGGTGCTTTTGGCCATCGGTGGTTTCAACGGTCACGTCCACGGACGCTTCGTGAATGCTGCGGTCCACAATTAAATCGACTTTGTCGCGCACGCCAATCACAAGGGGTGAGCGCACGACATCGTCGGCGTATTCGTGTTCGCCTGCGCGGCCATAAATGAGGGCTACAGCGCATGAATGGAACACGCTGAACTTGGCCAGCAATCCGTCGGTGGGTGTTTTCTTGCCTGTGAGTTCTTGCACCAAGGGATGGGCTTTCAAAGTGACTTTGGCCACTTGCTCGGGCTTCAAGTTGTGCTTCTCGCGCAATTGCACGCAGGCATCAATGGCGGGGTGAATCACAATGCCGCAGGCAAAGGGCTTGTAGGTGTTGAGTTCAATTTCCCAAGTTTTTCCTAAGTTTTCTGTGACTTCTTTCCAATCGGTTTTATCGGAAAAAACTTGCATCAAGCCGCGCGGGGCTTCCAAGGCTCGGGCCGAAGAGGTGTAACCATGCTTGGCCATCAAAGCAGACATCAAGCCCACTTTGGCGGCACCACCGGGGTGGAAAGGTTTGGTCATGGTGCCAAACTGCTCACGCAAACCCACAGGTTGTGAAGCGGCAATGCCCAGCGCCATTTGCGTTTGCTTGGCGTTCAAACCTAGGAGGCGTGAGCAGGCCGCCGCACTGCCCAACATGCCCGTAGAGCCCGTGATGTGCCAGCCGCGGTCGTAGTGATTGGGGTACACCGCATTGCCCACGCGGCAAGACACTTCCACACCCAACACCAAGGCATCGATCAATTGACGACCGCTTGAGCCCAAGTGCTCGCCCAGTGCCAAGATGGAGGAGGCCACAGGCCCGGCTGGGTGAATGATGGTTTTTAAATGCGTGTCATCGAAGTCAAAGGTGTGCGAGCTGATGCCATTGAGCAAGGCCGCATTGGCCATGTCGACGCGGTCACTTCGGCCCAACACAGCAGCTTGGGCAGAAGGCGCCAACTCTTTCACTGCGCCCAAAGCGGCTTCCATGGTTTCATGGGTGCTTGGGCCTACAGCGCAACCCGCCCAGTTGGCAAAGGTGCGGTGGGCCTGGGCTTCCACGGCATCAGACCAGCCCTTGGAAGGATGTGAGGCAACAAATTCAGCCAACATCTGGGTGATTGCGGGGGCATTGGCGTCGGCAACGACGGTGGTATTTCGAGCGGTCATAGGAAATTAGGGCTAAAAGCACATTCAATTCGTCAAAAGAAGCGCAGATCATAGGGTAATCGCGGGATTTTCCAAGAAACGCCTCCACCCTCGAACACTCAGAACAGGTCAAGGCGCTTTAAATGGCAAGGGATTGCCTCACAAACTGCGGCTTTCTTCCCAGCTAACCTTACATTGCACCGACATTGACCCAAGTCACCCACGGGAAAAGCCACTCGGTTTAGACTATAGACATCTATTTTGATGGCACCCAAACAAGGCCTCTGCGGCTTGAGTTTTTCGCCTTACTTATGACTACAAACGCCACACCCGACAATTTGCAGCCAATTCCGCCAGATCAGGACATGCCGCACCGCAAAATCATTCGCGAGTGGCTCAAGCCCTTGTCTGATCGCTCCACCCTGCGCGCCTTTGTTCTCTTGGTGGTTGACACGGCTTTGTTCATGGGACTGGTGGCAGGCACCGTGCTGTTCGAATCTGTGTGGCTCAAACTTTTGTGCGGCTCAGCGGCTGGCTTTGTCATTGGCCGTTTGTTCATCATTGGCCATGACGCTTGTCACCAAAGCCTCACGCCGCACCGCGAACTGAACAAGTGGATTGGCCGTTACGCCTTCTTGTACTCGCTCACGCCATTCAGCCTGTGGGACACCGGTCACAACGTGGTGCACCACGGCTACACCAACCTGAAAGGTGTTGACTTTGTTTGGACACCGCTCACGGCAGAGGAATTTGCTGCGCTCGGCCCCTTTGGCCGCTTGATGCAATATCTTTACCGAAGCGGCTGGGCACCGGGTTTGTATTACCTTGTTGAAATTTGGTGGAAGCGCGAATTCTTTCCAAACAAAACTCACATGCCAACACGCCGTCCGATTTTCTTTAAAGACAGCTTGTTGGTCACAGTGTTTGGCGTACTTTGGATGGGTGTGATGACGTATGCAGCTGTCGCCACCGGTCAATCTGTATGGCTCACATTGCTGATGGGTGTCTTCGTGCCCTTCCTGTTTTGGAACACCATGATTGGTTTCGTGGTGTATGTTCACCACACCCATGTGCGGGTGTCTTGGCACAACGACAAATCGGCATGGACCAAAGCTCAGCCCTTTGTCTCCACCACCGTGCACCTGACTTTTCCCATGAAAATTGGCAACATGGTGCACCACATCATGGAGCACACCGCACACCATGTGGACATGAGCATTCCGCTTTATCGCTTGAAAAAAGCACAGGCCAAGTTAGAAGAAATGCTGCCAGGTCGCATCATTGTTCAACCCTTCTCTTGGGGCTGGTATTTCAAAACAGCCAAGGCTTGCAAACTCTATGACTTCACGCGCGAATGCTGGACCGATTTTCAGGGCCACATGACAAGCCCTGTGCGCGGCAATTTACCTGCCAAGCCTTAAGCCTTTTCAACTCGACCTGAAGGTCGATTCAGATGCAAAAAAGCGCTTCTCACGAAGCGTTTTTTCATTGTGCGCGGCGCGACAAAATCTCAAAGGCTGGCAATGTTTTGCCTTCCAAGATTTCTAAAAACGCACCGCCACCGGTTGAGATGTAGCCCACTTGTTTTTCAATGCCGTACTTGGCAATGGCCGCCAAGGTGTCGCCACCACCGGCAATGCTGAAGGCTTTGGATTCGGCAATGGCGTGTGCAATCACGCGCGTGCCATTTTCAAACGAAGCAAATTCAAACACGCCCACAGGCCCGTTCCACACAATGGTGCCGGCCGCTTTCAATTGAGTGGCCAGTCTGGCTGCAGTCTCTGGGCCAATGTCCAAAATCAAATCGTCATCGGCCACGTCTGTGGCTTTCTTCACAATCGCCACAGCCTCTGCTGAAAAAGTTTTGGCGGTGACCACATCGGTAGGAATGGGCACTTCAGCGCCGCGTGCTTTCATGAGATCAATCACCGCTTTGGCTTCTGCCAGCAATTCATGCTCTGCCAAGCTTTTGCCAATGTTCAAGCCCGCCGCCAACATGAAGGTATTGGCAATGCCGCCGCCCACAATGAGTTGATCCACTTTGTCGGCCAAGCTCTTCAAAATGGTCAGTTTGGTGGACACTTTGCTGCCGCCCACAATGGCGGCCAAGGGTCGCGCAGGAAGCGCCAGTGCTTTGGTGATGGCGTCAATTTCTGCAGCCAACAAAGGACCTGCGCACGCCACTTTGGCGTACTCGGCAATGCCATAGGTGGTGCCTTCTGCGCGGTGCGCGGTACCAAAGGCATCGTTCACAAAAATGTCGCACAGTGCCGCCATTTTTTGAGCCAGTTCTGGGCTGTTCTTTTTCTCACCCTTGTTCACTCGGCAGTTTTCAAGCAAGACCACTTGGCCTGCGGCCACTTCAACGCCTTCAACCCAATTGGCCTTCAAAGACACCTCACGGCCTAGCAATTCTGTCAATCGTTTGGCCACCGGAGCCAAGGAATCTTCTGGCTTGAATTCGCCTTCTGTGGGTCGGCCCAAGTGGCTCGTCACCATGACGGCAGCACCGGCATCGAGGGCCATTTGAATGCAGGGCACAGAGGCGCGAATGCGCGTGTCTTCTGTGATGTCGCCGGCATCGTTTTGCGGCACATTCAAATCGGCGCGAATGAAAACTCGCTGGCCTTTGACTTTGCCTTGTTGGCACAAATCTGAAAAACGAATGACGTTCATGAAAGCTCTCTTGAATGACGAGGAAGATCCAAAAGCACAGAGCGGCTTTTTGGAAACAAGCAGAATTTTAGACCTGCAAACTTGCGGAAACTTACCTGCTGTGCGCTCACTTACCAACCCAACAGCAAATGCAATGGCAAGTAGGCCAACATGCCCACCACAATGGTCAGCAACACATCGCGGCGCCAAAAGTAAACGGCTGCACCCACAGCAGCGCCCATCCATCTCGCATCCATCCAAGTTTGCAAAAACTGTCCCTGCTGCAGCAAGATTTCAGGTAAGACCACGGCGGCCATGGCCGCAATGGGTGCATATTGCAAGCCGCGCTGTGCCCAGTCGGGCAAGGCCCATTCTTCGCTTGAAAAGAAAAAGAAACTGCGCGTGACAATGGTGACGCCCGTCAACCCCGCGATCACGGCCAAAGTCCACAAATCGGTGCCTTCAAAAAAACTCATGCGCCTTGTCCTTCACGCATTTTTAGAAAACGCTCCAAACTCATGCTCAAGACAACAGCCACTCCAATTGCCATGATGATGTTGAATTTCAAAGGCAAGTTGTAAGCAGCCATGGCTGTGACAGCGGCCACACCTGCCGCAAAAATTCGCATGCGCGTGCTGGCCAATGAGCACAAGATGCCCACCAAACACAAGGTGCCCGCAAAGCCTAAGCCCCAAGAAGTAGGAATGATGTTGGCCAAAAAAATACCAGCAAAACTGGCCGCAATCCAACTCACCCACATCATGCAAGTGTTACCTGCAAGAGATGCTGCTTGTGCCAATTGATCTGCAGGGTCTTCGCTAGGATTTGCAAATCGCCGTGTGAACAACACATAACTGATATCGGCCGTGAGATAGCCGTGCACCATCCTTTCAAGGCGCGGCAAATGCATGAGGTATTGACGCAGATGCAAACTGAAAACCATGAAACGCAAGTTCACGCAAAAGCCTGTGGCCACAATCACCCAGGCAGGCGCACCCGCAGCGATCAAAGGCAAGGCCGCCAATTGCGAACTGCCCGCATACACAAACAGCGTCATGGCAATTGACTCAAACACACTCAAGCCAGAATTCACCATGGCCACGCCGGTCATTAAGCCCCACGCAGCAAGACCTGGTGCTTGCGGTGCCACGTCACGCACAGCCTCCATGAAGGCGGGATGGCGGTAGTTTTCAGCTTTGAAAAACATCGCCCACCTGCGCTTTGAAGCTGCGCACAACGTCTGTTGCTGATTGGCGTTTGCCGCCCGCCTTTTGCAATTGCGTGAGGCATAAAACACCTTCAGCGCAAGCCACTCTCAGGCCTTCTTGTTGCACGCTGAGTAAAGTTCCAGGCACTTTGTGATGAGAAGTTTCAAGCAGCAAGGGCTCTGCATGCGCTTGCCAAACCTTGATCACTTCGTCGCCCCATTGCAATGTCATTCCAGGAAATGGGTCAAATGCACGCACGCGTTGAGCCAACACTTGCGCCGATTGTGTCCAATCGATGGCGGCTTCTGCTTTTTCAATTTTGTGCGCGTAAGTCACGCCCTCAAGCGGCTGCTTCACAGGTTTGAAGTGGCCCACTTGCGAGAGCGCTGTCACAATCATTCGCGCACCCATCTCAGCCAAGGTGTCATGCAAACTGGCCGTGGTGTCTTGGGGGCTGATAGGGCAACTTTCTTCAAGCAACATGTCACCCGTGTCCAGTCCCGCATCCATTTGCATGATGGTCACACCAGTTTGAGCATCGCCGGCTTCTATGGCGCGGTGAATGGGCGCAGCACCTCGCCATCTGGGCAGCAGTGAGGCGTGAATATTCAGACAGCCATAGCGCGGCGCATCAAGGACCCACTGCGGCAAGATCAAGCCATAAGCCGCAACCACCATGACATCGGCTTGCGCATTTGAAATGAAGGCTTGGGCCGCTTGGGCTTCATCGGGATACTTGCCATCCAATTTGAGACTGTGAGGCTGAACAACTGTCAGTCCTTTTGACAATGCAAATTGCTTCACGGCAGAAGCTTGAAGCTTCATGCCCCGACCCGCAGGCCTGTCGGGCTGTGTCAAAACCCCCACGATGTCGTGCCCTGCCGCATGCAGTGCGGTCAATGCGCTGCGAGCAAATTCGGGCGTGCCCGCAAACATCACGCGCATAGAAATTCTTTCACTGTAGATTTAAGCGTCTTCTTTTTGGGCTTTGAGCATTTTGGTCTTGATGCGATTGCGCTTGAGTGGCGACAAGTACTCCACAAAAACCTTGCCCATCAAATGGTCCATCTCGTGTTGCACGCAAACAGCCATCAGACCTTCCGCTTCAAGCTCGCGAACTTGGCCATGTTCATCGGCCGCTTTGACCTTGACAGCCACAGCACGCTCGACCCCATCGTAAATGCCAGGCACAGACAAGCAACCCTCTTCACCCTTGACGCGCTCTTCACTGTACCAAGTGATTTCTGGATTGACCAACACCGTGGCCTGGTTGCGCTCTTCAGACGTGTCCAACACCACCAAGCGCTGGTGCACATCGACTTGCGTTGCCGCCAAGCCGACGCCTTGTGCCTCGTACATGGTCTCGAGCATGTCCGCCACAAGCTTGCGAAGCTTTTCGTCGAACGCCGTGACGGGCGTTGCCACCTTGTGCAAGCGGGGGTCTGGGTAGCAAAGAATGTTTAAAAGTGCCATGGTGATTTATTTAGCAATACCTCTATTTTCGCCAATTTGAAGAAGCCTTGTGCAAGTGACGGATCGTACCCAAAATCGGCCTCCCCCAATCTGCGGGGCACTGCTTAGGAAAAAAATGGTTTCGTCTAGAGAAAGTCTAAAAGCTTGGCTGCGTTTGAGCCTCACGCCTGGTGTCGGCAATATCACAGCGCGCGCATTGCTTTTGAAGTTTGGCTTACCAGAGGTCGTCTTTGAACAACCCGCCTCCGAACTGCAAACAATTGTAAGCAGCGCCATTGTCCAGCAACTTCGACTCATTCCCCTTGGCTTAGAAGACGCATTAGAGACCACTTGGGAGTGGCTCCAGACACCGGCTGATCTCGGCACGGGCAAGGTCGCTTACAAGCGACTTCTCACCTTGGCCGATAGCGACTATCCAAGCAGTCTCATGCTCACACCCGACCCGCCTTGCCTGTTGTACGTATTGGGTCAAGCTCAGCACCTGCGCCTGCTCAGCCCACCCGTCCACCAAGCGCCACGTGCAATGGCTGTGGTGGGCAGCCGAAATCCCACGCCACAAGGCCGATTGAATGCACACGACTTTGCTGTCCATCTGGCACAAGCGGGTCTCACGGTGGTTTCTGGCTTGGCCTTGGGGGTAGACACAGCAGCGCACCAAGGCGCTTTGAAAGGTGGCAGCCCACACCATCCCTTGCACACGGTGGCAGTGGTAGGAACGGGTTTAGACCGCGTTTATCCGCATCAAAATCATGCCTTGGCCTTAGAGATTGCGGCGCATGGCTTGTTGATCAGCGAATACCCATTGAACACGCCGCCCCTTACCTCCAATTTCCCACAACGCAATCGGTTGATCGCTGGCTTGTCTCAGGGCTGCCTGGTGGTAGAGGCCGCAGCGCGTTCTGGTTCTTTGATTACTGCCAAGCAAGCCTTGGACTTGGGCAAAGAGGTGTTTGCCATACCCGGCTCCATTCACACCACCGTCTCCAAAGGGTGTCACGACCTCATTAAGCAAGGCGCTAAGTTGGTCGACTGTGCACAAGATATTTTGGAAGAGTTGAAAGACCTGCCCGCTGTTGGTTTGCACACCGCGTCTGCACCTGACCTGTTAAATCCACCTGGGGCGCTCGAACCCTTTTTGGAAAATGAACAGATAGGCACGTCAACTTTGAGGGTGCTTGACTATTTGGGACAAGACCCTGTGGGCCTAGATGAGCTGCAAATAAGAAGTGGCTTAAGCACCTCTCAATTGCAAGCTGAATTGTTTCAATTGGAATTGAACGGGGCACTGGGCCGCTTGCAAGGCGGCCTTTACCAAAAGCTTAGCCCTCGGCGATAAATCTCTGCCTGAAACTACTTGTTAAAACTTCTTGTTTAAACCACGGCGCCTGAGTTGGGGTCGTCTGGGTCTTCGTCTTTTTTCGGTGGTGCTTTGATCAAGTCTTCGCGCTGAATGCCCAGCCACATGGCAATGGCCGCCGCAACAAACACCGAGGAGTAAATGCCAAACAAAATACCGATGGTCAGCGCCATGGCAAAGTAGTGCAAGGTCTCGCCGCCAAACAACAACATGGAGAGCACCATGATTTGGGTTGAGCCATGCGTGATGATGGTTCGACTGATGGTGGACGTGATGGCGTTGTCAATGATTTCAACCGTGTTCATCTTGCGATATCGCCTGAAGTTCTCGCGAATTCGGTCAAAGATCACGACCGACTCGTTCACCGAATAACCCAGCACCGCCAGCACCGCGGCCAACACCGCCAAGGAGAATTCCCACTGGAAGTAGGCAAAAAAGCCCAAGATAATGATGACGTCGTGCAAGTTGGCAATGATGGCGGCTACCGAAAATTTCCATTCAAAGCGCACTGCCAAATAAAGCATGATGCCAATCACCACAAAGGCCAAAGCCTTCAGGCCGTCTGTCGCCAACTCTTCACCCACTTGAGGGCCCACATATTCTGTGCGGCGCATGGTGGCTTCTGCGTTCTGCGTTTTCAAGGCTTCCATGAGTTTGTCACTTTGCTGCGCAGAACTCACGCCCTTTTGCGCAGGCAAGCGAATCATCACATCGCGCGCTGTGCCAAAGTTTTGGACCTGCACATCGGTGTAGCCTAAGCTTGAAACCACGCCGCGCACCTGATTGAGGTCGGCGGGTTGGCTGTAGCTCACTTCCATCACGGTGCCGCCCGTAAATTCCACCGACAAATGCAAACCACGGCTGAACAAAAAGAACACGGCCAGTAAAAAAGTGACCAAGGAGATGACGTTGAAAATCAACGCATGCTTCATGAACGGGATGTCTTTGCGGATTTTGAAAAATTCCATGATGCTGCTCCGCTTTATGCTTTGTCGTCAATTGTTGCAGGCAGTGCAGAACCGTCAGGTCGCCAGACTGTGCCGATAGACACCGACTTGAGTTTCTTCTGGCGGCCATACCAAAGGTTGACCAAACCGCGCGAGAAAAACACCGCAGAGAACATGCTGGTCAAAATGCCCAAGCAATGCACCACCGCAAAGCCGCGCACAGGACCAGAGCCAAAAGCCAACAGGGCCACACCCGCAATCAGGGTGGTGATGTTGGAGTCAAAGATGGTGGCCCAAGCACGGTCGTAACCCGTGTGAATGGCCGCTTGAGGCGAAGCACCCAAACGCAACTCTTCACGCACACGTTCATTGATCAGCACGTTGGAGTCAATGGCCATGCCCAGCGCCAAGGCCATGGCGGCCATGCCGGGTAAGGTGAGGGTGGCTTGCAACATCGACAGCACCGCCACCAGCAACAACAAGTTGACGGCCAACGCAATGCTAGAGAACATGCCAAACACCGCGTAATACACGCACATGAAAGCGACAATGACCAAGAAGCCCCAGATGACACTGTTGAAGCCTTTGGCAATGTTTTCTGCACCCAGACTGGGGCCAATGGTGCGCTCTTCAATGATTTCCATAGGCGCAGCCAAAGAGCCTGCGCGCAACAACAGTGCTGTGTCGTTGGCTTCGCTGGTGGTCATGCGGCCAGAAATTTGAACGCGGCCGCCACCAATTTCTGAACGGATAACAGGCGCTGTGACCACTTCGCCTTTGCCTTTTTCAAACAGCAAAATGGCCATGCGCTTGCCCACGTTTTCGCGCGTGACATCTTTAAAGATCCGCGCCCCTTTGCCATCCAATGACAAATTCACAACGGGCTCTTGTGTTTGACCGTCAAAGCCTGGTTGTGCATCGGTCAGGTTGTCGCCGGTCAGAATGACCTGCTTTTTCACGATCACTGGCTGTCCGTTGCGCTCTAAATAACGCTCAGAGCCAAAGGGCACCAAACCATTGGTTTGCTCAGCAGAACGCGCCTCGCTGCTCTCGTCAACCAGGCGGACTTCCAAGGTAGCCGTGCGACCCAAAATATCTTTGGCCTTGGCAGTGTCTTGCACGCCAGGCAGTTGCACCACAATGCGGTCAAGGCCTTGCTGTTGAATGACAGGTTCGGCCACACCCAGCTCGTTGATTCGGTTGTGCAAGGTGGTGATGTTTTGCTTCAAGGCCTGTTCTTGAACGCGGCGCGCAGCGTCAGGTTTGAGATTGGCCGTGATTTTGAACTCGCCGCCATCGGCTGCATCAAGGACTTGCAAGTCGGCAAACTGATCGGCCATGACCCGGCGTGCGGCATCCAATTGGGCTTGGTCGCGAACTTTGATTTCAATACTTTGGCCGTTGCGTGTGATGCCACCATGGCGGACATCTTTTTCACGCAATGTGGTGCGAATGTCGCCTGCCAATGAATCTGTTTTTTGCGACAACGCGGCTTTCATGTCCACTTGCAACATGAAGTGAACACCTCCGCGCAAGTCCAAACCCAAGTACATGGGCGAAGCGGACAGCGCAGTGAGCCAAGCAGGGGAACGTGACAGCAGATTCAAAGCGACGACATAGCCATTGTCTGAGCCTTCTGGAATCAAGGCTTTTTGAATGGCGTCTTTGGCTTTGAGTTGTTGCTCCGTAGTTTCAAACCGCGCCTTGATGGACGCCCCTTCCAGCGTGACTGCTGCAGAAGGCACATTGGCCGCCTTGAGAGCGTCTTCCACACGCGCCAAAGTGGCAGCGTCCACCTTCGAACTCATCTTGGAAGAAGAAACTTGCACCGCAGGTGCTTCACCAAAAAAGTTAGGCAAGGTGTAAACCATGCCCAACAACAAAGCGATGACGATGATCGCAAATTTCCACACCGGATAACGGTTCATGATGGCGGCCGCTTCAAAGAAGAAAAAAGAGCAACAAGCAAACTCCCCTGGACATTCAATGCTCAGGGTTGTTTAGCAATTACTTCATTGAGCCCTTGGGCAAAACTTGGATCACAGCAGAGCGTTGCATTTGAACTTCAACGCCATTGGCAATCTCAACGTGCAAATAGCCGTCGCCTAATTTGCTCACTTTGCCCAAGAAGCCACCGGCTGTGACGATTTCGTCGCCTTTGGCGAGCGCATCAATCATGGTCTTGTGCTCCTTTTGCTTTTTCATTTGGGGGCGAATCATGACGAAATACAGCACCACAAACATCAAGAGCAAGGGCAACATGCTCATTAAAGAAGATTGCAGGTCGCCACCCGATGCAGCTGCTGGGGCGGTTTGGGCAAAAGCGGATGAAATGAACATCGACGAACTCCACGAATAAATTTAAGGTAACTCCCAAAAATCGGCTTAAAGCCGCTTTTCAGGCCAACCTCCGATTGTAAGCGGGGCTATGATGGCAACCAATGACCTTGTCCAACTCGGGAGACGACCATGGCTAGCCATTCTCATGAACATGATCACGACCATTCCACCTTAAGTGAAATGGACGTTAGAGTTAGAGCCTTGGAAACCCTGCTCACCCAAAAAGGGTACATCGACCCTGCCGGCATCGACCGCATCATTGAGACTTACGAAAACGAAGTTGGCCCTCACAATGGCGCCCAAGTGGTGGCCAAAGCCTGGGCCGAGCCCGACTTCAAAGCTTGGTTGCTTCAGGACGCTACCGCCGCCATCGCCTCTTTAGGCTTCACGGGCCGGCAAGGGGAGCACATGGTTGCGGTAGAAAACACCACCGACCAACACAACATGGTGGTTTGCACGCTCTGCAGTTGTTACCCCTGGCCCGTTTTAGGCTTACCGCCCGTTTGGTACAAAAGCGCCGCCTACCGTTCACGCGCCGTCCTTGAGCCCCGCAAGGTATTGGCCGACTTTGGGGTTACCTTGCCAGAAAGCACCCGCATTCGCGTTTGGGACTCCACCGCCGAAGTTCGCTATTTGGTCTTGCCTAAACGCCCCACTGGCACAGACAATTTGTCGCAAACAGACCTTGCAGCTTTGGTCACGCGCGATGCCATGATTGGGACGGCACTGATATGAATGGCGTTCACGACATGGGTGGCCAGCAAGGTTTTGGCCCCGTTCTTTTAGAAGAGGCTGAGCCTTTGTTCCACGCAAAATGGGAAAGTCGGGCCATGGCCATGACCGTGGCCATGGGCGCCAGCGGGCAATGGAACATTGACCTAAGTCGCTCTGCCCGAGAGTCATTGCCACCTGCCACCTATTTGTCCAGCACTTATTACGAGATTTGGATTCGCGGGCTGGAAAAACTCTTGTTGGAACGCGGTATGGTGACGCAGGCAGAGCTTGAAGCCGGACAGTTAATCACGCCCCCTGCCAAAGTCAACAAAGTGCTCACGCGTGACACCGTGGACGCAGCCTTGAAAGCGGGCTCCCCCACTGAGCGCCCCATCGCTCAGCCCGCCTTGTTCAAAGTAGGCCAAAAAGTACGCGCGCTCAATATGCATCCACAAGGGCACACTCGTTTGCCACGTTATGTGCGCGGCCATGTGGGCACCGTCGTCAGCTTGCACGGCGGTCATGTGATGCCTGATCAGCACACCCTGCGCGCATTGCCGCCCTTCAACGTGACGGTTGAATGGCTCTACACCGTGGTCTTCGACGGGCCCACCTTGTGGGGTGTTGGCAGTGACCCTGGCGTGGAGGTGACTGTGGACGCATGGGAATCTTATTTAGAAGCTACAGACTGAGACCCTCTCAAGCACAGCCATGCAAAACACCCACCTGACCCTTGAAGACATTGCCCAACAGTGCGGCGGCGAAATGCCTCTGCCCATCCAAGAAGCCAACGGCGTTGTCTTTGCAGAACCTTGGCAAGCGCATGCTTTTGCCATGACGCTGCAATTGCACGAAAAGGGCTTGTTCAGCTGGCCTGAATGGGCCGCTTCATTGACGCATGAAATTCGCAACGCGCAGACTTCTGGCGACGCAGACACCGGCACCACGTATTACACCCACTGGCTCAATGCCTTGGAGTCAATGGTACTGGCCAAGCAATTGGGCACAGCCGATCAAATTCATGATTTAGAACATGCTTGGGAAGCTGCCGCTGCACGGACACCACATGGACAGCCCATCTCCTTAGAAATTTAAGTCTCTGGGGTATCGGTGCCGACAACACTATGATGCGCCCATGTTTCGGAAAATAAAAACTTGAAATTTCCTGTGCTTCCTGTTGCCGCCCTCATGGTCAGTTTGGTCACCCTGTGCGCTGGTACATCCTTGGCCAAAGGCTTGTTTCCCTTTGTAGGTGCCGAGGGCACCACCACCTACCGCTTGGTGTTTTCCACCTTGTTGCTGATGGCTTTTTGGCGTCCTTGGCGCCGCGCTTGGACTTGGGCCGATGTGCCCATCCTGGTGTTGTTTGGCGCCACATTGGGACTGATGAACTTGCTGTTTTACAACGCCATCAAAACAGTGCCCTTTGGTTTGGCCATCGCCGTTGAGTTCACGGGGCCCTTGGCCGTCGCTTTGTGGTCTTCCAAAAAACCGCTCGACTTTGTGTGGATTGTTTTAGCCGTTGCCGGCATGGGCCTGATCTTGCCACTTGGAAACGCTTCAGGTGCGGACATGCAGGCTGCTGCGATCGATCCTGTTGGAATTGCTTATGCCTTAGGCGCCGGTGCTTGTTGGGCCGTCTACATTGTTGTCGGCCAACGGGTGGCCGATCGCATCGGGGCATTTGCCACACCCATGGGCATGTTGGTGGCAGCTTTGCTGGTCACCCCTGTCGGAATCAGTGTGGCGGGCAGTTCATTGTTGAACCCAGAGTGGATGTTGGCTGGCTTAGGCATTGCCTTGCTGTCGAGTGCTATTCCGTACAGCTTGGAAATGTATTCACTCAAACACCTGCCCAAACAAACCTTCAGCATCTTGCTCAGTCTAGAGCCCGCCGTCGGTGCATTGGCGGGTTGGCTGGTTCTTTCAGAACAACTCAGCACACAACAATTGGGTGCCATCGGCCTGATCATGGCCGCTTCGATGGGAAGCGCCATGACGGCGGGTCAGCGCACGATCGCTGATTGATTCAAGGCATCAAATGTCGATGTTGCCCGCGCGCAATGCGTTGCTCTCGATGAAGTGACGACGTGGCTCGACCTCGTCGCCCATCAGCATGGTGAACACGCGATCGGCTTCAATGGCGTCGTCAATTTGCACGCGAAGCAAACGGCGCACGGTGGGGTCCATGGTGGTTTCCCACAACTGAGCGGGGTTCATCTCGCCCAAGCCTTTGTAACGCTGACGGCTGGTGGTGCGCTCGGCTTCGCCGATGAGCCAATGCATGGCTTGGCGGAAGTCGTTGGTCTTTTCTTCTTTTTGTCTCTCGCCCTCACCCCGCATGACTTTGGCGCCTTCGCCCAGCAAACCGCGGAAGGTGTTGGCGGCTTCGGCCAACGCGCCGTAGTCGGCACCGTGCACGAAATCTTGCGTAATGACGCTGCTCTTGATGTTGCCGTGATGACGGCGACTGATGCGAAGCAATGGCTTGTCGGTGCGCACGTCAAACTCAGCGCTCACTTCGGCAGGAATGCCGGTGGTGTTGAGTTCGCGCAATTTGGCTTGCAAAGCGGGGGCGCATTCAGCCGCCAGATCTAAGTTGTCCAGGTTGAGGGACACGCCGTCGGCAATGGCGCGCAATGCTTCTGCGTCCATGAAGTTGGACAAACGCTGAATGACTGCTTCGGCTACTTGGTGCTTACGCGCCAAGGACTCGAGTGTGTCGCCGCTGAGGACTTGCGGAGAAGCACCGCCAGTTGCAATGCTGGCGTCTTTCAAAGCGATTCGCAACAAGAAACTGTCGAGTGCGGGCGCATCTTTTAAATACAGCTCTTCTTTGCCGGCCTTCACTTTGTAAAGTGGCGGTTGCGCAATGTAGATGTGGCCGCGCTCAACAAGGTCGGGCATTTGACGGTAGAAGAAGGTGAGCAGCAAAGTGCGAATGTGCGCGCCGTCGACGTCGGCGTCGGTCATGATGATGATGCGGTGGTAGCGCAATTTGTCGACGTTGAAGTCGTCGGTGCCGCTCTTGCCAGAGTCTGCTGTGACTTTGCCGATGCCGGTACCAAGCGCCGTGATGAGCGTGACAATTTCAGTGCTGGTGAGCAATTTTTCGTAGCGTGCTTTTTCAACGTTCAAGATCTTGCCGCGCAGTGGCAAGATGGCTTGGAATTTGCGATCACGGCCCTGCTTGGCAGAGCCACCAGCGGAGTCGCCCTCCACGATGTAGATTTCGCAAAGCGCTGGATCTTTTTCTTGGCAATCGGCCAACTTGCCGGGCAAGCCCATGCCGTCGAGAACACCTTTGCGTCGTGTCATTTCGCGCGCTTTGCGAGCGGCTTCACGCGCGCGCGCAGCTTCCACAATTTTGCCGCACAAAATTTTGGCGTCGTTCGGGCGTTCTTCCAAAAAGTCACCAAGCGCTTTGGCCACGATGTCTTCCACCGGAGCTCGCACTTCGCTTGAAACTAATTTGTCTTTGGTCTGGCTAGAGAACTTAGGCTCTGGGACTTTGACGCTGAGCACGCAGCACAAGCCTTCGCGCATGTCGTCACCACTGACTTCCACTTTTTGCTTTTTGGCAATTTCGTTTTTCTCGATGTACTTGCCAATGACACGCGTCATGGCGGCGCGCAAACCTGTGAGGTGGGTGCCGCCATCGCGCTGTGGAATGTTGTTGGTGAAGCACAAAACGTTTTCGTTGTAGCCATCGTTCCATTGCATGGCCACTTCGACACCAATGCTGGTGCCTGGAATGCCACCGTATGAATCGGCTGGGCGCTCGCCCAATGCAATGAAAGCATTGGGGTGCAAAACTTTTTTGTTGGCGTTGATGAAGTCAACAAAGCCCTTGACGCCACCTGCGCCAGAAAAGTCATCTTCTTTGCCGCTGCGCTCATCTTTCAAACGAATGCGCACACCGTTGTTCAAGAAACTGAGTTCGCGCAAACGCTTGGCCAAAATTTCGTAATGGAAGTCGTGGTTTTGCGTGAAGATGTCGGTGTCGGGCAAGAAGTGAACTTCTGTGCCGCGCTTTTCTGTGGCGCCCGTGATTTTCATGGGTGACACTTCGACGCCATCGACCATTTCGAGCAAACGGTTTTGCACAAAACCTTTTGCAAATTCAATTTGATGCACTTTGCCTTCGCGGCGCACCGTGAGGCGCAACCACTTGCTGAGCGCGTTGACGCAACTCACGCCCACGCCGTGCAAACCGCCCGACACTTTGTAACTGTTTTGATTGAACTTACCGCCAGCGTGCAATTCCGTGAGTGCAATTTCAGACGCTGAGCGCTTGGGCTCGTGCTTGTCGTCCATCTTGACACCGGTGGGAATACCGCGGCCGTTGTCAGTAACGCTGATGGAGTTGTCGGAGTGAATGGTCACCACGATGTCATCACAGTGACCGGCCAAAGATTCATCGATGGAATTGTCGACTACTTCAAAAACCAAGTGGTGCAGGCCGGTACCGTCGGACGTATCGCCGATGTACATGCCAGGGCGTTTGCGAACGGCTTCCAAGCCTTCCAAAATTTGAATTGACCCCTCGCCATATCCCTCAGAGGCACCCGCTTGATTGGTATCGATGGTGGGTTGCAGCGTAGTGAATTCTTCTGCGGTGGGCTTGTTTTCTTCGGTCATTTTTTCTTTTCTCAATCTCTCGATGGCCGAAACCCGCGAATCAACGCGGGTTTCGAAAGGCTCTTCTTGGGGTGTTTTTTAAGTCACCTTCAAGCAGTTCAGGCCTTAAATGCGCATGGGCATCACCACATATTTGAACTGGTCGTTTTCTGGGATGGTGATGAGCGCAGAGCTGTTGGCGTCGGCCAAATCAATACGCACCATGTCTTGGCCCATGTTGGTGAGCACATCGATGATGTAGGTCACGTTGAAGCCAATTTCAATGCTGTCACCGCCGTAATCAATGTCAAGTTCGTCCACGGCCTCTTCTTGCTCGGCGTTGGTGGAAGCCACGCGCAAGGTACCAGGGTCCAAATTGAGACGCACACCTTTGAATTTGTCGCTGGTGAGAATGGCGGTTCGCTGCAAGCAAGACAGCAAGGCTTGACGGCCCAGCGTGAGGTTGTTGCGGTGGCCTTTGGGAATGACGCGGTTGTAATCGGGGAACTTGCCTTCAACGAGTTTGGTCACAAACTCCATGCCACCAAAACTGAACTTGGCTTGGTTGTTGGCAAACTGCATGTCGATGGCGCCTTCTGCGTCGCTTAACAAGCGCTGCATTTCGAGCACGGTTTTGCGCGGCAAAATAACTTCTTGTTTGTTGGGAACATCGGTGTCTAAAGTGGCGGAAGCAAATGCCAAGCGGTGACCGTCGGTGGACACCAAAGACAACTGCTTGCCTTCGGCCACAAACAAAATGCCGTTGAGGTAGTAACGGATGTCGTGCACGGCCATGGCAAATGACACCTGGCTGAGCAACTGCTTCAAAGTTTTTTGCGGCACGCTAAAAACGGGGCCAAAGCTGGCGGCTTCTTGCACCAGAGGAAAATCTTCGGCGGGCAATGTTTGCAATGTGAATTTGGATTTGCCGCCCTTCAAAATCAATTTGCTTTGGCTGGACTCCAAGCTGACGGTTTGATCGGAAGGCATGGTGCGCAAAATGTCGATCAGTTTGCGTGCGCCTACTGTGGTGGTGAAGTCGCCAGCATCGCCATCCATTTCGGCGGTGGTGCGAATTTGGATTTCAAGATCGCTGGTGGTCAACTGCAATGCTTTACCAGTTTTGCGGATCAGCACATTGGCCAAAACAGGCAATGTGTGACGACGTTCAACGATGCCAGAAACGGATTGCAAAACAGACAGCAATTTGTCTTGGGTGGCCTTCAGTACGATCATGTCTTCCTCTGTTTTAGGGGGCCCCGATTTGGAATTCGGGCGCCCCTAGATTTTCGCTGATTTTTTGCCTTAAATTGAGCTTTTGACCGCCTTAATTCAGCATTCTTTGGGGGGGCTTCAGCCCCGTCCCAAAAACACGCCCAGAAAGACCATCTGGCTTAACCTTTTAGGGTTTGTTCCAAAACGTGTAATTGCTGGTTCAACTCGGTCAATTGCTGGCGTTCTGCGCTGATTTTTCGAACCGCATGCAATACCGTGGTGTGATCGCGTCCACCAAACAACTCGCCAATTTCAGGCAAGCTTTTTTGCGTCAATTCTTTGGCCAAGTACATGGCAATCTGACGCGGCCGGGCAATGCTGGCCGGGCGCTTTTTGGAGTACATGTCGGCGACCTTGATCTTGTAGTAATCGGCCACTGTCTTTTGAATGTTTTCGACGCTGATTTGGCGGTTTTGAATGGAAAGCAAGTCGCGCAGGGCTTCACGTGCCAGCTGGATGGAAATTTCTTTCTGGTTAAAACGCGAATACGCCAAGATTTTGCGCAATGCGCCTTCTAGCTCACGCACGTTAGAACGCACGTTCTTGGCCACAAAGAAGGCCACCTCTTCAGGCATGACACTGCCTTCACTGATGGCCTTGTTGATCAAAATGGCCACCCGCATTTCAAGCTCGGGCGGCTCAATGGCCACCGTGAGGCCCGAATCAAAACGGGATACCAAGCGCTCATGGATGTCAGCCAAGCCTTTGGGATAGGTGTCGCTGGTCATCACAATGTGCGACTTTTTGGCCAGCAAGGCCTCAAAGGCGTTGAAAAACTCTTCTTGGGTGCGATCTTTGTTGGCAAAGAATTGCACGTCGTCAATGAGGAGCAAATCGAGCGAGTGGTAACGGTGCTTGAACTCGTCAAATGTTTTGCGTTGATAGGCTTTAACCACATCCGACACAAACTGCTCAGCGTGAATGTAGAGAACTTTGGCGTCGGGCCTGTCAGCCAACAGCTTGTTTCCCACCGCATGCACCAAGTGGGTCTTACCCAAACCCACGCCACCGTAGATGAAAAGCGGGTTGTAAAGGTGGCCGGGCATGGTGGCCACATGCATGGCTGCAGCGCGGGCCATGCGGTTGGCAGAGCCTTCCACCAAGGTGTCAAAAGTGAGGGCCGTGTTCAAGCGGTGACGATGGCCATCGGCGGGCACTTCATCGGGCGCATCGACTGTTTCTGGCCTGGCTTCCAAAGCAGCTTTTGCCATTGAAAACGCAGTTTTTCCCTGAGTTTCTCTAGTAGCGAGTGCTAACTCTATTTGAATTTTTTGGCCGTGCAATCGAGACAAGACGTCGGCCAATTTGGCGCTGTATTGGGCCCGTATCCAATCTAATTTGAATCGATTGGCCACAAACAATGTAACCTTAGAAAGGTCATCGGAAACCTGAGCGGTCAACGGCTTGATCCAAGTGTTGAATTGCTGCTCAGGGATCTCCTGAGCCAGCTCGTCTAGGCACACCTGCCAAAGCGCTTGGCCAGCTTCGTCTTGGTCTGAAGGATGCTGTCCGTTGCTCATTGGCAAGCGCCTAGGGTGTGGACAGATGGTTGTTTCATTGGACTCAAAAGTAACTTTATCAAGAGTTTATCCACATGCACGGCGGACAGCTTGTGCGATCATAAACCAGAATTTTCAGGTAGGTCCACGGATATTTTCTGGGCTAATCAGGACCAGAGTTTGCCAGCCCCCAGAAAGTTTGCGATAATCGCCGGTTTCCCCCAAAAATATCTGATTCAAAATGAAACGCACTTATCAACCCTCTAAGACACGCCGCGCTCGTACACACGGCTTTTTGGTTCGCATGAAAACACGTGGTGGCCGCGCTGTGATCAATGCACGCCGCGCCAAAGGCCGTAAACGCTTGGCTGCTTAAGCCTGGTTATTGCCCCTTGTTGATTGGGCAATCCCATGACTCGGCAGTGGTGTGCAGCGATTAAAAACCCGCCCTCAATTCCAAGCTGCCCTCGCAGGTGGCACGGTTTCTCGCACCCCTCATTTCGCATTGCATCGACTCAGCTTGCCTAACTCTGGCACAACTGCAGTCAACCCACAGGTTGAAGATGCGCACCCACCTCTCTTTCACCCGCAAGCTGTTTGGCTTGGCGCCATGGTGCCTAAACGTTGGGCCCGACGTGCCGTCACTCGCAACACCATCAAGCGACAAATCTACGCCATCAGTGCGCAGTTTGAAGTTCGATTGCCCTGTGCAGCCCACGTTGTTCGATTGCGTTCAGGATTTGATCGGAAACAATTCATCAGCGCCACATCCACACTCCTCAAGCAAGCTGTGCGGCTTGAGCTAGAGCAGCTGTTTGAACACGCAACCAACAAGCCATGACTCAGAAACTATTGATCGGCATTGTGAAAGGGTATCGCCTTTTCCTCAGCCCTTGGTTAGGATCGGCTTGTCGGTTTGAGCCCACCTGCTCTATTTATGCCATCGATGCTTTAAAGCAACATGGCGCCGGAGTTGGCAGTTATCTCACCCTCAGACGTATAGGCCGTTGCCAGCCATGGTGCAACGGCGGCCACGACCCGGTGCCCGAACAAGCACCCAAGTGGCTTTCGCGTTTATTGCATCACCCGTTAACTCACTCCTCTTCGAAGAAGTCTTCATGAACGATATTCGCCGCACCTTTTTATGGGTCATTTTTGGCTTCTCCATGGTTCTTCTATGGGACCAATGGCAGGTTTACAACGGTAACAAGGCCACGTTCTTCCCTGCGCCTACAGCGGCACCCGCCGACAAAGCAACGGCAGCCGCCACGCCTTCTGCGGTCAAAGACTTACCCGTTGCATCCGCCCCAATTGCAGCCACCAACACGCCAGCCGGGCCCTCACAAGTTCCAGTTTCTGCCAACGCGCCTGTTGCCACCCCACTCGAGCGCATTGATGTCAGCACCGATGTTTTAAAACTAAGCTTTGACACGGAGGGCGGCTCCCTTGTGCGTTCTGAGTTCTTGAAGTTTGGAGACGTTGCAGACGAGCAGAAGCCTTTTGTTTTGTTGGACCAAAGCAAGTCTCGCGTCTATTTGGCGCAAACGGGCCTGATCGGCGGCCCCTTTGCTTCGCACAAAACACCCATGAAATTCACTGGCGAGCGTGAGCTCAAAGCGGGCCAAAATGAACTGACCTTGACATTTGAGTCTGCCGATACGGGTGGCTTGAAATTGGTCAAAACATACACCTTGACACGCGGCAGTTATGCCTTGAAAGTTTCGCACAAAGTTGTCAACACAGGCGCGGCACCTGCGGCGCCGCAACTGTATGTCCAGCTCGTGCGCGATGGCAACAAGCCTGAAGGTGAGTCTTCTTTTTACATGACCTTCACGGGCCCCGCTGTTTACACCGATGCCAAAAAATTTCAAAAGCTTGAGTTCTCTGACATCGAAAAAGGCAAAGCTGATTTTGAGAAAACAACCCAACAAGGTTATGTGGCCATGGTGCAGCACTACTTTGCATCGGCCTGGTTGCTGCCTGAAAACACTTCGCGTGAAAACTTTGCCCGAAAAGTGGATACCAATTTGTACGCCGTTGGCATGATCACGCCCTTCAATGAGCTTGCGCCTGGTCAAAGTAAAACCATGGACGCCACCCTCTTTGTCGGCCCTCAAGAAGAAAAAATACTCGAGGCTTTAGCACCCGGCTTGGAGTTGGTCAAAGACTACGGTTGGTTAACCGTTTTGGCAAAACCACTTTACTGGTTGCTTGATCGCTTGTTTGGCTTTTTGCAAAACTGGGGTTGGGCCATTGTGGCTCTGGTGTTCTTGCTCAAGTTGGCGTTCTATTGGCTCAATGCCAAGGCCTATTCCAGCATGGCCAAGATGAAAGCCATCAACCCCAAAATCATGGAAATGCGCGAACGTCTAAAAGACAACCCACAGCAAATGCAGCAAGAAATGATGCGCATCTACCGCGAAGAGAAAGTCAACCCCATGGGCGGTTGCTTCCCCATCATGGTTCAAATTCCTGTGTTCATTGCGCTTTATTGGGTGTTGTTGTCCTCCGTTGAAATGCGCAATGCGCCCTGGATTGGTTGGATTCAAGACTTATCAGCACCTGATCCCTACTTCATTTTGCCCGTGGTGATGACGCTCTCTACCATGCTGCAAACCGCGCTCAACCCTGCGCCCCCAGATCCTATGCAAGCCAAGCTGATGTGGATCATGCCCTTGGTGTTCAGCGTCATGTTCTTCTTTTTCCCAGCGGGCTTGGTGCTTTACTGGATCACCAACAACATTTTGTCCATTGCACAGCAATGGATGATCAACACCAGAATGGGTGTACCGCCGCAGTTCAATCTGCCAAAATTCAATTGAACGCCCTTCATTCAACAGCAGGGCCCATTGGCCTGCAGTGAAATGACCAACACAGGGCCGCTCATGCGGCCCTGTTGCTTTGCCTCATTGATGTTTTAAATTTATGACCGCCATGTTGTCTCGCCATCAAGATCCCATCATTGCCATTGCCACGGCCCCTGGCAGAGGCGCGGTGGGCATCGTGCGAGTTTCAGGGCCGCACTTGAAAACGTGGGCTGACGCTTTTTGCGGCAAGCCACTCCAAGCGCGACAAGCGCATTACTTGCCATTCAAGGACGACCAAGGCGAGCCCATCGACCAGGGGCTGGCCATCTTCTTTCCTGGCCCTCACTCTTATACGGGCGAGGATGTTCTTGAGTTGCAAGCCCATGGGGGGCCTGTGGTCTTGCAGTTGCTCTTAGCGCGCTGCATTGAGTTGGCGGAGTCTGTTAACCCGCACACTGGCAAGGTGCTGCTTCAGGGTCTTCGCTTGGCGCAAGCTGGCGAATTCACACAACGCGCATTTCTGAATGACAAAATTGATTTGGCACAAGCCGAAGCCATTGCCGATTTGATTGATGCATCCACCAGTGCTGCTGCACGCAGTGCCAGTAGATCTTTGGCCGGTGTGTTCTCTCAAGAAATTCACACGCTGCGCGACAGCTTGGTTCACTTGCGCATGTTGGTCGAAGCCACTTTGGATTTTCCAGAAGAAGAAATTGATTTTTTGCAGAAAGCCGATGCGCAGGGTCAGCTCGAGCGGCTGCAAACGCAACTTGAAAAAGTATTGGTGCGAACCCAGCAAGGCGCATTGCTGCGTGAGGGCATCAAGGTGGTCATTGCAGGTCAACCCAATGCCGGAAAAAGCTCACTGCTCAATGCCTTGGCGGGTGCCGAGTTGGCCATCGTCACCCCCATTGCAGGCACCACGCGCGATGTGGTGCAACAAACCATTCAAATTGAAGGCGTGCCCATTCACATCATTGACACCGCAGGTCTGCGTGAAGGTGAAGACATTGATGAAGTAGAGCAAATTGGCATTCAACGCGCTTGGGCCCAAATTGCTGGGGCAGATGCTGTCTTGTTTTTGCACGACCTGACGCACAGTCATGACCCTGAGTATTTGCAGGCCGATCTCAAAATACAAGAAAGTCTTGCTGCGCAAGTTCCGAATGGCGTGACTTTGCTGAACGTCTGGAACAAGTTCGACCTTGCGCCTGATGCTGCAACACATCGCAACAATGACAAAGCCTCCAATGACATTGATTTGTCTGCCAAAACAGGGCTGGGCATTGATCGACTTCGAGCCAAGTTGCTTCAGACAGCAGGCTGGCAACCGGCCAGTGAAGGTTTGTACTTGGCGCGCGAACGGCACGTTCAAGCACTCAAACGTGTTCAGTCGCACATTGAAATGGCCGATGCGCATTTGCGCGCGCAAGCCCAGTCACTGGACTTGTTGGCTGAAGAGTTGCGCTTGTCGCAAACGGCTTTGAATGAAATTACAGGCGAGTTCAACGCCGACGATTTGCTGGGCGTTATTTTCTCCAGCTTTTGCATTGGTAAATAACACATGGCCAAGACGCCCATCATCGATCGACCTGCACCACAAAATCCAAAGTCATTGAGTGGCTTGGTACCTTTTTTAAAACCTTATAAGTTGCAAATCGGTTTGGCCATGGTCTTCTTGGTCTTGGCTGCAGCCTCTACCTTGATTTTTCCAGTTGCATTGCGTCAATTGATAGACAACGGCTTGCAGCACCCCGACCCTGGCGCACAGGCCATGGCATTGCAAGGCAATTTCATGATGCTGTTTGGCGTTGCCGTTGCACTGGGTGTGTTTTCTGCTGCTCGCTTCTTCACAGTCAGTTGGCTAGGCGAGCGCGTCACCACCGATTTGCGCAATGCGGTTTACAGCCATGTCTTGAAGCAGAGCCCCGCTTTTTTTGAAACCACCCCTACTGGCGAAGTCATTAGCCGCCTGGTGGCCGACACCACCTTGGTTCAAACCGTGGTTGGCAGTTCTTTGTCCATGGGCTTGCGCAATGCCGTCATGGGTGTGGGTGCCTTGGCCATGTTGGTATGGGCACACCCCACTGTCATGCTGCAATTGGTTGTGACCGTGGTGTTGGTTGTGTGGCCAGCCACCCTCTATGGTCGCCGCGTACGCCGTTTGTCACGCGCCAGCCAAGACCGCGTGGCCGATGCCAGCAGCATTGCCACCGAAATTTTGAATGCCATGCCGGTGGTGCAAAGCTACACGGCCGAAAACCGTGAAGCAGCGCGTTTTGCAAGCGCTACAGAACAAGGCTTTCAAACAGCCATTCGGCGCACGCGCGCACGCTCGGTACTGGTCGCATTCATCATCATTGCCAATGCTGCTTTCTTGCTGTGGGGTTTGTATCAAGGCACACAAGCAGTTCTAGCAGGTGAACTCTCAGCAGGCCAGTTGGGTCAAGCCGTTTTGTATGTGATTATTTTTGCAGGTGCTGTGGCTGTTCTAGGTGAAACCTATGGTGATTTGCTGCGTGCTGCAGGCGCCACAGAGCGACTCATGGAGTTGCTCAGCAGCGTTTCGCCCGTGCAATCACCTGCAAAGCCCGTCAGTTCTATCGCACCAACGACTGGCAGCACTTTGAAATTTGAATCACTCCAATTTCATTACCCTTCTCGTCCTTCTCAATTGGCGCTGCAAGACTTTTCAGTGGCCATTGAAGCGGGCCAAACAGTGGCACTGGTTGGCCCAAGTGGTGCGGGCAAAACCACTTTGTTTGGTTTGTTGCTTCGTTATTACGACCCGCAACAAGGACGCATTGTGTTGGATGGTGTGCCCATTCAAAACCTCAGCCTGCACGACCTTCGACAACGCATTGGCATCGTGCCGCAAGAGCCTGTTCTTTTTTCAAGCAGTGCCATGGACAACATCCGCTACGGCAAACCAGATGCAAGCGACGAGGAGGTGAAGGCTGCGGCCGTGGCTGCATTTGCTGACGAGTTCATCGTCGACTTGCCAGATGGCTACAACACGTTTCTGGGTGAGCGAGGTGTGCGTTTATCAGGCGGTCAACGTCAACGCATTGCCATTGCGCGCGCCATGCTCAAAAATCCACCGCTCTTGCTGTTGGACGAAGCCACCAGCGCCTTGGATGCACACAGTGAGCGAATGGTTCAAGCGGCTCTCGAGTCGGCCATGCGCGGTCGAACCACCTTGGTCATTGCGCACCGACTTGCCACTGTGCAAAAAGCTGACAATATTTTGGTCTTGGAGCATGGCCGCTTGGTTGAGCAAGGTAAGCACGCAGCGCTGGTTGAAATGGGCGGTGTCTATGCCGGCTTGGCAGCGCTTCAGTTCAACGCCTGATAAGCGGCAGGTGTCTTCAAGCCCGATGTGTGCATTGACAACTAGGCCTCAATTTCAGTGTCCCTCAAAGTTCACCAATGTGAACAAGGGCAATCCTGCGGCTTTCAGTTTTTCTGATCCGCCTAGTTCCGGCAAATCCACAATGGCCGCACCTTCAATCACTTCAGCTCCCAGTTTTTCGAGGAGCTTCATGCCCGCCATCATGGTGCCACCTGTTGCGATCAAATCATCAATCAACAAGACTCTTTGACCCGGCTTGACCGCGTCGGTGTGCAATTCAACGGTGGCTGTGCCGTATTCCAATTCATAGGTTTCTTCCACCGTGGTGAAAGGCAACTTTCCTTTTTTGCGAACGGGTACGAAGCCAACGTTCAATTCATAAGCCACCACAGCCCCCAAAATAAAGCCGCGCGCATCGAGGCCGGCCACTACATCGGGCCGCATGGCAGGTGACATGTAGCGATGGACAAAGGCATCGATCAAGACACGAAACACCCTTGGATTTTGAAGCAGGGGCGTGATGTCTCGAAACTGCACGCCCGCTACCGGCCAATCGGGCACGGTGCGGATGTTGTTTCTTAAATAATCGTTGACCGACACGGCCATTTCATCTGTGGCTCCCATTGCCCGCTCACCCCTCATTGAACCCAATCCTTGACTCATCTTACGCACTCCACGACGACAACCGGTCGAAAGCACCATCATAGTCACGCTTTAGGCCATCACTCGCTAAAATAAGCTCATGTCATTCAACCCAGACCAAGCCCTTCAACTCGCACGCGAGACTTTGGACATTGAGGCACAAGCCCTGATGGGACTCAAATCCCGTTTGGACTCGCGCTTCTCTCAAGCCGTTCAGATGATGCTCAACGTCAAAGGCCGCGTGGTGGTCACCGGCATGGGCAAGAGCGGGCACATTGGCTCCAAGATTGCCGCCACATTGGCCTCTACAGGCACGCCCGCCATGTTTGTTCATCCTGGCGAAGCCAGCCATGGCGACCTTGGCATGATCAAAGCCGTCGACATCGTATTGGCTATTTCTAACAGCGGAGAGAGCGACGAGCTGGTTTCCATCCTCCCCGTCTTGAAACGACAAGGCGTGCCCTTGATTGCCATGACTGGCGGCATGAACTCGGCGCTGGCCAAACATGCCGATGTGGTTTTAGACAGCAGTGTCGACAAAGAAGCTTGCCCTCTGAATTTGGCCCCCACTGCCAGTACCACGGCGCAATTGGCCTTGGGTGATGCTTTGGCTGTTGCGCTGCTAGACGCTCGCGGTTTTAAAGCAGAAGATTTTGCGCGCTCACACCCTGGTGGCTCTTTGGGCCGTCGCTTGCTGACGCATGTCGAAGACGTCATGCGCAAAGGTGATCAAGTACCGCATGTCTTAGCTGATGCGAGTTTTACTGAGCTCATGCGTGAAATGAGCCAAAAAGGTTTGGGTGCATCGGCCATCGTGGACGAACATCTCAATATCTTGGGGGTGTTCACTGATGGTGATTTAAGGCGCCTCATCGAAAAAGGTGTTGACTTGCGAGCACTGCACGCCAAAGATGTGATGCATGCCCATCCGAGAACTGTTCTGCACGATGCCTTGGCTGTAGAGGCGGCCGAACTCATGGAGCAATTCCAAATTACCAGCGTTTTGGTGGTCAATGAATCTGGTGCCCTGTGTGGCGCCCTCAACAGCAATGATCTTATGCGCGCTAAAGTCATCTAAGAACATTTCACTGGCCGCCCTAACACCATGCAAATCATTCAACCCGCGCTCCATTTCCCCCCTGAGCTGCTGCTTCAAGCGCAAGGCATCAAAGTGGCCTTTTTTGATGTGGATGGTGTTCTAACAGACGGCGGCTTGTACTTTTCTGAGCAGGGTGAAACACTCAAACGTTTTAGTACTCTAGATGGCCATGGTTTGAAACTTTTAAAGCAAGCCGGCATCACACCTGTGATCATTACAGGCCGCGACTCTGCGCCCCTGAGGTTCAGGCTCAAAGCGCTTGGCATTGAGCACGCCAAGTTTGGCACGGAAGACAAACTGCCTGCCGCCGAAGACTTCTTAAAGGCCCTCGGCTTTGGATGGCACCAAGCTGCCGCCATGGGCGATGATTGGCCAGATCTGCCTATGCTGCAACGTGCTGCCATTTCGTGTGCCCCCATCAATGCCCACGCACAAGCACTGGCCCTTGCACACTTTGTCACAAGCCGCCAAGGCGGCTTTGGCGCTGCCAGAGAGTTGTGTGATTTGCTGGTGGTTGCAAGTGGACAATATGCACCATTGCTTGCGCGTGTTGGTTCTTCGTCGGCTGCATGATGAATGCATTACGGCGCGTCCTAGATCGTTTGTCTCTTTACTTGCCAGCCATTCTCATGGCCGTATTTGCCTTGGGCAGCTGGTGGCTTGTCCGAAGTCTGCCAAATTTCTTCAATGAAACTGCTGCCCCATTGGTTCGCCATGAGCCTGATTATTTTTTGCAGATTTTTTCTGTCAAATCTTTTGACAAGCAGGGCCGCCTGATGCGAGAGTTAAGTGGCGAGCACGCTCAACATTTTCCTGACACCGATACGCTTGACATTCAAAAAGTGCAACTGCGCGGACACAGCCAGGAGGGTCAGCAGGTCACTGCTGTTGCAGATCAGGCTCTGGCTAAAGGGGACGGTACGCAAGTGACATTGGTTGGCAACGTGCACATTTCTCAGCCCGCAAGCACAAGCCCCAACGGGCCTCGGCCTGCAACTGAAATGCGCAGCCAAGAAATCAAAGCTTTTCTCAAGGAAGAGCGCTTGGTGAGCGAAGTGCCCGTTGAAGTTCGGCGCGGCCAAGATTTGTTTACTGCTGAAAAAATGCAAATGAACAGCAAAACAGGTGAGTATGAATTGAGCGGCAGAGTTCGGGGCCTTGTCCAAGCTCCCAAACCTTAAAGACATCTTCTTTCTTAAAACGAGCATCTCAGAAAGACCTCTATGAGCTCCTTGGTTTTCATCACTGGTGCTTCCAGCGGCATTGGCCAAGCCCTTGCGCTTCGATACCATCAAGCAGGGTGGCGGCTTGCACTGGCTGCGCGCCGAGTGCCTGAAATGCAAGCATGGCTTGAAGCCCAAGGCATTCCGAGCGATTCGGCCCAATGCTATTGCGCTGATGTAAGCGACGCCAAAAGCATCATTGCCGCTGCCAGCGAATGCATTGCCGAACAGGGCGTTCCAGATGTGGTCATCGCCAACGCAGGTATCAGCATTGGCATGGACACACGCGAGCGAAAAGATTTAGAAGTTTTACAACAAGTGATGAACACCAATGTGATGGGCATGGCGGCCACTTTTCATCCATTTTTGCTAGCGATGAAAAACCGCGCTGAACAAATGGGCCATGCCCATCACGCCGGCACCTTGGTAGGCATTGCCAGCGTTGCGGGTGTTCGCGGTATGCCAGGACACGCAGCTTATTGTGCAAGCAAGGCGGCAGCCATCAGCTATTGTGAAAGTTTACGAGGTGAGCTCAAGTCCGAAGGCTTCAAGGTTGTGACCTTGGCACCGGGTTACATCCAAACACCCTTGACTCAAAAAAATAAATTCCCAATGCCATTTTTAATGGGTGCAGATGACTTTGCAAAGGCTGCCTTTCATGCAATTGAACAAGGCGCTAGCTTCCGAGTTATCCCCACGCCCATGGCTTGGGTTGCCCGCTTGTTGCGGGTCTTGCCAAATGCCTTATTCGATCGTGCGTTTAAAAATGTACCCCGAAAACACCGAGCGACTGACTGAAGACATGAGCGTGATATAGGAAAGCCTTGTGACCATGAAAAAAGCCCTGCATGCAGGGCTTTTTTGTGTCTCACACCCGAAAGTGTGAGTGCAGATGTAACCAGCGATTAATAACCGCCGCCGCCTTCGCGACGACCGCCACCACCATTGCCACCGCCGCCGCCACGTGGGCCTGAGCCTGTCTCTTATACACATCTCCGAGCCCACGAGACCTCTCTACATCTCGTATGC
>OFSB01000025.1_pt1 | contig 28457 bp, 27 predicted proteins | sample 1543251 | NCBI WGS metagenome assembly OFSB01 (sample SAMN05442521, study PRJEB24371) | freshwater metagenome | isolation source: Freshwater Lake | place: Canada: Niagara | collected 2012-08-03
TCCGTCTTGTTTTCAGTTAAATACTCAAGATATGTGGTCATTTAGTAATAATTAAGGTATATTTTATGAACATACCTAGCTTTGAATTTGATTCAAGCAAGAGCGACTCAAACCGTCTTAAACACGGTATTGATTTTGAGGAGGCACAAGCTCTTTGGAACGATCCCATGCTTTTAGAAATTCCGGCAAAAATTGAAGATGAGCAGAGATATTTGCTAATCGGAATCATCGATATTCAACATTGGTCAGCCGTAGTGACTTACAGAGACTCAAACATTCGATTAATTTCAGTCAGACGCTCACGAAAAGAGGAGGTTGCGCTTTATGAAAGCTAAAAAATTTGACCAAACATTTGATGAAGGCGCAGACGTCACATCTGCATTGGACTTAAAAAAAGCCAAACGTATTCAACAAGCACCCAAGCGGGTCAATGTTGACTTTCCCGTGTGGATGGTCGAATCTTTAGACCGCGAAGCCAGCAAACTGGGAGTGACCAGACAGTCGGTGATCAAGGTTTGGCTGGCAGAACGACTCGCCTCGAGCACTACTGGCCCACGCTGATAATCTTTAGCCAGTGAAAAAGAAAGTAGCCTTACCGCTGTTAGCCATCGTCCTAATAGGCGTCATCGCTTCCCACATCAGCTTCAAATCTGCCGACCACAGCCATTTGATGGTCGTAGACGGCATTGAAATCGATGTACTGGGAAAACTAAAAAACCAATGGCAGACACACACTCAAAGCTGTGAAAGCGTTTCACAACTGCAAGAAGGCAGTTCCAATTTTGAGGTAATTCAGAGCGCCATTCAATCCTACAGTCCGCCACAATCTCAATCTGCAAAAATAGCCAGCATGTGGTCGCTGGGCGATTGGACCTTGGCCGAAGTGGAATTTGAAGCCTTGCTGCCATCAGTTGTGACTTTGCAAACCAACAACAAGGAAACAAAAATTGTGCCGCGTGGCATTTGGAGTGGTCATACCAAGCCTTGGATGGCGGCGCCTTTAATTCGGACTTATCTCAAAACTCAAGTTCCTGAGGTGCCTGTGCAACTGCTCAATTGCTTTATCCCTCGTTCAAAATCATTCAGCTGACATGACGCTTTTCCCTCCAACACGTGAAGCAGCGCTAGCTCGGATTGCAGCTGTTCAGCCTGCAGAATATTCTCGAAGCAGAAATGCACTGAATGGCGCAGTCACGCAACTTTCACCCTATATCACTCACGGATTTATCAGCTTGCCAGAAGTCTTAGAAGGTGTGCGCTTGCATCACTCGGTTAGGACTCAAGATAAGTTTGTATTTGAATTGGGTTGGCGTGAATATTTTCGCCATGTTTGGCAGCACCGAGGCAACGGTATCTTCAAGTCACTTCATGAAGGCGTGCTATCTGATGAAGCCTATGCAGACGAAATTCCATTTGACATTCTTCATGCCAGCACAGGTGTAGCCGCCATCGACATGGCTGTCAAAACTTTATATGCCACTGGCTATTTACACAATCACGCACGCATGTGGCTGGCCAGTTACATGGTGCACCTGCGCAAGGTGCATTGGCGCGCTGGCGCTGACTGGATGTATGGACACTTGTTGGATGGCGACCTGGCCAGCAATCATTTGAGTTGGCAGTGGGTGGCTGGCACGGGCAGCCATAAGCCTTATCTGTTCAATGCAGAAAACGTATCGCGTTATGCACCATTGGCATGGCACAGCGCAGGGAGCGTGATTGATACCACTTACGAAGAGTTAGACCACCTTGCTAGAAGCCCCTTATCTGTTGCTTCGTCATCAGTCCAAGCTGATGACTCTGCAATTGACGAGCCCCAGTTGTTCACGCAGCCTCCGACTCACCTCAACCTGTGTACGCCCAACTCAAACACAGTGAGTGGTCGTGACGTTTGGCTGGTTCATCCATGGAGCTTAGGCAAGTTACCTGAGCATCTTTCCGCCAACACGGTCATTATTGGCGTGTACGTTGCGGAGTTTCACCTCGCTTGGCCTTGGAGTGAAAAGCGGTGGCAGTTTGTCAACTCTCGGATGGCGGAACTTACGACGGAGCGTTGGTATGGAAATACTTCGTCAATCATTGCCGCGCTGGAAAGTGCAAATCAGGTGAGTGGTTTCAGTGAGGCGCATGTTTCGACATTCTTGCCTGCAACCATGTTGAGTGAAATGACACCCTGTTTGTTTTCGCAGGTTGACCGGCGTTGTGATTCTTTTGCAAAGTGGTGGAAGGTAGTTTCTGCCGGCTGAAGCTACTGTTCGCAGTCTGGGTGAGGGTGTATTGGGCGGGCAACGATTTCTGGTACCCCAGCATGAGGCGCCCGCCCAATACACCCTCACCCAGCGAGCTCAGCAAAAAAAATAGCCCCGCAATTTAGCGAGGCTATTTACTTGGCGGAGAAGGTGGGATTCGAACCCACGGTGATGTTGCCACCACGCCTGATTTCGAGTCAGGTACATTCGACCACTCTGCCACTTCTCCTGCACTCAACTTTGCGGCTGGTCACTGCCGCAAATTCTATCAGCCGCCTTTAAGCGCGCAATTCAGTGATGCCACCCATGTAAGGCCGCAACACCTCAGGCACCGTTACAGAACCGTCTGCATTTTGATAATTTTCCAGCACAGCTACCAACGCACGGCCGACAGCCAAACCAGAACCGTTCAAGGTGTGCACCAGCTCATTCTTGCCCTGCGCATTTTTAAATCGCGCTTGCAAACGACGTGCTTGAAACGCCTCGCAGTTAGAACACGAACTGATCTCACGATAAGTGGCTTGAGCAGGCACCCAAACTTCCAAATCATAAGTTTTGGTAGCACCAAAACCCATATCGCCAGAGCACAACAGCATGACGCGATAAGGCAAGCCCAGTTTCTGCAAAATAGCTTCTGCATGCCCCGTCATTTCTTCCAGCGCTTCATAGCTTTTTTCTGGATGAACAATTTGCACCATCTCGACTTTGTCAAACTGGTGCTGGCGAATGAGGCCACGTGTATCGCGCCCAGCACTGCCCGCTTCTGAGCGGAAGCAAGGCGTATGCGCTGTGAGCTTCATGGGCAAATCTGACTCTGCCAAAATTTCATCGCGAACCACATTGGTCAAGGTCACTTCTGAAGTGGGAATCAGATACAGCGCTTGGCTTTCTGCGCCTTCTTCAGAATCTTGCCCGCCCTTTTTGGCAGCAAACAAATCGCCTTCAAACTTAGGCAACTGGCCCGTGCCTCGCAAAGTGTCTGCGTTGACAATGTAAGGCGTGTAACACTCTGTGTAGCCGTGCTGCTGTGTTTGTGTGTCCAACATGAACTGCGCCAGAGCTCGGTGCATGCGTGCAATTTGACCGCGCATGAATGTGAAACGTGAGCCAGACAGTTTGATGCCAATGTCAAAGTCCAGGCCCAGTTTCTCGCCAATGTCAACGTGATCTCGCACCTCAAAGTCAAAGGCCTTGGGGCCTTTGCCGTCCATACTCCACTTACGCACTTCCACGTTACCGTGTTCGTCAGCACCCAGAGGCACACTTTCGTGCGGCAAATTGGGCACGGCTAAAAGCATGTCTTGAATTTCTGCCTGCAATGCATCCAAGCGCAAGGCAGATGTATCCAGTTCTGTTTTGATGCTGGCCACATCGGCCATGACTTGGTCTGTGCTTTCGCCCTTGGCTTTCAACATGCCAATTTGCTTGGACAAGCTGTTGCGTTGGCTTTGCAATTCTTCGGTGCGCGTTTGCAAAGTTTTGCGCTCTGTTTCTAAAGCACGAAACTTTTCTACATTCAAAAAAGCTTGCGGTGTTTTGCGAGTCTCTAAACGCGCTACTGCAGCGTCTAAGTCTTTTCGGAGAAAGAGAATATCTAGCATTTTGATAAAAGTTAGGCAGCCAAAAAATCAATGGCCATCGTCTAATTTTAGTCCCTTGGGCAAGGGAAATTTGATGGTCTCAGTCACGCCGTCCAATTTGCGAATGGACGTGGCACCCAAGGCGCGCAAGCGGGTAATGACATCTTGTACCAGCACTTCAGGGGCAGAAGCACCCGCAGTGAGGCCCACTCGGTGTTTGCCTTCAAACCATTCATTTTTTAGCTCGTCGGCACTGTCAATCATGTAGCTGTCTGCGCCCAAGCGGCTTCCCAACTCACGCAAACGGTTGCTGTTAGAACTGGTGGGGCTGCCCACCACCACCACCACATCAACTTGAGGGCTCATGAGTTTGACGGCATCTTGCCGATTTTGGGTGGCATAGCAAATGTCTTGTTGCTTAGGTTCACGCACACTGGGAAAACGCTTCTTCACTGCCAATAAAATTTCTGCTGCATCGTCCACGCTCAAAGTGGTTTGCGTGACAACGGCCAAAAGTTCTGTCTGTTTGGGTTGAACCTTGAGCACATCGTGCGAGTCTTCTACCAAGTGAATGCCATTGGGCAATTGGCCCATGGTGCCTTCCACTTCAGGGTGGCCTTTGTGCCCTATCATGATGAACTCGTAGCCTTCTTTGTGCAGCTTGGCGACTTCGACATGCACCTTGGTGACCAAGGGGCAGGTGGCATCAAAAATTGTGAAGCCCCGCGCCTCTGCTTCAGCCTGCACTGCTTTGCTTACACCATGCGCACTGAAAACCAGCGTGGCTCCTGGCGGCACGTCGCTTAACTCTTCAATGAAGATGGCGCCTTTGGTTTTAAGGTCGTTCACCACATAGGTGTTGTGCACAATTTCATGGCGCACATAAATAGGCCTGCCAAATTTGGCAATGGCCGCTTCCACAATGTCGATGGCACGGTCGACGCCGGCACAAAAGCCACGCGGTTCAGCCAATAAAATTTCTTGTACGCCCATATTTGCTTTCATCTGCTTGAAGTAGATTTACAAAATACCAATCACATGAACTTCAAACGTGACGGGATGCCCCGCCAAGGGGTGATTGAAGTCAAACAAGACTGCGCCATCATCGGCCACTTGCACCACAGCACCGGCATAAGTGCCATGGCCATCGGGTGTAGGGAATTGAACCACATCGCCAGGCACATAGTGTTCTTGTGCTGCACCCAATTGCGCCAACAACTTGCGCGCCACCCATTGCTGCATGTCGGGGTTGCGATCGCCGAAAGCCACACCCGAGGCCAATTCGAAAGTCGTGCGAACGCCCTCTTCCAAACCCATTAAGGCCGCTTCCATGCCAGGCGACAACTCGCCAGAGCCCAAGGACAGGGTGGCAGGCTTGTCTTCAAAGGTATTGATGAGCGTGCCCTGCGGTCCTGCCAATCGGTAATGCAAGGTTAAAAAAGATCCAGCTTGGACTGTGGTCATAAAACTTAATTCTGAGAAATGCGCATTGAAGGCGCATCAAGCGCAATTCAATGCAGGCTAATGCAAATCCAAACCGCACCATGGAGAAGGCTTTGGGTTCAGACTCCAAGAGTCGAATGCGCCATTGTAAAAAGCTTCTGCGGCTTTCGCCCCCAAAAGCCTGAATCTGGGGCATTTATCTCTTCAGAAAGCCCATGAACTTCCAAGAATTACCCCCAGACACCCGTCCCCGCGAAAAAATACTCACCCGCGGGCCCGGCGCTCTAAGCGATACCGAGCTTTTGGCCCTGTTGCTCAGAACGGGGGTGGCTGGCCGCAATGTGCTGCAATTGGCGCAAGACATGTTAGTGGCCAGCGGCGGTCTGGCCAATTTGCTGCTCACTCCGCCGGCCCAACAAACTGCCATCAAAGGCCTAGGGCCTGCCAAACAATCCGAGCTCTTGGCCGTCATGGAATTGGCCAAGCGTGCCATGGCCCAGCAACTCAGCACCCGGGAGGTCATGCAAAGCGCCAGCAGCGTTCAGCTTTATTTACAACTTCATTTGGCGCACAAAACACACGAGGTGTTTGCCATGCTGTTCCTAGATTCTCAACACAAGCTGGTGTGCATGGAAACTTTGTTTCGGGGCACGCTCAGCCAAACCAGCGTGTACCCCCGTGAAGTGGTCCTTCGGGCCCTCCATCACCACAGCGCCGCGGTGGTGTTGGCGCACAACCATCCCAGTGGCTCGGTGCACCCTAGCCCTGCCGATTTGCACCTAACCCACAGTTTGAAGTCTGCTTTGGCTATGGTGGATGTCAGGGTGTTAGACCATGTCATTGTGGGCCCGGGTCAGGCCTTCTCCATGGCCGAGCAAGGCGTTTTATAAGCCAACAGCTAAAACGCTTGCAGCTTGTGGCACCATTGGCTGGTGAAATTCCAATCGCTTCAAGATCTCAAACTGGTTCAAAAGCAAATTGCAGCGGCGCAGGCCAAAGCAGTAGCTGAGGAAGCCGCGCGCGCGGCGGCCATTCGAAAAGCAGAGGCAGATAAAAACCTGTTTGCTCGCGCCATCGGCAAGGTAGCGCCATTGCCTGTTCACAACAAAGCACACCTTCCCAGAACGCCGCGCGAACCCGTGGCCACACAGCTTCAAAAAGACGAAGCCAAGGTCATTCAAGACTCACTAAGCGATGAGTTCGACGTCAGCACTTTGCTCGACACCGACGATGCACTGAGTTTTCGCAGGCCAGGTGTGGGCACAGAGGTTACGCGCAAATTGCGAAAAGGCGAATGGGCCATTCAACGTGAAATTGATTTGCATGGCTTGCGCAGCGATGAGGCCCGCTTGGCCTTAACCACCTTCATTCGCGAGGCGCACAAACACGGTATTCGGTGTGTCCGAGTGGTGCATGGCAAAGGTTTGGGCTCTCCAGGCAAAACGCCCGTACTCAAATCCAAAGTGCACAGTTGGCTGGTGCAAAAAAACCAAGTGATGGCCTTTGTGCAAGCCAAGCCGGCAGAAGGCGGCGCCGGGGCTTTGGTGGTGCTGCTCACACCCTCTTGATTTATTCTGAAGCCTGACGCAGCGTTTGTGACACAGGCTGCCGGAGCACTTCCGCCAAGCCCCACCACCCTGCAATCCAGGCCAAAAGTGCACCCGTGAGTGCACCTGCAGCTGGCACCCACAGTGATGCCGTCCATTCAAATTCAAAAACAAATCGGGCCAAGCCCCAGCCCACCAATTCAGCCACCAAGCTGGCCAAGAACCCTGCCAACAGCCCGACCCCCATGAGTTCAGCTGTTTGCACTTGGCTCAGTAAACGGCCAGTTGCGCCCAAGGCCCGCATGATCGCGAATTCTCTTTTTCGTTCTTCACGTGTGGAAGTGACAGCGGCGGTCAGCACCAACAAGCCCGCCATCAAGGTGAAAGCAAATAAAAATTCAACCGCTCGAATGACTTGGTCCAATACGTTTTGAATTTGGGTGAACGTGGCTCGCAAGTCAACACTGGTGACATTGGGAAATTGTTGAAGCATGTTGCGCTCGAAAGCAGGCACATCAGGGGTTTTAAATGCAGCCATGTAACTCAAGGGCACATCGGGCAAATTGTCTACCGGATAGATCACAAAGAAGTTGGCGCGCATCGAGCCCCAGTCGACTTTTCTAAAAGAGGTGACGCGCCCTTCTGAAATCACACCGCCCACATCAAATCGCAAACGATCGCCCATTTTCAAGCCGAGTGTTTTGGCAATGCCGATTTCAATACTCACCGCATCGCGCTCGCCTTCTTTCCATTGGCCTTGAACCACGGGATTGTTTTCGGGTTTGACTGAGCGCGCAGACAAGTTAAATTCGCGGTCGACCATTCTTTTGGCCCGGTCATCGGTGTAATCTGACGGGCTGACCGCGTTGCCGTTGACGGCTACCAAGCGGCCGCGAATCATGGGGTACCAATCGTAGCCTGTCACATTGGCTTGCTTCAGCGAAGCTTGAAACGCTTGGGTTTGATCGGGCTGGATGTTGATGACAAATCGATCTGGCGCATTCACGGGAGTGGCCTTGCGCCAGCTGTTGATGAGATCGGTGCGCAGCAAAACCAACAAGACCAAGGCCAACAATCCAATCGACAATGCGCTGACTTGAACCACTGCATAAACGGGTCGCGCCATGACTTGGCGCGTGGCCAACAGAAGCCATCGAGGCGTGGCGTCTGATGGCACCCATTTGCGCAAGAGTTTCAAAACCAACCAAGTGGCACCTGCAAATAACAAGGTGGCCATTGCAAAACCACCGACTGTCATCAGGCCCAACTTCAAATCACGACTGGCCCACATGAGGGCGCCAGCAAAACCGAGTAAGCCTGTGAGTAAAACACCCACAGACGCAGCTTGCAGACCACCCATGTCTCGGCGTATGACACGCATCGCTGGAACTTTGGCCAGCTGCAAAACGGGTGGTAGGCCAAAGGCCAACAACAAGGTCAGGCCCATGCCCAAGCCCAACAGCGCAGGTGCGACAGAGCTGGGCGGCAGTTGTGCATCGACCAATCCCGCCAAAAGCCATATAAAAGCGTGATGAACGCCATAACCCAACAGCACACCTAACAAGCTGGCCACCATGCCAGCGGTGATGAATTCAAAGGCATAAGCCACAGACAAGGTTTTTTGACTCTGCCCCAAGACGCGCAACAAGGCACAAGCATCGAGGTGCTTGCTTGCAAAGGTTCTGGCTGCCAGTGCAACAGCCACAGCGCACAACAAGGCAGCGAGCAGCGCAACCAAATTCAAAAACTTTTCTGCGCGGTCTAGGGTTTGGCGCATTTCAGGACGACCGCTTTCCATGGACTCAACTTGCATGCCGCGCACTTCTGGCTTGTCGACTTCCGCCCGAGCCCATTTTAAAAACTGCTGCACATTCACCTGTGACACATCACCCGAAACGGCCATCCGATAAGAAACACGACTGGCTGGTTGAATCAAGCCCGTGGCTGGCACATCGGCTTGGTGAATCATGACCCTGGGTGCAAAATTCATAAAGGCGGCGCCACGGTCTGGCTCACGGTGAATGAGTGCCGCAATTTGGAAAGACTTGTCGCCCAGCCAAATGGCATCACCCACCTGAAGGTTCATCACTTCCAGCAAAGAAGGGTCAACCCAAGCTTGACCAGCTTGAGGTACATCACGGGTTAGGCGAGTAGCCGCTTGATTGTTGGGAGCGCTACCACTGTGTGAATTTTGCAAACTCATTTGCCCCCGCAAGGGATAGCCTTCAGACACCGCTTTCAAAGCCACCAATTTGGTTTCGCCGCCTTTGGCATCGTCTGCGCGCGCCATGCTGGGAAAGCTCAAGGTGGCATTGGTTTTAAGGCCCAATTCTTGGGCCTTTTTCTGAAAATATTCGGCTGTGGGTTTGTCACTGACCACCACAGCATCACCACCCAAGAGCTGTTTGGCGTCTCGCCATAAGCCAGCTTGGAGTCGATCAGAAAAAAATCCAACCGCTGTCAGCGCAGCAACTGCCAAGACCACTGACACAATGAGCAAATTCAATTCGCCGGAACGTAAATCTCGCCAAAGATTGCGCAGGCCTAATTGGAACGAGCGCTGCCATGAATGCGTGCTCAAGACAACTGAAGAAGAGCTTAAGGGCAGTTTAGAAACTTCAGATGGCATCTTGAATCACGGCCTTGCTTGTCACACCTTCCGCCAGCTCGGCTTGCCACTTCAATCTGTGCGTTGCGCTGAAACACAAGAAGCGCTTGTTGGTCGCACGGCCAATGGCGCAAAGCTGCACTCGCTCGGCCACTTCCAAACCCATTTGGGTAATGCCACTGCGCGATACGGCAATAGGCACACCCATCTGCGCTGACTTGATGACCATCTCGCTGGTGAGCCTGCCCGTGGTGTAAAAAACTTTGTCGTGACCGCTGACATCGTTCATGACCATCCAGCCGGCAATGGTATCAACGGCATTGTGACGGCCCACATCTTCAACAAACATGAGCATGTCTGGTCCTTTGAACAAGGCACAGCCATGCACAGAGCCAGAAGATTTGTAAGTGGTTTCTTGAATGCGGATGGCGTTGACCAAGGCGTACAAAGTAGCCTGCGTGATGTAAGCATCGGCGGGCAATTGAATGGCATCAATGTCGCTGACCAAATCTCCAAACACACTGCCTTGTCCACAGCCAGTTGTGACCACACGCGCTGCCGTTTTAGGGCCAGCTTGGCTCAGGCCATCGCGCGTTTTAATGGCTGCTACGCCAGGTTGTCCCATTTCGCCTTCGCCTAAGGACCAGTCAACGGTGACGGATTCAATTTCATTCACCGATTGAATCAAACGTTGGTTTAGCAAGAAACCCAAAACCAAGTGTTCGGGGCTGGCACCCAAGGTCATGAGCGTGACCAACTCTTTTTTGTCTAAATAGACGGTGAGCGCACGCTCTGCTGGAATGTGCACTTGGGATGTTTCACCAAACTCATTGACCACACTGATTTGACGCGTCAATTCTGCGCGAGCTTGGGTCAGTCTGGGTTTAAGGGGAGGAGTTTGCAACATGGGTCAATCAAAGATTCAGGCGTGAGCCTAACGCAAAAAGTCCCACGCTTTTGCAGCGAGGGACTTTCAACCTGATGAATTCAGGGAAAAATCAGGACTTTTTGGCAGGCGCAGCAGCGGCTGGGGCGGGTGCAGCGCCTGGGGCTGCAGGCTTAGCAGCAGCGGCAGGTGCTGCTGCTACAGCAGCAGGCGCGGCCGGTGCAGCGGCCACAAAGGGACCTGGATCTGCACAGGCAGGGGTAGCGACAGGCGGGTTAGTAGGCTTGCCACTGGCCTTGGCCGTTTTGTAGTAATGCGCCGCAACTTTTTCGCGTGACTTGCACAATTGAAAATCTGCCACTTTATTGCCGTGGGCTGTTTTAGCGGCTGCCTCTGCCGCCTTGGCTTTGGCTTCGTCACTGGGCGCTGGCAACTTGGCCATTGCAGAAACGCTGAACAAAGAGGCCAACACCAAAGTGGCCATGCTGATGAATGTTTTTTTCATGGTTTGAATCCTCAAACTTCAAGCAGATGCTGACGTGGAAGCCGCGCCACCATGGGCCACTGCTTCGGGAGATCTTTGTGCAGGAATTTTTCCTGCTTTGATGTCGTTGTACCAAAGTTCGTGATGCTCTTTGGCCCAAGTTTCATCGACATAGCCTTCGCGCATGGCGCTGAATGCGCCTTGCATGCCAATGGTGCCCATGTAGATGTGGCCCAAGAACATGGCCATCATAAGCACCGTGGCCACGCCATGAATCATGTTGGCAATTTGCATGGTGCTGCGCTCATAGATAAGGCCAGGAATGAGCATATCGAGTACCAAGCCAGAGGCCACCACAATGACGCCCAAGCCCAGTACGCCAAACCAGAACACCACTTTTTCGCCTGCATTGAAGCGGTGTGATGGCACTTCGTGGCCTGAGAACATGCCGCCACCCTTTAGAAGCCAAGTGATGTCTTCCTTGCTAGGCCAGTTGTCTTTGAGGAAAGTGACAAACACGATGATGAGCGACACAGCAAACAAGGGGCCAGCAAAGTTGTGAACGTTTTTCAGAAAATAAGTGAAATAACCAAACAAGGTGGTACCAATGACGGGCAGGATGAAATACTTGCCAAAAGCCATGACCACACCTGAGACGGCCAACAAAACAAAGGCAATGGCGTTGGTCCAATGGGCAGCACGCTCTAGCGGCGTAAAGCGCTCAATCTTGCGACCTGTTTCTGCACCGTGAAGCTTCATGGTGCCTTTGCCGTAGTAGAACAAGGCAATAGCCAAAGTAACAATCAGCAACAAAGAGCCACCGTAGGGAATGATCCAGTTGTTGCGAACTTGCCGCCATGCCTCACCCGCTGTGGTGAGCTTAGAGCCAGGGTATTGCACAAAGGGTTGAATGAGGTTGCCCGCTTCCGGTGCTACCGATGCAGGCAAACTGGTGTAACCATTCACTCCAGCGCCTACTTGTCGCCACATAGGTGCGTTGTTGCCAGGTTGAACCTTGTCGCGCTCACCATTGTTTTGGTCAGCGTACTTTGGATCGGTGTTGGCATCGGGCGCAATGGAGAATATGTTGGCACTTTTCACGCCCAGAGCAGCTGCTTGGGGTGCCTCAGCGGCCACTGCTTTGCTTTCAGGCGCTGCAGGTTTGGCAGCTGTTTGCGCCGACACACTGAAGGCCGCGCCAAAGATCAAAGCACCCATGAGTTGGGTCTTGATCTGTTTCATTACCGAAGATCGGTTCATGCTTGCTCTCCCACGTTCAGTTGGATCGCGAGTGATCGTTTTGCCCATATTGGGCGCGAGTTTTGAGTTGCTGGGCCCAGCTGTTCTTGTCGCCCGCTTTCCAGTCAGACTCGGTGAACACCTTCACGCCTGTGCCTGTGTAAGGGGCGGCGTCCAACTTAGGCTGGCCGGCCAGTTCTTGGGCTTTGTCGCCACAAGCTGTAAGGCCTGTTACCAAAAGCAAAGCGCTGACAAGACCTGAGATTCGTTTCAAGCTGCTCATGATTTAGCACCTTTCGCGTCGGTTTTGCTGCCGTAAGCGGTGCCCCAGCCCCAAACCTCTGCGCCCTTGCCACGTTGCACCACACGGTTGCGGAAGATGTCGGCCACGACGTCGCCATCGCCAGCGAGCAGGGCTTTGGTAGAACACATTTCAGCGCAAGCAGGCAACTTGCCTTCAGCCAAACGGTTACGACCATATTTTTCAAATTCGGCTTGGCTGCCATTGGCTTCTGGGCCACCCGCACAGAAGGTGCACTTGTCCATCTTGCCGCGAACACCAAAGGTGCCAGCGCTTGGAAACTGCGGTGCACCAAACGGGCAGGCATAGGAGCAGTAGCCACAACCAATGCAGACGTCTTTGTCGTGCAAGACCACACCCTCTTCGGTGCGGTAGAAACAGTTGACGGGGCAAACTGCCATGCAAGGTGCATCTGAGCAGTGCATGCACGCCACAGAAATGGATCTCTCACCAGGCACACCGTCGTTCAAAGTGACCACGCGGCGGCGATTGACGCCCCAAGGCACTTCGTGTTCGTTTTTACAAGCCGTGACGCAACCATTGCATTCAATGCAGCGCTCTGCATCACAGATAAATTTCATTCTTGCCATGTTTTACTCCTGTGTGTGTGGAAAGCTTTACGCTTTCTCCACATCGCAAACGGTGGTTTTTGATTCTTGCATCATGGTGACGCTGTCGTAGCCATACGTGGTGGCCGTGTTGACGGCTTCACCGCGCACGATAGGCGCTGCGCCATTCGGATAATGCGCCAGCATGTCAGCACCTTGCCAACGTCCTGAGAAGTGGAAGGGCAAGAACACGGTATCTGGCGCAACGCGCTCGGTGACCAAGGCTTGCACATTCAAACGTGCACCCGTGGGTGACTTAACCCAAGCCCGATCGCCGTTGCGAATGCCACGCTTAGAAGCTGTTTGCGGATTGATTTCGACAAACATTTCTTGCTGCAACTCGGCCAGCCAAGGGTTGGAACGAGTTTCTTCGCCGCCGCCTTCGTACTCCACCAAACGACCTGAAGTCATGATGAGCGGGAACTTCTCATGCACCTTGTCGGCAATGTTTTTGTCTTGAATGGTTTTGTACAAAGTGGGCAAGCGCCAGAAGGCTTTTCTGTCGTCGTGCGTGGGGTACTTGGCCATCATGTCGGGACGGGTGCCATACAGTGGCTCGCGGTGCTGAGGAATAGGATCTGGGAAGTTCCAAACCACTGCACGAGCCTTGGCATTGCCAAACGGGTGGCAGCCGTGGTTCTTCATGAACACACGAATCATGCCGCCAGAAGAATCGGTCTTCCAGTTTTTGCCTTCGGCAGCTTTGGATTCGGCTTCAGTAAGCTCGCCCCACCAGCCGAGCTTTTTGAGCAACACGTGATCGAGCTCGGGGTAGCCAGTGGTGATGTCGGCACCCTTGGAGTGTGAGCCGTCTTCAGCCAACAATGATTTGCCTTCACGCTCAATGCCAAAGTTGGCGCGGAAGTTACCGCCGCCTTCCATGACGTGCTTGGAGGTGTCGTACAAATTAGGCGAACCTGGGTGCTTGAGTTCGGGCGTGCCGTAGCAAGGCCATGGCAAACCGAAGTAATCGTCACCAAAGTCGTAGCCTGTTTCTTTGTCTTTGCCGCCCTTAGATTTGAGCGTTTTGACATCGAACAAATGCATGTTGCGCATGTGCGCTTTGAGGCGCTCTGGACTTTGGCCGGTGTAGCCAATGGTCCAAACGCTCTTGTTAATTTCGCGCAAGATGTCTTCAGGCACGGGTTCGTCCATGCCTTTGACTTTTTGCATCTTGTAGTTTTTGACCAACTCTTTGCCAAAGCCCAGCTTCTCGGCCAACTGGTACATGATCATGTGATCGGAGCGGCTTTCCCACAAAGGCTCAATGACCTTTTCGCGCCATTGAATGGAGCGGTTGGAAGCGGTGCATGAACCGCTGGTTTCAAATTGTGTGGCTGCAGGCAACAAGTACACCGCACGGTTGGGGTTCACATCTTCAGGCTTGCCTGGCATGGCTGCCATGGCGGCTGTAGCAGACGGATAAGGATCGACCACCACCAACAAGTCAAGCTTGTCCATGGCACGCTTCATTTCCAAACCGCGTGTTTGAGAGTTGGGGGCATGACCCCAGAAGAACACGCCGCGCAAGTTGCTGTCTTGGTCAATGAGCTCATTTTTCTCGAGCACGCCATCGATCCAACGTGATACGGTGATGCCGTTTTTGCCCATCATGGCGGGTGATGCGTAGCGGCCTTTGATCCATTCAAAATCGACATCCCAAGCCTTGGCAAAGTGCTTCCAAGAACCTTCTGCCAAACCATAATAGCCGGGCAATGAATCGGGGTTAGGGCCCACATCGGTAGCGCCTTGCACGTTGTCGTGGCCGCGGAAAATGTTGGTGCCGCCACCCGTCTTGCCCACGTTGCCCAAAGCCAATTGCAAAATGCAAGAGGCGCGAACAATGGCGTTGCCAATGGTGTGTTGTGTTTGGCCCATGCACCACACGATGGTGCTGGGGTTGTTGTCGTGCAGCATCTTGGCTACTTTGAACACTTGCGCTTCTTTGACGCCGCAAGCTTCTTCCACCTTGTCGGGTGTCCATTTGGCCATGATGTCGGCTTTGACAGCCTCCATGCCGAACACACGGTCGTTGATGTACTTCTTGTCTTCCCATCCATTTTTGAAGATGTGGTAGAGCAAACCAAACAAGAAGGGGATGTCGGTGCCGGAGCGAATGCGAACAAATTCATCAGCCCTGGCCGCTGTGCGTGTGAAACGCGGGTCGACCACGATCATCTTGCAGCCGTTTTCTTTGGCATGCAACATGTGCAACATGCTGACGGGGTGAGCCTCGGCAGCATTGGAGCCAATGTACATGGCGCACTTGCTGTTTTGCATGTCGTTGTACGAATTGGTCATGGCGCCGTAGCCCCACGTATTGGCCACACCAGCTACTGTGGTGGAGTGGCAAATACGCGCTTGGTGGTCGGTGTTGTTGGTGCCCCAGAAGCTCACAAATTTGCGCAGGAGATACGCTTGTTCGTTGTTGTGCTTGGAGGAGCCAACGTAGTAAACGCTGTCAGGGCCGCTGGTTTTGCGCAGGTCCATCATGCGTTCGCTGATTTCTTTCAAAGCCACGTCCCAGCTGATACGCTCGTATTTGCCCTTGACCAACTTCATGGGGTAACGCAGGCGATATTCGCCATGACCGTGTTCGCGCAATGCAGCACCTTTGGCGCAGTGAGCGCCTAAGTTAATGGGGGAGTCGAACACCGGCTCTTGGCGAACCCAGACACCGTTTTCAACCACCGCGTCTACCGCGCAGCCGACTGAACAATGGGTACAAATGGTGCGCTTGACTTCTACTTTGCCAGCACCCATTGCACTTCCGTTTGTCATACCGGCTTCGGCTTTTTTCACCAAGCTAAGTTGCGATGCGGCTAAGCCCACACCCACACCCAAACCAGAACGGCGCAAAAAGGTGCGACGGTCGAGTGTGGGCAGTGCTTGAGTGAGGCCACGGCGCAGGCTGTGCACAAACGGTGACGATGGCGCACCAGAGGTGCCAGAATTCTTTTTGGTCAACAACATGAAACTCTCCAGCAGAGGTGAGTGTTTGAGAAAGGACTTAGACCAAAGTGGTCTTGTAGTAACGCTTGACGTGCTCTGAGAGCTCGTAGCCACCACCGCGCTCGGGTTTGGCTTTCTTGATAGCTTGTGGCGCTAAATCTTGAACTTGAGGTAGGAGGCTAGTGGCCGCAGCCACAACACCGACTGTTCCAGCGCCGGCAAACAATGTGCGACGAGAAACTTTTGGATTTTGAGAACTCATGAATGTTTCCTCGAAAGATGCTTAGGAAATGCTTTGCATACGCTCGCTATCGTATCAGGTTACAAGAGAGAAACAATGGGAAAACCCTTAGGCGAACTGGCCTAAGTTAACAAGTCGAAACCTTGCGTTTCAATGCCTAGAAACGCTTGCGTAAATTCCGCCAGAGTTGCAAAAAATTTCGCCGCAGGGTGTTTGGCAATGGCCTCGGTCATCTCATGGGCCCAAGGCTGAATGTGCGCTGCGAAAAAAGCCCCTTGGTGCGTCAGGTTGGAAACCGACACGTCGTCGCCCGCAATCAAATAACGCATGACTTCGCACAAGCAAGCAAAATGATCTTCGGTCTCTGCCATGCTGTCGTCTCGCTCCAGCCCCAAAGCGGCCAAATCATCCCTCAAACGGGCCACTGGCTTGTCGTTTAGGAAGCCACTGACGTAATGCGAGGCATACAAATAGACTTCGGGTTTACCCACCCCTCCAAACAGCTTGTTGTATTCATTGGCAATTTCATCGTCCGAGCATTGGCGGGCAGCCGCAACCACTTGCCTCCAAGGCTCTTCCAAAAATCCCCCAGCCACAGGCGCGTCGGTCACCGCTACACGCATTTGCGCCAGCAATTCAGGTGATGGCACCTGGTAGAAAAGTTGGGCTAACAAGCCATAAATTTCTGCGCGCGCGGTTTCTTCGTCTAGCGCTGAGGAAGATAGCAAGTTAGAAGTCATGGCGTTTTAATTCGGTAAAAATTTCTGGGCTGGCGTAAATAGCTTCAGCCCTTGGGCGGAATATTCGCAATTTTGGCTTCGTCAGCATTTGAATAAATGTCAATCACTCGGCAGTCGCCACACATTTTGAGACGCTCCAAGGCCGCGCCTTGAAACATGCTGTGGCCAGCCAATTTGCCCAACATGGCTTCGATGGCCTTCAAGGTGCCAAAGGGTTTGCCGCATTTCACACAGCCGTAGGGCTGCGATTGGTTCAACACCTGCGCTTGCTTGCGCTCTGGGGTGCGCAAGAAACGCGGTACCAACTCAATGGCGTCCTCTGGGCATGTAGTGGCACAGAGACCACATTGCACGCAGTTCTTCTCAATGAAGCGCAATTGCGGCAACTCAGGGTTGTCTTGCAACGCACTGGCTGGGCAGGCACTGACGCAACTTAAGCACAGCGTGCATTTGTCGGCATTGACTTTCAAACTTCCCATAGGTGCAGGTTTAGGCAGGTCGATGACTTTGTTGGCATCATTTAAAACTGCAGGGGCGTGTTCGCTCAAATGGTCCAAGGCCAGTTCAAGCGTGCCGCGCTTTTCTGGGGCTACTGCATATTTGGCGAACACGGCGGGTACTTGATGGTTGTTCTTTGCAGACGCTTGTTTCTGCGCCTGCAAGTTGGCCTGCAAACTGGCATCCAAATCCATGGCACTCTTGGCCTTGATGATTTGAAAATGCTCACCGGTGTAGCCCAAGCCCGCCAACAAACTTTGGGCAACCGCCATTTGCGCTTCTAAGCCCTCCACATATTGGGGTGCTTCTTCGTGGGTGTTGAGCACCAACACTTGCTTAGCACCATAGGCAATGGCCGTGAGCCAAACTTCCAAGCCCAAACTGGCGGTGTGCCACAAAGACATGGGAATCACATTGGCCGGCACGCCCTGTGCCAATTTCAATTGCGCTGAGCGGCCCAATGCTTCGATGCATGCTTGGCCCCCCTCTTGGCTATGGAGCAAGAGCGTGGCATCTTTTCCGCCAGCAGCATGGTAGGTGGACAACAAGGTTTTGATTTTCAAACCTTGCTCTTGTGCTTTGGGGTATGCGAAGGTCAGTGCACCTGTGGGGCACACTGTGGTGCACGCACCGCAACCGACACAAAGGTTGGGATTGACTTTAATTTGTTGCCGCGATTTGTCGCTAGAGATGGCCTCAGCTGAACAGATGTCAACGCACGCATTGCAACCCACGGTTTCGTTGCGGCTGTGCGCGCAAAGCTTTTGCTTGTAGGCGAAGAACTTGGGTTTTTCAAACTCTCCCACCATGTCGCGCAACTTGAGCAGGGTGGAGAGATCTTGGCCATCCCACTTGAAATAGCCTTGGGGCGTCGCGTGTTGCAAAAAGCCAGGGCCTGTTGCGCCAGCGCCTCTGAGGTCCAAAATCAAATCAAACTTTTCTGTGGCTTCTGCAGGCACACGATTGAAATCAATGGCGCCGGCCGCTTGGCAAACTTTGACGCACGCGCGGCTTGAATTACACGCGTTCATGTCAATTTGATAGTCGAGACCAATGGCGTTTTCGGGGCAGGCCTCCACACAAGCATTGCAGCGGGTGCACAAATCCAAATTGATCGGATTGTTTTCGGTCCAAGACACATCAAATGCGCCTAGCCATCCCGTCAGTTTTTGCAACTGCCCTGCAATGACGGGGTATTGCCTTGTCTGTGCGCCGCCGGCTTCACCAGCACCCTGAGAAAAGATCACCACCTGCAAAACATCTGACACCAAGGCCGCCGCTTTTTCGGCTTGATCAAGGGGGCCGATGATCAGTAATCGGCCTTCACTTTTGAAAGGCACTGCAGGCACAGGATCTGGTTCTGGCAAGTGCGCTGCTGCCAAGAGTGCAGCCAACTTGGGGCTGGCGTTTTGGGCATCTCGGCTCCACCCACCCATTTCTCGAATATTGACGAACTTGATGGGCGAAGTGGCACCTTCAGTTTGAACGGCCAGTTCTGAAAAAAGTTTTTTCTCTTGTGTGCAAGCCACCACCACTTCTTGGCCCGACTGAATGGCCTTTTGAAAAGCGCCCGCTTCTCTGCGGCAAAGGGTGCTGTGCAGCGTCAGCGACTCACCCAGTGCCTGACCCAGTTTCTGGGTCTGCAGGGGCATCGTCTGATTGCAATCGCAAATGAGTGTGGTCATGGGGGGCCGGATCGTTTTCTAAAGTGGCTGAACTTGTGGCAGGGGCTGGCAAGTTTTCTTGTGTTTCTGAGGCTTCTTGGGATTGTGCTTCACTTGGGGCAGACTGTGCCACATCTTCAGGTGCTTTCACCAAGCCCAAGAACTGTGCGCCGACCATTTTGGCCAACATGCCCTCGGGCAATGGGTCGGGGGTGTTGTAGTCGCCAATGTAAATGTCCAAGCCATCCATGATGTTGTAGTGCGGGTCGGCCAAGAGTTTTTTCATGGCAGCGTTGCGCACTTCTGGCGACACACCCTGCGTCATGTAGGACGTGAAATCAGATTCGGGCGTGAGTTTGGAGACATCCTCCAGGGTCAGAAGCTTGGCAGGCTCTTCTGTTGTTGTGCTTTGCGAATTGGGCGCAGTATTTTTTTGAAGTGCACCCGCCTGAGTGGCCACGGGTGCATTTTGAGTTGTGGCTTGTAAGGGGTTTGTCTGTGGCTGGGCGTTGGCCGTTGGCAAAGGTTCAGCCAAAGGAGCGCCTTGTTTCACCGCTTGCTTGCGCTGCGACCAACGGCTGAAAAAGTTGCCGCTGTCTCCGTTGTTGCCTGGCTGGCTCATGCGCCGTCCACTTTCCGGCCTGATCGGTCGCCGGTAGTCACCTTGGCGGGTTGACCAAAACGATCTGTGAGGGCTTGAAAGCTTTGAGGCCGCTGACGGCGTTTCACCTCGGGGGTGTAATGGTCATTGGCAAATTCACGCACCCATTGAACGATGTCGGGTGAGGCTGGTACTTGCTCAATGGTTTCTTGCGCGTCAAGCCAACGGCCAGCATCGTGATAACTGAGCGACACGCGCTCGGGCACAGCCACCAATTCCTCACTCAGTGCGACTCGCTCTTCCATGCGCCACATGACAAAGAAACAAGGATCGGGCGAGGTGACGTTGAGCAGATAGCCTTCTGCATCGTCTGAGAAAAGTTCGACTTTGAAATTGGGGAACAACCAAAGCGCACCATCATCGCCCTCACGCAGACACTTTGGGACCTGGCCAAAGTTTTCTTCTTGGGGCGTGACGTCGTCTAAAACCCAGCGCCAAGTCTGCCATTTGGCCATGTCACCTTGCACGCGCTCACGGCGCATGACAACAGCAACATCAATAAAGGGACGGTAACTCATGGGCGGATAGTACCAATGATTGAGAGTCATCGGTTCAGCACTGCCTTTAGGGCAGTTTCAAACCTCAATAAGTTTCGAGGTGCAATCGGCCTTCTTTTTTGAGGGTAGACCCCAATGCTTCCCAATCAAGGCCCGCTTGTGTTGCCACATCGTGCAAGGCCAAGACCACGCCCTCTTCCATGCTCTTCAAACCACACACATAGAAGTAAGTGTTGGGGTCTTTTAAGAGCGCCACCAAGTCGGCAGCCCTATCGCGCATGGCGTCTTGCACATAACGCTTAGGCTGCCCCGGCGTGCGTGAAAAGGCAAAGTTGATGTCAATGAAATCTTTGGGCAACTTTTGCAGCGGGCCAAAGTAAGGTAACTCTTGTTGTGTGCGAGCACCAAAGAACAGCATCAACTTGCCGCCCTCAAACTTACCCGTTTGGCGCAAACGGCGACGCCACTCAGTCATACCGCGCATCGGCGCGCTGCCTGTACCGGTGCAAATCATCACAATGTTGGACTTGGGGTGGTTGGGCATCAGGAAGCTGCTGCCAAACGGGCCAATCACTTGGATGGCGTCGCCCACTTTCACATCGCACAAATAGTTGGAACACACACCTTGAACGGGTTTGCCTTCGTGATCTTCGATCACCCGCTTCACCGTCAAAGACACATTGTTGTAGCCGGCGCGCTCGCCGTTGCGTGGGCTGGCAATGGAGTATTGGCGAGCATGGTGAGGTTTGCCTAATGCATCGACACCTGGCGGCACGATGGCCACAGACTGGCCCTCTAAAACTGGGAAAGGCATGCTGCCGAAATCAATCACGATGTGATGGGTTTCGTTGGTGGTGCCCGCTTCGTTCACTTTGAAATTACCGACCACGGTGGCTGTGGTGGGAGATTTAGGGCCATACAAGTTGGTGTAGGCGTGGGCCGCAGACCAGGGTGGCAACGTGGCACCATAAGCCGCTGAATTGAACACGGATTCGCCAGAAACATTCACTGCTTGCGCAGGTGCTGGTTCTGCAGAAGTCGCTGCTAACACGGCATCACCGCTGATGCCCATGGCTTGAAGCTCGGCTTCGCTCAAAGCAGCAGGCAAATCATCCCATGTCAGTTGCTCTTCTACGGAATAGACCTTGACCTTGGGCATGCTGCGCCAGTTGTCAATGGAGCCCGTGGGGCAAGGCGGTACACAGGCCATGCACAGATTGCATTTGTCAGCATCGACCACATAATTCCGAGAGTCATGCGTGATGGCGCCTACAGGGCAGGTGGCCTCGCAGGTGTTGCAACGAATGCAGATCTCTGGGTCAATCAGATGTTGCTGAATTAAAACGGCTTCTGTGGTCATGGCAAGTGTGATGGATCTGCTTGGGATCTCAGCTGAAACGAACGTAGTCGAAGTCTACAGGCTGACGGTTGATACCCATGACAGGAGGGGCAATCCAGTTGGCAAACTTACCTGGCTCTGTGACACGGCCCATCAGGCTGCCCACATAAGCGCGGTCTTCGTTGGTGGGCAACCACTCGCCCACTTTGGACATCCACTCTTCGCTGGTGACCACACGGCCATCGGGTGTGATTTTGGAACCAGACAAAGAACCGATGTTGCGGTGGAAAGCTTTGTGAGGGGCTGTGAGCTTGAAAGAGATGCCAGCCTTCTCAATCACACGGTTCCAACGCTCAATGCCGCCTTTGGAGTCGGTGATGTAGTCGTCGCGCAGGACTTCATTCAATGCGTTGAGCATAGGCACTTCTTTTTCAATCAACTTGCCATTTTCAACAGCCAAGATTTTGTAGGTGTTGCCTTTCAGCACGTGGTCATCGGCGCGCTTGCCTTCTTCGTAGCGACCCTTGAGGCCAGAGCTGTAGAAAGTGGCTGCATTGGATGACTCATCGGCACCGAACAAATCAATGGTGACAGAGAAATGGAAGTTGATGTAGCGCTGGATGGTGGGCAAATCAATCACACCGGCTGCGCGCAGCTTGGCCACGTCGTCGGTTTTGAGTTGGTTCATGACGTCCACAGTACGCTGGATAGTGCGGCTTACGCCAGACTCGCCCACAAACATGTGGTGCGCTTCTTCGGTGAGCATGAACTTGGTGGTGCGTGCCAACGGATCGAATGCAGACTCGGCCAAAGCACACAATTGGAACTTACCGTCACGGTCTGTGAAGTAGGTGAACATGAAGAAAGACAACCAGTCAGGGGTCTTCTCGTTGAAGGCTTGCAAGATGCGGGGATTGTCTTCGTTGCCGCTGTTGCGTTGCAACAAAGCATCGGCTTCTTCACGGCCGTCCCGGCCAAAGTATTTGTGCAACAAATAAACCATGGCCCACAAGTGGCGGCCTTCTTCCACGTTGATTTGGAACAGGTTGCGAAGGTCGTACATGCTGGGCGCTGTGAGACCCAAATGACGTTGCTGCTCAACAGAAGCAGGCTCGGTATCGCCTTGCGTCACGATGATGCGGCGCAGGTTGGCGCGGTGTTCGCCAGGTACGTCTTGCCAAGCTTTCTCGCCCTTGTGATCGCCGAAGTGAATTTGACGGTCTTGCTCGCCTGGGTTCAAAAACACACCCCAACGGTAGTCGCGCATTTTGACGTGACCAAACTGTGCCCAACCTTGTGGGTCAACGCTGACGGCTGTACGCAAGTACACGTCCATGTCTCTAGAACCTTCGGGGCCCATGTCGTCCCACCAGTTGATGAAGTTGGGCTGCCATTGCTCAAGCGCACGTTGCAAAGTGCGGTCTTCAGACAAGTTGACGTTGTTAGGAATCTTTTCGCTGTAGTTGATACCGGACATGAGAGTCTCCAGAAATTAAAGCAACGGTGGGGTCAAATTTGGGTTGCAGCAAAGACCACCGGGAACCTTGCTGCACAACACTTTCAAAAACTTTTTAACTCAAAGGCTTAAACGCGGTTCATGTCGAACTGCACTTTTTCGCCTTTGCCATAGACCTTCAAGGCACCTTTTTCACCTACGGCGTTGGGGCGCTGGAAGATCCAGTTTTGCCAGGCCGTGAGGCGACCAAAAATACGGGTCAACATATTTTCTTGGCTGGCAAAACGCAGGTTGGCTTCGAGGCCTGTGAGGGCGTCGGGTGACATGGCTGCGCGCTCTTCCAAGCACATGCGAATTTCGTCTTCCCAGTCGATGTCGTCGGGTGCGGCAGTGATCAATCCCAAGGCCAAGGCTGCGTCGGCATCCAAGGCTTTGCCAATAGCACCGCGAGCCGCTTCCATGGCCGGCACTTCTTCGTAGAAGCGACGGGCCAAGCGAGACTGGTCGTTCACCATGGGGTAGAAGCCAAAATTGAATTCGTTCAACTGAAGGGTAGGGGCTTTGTCTGCATCGTCAGGCAAGGCCAACATGTAAGTGCGGTCTGCACAGAAGGCCAATTCGGCAAACGTTCCGACAAAGCAAGTGCCCTCTTCGACAATGGCAAAAATACTGCGTGAAGACACGTCCAAACGTGCCAAGGTGCGGCGCAAGTGGCCAATGGTTTCGCGCACGAACCAATGGTCTTTGTGAGCTAACAAAGTAGCGTCGCTGGCCAAAACAGCTTTGGCATCGCCAACAGCTTTGAGCAACCAAGTGCCGATGTCGAGTTCGTTGGTGCGCATGTGCAAAATGGCGTCGTCCAATTCGCGCACCATTTGCAGTGGCCACCAGTGAGCGCCAGCGGCCAAGATGCCTGCGATGTCGGTGGGTTGTGCTGTTGTAGGCGCGTTGACGGTGAAGGTGGCCAAGCGCTTGGCGCGGTCAATGTCAACGGTCACGTTGTTGTAACTAATTTGATCGGCCGCAATGATGCGCTGAATGGGTGTCAGTGCCACGCCTTTTTCTGTAGCTGGGCGGTCACTTTTTGCAGCCAATTTATCTGCACGTTCGCGCACCACTTGCTGGAATTGGTTGGGCTTGGCAATGGCATCAACCAAGCGCCAGTCAACGGCTTTTTGACCGCGCACGCCTTCTACGCTGGTGCAGAAAATATCAGCCAAGTCATGGCGGACGTGGCGCTTGTCGGTCACGCGGGTGAGGCCACCCGTTCCTGGCAACACGCCAAGCAAAGGCACTTCGGGCAAGGACACTGAAGAGGAACGGTCATCAACCAAAACGATATCGTCACAGGCCAAAGCCAATTCGTAACCACCGCCAGCGCAAGCGCCGTTCAATGCGGCCACAAATTTCAAGCCAGAATATTTGCTGGAGTCTTCAATGCCGTTGCGTGTTTCATTGGTGAACTTACAGAAGTTCACTTTCCAGCCGTGTGTGGACACGCCTAACATGAAGATGTTTGCGCCAGAGCAGAACACACGGTCTTTCAAACTGGTGACCACCACGGATCGAATTTCGGGGTGCTCAAAGCGAATGCGCTGCAAAGCATCGTGCAATTCGATGTCGACACCCAAGTCATAAGAGTTGAGCTTGAGTTTGTAGCCAGGGCGAATGCCTGCGTTTTCGTCGATGTTGATCGATAAGGTGGCCACGGCACCGTCAAAGGCCAAGCTGATGTGCTTGTAGTTTTCCGGGGTGGTTTGGTAATTAACGATGGGCGCTGTGCTCATAAAGGTCTCCAATGAAGGTCTTTGTAGGGTCTGAATATCTGGTTCGAGACTTTGAAATCAGTCGAACCGAGTTGACATGCAGTTTATTGCATTCGATTCAGACACTCAACATGCAATTTAATGCAATTATTAAGTATTTACCCTAGGTTTTGAGAAATTTTTTCTGACCCTACTCAACCCATTGAATGACTTTGCGAACTTCCGTTTTCAAACGCTTGAAACTCTCATCCGCATCTTGCGCACTGGTATCGATGCTGAGATCGGCTTTGGAATAGAACGCAGAGCGCCCTTCCAAAATGCGTTTCAAATCTTCCATGGCCTCGGGACTGGCGGCCATCGGGCGTAAGTCGCCCTGAGCTGCCACGCGCGACATGTGATCATTGGCACTGGCTTGCAACCACACGGTGGTGCAGTGCGTCAGCAGCAAGTTGAAATTGGCGGATTCAGACACCAAACCACCCGGCGTGGCAATCACCACCTCGGGGTAAATTTGAATCGCTTCTTCTAAGGCACGACGCTCATAGCGACGGTATGCATTGGCGCCATAGAGGTTGTGGATTTCACTGATTTGGCAGCCCGCAAACTTTTCAATTTCGCGGCTAAGTTCAATGAAGGTAAATCCCAAATCATCGGCCAAACGCTGGCCCAGTGTGGTTTTGCCGGCACCGCGCAAACCAATCAGAGCAATGCGCGTGCGGCGTGCTGTTGCGTCACCACTTTCACCAAACAATTCCGTCAGTTGAACGCGTGCTCTCCTTAAATCTGCTTCTGTTCGCTTGCTGAGCAACTCACGAATGAGCAACCATTCGGGCGAACTGGTGCTGATGTCACCCAACAATTCTGCCAAGGAGCATTGCAAGGCATGAGAGACCTGCAACAGCACCAACACTGACACATTGCCTGTGCCGTACTCCAAATTGGCCAAGTGACGCTCTGACACATCGGCTGCCAAAGCCACAGCTTTTCGGGTCATGCCTTTGCGAGAACGCAAGTTGCGCACACGATCACCCAGCGCCATTAAGAATGGGCTGCGCAGGGGCTCTAAAGAGCCCCCCAATTCAACAAATGCGGTCGATGATTCGGTCACCGAAGTCTCCAAAGACAATGAGTTGACAATGCCATTTTTATAAAATCAAGGGAAAACCCTGAATTTTGAATGCAGACAAAACATGCACTTTATTGCATACTCACCTGCAAGCAAGATAGTGCATTTATACCGCGAGTTGGGCTAAAGCCCAAGCGTTTTAGTGCAGACCCCACAATTTTTTGATCAAGATCACGGAGATCGCCATGGCTCTGCCTTCAGCACCACCCGCGCAGTTCAACTTTGCGCAGTTTTTGATTGCTGCCAACAACAGCCGCAAAGACAAGACAGCGCTCATCGACGATGTGGGCAGCCTCACCTACGGCGAAATGGGTGAACAGATCAGAGCCTGTGCAGCGGGTCTTCGCAAGTTGGGACTCAAGCGCGAAGAGCGCGTGCTCTTGCTGATGCAAGACAGCACCGATTGGGTGGTGTCATTTTTGGGAGCCCTCTATGCAGGTGTAGTGCCAGTTGCCGTCAACACACTGTTAACCGCAGACGACTATGCCTTCATGATCAACAACAGCCGCGCACAAGCGGCCTTGGTCTCCGCTTCATTGCTGGGCACTCTGAATGCCGCCATGGCACAAGGCACCAAAAGCATCAAGCACGTGGTGGTCTCGCGACATGAGGGGGACTTGCCAGCGCCCAACCTGCACTTCAAAGACTTGTTGGCTTCTGCTGCAGGCCCTAGCTTGCCTGCCGAAACACATGCCGACGAACCCGCCTTCTGGTTGTTTTCATCGGGCTCTACTGGCAACCCCAAGGGCACCGTACACACCCAGGGCAACCTGTATTGGACCGCACAACTTTATGGCAAGGGCTTACTGGCCCTCACGTCAAACGATGTGGTTTTCTCGGCGGCCAAGTTGTTCTTCGCTTATGGTCTGGGCAACGCCCTCACCTTCCCATTAAGTGTTGGGGCCAGTGTCGTCTTGATGGCTGAACGACCCACGCCTCAGGCCACCTTCAAACGCCTGATCGACCACAAACCCACCGTTTTTTATGGCGCGCCCACCGGCTATGGCGGCATGTTAGCCAGTCCTGACTTACCCACCAAAGATCAGGTGGCCTTGCGCCTTTGTTCGTCTGCTGGTGAGGCTTTACCGGCCGACATTGGCGAACGTTGGACCCAGCGTTTTGACTGCGAAATCATTGACGGCATTGGCTCCACAGAAATGCTGCACGTGTTCTTGTCCAATTCCCCCGGTGATGTGCGCTACGGCACCACAGGCAAACCTGTGCCCGGCTATGAAGTGCAATTGCGCGGTGAAGAAGGACAGATTCTCACGGGCCATAACGAGATTGGAGATCTTTACATCAAAGGCCCGAGCGCCGCCTTGATGTATTGGAACAACCGCGAAAAATCGCGCGATACATTTCAGGGCGAATGGACGAAAAGCGGCGACAAATACTCGCGCGACTTAGACGGCTATTACACGTACGCGGGACGCAACGACGACATGCTTAAAGTGAGCGGCATCTATGTTTCGCCATTTGAAGTGGAATCCACTTTGGTTCAGCACCCTGCCATTTTAGAAGCTGCAGTCATAGGCAAAATTGACGCAGATGGCTTGACCAAAACAAAAGCATTCATCGTTTTGAAGTCAGGACAGAGTCTGACCGAAGAAGAAATCAAAGCCTTTGTGAAAGAGCGATTGGCGCCTTACAAATATCCGCGCTTTGTAGAGTTCATCACCGAGTTGCCCAAAACAGCGACTGGCAAAATTCAGCGTTTTCGCTTGCGTGATTTAGAAAACAAAAAGGCTTGAGATTTTCAAGCCTTTTGTAGTCGTGCACCCTGCCATCAGAACAGGTAGCATTCAGAAACTCAGGTGTTCTTGGACACCGTGATGGTTGGGAACTTCGCTGAAAAGTCTTTGGCCTTGGCTGCAATTTTGATGGCCACTTGGCGCGCCACCGATTTGTAAATGCCGGCCACTTCGCCATCAGGATCGGCCACCACAGTAGGTTTGCCGTTGTCGGCTTGCAATCTAATTTGCATGTTCAAAGGCAAGGCACCCAAGTAGTCCATCTGGTAGTTCTCGGCCATTTTCTTGCCACCATCGGCGCCAAAGATATGCTCTACATGGCCGCAGTTGGTACACACGTGTACCGCCATGTTTTCCACAATGCCCAAAATGGGCACGCCCACTTTTTCAAACATCTTGATGCCCTTTTTGGCATCTAGCAACGCAATGTCTTGCGGCGTGGTCACAATCACCGCACCGGTCATGGGCACGCGTTGGCTCAGGGTGAGTTGAATATCGCCAGTGCCAGGCGGCATGTCGATGATCAGATAATCCAGTTCTTTCCAGTTGGTTTGGCGCAGCAACTGCTCTAGCGCTTGAGTTGCCATAGGGCCGCGCCAAATCATGGCTTCATCTTGGTTGACCAAGAAGCCAATGGACATCACTTGAACGCCGTAGTTTTCCATAGGCTCCATGGTTTTGCCATCTTCGCTTTCAGGACGACCTTCAATACCCATCATCATGGGTTGGCTGGGGCCGTAGATGTCGGCATCAAGCAAGCCCACACTGGCTCCTTCCTGTCTCTTATACACATCTGACGCTGCCGACGAATAGGGAGGTGT
>OFSB01000029.1_pt1 | contig 26623 bp, 27 predicted proteins | sample 1543251 | NCBI WGS metagenome assembly OFSB01 (sample SAMN05442521, study PRJEB24371) | freshwater metagenome | isolation source: Freshwater Lake | place: Canada: Niagara | collected 2012-08-03
GTTCCTATGGTGGCTGCGATAATTATTTCAATAGATGTGGAGAAGAAAAAGATTGTGATTAATCCACCGGAGGGGCTATTAGATGTTGCGCTTTGATCTAATTTCAATCTTTCCAGAGTATTTACAACCTCTTAAATTATCCCTATTGGGTAAGGCAGCTGATAAAGGCTTACTGTCAATTAATATTCATGATCTTAGGGATCAGACAACTGATGTTCACCACAGCGTAGATGACACTCCATATGGTGGCGGGGCTGGCATGGTGATGCTTGCTGATCCATGGGCAGATGCTATTGATGCTATTACTGATGATAAATCTGAGGTTGATTTAATTATTCTTACACCAGCAGGTAAAAAATTTGATCAAAAGATGGCCACTCTTTTTTCATCGAAAAAACAATTAATCTTTGCTTGCGGTAGGTATGAAGGAATTGATGCAAGAGTCGGTGAGTACTATCGCGCTAAATCAAATTTTAAAGTTCATGAGGTTTCAATTGGTGATTATGTTTTAGGAGGCGGTGAGGTTGCGGCAATGGTAATTATTGAAGCAACTGCTCGATTACTACCTGGTGTGTTAGGAAATCCTGACTCATTAAAAGAGGAATCACATTCAATCTCTGGCAATAATGATGAACAATTAGTTGAATATCCAAACTACACAAAGCCTGCAATTTGGCGGGGATTAGAAGTTCCACCAGTTTTGTTATCTGGAAACCATGGTGAGATCGCAAAATGGCGAAAAGCTGAGGCTGAGCGTCGTACTCGTCAGTTAAATCAGGAATAATCCCGACACGCCTACTGTTAATTAGGTACAACTATCACTTTTAGGGGATTATCCGCCCAGTTGGAGTAATTAATACTCTAGTAAAGAAGATAGAAAGATTTACTAATTTAGAAGGAGGTGACTGATGGCAACTGATTACGACACCCCCAGAAAAACCGATGAAGAGTTACATGAAGAATCACTTGAAGAGTTAAAAGCACAACGAGCTGATGCTCAATCTGGCCAAGTTGATATTGATGAAGCAGAGGCTGCTGAAAATCTAGAACTTCCTGGTGCTGATTTATCTGGTGAAGAACTATCGGTAAAGGTTGTTCCTAAGCAAGAGGATGAATTTACTTGTAGTCGTTGCTTTTTAGTTAAACATGTTAATCAACGAGTTCGCGGTGAGGGCCCTAAAGCAGTATGTCGAGATTGCGATTAATTAAGACAAGCAGCTAACGCTTTCCCTTTACGGCTAGAGATTAACCAATATGGAGTTGGATCTGATTTATCCATAATTTCAACCTTAACACCGGTAGATACCCAAAACCTCGTTGCATTAAAACAGGCTGGATCGGCCTGCACACCACGTAACTTAAGGTAAGCATTTTTATCAAGAGCTGTAGCTTTTTTAATATATTTACTTTCAATTTTAGCGTTTCCAACATAAAGCCAATTATTAATTACCACTATATCTAATCGTGTTTTTTGGCTGCTATAGATAATAGCGAAAGTAGCGAGTAGGCAAATAATTACCGCAGTCATAGTATTAAATGGTGCCCAGATAGTCAGGTAAAGTGAGGCGAGCATCATGGCGATAAATAGCCAAAGCCAGATCGGCCAATTAATTCGCTCAGCGAACTCAGATTTAGAATTAGATCTTGCCATGAGATAAAGGATACGCTCTGCCAATGACCAGAGTTGCCAGTACCGTTGCCCCACCTGATGCAGTGATGCCAGAGCGACACCCAAAGGCACCCGCTGCTAAATCACAAATTCCATCTCACTTCGGTCACTGCTTTGGTTGTGGTGAGTTGCATATAACAGGTCTGCACTTCACAGCTATTGCTGGTGAAAATTTAGATTTGACTGGGAATTTTACGGTAACTGAAAATCATCAAGGTGCTCCTGGTCTTGCTCATGGTGGATTGTTATCGCTAGCTTTTGATGAAGCATTAGGAAAATTGATGTGGTTAATTAGGACTCCTGCAGTGACTGGCAGATTAGAAACTGATTTCTTATTACCCGTACCAATGGGTCGAACACTTTATATTGATGCCAGAATTACTGGACAGGCAGGTCGAAAGATCTACACTCAAGCAGAAGGTAGGCTAGATTCACCTACCGGTGAAATAGCCGTAAAAGCAGCAGCATTATTTATTTCAGTACCAATGGAGCACTTTATTAAAAACCTTACGGAACAATATAAAGATCATCTAACGCAGCATCCAGAGTTAATGGCATTTGTTGACCCAGATTTTGACATAAACCCATGACTAAAATCTTAATTAAGCGCTTAGATCCAACTGTGCCACTGCCTTCATATGCAAAGGCGGGCGATGCTGGAGCAGATTTGGCCACTCGAATTGATTTCACAATTAATCCAGGGGAGCGGATGTTAGTTCCAACTGGCATAAGCATTGCTCTACCAAATGGCTATGTTGCCTTAGTACACCCAAGATCTGGACTTGCAATTAAGCATGGAATTTCTATGGTTAATACGCCAGGCACCGTTGATGCTGGATACCGCGGTGAATTACAGGTTATTTTAATTAATCATGATTTAACACAACCTGTCTCATTTAAAAAAGGTGATCGAATTGCGCAATTAGTTATCCAAAAAGTTGAGCGAGCAGATTTTGTTGAAGTTAGTGATTTACCTGGCTCAGATAGATCAAGTGGCGGGTTTGGATCAACTGGTTCATGAGTTATCAGGGAAATAACGAGGATAAAGATAAGGTTGTTTCAGCACTCGGTGGCAAGCGCGGATTAATTGATTCAGGATTACCGGCGCTACTTTTTCTAATAGTTTTTAACGTATCTGGCAGAAACATAAATGCTGCAATTTGGGCAGCAGTAACGCTTTCAATTATTTTAACAATTCTTAGATTAGTAAAGCGAGAGACTATTCAGCACGCATTTTCAGGCTTGGTAGGGGTTGCAATTTGTGCTCTATTTTCAAAGCGAAGTGGTAATGCTGCTGACTTTTATTTACCTGGTTTATATATAAATGCTGGCTACGGGCTTTTATATGCGTTAACAAATTTAGCAAAATGGCCAATCTTAGGTTTAATGCTCGGGCCAATTCTGGGTGAGAACTTAATGTGGCGAAAAGATCCAGCTCGACTTAGAGCTTATATAAATGCTGGTTGGCTTTGGGTTGCAATGTTTGCCGCCAGATTAATTATTCAATACCCGCTTTATAAGAGTGGAAATGTCAACGCTCTTGGAACTGCCCGAATCTTTATGGGTTATCCATTATTTCTTGCAACCGCCTGGGGTACATGGCAAATCTTAAGAAAGACACCGACTACTAAAGTAGTTTAAATAAAGCAGGACTTTAATTTTTCCTCAGCAGCTGAAGATGCTACGAATAAAAGCTCATCACCTGCTGTAAAAACATCATGATCTTTTGGTGTGATTACATGAGTATCGCGAACGATTGCAGCAAGTGCAGCGTTTTCAGGTAGTTCAACTTCACCAACAGTTTTGCCACAGCAAGATGCGGTATCTGGCAAAGTAATTTCAACCAAGTTTGCTTCACCCTTTCGGAATGAAAATAACCTAACAACATCGCCAATACTGACCGCTTCTTCAACTAAAGCAGAAATAATTTGAGGTGTAGATACTGAAACATCTACTCCCCATGAAGAATCAAACATCCACTCATTTTTTGGATGATTTACCCGAGCGACAACTCTTGGAACGCCATACTCAGTTTTTCCAAGCAGTGAAGCGACTAAATTAACTTTGTCATCACCAGTTGCAGCTACTAATACCTGACAGCCATCTAATTTGGCTTGATCTAGTGCAGTAATTTCACAAGCATCTGCAAGTAACCATTCAGCGGTTGGAACCGAGTCCATCTTTAAGGCTTTTGGGTCTTTATCGATAAGTAAAACTTGATGGCCATTTCCTAGCAATTCACGCGCGATAGCTCTACCAACATTTCCAGCTCCTGCAATTGCAATTCTCATTAGTTCACCTTAATTGCCGCTGCTAAAGTTTTTTCCACTGCTGAGACCTTTTTTTCTTCAATCAATAAATGAACTAGATCTCCTTCTTGCAAAACTGTGTGCTCATCAGGCAATAAAGCTTCGCCTAATCTTGTTATAAAAGCGACTCTAGCTGAGGTATTTTTTTCAATTAGTGAAAATGCTTCGCCATACCAACTTTTATGAAGGCTTACTTCAACTAATACAACTGTTCCAGAAGCATCGCGCCACTCTGATTTAGTTCCATCTGGAGTTAGTCGACGCATAATTTGATCAGTTGTCCAAAGCACAGTTGCAACAGTTGGAATACCAAGGCGTTGATAAATTTCAGCTCTACCTGGATCATAAATACGAGCAACTACATTTTTAACACCAAAATTTTCTCTAGCAACTCTTGCAGCTAATATATTTGAGTTATCACCATTTGAAACAGCGGCAAATGCATCAGCTTTTTCGATGCCAGCTTCCAGCAGAGTGTCTCGATCAAAGCCAACTCCTGCAATAGTGCGACCATTAAAGTCAGCGCCTAACCTGCGGAATGCTTCTCGATTTTGATCAATTACCGCAACGGTGTGACCAGCTTTTTCAAGATCTACGGCTAGGGTGGATCCAACGCGCCCACAACCCATAATTACTACATGCACAAAGCACAACTTACACCCATAGGCTCACTCCTATGGAATTGAACGCTCAAGAGCGGTTAGAAGTTGGGCAGGTCATCGAGCTGGTCATTGGCCCCGTCGCACATGGTGGACATTTTGTTGCGCGCCATAACGGACAAGTTATTTTTGTTCGCCATGGCATAACTAATGAGTTAGTGAAAATTAAAATAACAGCAGTCAGTTCAAAGATTGCTCATGCTGATGTTATTGAAGTATTAACAGCTGCTCCTGCACGAGTTAGTGCACCTTGTCAGTATGCCGGAAAGTGTGGTGGCTGCGACTTTCAGCATATTGATTTGCTAACGCAGCGGAAATTAAAGACTGAGATTATAAAAGAGCAGTTTATGCGAATTGGAAAAATAGATTTGCCTTCACTCGGATTTAATCTAGAGGTGATTGAAGTTGAACCTAGTGATGGATTGCACTGGCGAACCCGAATGGATTTTGCAGTTTCTCCAAATGGAAAAATAGGATTTTTTGGTGCTAGAAGTAATGAGGTAGTTGAGATTTCACAGTGTTTAATTGCAGATGAACGAATGAATGTTAGTGAATTAGCTGCTCGAAACTGGAAATCAGATGCCAGAGTTGAGGTAGCAGTTTCTAGTACTAGTGAGGTTTCAGTTATGAGATCTGGTCGAAGCATTAGTGGGCCAACTCAAATTGTTGAGCAAGTTGGTGGCAATTCATTTAAAATTTCACCTGAGGCGTTTTGGCAAAGTCATAAATCAGCTCCAGTAACATTAGTTAAAGCTGCCCTTGCCGAACTTGGTGTTAAAAGTAATGATCATGTCTGTGATCTATATTCAGGTGTTGGTTTGTTTGCAGCAGCAATATTAAAGGAGCTTGGTGAGCAAGGTTTCATAACCCTAATTGAAAGTGATAAGAGTGCAGTAGCAGATGCTCGAAAAGTATTCCTAAATAAGAGTAATGTTAAAATTCTTCAAGGATTAGTTGCACAACAATTGCCAATAGTTAAGCGAGCAGATTTAGTTTTACTTGACCCACCTAGAACTGGTGCTGGTGAGGTAGTAATTAAACAATTGATAAAATTAAAGCCAAGAAAAATTGTTTATGTTGCTTGCGATCCAGCTGCTCTTGCAAGAGATTCAAAAACTTTAATCGACGCGGGCTATAAGTTGGATCACATATCTGCCTATGATCTTTTTCCGATGACTCAGCACATTGAGTGCGTGGCTGGATTTTCACCAGTAAAGAGATAGGATTAGCGTATTAGCAGGTGGAAAGAGGTGTGGGGCGTTGAGTAAGAACTCATTTAAGGCCAAAACCACACTTGAAGTCGCAGGTAAAAGTTATGAAGTATTTGATATCACTAGCTTTAAAGAAGCGGTTGATCTTCCATTTAGTTTAAAAGTTTTATTAGAAAACTTACTGCGCACCGAAGATGGTGCAAATATAACTGCTGAGCAGATAAAAAAATTAGCAGCCTGGGATCCAAAAGCTGAGCCAGATACTGAAATTCAATTTACGCCAGCTCGAGTTATTATGCAGGACTTTACTGGCGTGCCATGCATTGTTGATCTTGCCACAATGCGAGAAGCGATCGCTGATCTAGGTGGAGACCCTGCAAAAGTTAATCCACTTTCCCCTGCTGAATTGGTAATTGATCACTCAGTTATTGCAGATCTATTTGGAACTAAAGATGCGTTTGAAAAAAATGTTGATATTGAGTATCAACGCAATAAAGAGCGGTATCGCTTCCTGCGTTGGGGACAAACTGCTTTTGATGAGTTTAAAGTTGTTCCACCTGGAACTGGCATTGTCCATCAAGTAAATATTGAATATTTAGCACGAGTAGTAATGAGTCGAGAAGTTGATGGAAAACTTCGTGCATATCCTGACACCGTAGTAGGTACAGATTCTCACACCACAATGGTTAATGGTTTAGGTGTCCTTGGTTGGGGAGTTGGTGGCATAGAGGCTGAAGCAGCTCTACTTGGCCAACCGGTTTCAATGTTAATACCAAAAGTTGTCGGATTTAAATTAAATGGCCAACTACCGGTAGGAACAACGGCAACTGATCTAGTTTTAACAATTACCCAAATGCTTAGAAAGCATGGCGTAGTCGGAAAGTTTGTAGAATTTTATGGACCAGGAGTTAGTGCGCTACCGATGGCTAATCGAGCGACGATCGGAAATATGTCACCAGAGTATGGATCTACTTGCGCCATTTTTCCAATAGATGAAGAAACAATTCGCTATCTAAAATTTACTGGTCGTACTAATGACCAATTAGAACTTGTAGAAAAATATGCAAAATTTAATAGCCTTTGGCATGATCCAAAAGCTGAACCAAGATTTTCTGAAAAGCTTGAACTCGATCTTGCAAAAGTTGTGCCATCAATTGCAGGTCCTAAACGACCACAGGATCGGATTTCATTAAGTGATGCTAAGAGTTCTTATGAAAAAATTGCGCCAACTTACTTCAGTGATAAAACTACAAGAAATAAGATTGATGTGAAGGTAAATGGCAAGCCAACTACTGTTACAAATGGCGATGTCGTAATCGCTTCAATTACCTCATGTACCAATACCTCTAACCCATCGGTAATGATTGGCGCAGCATTACTTGCAAAAAAAGCGGTTGAAAAAGGATTAACTAGTAAGCCTTGGGTTAAAACCACATTAGCACCAGGTTCTAAAGTTGTTACTGATTACTATGACCGATCTGGACTTACTCCATATATGGAAAAGCTTGGATTTAACCTTGTTGGCTATGGCTGCGTTACCTGCATTGGTAACTCAGGTCCACTGCCACTGGAGATTAGCAAAGCAATTAATGAGAATGACCTAGCAGTCTCTGCAGTTCTATCTGGAAACCGTAACTTTGAAGGAAGAATTTCACCTGATGTAAAGATGAATTACTTGGCATCACCACCACTTGTAGTTGCTTACGCATTAACTGGCACGATGGATCATGATTTTGAAAATGATCCGATTGGTGTAGGTAGCGATGGCAAACCTGTATTTTTAAAAGATATTTGGCCAACAACAGCTGAGATTGATTCCGTGATCACATCTTCAATCTCCTCAGATATGTTTACAAAAGATTATGCCTCAGTTTTTGATGGCGATAAAAGGTGGAAATCACTCGATACGCCAACAGGTAATACCTTTGAATGGGATAGTGCTTCAACATATGTTAGAAAGCCGCCTTACTTTGATGCCATGCCACGGAATCCAAAACCAGTAACAAATATTTCAGGTGCGCGTGTACTTGCAGTATTAGGTGATTCAGTAACAACTGATCACATATCTCCTGCTGGAAATATTAAAGTTGATTCACCAGCTGGAAAGTATTTAGCCGAACATAATATTGATAGAGCAGATTTTAACTCTTATGGATCAAGGCGTGGAAATCATGAGGTAATGATTAGAGGTACTTTTGCCAATATTCGTCTTAAAAATCTTTTACTTGACGGAGTTGAAGGTGGATTTACTAAAAACTTCTTAGCAAATGGGGAGCAGACAACAATCTATGATGCTTCTCGGGCATACATTGCAGAAAATATTCCATTAGTAATTTTGGCAGGAAAAGAGTACGGCTCAGGATCATCCCGAGATTGGGCTGCAAAAGGAACTGCGCTACTAGGTGTTAGAGCAGTGATTGCAGAATCATTTGAAAGAATTCACCGATCTAATTTAATTGGCATGGGTGTATTGCCATTGCAATATTTAAATGGCGCCAATGCTTCCTCACTTGGATTAGATGGCAGTGAGATTTTCTCAATAACTGGTGTAGAAGAATTAAATAATGGACAAACGCCAAAAGAGGTGACAGTCACAGCGGGGGATAAGAGCTTTAAAGTTAGCCTACGTATCGATACCCCAGGTGAGGCAGATTACTATCGCCACGGTGGAATCATGCAGTATGTATTACGCTCACTTTTGAGTAAATAGATCGCTTTAATAAGTATCAGGCTTTAAACTATCACCATGCTCTCAGAGATTAAATCACCGGCTGATCTAAAAGGCTTATCAAATACGCAATTAGATCAATTATCTACTGAGATTAGATCTTTTTTAATTGAGCAGGTATCAAAATCTGGCGGTCACTTAGGGCCAAACCTTGGTGTTGTTGAGTTAACAATCGCACTACATAGAATTTTTCAATCACCAAAGGATGTAATTGTCTTTGATACAGGCCATCAAAGTTATGTTCATAAGTTATTAACGGGGCGAATAGCTGGATTTGAAAAGCTGCGTCAGCGCGGTGGAATAGCTGGCTATCCAAATCGTAGTGAGAGTGAGCATGATGTTGTTGAGAATTCACATGCTTCAACCGCACTTTCTTGGAGTGATGGAATTGCAAAAGGATTTGCGTTAACAAATCAGCATGATAGAACTGTAATTTGTGTAGTCGGTGATGGCGCTTTAACAGGTGGTATGAGTTGGGAAGCACTTAATAACATAGCTGCAAATAAAAAAGAAAAATTAGTAATTGTTGTAAATGATAACGAAAGATCCTATTCGCCAACAATTGGCGGCCTTGCTACATATTTATCAACTCTTCGCACAACTCGTGGCTATGAGAAGTTTTTAGATTGGGGTAAAGGTGTTTTAGAAAAAACACCGGTAGTAGGTCAACCAATTTATGAAACCCTACACGGGATGAAAAAAGGTATTAAAGATATTGTTGCACCACAAGGAATGTTTGAGGATTTAGGAATAAAGTATTTTGGACCAGTTGATGGCCATGATATCTCTGCGATCGAGCGGGCATTATTATCAGCTAAAGATTTTGGTGGTCCAGTACTAGTTCATGTTATTACTGAAAAAGGTAGAGGACATGCTCCAGCAGTTAATGATGAGGCTGAGAAATTTCATGCAGTTGGTGTAGTTGATGCTGAGACCGGACAACCACTTAGTAAAGCTGGCCAAAGTTGGACAAGTGTATTTTCAGATGAATTAGTAAAAATTGGTGCAAAACGTAGTGATGTTGTAGCTATTACCGCAGCCATGATGGGACCAACTGGCCTTGATAAATTTGAAAAAGCTTATCCAGATAGAACATTTGATGTTGGAATTGCTGAACAACATGCAACAACAGCTGCTGCAGGTATGGCATATGCAGGCCTTCATCCAGTAGTAGCTGTCTATTCAACATTTTTAAATAGAGCATTTGATCAGCTTTTATTAGATGTGGCTCTTCATAAAGCAGGTGTGACATTTGTATTAGATCGAGCAGGTATTACCGGAGATGATGGACCTTCACATAACGGTATCTGGGACTTAGCACTCACTGGAATTGTGCCAACATTACATGTTGCAGCCCCCCGTGATGGTGAGCGAGTTCGAGAAACACTTCGAGAAGCGTTAGATATAAGTAATGCACCAACTCTAATTAGATTTCCAAAGGGCGCCGTAAATCCAGATATTCCAGCATTTGAAAGAAGAGATGGCATTGATGTTTTATATCGAGGAGAGAGCGCTGATATTTTATTAGTAAGCATTGGAGCTTTTGCCCAAGTTGCAGTTGATGCTGCAGCGCAGGCATATCGAGAAGGAGTAGGCGTTACTGTAATTGATCCAAGATGGGTTAAACCATTACCAAAATCTTTAGTAACAATGGCCCAGCGTTATAAGAAAGTAGTAGTAATTGAAGATGGCATAAAGCATGGTGGTATTGCCAGCACAATCTCTGAGTTATTTAGAGAATCTGGACTTAATGTGCCGGTTCATTCAATTGGAGTGCCACTAGAATTTTTAGAACATGCTAAGAGAGCACAGATTTTAGAGGATTTAGGAATTACTGTTCAAAATATTACAAGATCACTTGTTACATGGAGCAGTGATGAGTTTTCAGTAGATACTAAGGAAGAGATGCCACTCCCTTTGGATGAAAACGAGCACCGCAAACCGCTTCGCTAATTCCTTCACGATCTAAATAAGGAAGTATTCCGCCTAAATGCATTGGCCAACCTGAGCCGAGCAACATACAAATATCAATCTCCTGTGGAGTTGAAACAACACCTTCATCAAGCATCATCTTTGCTTCAGTTGCTATCGCCTCTAATGCTCGCCTTCTAACCTGCTCTGCCGTTGAAGCCTTCTCACCTTTTTCAAGTAGTGCAAGTGCTGCAGGGTTTACGGTGTTAATACCTTGCTCATTTTTAACATAGAAAGTTTTAACACCTTCTTTAACAAAGCGTTGCATTGTTGGTGAAACTTTGTAGCGAGCTCCTAAATTCTTATTTAGAGTTTGAGAAACATGCAGCGCAACTCCTGGTCCTACCAAGCCAAGTAATTCAAGTGAGGACATTGGAAAACCTAGGGGAGCCATCGCAGCATCTGCTACCTCATAGGCAGTTCCTTCATCCATTGCATCAGTAACTTCGCCCATAAATCTAGTTAGTAAGCGGTTAACTACAAATGCAGGTGCATCTTTAACAATAACCATAGTTTTCTTTAGATCTTTACCAATATTTATTGCAGTTGCAACAGTTGCATCATCTGTTTTAGTTGTTCTAGCAACCTCAAGCAGAGGCATTACTGCTACTGGATTAAAGAAGTGAAAACCAACAACTCTTTCTGGATTCTTAAGTCCCTCACTCATAGCTTCAACTGAAAGGGATGAGGTATTTGTGGCCAAAATACACTCTGGCGTAATAATCGCTTCTAGATCTTTAAAAAGCTTTTGCTTTAGAGATAGCTCTTCAAATATTGCCTCAAGAACAAAATCTGCGTTAGCAAATACCTTTTGATCAACTGAGCCAGAGATATTACCTAGTAAACGAGTTGCTGCCTCAGGATTTAATCTTTTCTTATCAACTAACTTTTGGATCTCATTTTTTATCCAAGCTAGACCCTTATCAACTCGCTCCTGATCTAAATCTGTAATTACTACTGGAACTTTTAAATTACGCAGCATAAGTAGGGCAAGTTGGGAGGCCATAAGACCAGCGCCAACCACACCAACTTTAGTAATTTTACGAGCAAGAGCAGGTTTAGGAGCACCCTCAACTTTTTTGCGTTTCTTCTGTATTAAATTAAATGCATAAAGTGAAGCACGTAGGCCATCACTCATTACTAAATCTGATAACACCTTTGTCTCAGCTGCGTATCCATCTCTTACCGTATTTGTTTGCGCAGCTTTTATTAATTCAAGAGCGGCAAGGGGAGAAGGTATTTGTGCGCCGCTATATTTTTTAGCAACTGCAGCTTTTCCAGTGGCAATAGCTTTCTCAAAACCTGCGCTATCTTTACTAAAATCCTTACGATCAATTTTCTTTTTCCCACTTAAAATATCTGCTGCAAACTTAACTGAATGTTCAAGAAAATCAGCTGGTTCATAAACAGCATCAACTACGCCGAGTGAAAGCGCATCCTTAGCTTTTAACATGGTGTTGTTATTTAAAGCATTTAATATAATTACCTGAACCGCATTTTCTGGACCAATAAGCTTTGGTAGCAATGTTGCCCCACCCCATCCAGGAACTAATCCAAGGAAACACTCTGGTAGGCCAATAAAGGCAGTTGAAGCCAGAGTTCGGTAATGAGCGTTAAGACCAACTTCAAGGCCGCCTCCTAGAGCTAAACCATTAATAAATGCAAAGGTTGGTTTCTTACTTTCATATAGTTTTAGAAAAACTTCATGACCAAGATCGCCAAAGGCGGTAGCAACTGATTTATCACTAACGGAGCCAACTCCTGATAGATCAGCACCTGCTGCAAATATAAATGGTTTACCAGTTACTGCAATTGCAACTGCATCTGATTTCCCAGCTTGATCTATCGCAGCTGAAAGTGAATTAAGGGAAGCCGGACCAAATGTGTTTGGGCGGTTATGATCTGCCCCGTTATCTAAGGTAATTAAAGCTAATTCACCGGTATGACCAAAAGCAGTCAGTGAAATCATTCTTACTATTGCATTTGTTACTACCTCATCAGGGGCGCCCGCTAATACTTCAGCCACTACTTAGCACCTTTATAGTTTGGATTTTCCCAGATGATTGTGCCACCCATACCAAGACCAATACACATTGTTGTAATGCCATATCTAACCTCTGGGTGATCAGTAAAGGCGTTTGCTAAGTTAAGAATTAATCTCACTCCAGATGAAGCAAGTGGATGCCCAACTGCAATTGCCCCGCCATAAATATTTACTCGCTTATCATCATCGGCAATTCCAAAATGATCTAGAAATGAAAGTACTTGAATTGCAAATGCTTCATTTACTTCAAATAAACCAATATCTGAAATATCTAAACCAGCTTTTTTAAGTGCTTTAATCGTGCTAGGTACTGGGCCGTATCCCATAATTTCTGGCTCAACTCCGGCAAATGCAAATGAAACTAACTTTGCTTTAATTGGCAGGTTTAATTCTTTCGCTTTACTCTCCGATGCCAAAATTGCAGCTGTTGCGCCATCATTTAAACCAGCAGCATTTCCAGCTGTTACTCGACCAGCTGCGCGAAATGGTGTCTTAAGGGCGCCTAATGCTTCTAAAGTTGTTTGCGGCCTAGGTGGTTCATCAACTGTTGCCACACCCCAACCTAACTCAACAGTTCTAGTTGCAACTGGAATTAGATCAGGTTGAATCTTATTTGCAGCATATGCTGCAGCAGTTTTTTGCTGGGAGGCAAGAGCGTATTTATCTGCTCGATCTTTAGTTAGGTGTGGAAACTTGTCATGTAATCTTTCAGCTGTTGCGCCCATTTGTAGCGCATCGGTTTCAACGATTCGCTCAGCTAAATATCTTGGATTTGGATCCATGCCATCACCCATTGGGTGATTTCCCATATGTTCAACACCGCCGGCAATTGCTAAATCATAAGCACCCATATTTATGCCACCAGCAATTGTTGTTACTGCTGTTAACGCACCGGCGCACCATCGATCAATTGAATATCCAGGTACTGATTTTGGAATACCAGCAAGGATTGAAACAGATCGACCAATATTCATTCCTTGATCACCAGTTTGGGTAGCGGCGGCAATTGCAACATCATCAATTTGATCAACTGGCAGATTTGGATTTCGCTCAAGTAGGCCGCGAAGGCAGCGAACCATTATGTCGTCCGCTCTAGTTCCAGCATATAAAGAGCCGGCTTTTCCAAATGGAGTTCTAACCGCATCTACTAAAACCACATTTGTTTTTGCAGTAGCGCTTTTACTCATTAAAGACTCCTAGCTAGATAAACCTAATAAGGCTTAGGTTACTAGCCAGTAATGATATTGGGTAGTGGGCTTACTTAGTTACTAAAGTTTGAACTGTCCTAGCTGGGCGGGTGTATAGGCGTAAAACTAAGCCAAGGTAGGTGGCCCAAAGTGCTAGTTGCACCCAAGAGGTGTTTACATCAAAGCCAACTGTGCCTGCTAGTAACGTGCCTGCAATTGAATCCTTTGCCATAACTGATGAGATATCCCAAGCGTATGAGCTAACACCAGGTAGCCAGCCCAACTCCTGATACTCATGAACTCCATAGGAGAGAACTCCAGCTGCAACAATAATTAAAAATACACCTGTGACTGTAAAGAACTTACTTAAATTCAACTTAATTGAGCGGTTATAGATTAAGTAACCAAGAATTACTGCAAGTGCCAGACCTGCAACTAAACCAATAGAGGCGCCAGATGTGGCAGATACAGTCTTAAAGTTTGTATAAACAAATAATGCGGTTTCAAGTCCCTCTCTAGCTACTGCAAAAAAAGCAGCAGCAGCGAGTGCTAATGGGCCAGCGCTAAGAGCAGTATCAACCTTGCCATGTAGATCATTTTTTAAGGTTCTTGCTACGCGCTTCATCCAAAAAACCATCCAGGTAACTAAACCAACTGCCACAAAGGATGTAGTACCAGCGAAGAATTGTTCACCGCGCTCTGATAATTCAGCTGAGGTGAAACTTAGAAAGCCGCCAAGTGCAAAACTTGCAGCCAGTGCAATACCCACGCCAGTCCAAATTGGAGTTAGAAGTTGGCGACGATCAGTCTTAACCACATAGGCAACTAGGATGCCGACAATTAAAGCCGCCTCTAGTCCCTCGCGAAGTGCGATTAAAAAGGTACTTAACATGGCTTGAGCCTATGCCTAGGGTGGGGAATTACGCAACTTAAGTGTTTCGTAATTCCTGTGATAATCCTTACGCGCTCGCTTCAGCCTCAGGTTCAGCCGCAGGGGGCTCAACAACTACCACCGGCTCAATCGCATCTAATTTAGCCGCTATTACAGGGCTAACCTGTTCAATCTGCCAGGGGCGTGCTCCCATTTGAGTTAATTGGGTAATCACAAAGCTCTCATACTCACTACTACTAGAAGGTGGTTGCTGCCAGCATATCTTTTTTACCAATTCAGGAGTTACTAGGTTTTCAGTAGGGATTTGAATTTGTTTTGATAACTCAATTAGCGCTGCTCTAGCGTGAGTTAACCTGGCATATCCAAGTGGGTTCTTCTCTTTCCAAATCTTCATTGGCGGTAAATTCTCAGAAGCAACTCGAAATTCAGGTTGTTGATCAAGGGGTGTCTTTAGTGAGTCATTTAAAACCTTAAGCCAGGTATTAAATGGCGGTGATTCTAATTTAGTGCGCCAGCTAATCACCTTAGCAACAGCTTCAAGATTATCTGGCCTAATTGTTGCAAGTTCAATAATTGCTAAATCTCCTAATACTCGCCCAGGTGCTAGATCTATTTGCCTAGCTATTTCATCTCGGGCTAGCCATAAATCTCTAACAATTGTCATCGTTAATCTATCTCGAACCTTATGCATACCGGAGGTGCGCCGCCAGCGATCAGTCTTTGGCGTATCTGAGAATTTATAATCTTTATAGCTCTTTAATATTGATGTGAAATCCTGCTGGGCCCATTTTAATTTTTTTTGCTCATTAAGTAAGTCTTCAACTGCATCGCGAATATCAAGTAAAATATCAACATCGAGTGCGGCATAAGTAATCCATTCAGGCTTTAATGGGCGAATAGACCAATCAACAGCTGAATGCTCTTTAGCAAGAGTTAGCTCCAATAAACTTTCTGCTAGTGCTCCTAAGCCAACTCTTTCACAACCTGCAATTCGTGCCCCTAATTCAGTATCAAATAGCAGTGTTGGCTTTAAGCCAACCTCAATTAAACATGGCAAATCTTGAGTACTGGCATGAATTACCCACTCACAACTTGAAAACTGTTTATTAAATTTTTCCCATAATTTTGAATCTTTTAGGGGGATTGGATCAATTAAATGTAATCCACCATCTTTGCGATAAATCTGAATTAAATAAGCTCGCTGGCTATATCGGTAGCCAGATGCACGTTCGGCATCAATAGCAATTGGGCCATTACCCAGGGCTAATTGATTAATTAATTCTTCAAAGCTACTTTCATTTTCTACAAGAGCAGACATAGCGTTACGGGGTACTAGAAGCGGGGTACTCATTACTTGCTTAGTCTAACTATTACGAGCGATTGAACTAACACCTTGCGGGATTGGCTCAAGACCAGCTGCCATTGCAAGTAGTTCAAGCCAAGCATTTACATGAGATAGTAAATTTTCACCATCATTTGGTGTCCATGATGCACGAATTTCCATCTCAGAATCTTCTTCTCGATCAGCTAATGCACCAAAGGAGGCACTTGCAACTCTAGTTACTGTGCCACTTGGTGCACTAAATTCACAATTATTTTTCTTAAGTGCTTCAAGTAACCAGGTCCAACCTATTTCAGGTAGTAATGGATCAGATGCCATCTCTAAATCAATTGCAGATCTAGCAAAAGTTACACATCGCCATTGTCCACCCCAACCCTCTTGGCCAGCAGGATCATGTAGTAAAACAAATCGACCGGTTGCAGCATCTTCTAAAACATCTGCAGTCATTGCTAATGCATGTGGTGCCAGTTTTTGTGGAGCTGGCACAGCCTCAAGCAATATTTCACCCCGTGGCTTAAGTGCCAATATCGGCGCAGTTAATTGCTCAAAGCTTAATTTCATGTCTAAAGGATAAATTGGATATGGGGTAAGTAAGTGAAGGCGCGAGGAATTAGTGATAACTAAAAAATCAGATCAGCGCGCTAGGCTTAACTTATGGCCACAATTCTCGCTTTGTTCTCATCTTTGTTGTGGGGCAGCGCTGATTTCCTTGGCGGCAAATTAACTAAACGCCATCCAGCTTTGGCAGTTACAGCTGTATCGCAAAGTATTGGTTTAATAACTGGAATTTTAATTGTTGTAATTAGTTCATCTTGGCTTTTGCCAACTCTAAGTTGGGATAATTTTTTCCTACCTGGTGTATTAGCTGGCTTACTCGGATTTATTGGCTTAATAGCTTTTTATACTGGACTTGCAACTGGGCAAATGGGCGTAGTTGCACCAATTAGCGCACTAAGTGTTTTAATTCCTTTAACAATTGCATTTATTAATGGCGAGAAACCAAACACAATGCAGCTAAGCGGTATGAGTATTGCTTTAGTTGGCGCAGTTTTTGCAAGTGGGCCAGAAATAAAAGCCGGCATGACCATTAGGCCATTAGTTTATGCAGTCATTGCTGCCTTTGGATTTGGTGGCGCAGTTGCTTTTATTGCCCAAGGATCAAGTTCAAGTGCAATTATGACCATGACAACTATGCGCTTTACTACTTTTATTGTCTCTTTATTTTTACTTGCGAAATATAGAACTTTAGGAGGATTATCAAAAAAGAATATTCCAATTTTAATTGTAATAGGCGCAGCAGATTTTATTGCAAATCTTTTCTTAGGGGTTGCAACTACTAAAGGTTTGGTCTCCTTAGCTGTTGTTTTAGGTTCGCTATATCCAATTGTTACTGCACTGCTAGCTTTTAAACTTCTACAGGAGCGTCTGCATAAAATTCAGTATGTAGGTATTGTTTTTGCAATAACTGGAGTAGCAGTAATAGCTGCTGGTTAAATTTTTTTATACCGTTCAAACTTAGTTTCTTCGATGATTTCTTGACTTACTAATTCAAAGTTAGCCACAAGGTGATCTACTGAAATTCTATTCTCACCATCTTTGACTAAATTAGTTGTTAGATAAAGATGATCAATTAAGCCTTGATCAATGAGTGATTGAAGCAACATGGGCCCTGCTTCAACTAGAACTTTGATTGCAGATGAGCTATCTGTCGGTGGAAAATTTTCACTTATCTCCTTAAATAATTGCGCAGGAGGTAGCAAGAACTGCTTTGCTAATTGATTCTTCGGCTGCAATCTAACCTTGGTGTGGGTAAGAATATAAAGTGGAATAGGTGTGCGCTTATAAGGTTCGCGCCTGGCGGTATTGCCACCAATGATGATCAGATCAGATTCTTCTCGCAGCTGTTTAAATCGCTTTCGATCCTCATCATTAGATAGCCCAATGGATGAGCCAGCTACGGTGGTCGCCCCTGATTTACCCACAATCAAATTGGCGGTGGTTATTAAGGCTCTCATAGGTAGCAGGTTAGCGAGTGTCAGTGCCTACTCCTACTCTTTTACCATGATCATAAATTGCCAAACATGTGTAATGAGAGAGATCGCCTGTGGCGATTGTGTTATTTCTGTGCTGCTTGAAATTAAGCCGCTGCCTGGTAAAAACGCTGAACTCACAAAAGGTGATGAAGCTGCAATTAATTTACTTTCAAATGCTGGCTTAGTACCCCCTTTAAGGTTTAAAGCAGGCAGGAATCTGAAATTGCGAAATATCGGCTAAATCGTAAAAAAGATCACAAAATTTGGAAAATTCTCAGCCCGCTACGCTTATGTTGGGTTGAGTATGCCGGGCAATGATGGCTAGCCTTTCTTAATGAGAAAATTACTGCGCTCAGTTTTTTCTATTTTCATCGCAGCAGGATTACTAACTCCAATTTCAGCAAGTGCTGCCCCAAATCTAATTGAGGTGCAGGGTCGGGTTAGAGACCTACAAGAGCAGGCCACAACTGCTGCAGAGGGTGCGCAGGAGGCAAAGGTTACTTTAGCTAAACTAAATAAAACATTAGTGACTGTGCAACAGGAAGCAAGCCAGCAAGGGGCTTCAGTAACTGCAATGAATAAAACAATTGGCGCTATTGCAGCTGATCAATACAAGTCTGGACCACTTAGTAAATCATTAGAACTTCTTTTTTCCTCCGATCCTTCGTTGTATTTATCAACAGCTGGTTCACTTGAGGCAATTACTCGAAAAAAGAGCGCTGATCTCAAGAAATTCTCCGTAGCTACACAAAGATTAAATGCCACATCTTTAACTGTGGCCGATAAATTATCATTAGTAAAAGCTGCTGAGGCTAAGTTTAAAAAACAATTAGATATAGCTAACTCAAAATTAGATCAGGCAGAAGCGTTACTAGCAAAATTAACTGCAGCCGAGCGCGAGCGGCTTGCAAAATTAAATGATGATGAAGAAAATGCGGATCAACAGCGGTCACTAGCTGATGCAGGCAAGTATGGGTCTGTCTCTGGACGAGGTGGCACGGCAATAAAGTATGCACTTGCTCAAATAGGAGATAGGTATATCTTTGGCGCGGACGGGCTTACTACTTGGGATTGCTCAGGACTAACCATGCGTGCTTTTGGCGCAGCCGGTGTTTCACTGCCACACTCTTCTCGAGCTCAATATAACTATGGCAAAGCCATCTCTCGAAAAGATTTACAGCCAGGTGATTTAGTGTTTTTTGGTAAACCAATCTCACACGTTGCAATTTACTTAGGCGGCAATCGAATGTTGCATGCTCCGCGAAAAGGAAGCCGAGTAAAGATTGCTGAGTTTGATCTTGGAAGAAAGCCATATATAGGAGCACGCCGTTTATAGCGAGAAAAAAGTTTTATTAATCACAAATGATCTTGGTCCAAGAGCAGGTGGTATTGAAACTTTCATTCTAGGTTTAATTGAAGGTATGCCATTTGGCACTCTAGTTATTTATACATCCTCACAAAAGGGTTCAATCGAATTTGATAAGAAGCTATATGAAAAGTTTGGCGCAAGAGTAATTAGAGATCGAGCTAAAATTTTGCTGCCAACTCCAAGAATTACAAAGCGAGCGATAAAAATACTAAAGAATGAAGCAATTACTCGGGTTTGGTTTGGCGCAGCAGCGCCCCTAGCATTAATGGCAAGTGCGCTTCGTAAAAATGGAGTGAGCAATATTGTGGCTTTAAGCCATGGCCATGAGGTCTGGTGGGCAAAGATTCCAATATTTAAACAGTTACTCAGAAAGATAATTAAAGATGTTGACTACCTTGGTTACCTTGGAAATTTTACAAAAAATGAAATTATTAAAGTGAGCAATGAGCCAAATAAACTAATACAGATTGCCCCAGGTATAGACACCAACCATTTTATGCCTAGAACTGCTAGCGCTAAATTAATCGCAAAATATAGATTAGAAGATAGACGAATAATAGTTTGTGTTGCCAGGTTAGTTCACCGCAAAGGGCAAGATCAATTAATACAAGCTATGCCTAAAATATTAGAATCACATCCGGACGCAATTTTATTATTAGTCGGCGTTGGCCCAATTAAACAGATGTTAGAGAATTCAGCAAGGCAGCTACGGATTACTCATAAAATTGTATTTGCCGGCAGGATTTCACATGATGAATTGCCAGATTATTTAGCTATTTCAGAGATCTTTGCAATGCCAGTGCGTTCTAGATTTTCAGGTCTTGAAGTTGAAGGCCTAGGAATTGTTTATTTAGAAGCTAGTGCATGTGCTAAACCAGTTGTGGTTGGTAACTCAGGGGGAGCAGCTGATGCCGTAATTGATGGTGTAACTGGGCTACTAGTTGATTCAAGCAAGGTTGATGAGATTTCAAATGCAATTTGTAAATTACTTGATGATCCGATCAAGGGTAAGCAAATGGGTGAGGCAGGTCGAGATTGGGTATTGGCGAACTGGCAGATGAGTAATTGGTCTAAGAAATTTAATAAATTGTTATTGGATGATTAAATTATTAACTAAAGCGATACTCACTGCTTGAGCTCGGTTAGTAGCACTTAGTTTTCGATAAATAGCTGATAGATGAGTCTTAACGGTGGGCTCAGTTAAAAAAAGCATGCCAGCAATGGCAGAGGCAGTTACACCTGTAGGTAATAGAGAAAGTACCTCTAACTCTCGATTTGTTAGATTAAATTCAATACTGGGCTTTGACTGCTGTAATTCTCCAGCTTTCATAAATTTATTTGGGCCATCGCTAATGCAATTCATGATTTCAATTAACTCAAGAATTGGGGCTCCTTTTGTAACAAAAGCGCTTGCGCCAACCGCCTTCGCTCTTTCCAGGATTTCACTTTGGTCATGCATTGTGAGTACTACAAAAGAGCAGCTACTTTTTTGAGAGACAGCAGTTTCAATTAAATCTAATCCACTTGATGCACCCAAGTTAACGTCAACTAAAGCGATGTCAGGTTTGAATTTATTGATAACAGCTAATCCTTCACCTACTGAAGAAGCTTCAGCAACCACTTTAAATTTAGTCTCTGCTAGTGCCGCTATTAATCCAGATCTAATTAGATTGTGATCATCAATTACTACAATATCCATTAACTAGAGTGAAATTAAGATTGTGCTCCCAGTAGACCCGGACTTAATTTCAATTAGGGCGCCAATCTCAGCAAGGCGCTCCCTGACTCCCAACAGCCCATAAGAGTTCTGCTTTTCAATCACGCCACCAACCCCATTATCTTCAATTTCAATTTGGTTACTCGTTAACCTAATTTGAATCACCGAACAATCTGCATGCCTCATGGCATTAAATATCAGTTCTCTAACTGCTCTCATTAATTCAAAGCGCTGATTTGATTTGACTTCAATTTCACCATGTATTTCATATGTGATGTCTGAAAGGGAAAGAATTGTTGATAACTGCTGGTCTAGTTGTGCTTTAAAAGATTTACTCTCATTAGTGCGCAGCTCAAATATTTCATCTCTTACCTGATTAATTAAGCCACTTATTGAAAATCTAATCTGGCGAAGGGGAGCACGATTTACATTATCTAAATTATTACTGCCAATTATTTGATCTAGTCGATAACCTAAGGAAGCTAACTCCTGTGCCAAACCATCATGAAGCTCTCGAGCTAGTCGAGTTCGTTCTGAATTAGGCGAAGAGTTCATCAATCTCGCTAGCAAATTGCTGTGATACCACATGGCGCTTAACCGATAACTTAGCTGTTAATTGCCCGCCCGCAATTGTAAAATCAACTGGCAGAATCGAAAATTTACGAATTGACTCAGCTCGGCTAACTGCTTTATTTGTGTCATCTACTGCAGTTTGAATCACGGCAATAAGTGTTGGATCCTTCGCTAACTCGGCAATAGAAGCATTTTCTTTCTTATTAGCAACTGCCCAAGGCCTAATCGAATCTGGATCTAAGGTAATTAGTGCTGCAATAAATGGTTTGTTATCGCCAACTACCATGCATTGGCTAATTAATGGATTAGAGCGCAGGCGATCTTCAAGGACCGCTGGTGCAACATTTTTACCGCCTGCTGTAACAATTAATTCTTTCTTACGTCCAGTAATTGATAGGTAACCTTCATCATCTAATTTTCCAAGATCACCAGATTTAAAGTAATTATCTTTAGTGAAAACTTCATCGTTAGCTGCATCATTTTGCCAGTAACCCTTCATCACGATTGGTCCCTTAATTAATACTTCACCATCTTCGGCAATCTTTATTGTTGTGCCAGGAATAGGTTTACCAACTGTTCCTACTTTGTGCGCAGAAGTTAGATTTAAAGTTGCACCCGCTGTGGTTTCAGTTAAGCCGTAGCCCTCTAATACTCTAACGCCAGCTCCACGATAGAAGTGGCCTAATCTCTCACCTAAAGGCGCTCCACCTGATATCGCAGCTTCAACTCTGCCACCAAGGCCAGCACGAATCTTTGAATAAACTAATTTATCAAATAAACCATGTTGCAGTTTTAATAATGGTGGAACACTCTTGGCATCTAATGCTCTGCTGTATGCAATTGCAACCTCTGCTGCTTTATGGAAAATCTTTCCTTTACCAGCAGCTTCTGCCTTTGCTTCTGCGCCATTAAATATTTTTTCAAAAATACGTGGTACAGCTAAGACGAATGTTGGCTTAAAGCTACCTAGATCTTTTGGTAATCTAGTTAAATCACTGCAATGAGCTAAGTGAAGACCTGCTGTAATTGCGCCAATTTGAACCATTCGACCAAATACATGTGCGACTGGTAAGAACAAAAGTGTTGATCCACCAGGCTTTAAGAAAAGATCACTTGCGCCATTTACAACATTTCCACATTCAGATAAGAAGTTTCCATGAGTTAGTTGAACACCCTTTGGTTTACCAGTTGTACCAGAGGTATAAATTAAAGTAGCAAGAGTTTCTGGCTTTAAAGCTGCCCTTCGCTTACTTATTTCCTCATCACTTACATCTTTACCATCGTGGGCTAAGGTAGCAAGTGCGTTATAAGTGATATTCCAAATATTTTTACAACTTGCTGGCATAACTGGTGTCACTAATTCAACTAGAGCAGGAGTTTCAACAATTATGGCAACCGCTGCTGAGTCAGTTAAAATCCAATCAACTTGCTCAGCACTAGATGTTTCATAGATTGGCACAGGTACTGCGCCGGCATACCAAATAGCAAAATCTAAAACTGTCCACTCGTAACGAGTCTTTGCCATGATCGCAACTCGATCACCAACATTAATTCCTGAGGCAATAAAACCTTTAGCAACAGCTTTGATTTCTTCCTCATACGCCTTTGCTGTAACTGCCTGCCAGCCATCACCTAATGGGCGCGAGACAATTACTCGCTCTGGTTCAAAGTGGGCACGCTCGGCTATTAAGTTAGTTAAGTTACCTGCAGCCGCCGGTGGAATAATTGAATTAATGGTCACTTCATTCATGGGGGGAACGCTATATCAGCCTGGATATTTACGCCATAAGGCAGCCCCTTAATATTGCTGAGAATACAAAACTCCTACTAGGCGGTAACATTGAGCCATGTCATCTGCAACTACCTCAACAGTAAGTATCACTGCCAGCGCCGATGAAGTTCGAGCAGTCATATTTGATCTTGCAAGTTACCCAAGCTGGTCAACCTCATTTAAGTCCGTAACGGTATTAGAAAGTGATGGGCAGGGCAGGCCAACACAGGTGAGTATGAGTGTTGATGCTGGCGCACTTAAAGATAAGCCAACATTAAATTACGACTGGTCGGCGTATCCTGATCGTTTAGATTTTTCATTAGAAGATGCTGATCTACTAACACAGATGAGCGGTGGTTTAATTGTTAAAGATAATGGTGATGAAACTGAAGTTACCTTTGAATTAACGGTGGCACTTTCAATGCCAGTGCCAGACATTATGCGCACGAAAGCTGAAAAATCTACAATTGATTTAGCCCTAAAACAATTAAAGGAAAAGCTAGAAAATTAATAAGTAGTAAAATATGTAAATAAAGCTATATGGAGGCTCCATCTTCATAATCATCATCTTTTCGCGCAGTATCCCAAATTAAATTAGCAACTGATGCGCTCACACCAATTACTACTGGCCAAAGCCCTAATATTTCAAAATCAGTTAAGTTATATGCAAGTAGATATACAAGACTTGAAGTTAAACCAACTAAAGATAATCGCTGGTTTTTATTTAGTATAAAGTGGTGAGGATTTGGTGGCTTAAAACGTTCGGCTTCATAAATGCCATCTAACTCATCTAGGTAGGTAGTAGGGGAGGATTCATCGAGTGATAATCCAGAAACTATTGAATCAAACTCTGCATCTACTAGATCAGTCTCATTAAAATCACTGCCTCGCTTTAATTCACCACTTAAAACCTCTTGAATAAATAATTTGCTTTCAGTGTTTAATTGTTCACAGTCATAGTCAAGTGCAACATTATGATATGAGTTCTCAAAAATAACTTCCCGAATATCTACTGAAAAAATATTATCAATTACAGTCATTGAGTTTTCAGGATCAACAGCGTGATCATTAATTGAATATGCCACCATAATTGGTAGATCAATCAAGTACAGATCGCGTTCAACTATCTGCCACAGTTTTCGCAGGGAATCTAATGCTTTAAGGGGAGTGCGGTGGTATGCATGCTTTATCGGATTAGGGGCAGCGATATCAGTTGGCCCTTTTTTAACTGAGGAAATAAAGTATTTAAGGAGCGGAGTTAATTTAAGAAATAAGCGACGATCATGAATTGAAGGATTTAGTAGTAGCAAGCCTTCAACTTCACTGCTACGAATCTGACAAAGCCGAAGTGCTAAAGCTCCTCCCATTGAAAAACCAGCAATAAATACTCGATCACATTTTTTTTGTAACTCTAATAATTCTTGCTCAGCTGCTTTATACCAATCTTGCCAAGTAGTTTTATTCATTTGCTGCCAACTACTGCCATGACCTGGCAGACATGGCGCGGATACGGTGTAACCAAGAGTGTTTAAATAATTTGCCCAAGGTGCAATTGATACTGGAGATCCGGTAAAGCCATGTAGAACCAGCACACCTATTTTTCCACCAGTTAGGTTAAATCCGGCTGAGTTTGGAATCGAATTCACGCTCAGATGGTGGCACAGATTCCCTTAGCCACTAAATTAGACCCGTGGCATATTCGATATTAAAGTCCTTTTTGATTCCGCTCCTAATGTTTATTTTTCGACCTAAGGTAACCGGACTAAGGCATGTGCCAAGTAACGGTGGCGTGATCATTGCTTCAAATCATCTCTCCTTTAGCGATTCAATCTTTATGCCCCTAGTAGTTCCTCGTAAGGTTACTTTTTTGGCAAAGAGTGAGTACTTCACCTCACCTGGCTTAAAAGGGTTTATTAAAAAGTTAACTTTCATTGCACTAGGTCAGGTACCAATTGATCGCTCTGGCGGAAAAAGAAGTGAGGCAGCCTTATTAACTGGGCTACGACTTCTTAATGAGGGCCATTGCCTTGGCATCTATCCGGAAGGAACAAGATCCCCCGATGGTCGTCTTTATAAGGGCAGGACTGGTATTGCTCGAATGGCAATTGAATCAGCAGCTCCAGTAATTCCAGTTGCAATGTTTAACACTGCTGAGATTCAACCAACCGGGCAAGTTGTGCCTAAGGTTAGAAGAGTTGAAATGGTATTTGGTGAACCAATTTATTTCACAGGAGATTCAACTGATCAAGGCGTACTTAGAGCTGCTACCAATGAACTTATGGAAAAAATAGCCCAGTTATCAAAGCAAGAGTATGTATCAGATACTTATGCATCAGATGCTAAAGATGCTATCAAAAAAAGTTTTAAGGATAGGACTGAATTTGATGAAGATGATGCCTAATTACTTCTCGCTAATAAACTCTCTGCGCGTTGTTAAGTAATTACACATATCACAGTTATCTTTTGCTCCTGGTATTTGCGAGCTAACTACAGTAATAAAATCGGTTAACCTAATTGAAAGTGCTTCTGGGTTTCTAGCAATTGGTCGCCAGGTGTGCTTTAACTTAAGTCCAAATCCTTTATTAACATCACCTGCTGGTTCTAGTAATGACCAAACTAGTAATCCCATTAGTGAAACTTTCTTAGCCTCACCTGCTGCTGGATTTTCTAAAGCAAATGCATAAGCTTCAAGTTGTGGCTGGTATAGATCAGTTTTATCAGAATCTTTTGCTTGGAATTTACAATCAATAATTCCATAAGTACCATCGGCAAACTCAATTAATAAGTCATATTTTCCGCGGATGGCATACTTTGTAGCAGCGCCATTTACATTTATAAATGATGATTTAACCCAGCCACCTAGATCTGCCACTTTGCCCTCAGGCAATACTGGTGCGATATCTGCTGTAGTTTTAGCGGCAAAGTAATTCTCTTGCATATTTGCAAGATCTCCCACCAATGGCATAAACCCTGGTGTGCGCAACCCGTGGTTGTAATTTAGCCAAAGACAGCGATGACATGAACCCCAAGAAAAAGTTAAATCTGAAGGTGAAATAAACTCTCTAGCATTTCCAACTGCATTTGATGAAGCCATGATCTCTCGTTTCGTTACGCACTTTATAAGTGCCTTAGTTTGATCCTCTTAAGG
>OFSB01000031.1_pt1 | contig 26280 bp, 24 predicted proteins | sample 1543251 | NCBI WGS metagenome assembly OFSB01 (sample SAMN05442521, study PRJEB24371) | freshwater metagenome | isolation source: Freshwater Lake | place: Canada: Niagara | collected 2012-08-03
GCGCCATTTAATGTTGATTTTAAAACGGTGCTAGTTGTCTTTGCTCGCTCTTTTTGGCGAGCCCCACTTCGCTTTGGTCCTGGGATTAAATCTGCAGTTGCAATTCGGTTCATAAATCTAGAAATTGAGCGCTGACCAAGGAGTGAGATACTGATGGCCAAAGAGATAATGATGGTGATATTTAGTGGCGCGCCTGTGAACCAGTCCAGGGCTGATTGCATATTTTGGGATATTTTCATGATGAGAAGAAAACTTTAACCCAAATGTAATTAGGAATCTGCCTTAAATGGATGTTTTTTTAGCCATTCTCAGGCAAGATATGCCCATCAGCACGAGCCACGCGCTGCCCTTAAAGGAGAAAGCTTTCAGTGTCACAAACTTTGGTACTGAACGCCACCTATGAGCCACTAGGTGTCGTATCAGAGAGACGAGCATTGATCCTCGTCTTAAATGAGCGCGCAACAAGCGTGGAAGATTCATCGCGCATACTTAACTACGCCCGCGGCAGCATCACATTACCTGCGGTAATTAAATTAAATAAGTTTGTAAAGATTCCATACCGCCATGCAGTTCCGCTATCGAGGCGAGCAATCTTTGCTCGCGATAATAATCGCTGTGTTTATTGCGGAGTAACTGCCACATCAATTGATCATGTGATTCCAAGATCTAGAGGTGGTGGGCATAATTGGGAAAATGTTGTCTCAGCTTGTCATAAATGTAATCACGCTAAAGCTGATCGAACTTTAAAAGATTTAGGTTGGCGCCTGCGCCATACCCCACGTGAGCCAGTCGGTGCTGCTTGGAGAATTTTAGGAACTGGCAAACCTGATCGAATTTGGATTCCATACCTTAAGCCATTTGGAGTTGAAGCAATGGGAGCGGCCAGCGCATGATCGAAGATGGCTCATTTGCTGGTGAAGGCTTAACAATCCTGCAAACTCTTACCTACTTTGTAATCGCACCAACTGCCTTATTCATTTTTATATCTTTTTTTGCATATATCACTGCTAAGGAAACTAGAAAGAAAAGTAAGAAAGCACCGGTAGATCTAACTCATATCCAGTAGGTATTTAAAAGCTTATTTATCTAATTCTTGAACCTTTAGCGCTCTGCTCAGTGAATCTCGGCTTTCAGAAACTAATCTGCGAAGACCGGCTTGGCCATCTTTTCCAGTGGTATTTAGCCAATTAATTGTTTTATCTAAAGTACTTTGATTGGTTATATAGATCGGATACATACCCGATACAAATGAGCTTGCTACTTCATATGACTTCTTACCCCAAATACTAAGTAATAAATCAAAGTATGGATCAACATATGCGCTAAGTAATGGCCGGTGCAGTGCTCGCATAAAACCAGCAAGCTTTGCTTCACGCTGTGAGGTACTAATATCTTCAGTAGTAATTGATTTCCAAGTCTCTGCCTTTGCATCCGCTGTTGGCCGAGCTGCTAAGGCGCTGGCAAAAGAGAGCTGACCATTTAACGTATTATCTTTTAGTAGTTGCGCAGATAGTTCTTCTTTATCCATTAAGCCACGCTCTGCTAAAGCAATTACAAAGGTCCACCTAAGATCTGCATCAACTTTAAGCCCAGCAAGTTTTCCTTCAAGTAACTCTTTAATTAGGTCATTATGTTCAGCACTCGAGGCAAAACTAGTGAAGTTTCTAGCAAACTGTAATTGCAGATCACTGCCTGCTTCTGCTGCCTGCAACATTTTTTCATAAGCATTTCCAACTCTAAGCCTGGCTGAATCGCGCTTGGTTGGGGCGCTATATATCTCAACTGCAGTAGCTAGTTGAGATCCAATAGTTGTTACGGTGGCAATGTCATCTTCACCGCTAAGGCCAGTTAGTGCGATTTCAATAAAGTCTGTGGCACTTATTTCAGCATCTCGCAACATATCCCACGCTGCAGACCAGCAAAGGGCCCTAGTTAGTGAGTCAGTAATCTTTCCTAAATGAGCTTTTAAAGTTGTAATTGATCTTTGATCAAATCTAATTTTTGCATATGAAAGATCTCGATCATTAATAAGAAGTAGATCAGCAACTTTTTCACCAGCTAACTCAGTAACAACAGTTTTATCACCAGCAACATCTAACTCAACAGATTTACGGAGTGAGATATTTTCACCGTTTAGGTCATATAAACCAACCGCTAATCGGTGGGGGCGAAGCTGCGTTGATCCAACTGGCATCGTGGGTGCTTCTTGAATAACTGATACTGACTTGTATATGTCATTTTCAATCTCAAGTGAAGGCCTAAGTGTGTTAACACCAGCGCTTTGTAGCCAAATTGAGACCCAACTAGTTAAATCCTTACCACTTGTTGCAGTTAACTCAACTAATAAATCATCTAACGTAGTGTTCGCAAACGCATGCTTAGTAAAGTATTTTTGCAGCCCAGCTATGAAATTATCACGGCCAACATGGACTACTAATTGCTGAAGTACTGAGGCACCTTTTGCATAGGAAATACCATCAAAGTTTCCGGCAACTGTGTCAATATCTGCCATATCGGTAACAATTGGGTGAGTAGATGAGAGTTGATCTTGCCTATAAGCCCAATTCTTTCGCTCTTGATTAAAACCAGTCCAAGAGTTTTTAAATCTTGTTGCTTCAACCATTGCTAAATATGAAGACCATTCGGCAAATGATTCATTAAGCCAAAGATCATCCCACCATTTCATAGTCACCATATTTCCAAACCACATATGGGCCATCTCATGCAAGATTGTGTTCGCTCTTGCGTTATACATCCGCTCAGTAACTTTTGATCTAAAAACTAATAAGCGCTCTAAGAAAGTTACTGCGCCAGCGTTTTCCATAGCGCCCCAGTTAAAATCCACCACTGCAATCTGGTCATACTTTTCAAATGGATACTCAAGGCCGAAAACATCTTCAAAATAGGCAAAGCCTTGTTTGGTAATTAAGAAAATATCCTCTGGATCTAAGTGCTGCGCTAGTGATTTACGACAGTAAATACCAAGTGGCACACTCTTCTTACCAACATAGGTGTCGCTAACGCTGTAGTAGGGACCAGCAATTAGCGCGGTGATATAGGTTGAAATTCTAGGAGTTGGTTTAAATTTCCACTGCGTTTTATCATCTGCTAAATCAAGTTTTTCGGCAACTGGTGAGTTTGAAATTACGCTCCAATGCTTGGGCGCAATTGCAGTTAGGGTAAAAGTTGCCTTTAAATCTGGTTGATCAAAACATGGATACATTTTTCTAATAAAAGCGGTCTCACCTTGTGAGTATAAATAAACCTCATTATCAACTGGATCAACAGATCTTTGCAGGCCTTCACCAGTATTTGAGTAAGGCGTACTCATTTTTATAATTAACTCATTATCTGCTGCTAAGTTTTTTAAGAATATGCTCTCGCCATCATAATTTGAAGTATCAACTACTTGCCCATTTAAGGTTGCTGAAATAACAGTTTTGCCCACCGCATCAATAAAGCTCTCATAGCCTGGCTGATTGCAAGTAAATTTAATGATCGTCTCTGAAGTGAAGAATTCATCCCCGGCTGTTAAATCCAAGCTAACTTGATAACTTTGCACCGCAAGGTGATTAGCGCGCTGCTGCGCCTCAGCCCTAGTTGAATTTAATCCTGGCAACTTCACTCCTAAAAAGGTAAGTAATAATTATTTACTCAATATTATTACGCTATCCAAGCAGAGATTGCAGGTTAAGCCAAAAATGCAGCGCCCCTCAAATCGAAGTTACTCACTTCGTGGCAACCGGATGACCCGCGCCCAAACTTTGGCAATAAATCAGCACTGGGCTAGCTATGGCTTAGTAATTGATGAAGAATTAAATCTTAATGATCTATTTCCTGATAAAAAATTAGTGATTTTAGAGATTGGCTCAGGCATGGGGGAGGCAACAGCTGAAATCGCTCAGGTGAGTGTTGAGGTTGGCTATGTGGCAGTTGAAATGCATCAACCAGGACTTGCCGCTCTGATCTTATTAATACTTGAAAAGCAGTTAAGTAATATTAAATTAATTAGAGAAGATGCCACCTATCTACTAGCAAACTTTATTGCCGATAACTCAATAGATGGTATTCATTTGTTATTTCCTGATCCTTGGCCAAAAAACCGTCAACATAAGAAGCGGATGGTGCAAAGTGAGTTTGTTGAGTTAGTTGCCAGAAAACTAAAACCAAATGGCTTTATTCATATTGCAACTGATTGGCAACCATATGCCAACTGGATTAAATCTCGCTTTGATGCCTACTCATCATTTAGTGGCGGAATAGTTGCAAGGCCAAGCTGGCGAGTACTTTCAAAGTTTGAAGGACAAGGATTAAAAAAGGGCCACAGCGTTACTGATTTTAGATATATAAAAAACTAGATACTGCCCTTATTTTCATAATTAGATATCTGATTAATTCTTCTAACGTGGCGCTCATCTGCGCTAAAGGATGTTTCTAGAAAAGTATCAACTAACTGCAGACAAAACCCTTGATCATGCATGCGCTGACCAATTGAAATAACATTTGCATTATTGTGCTGGCGAGCAAGTTTTGCCGTCTCTACTGACCAAACTAGCGCTGCTCTTACGCCTTTAACTTTATTAGCTGCAATCTGCTCACCATTGCCAGAGCCACCTAAAACAATTCCAAAAGAAGATGGATCAGCAGCTGTTGCTAGCGCAGTTGGAATACAAAAAACTGGATAATCATCTTGGCTATCAAATTCATGTGGTCCGTGATCAGTCACATTATGGCCACTCTTTTTTAAGTGGGCGATGATTACTGCTTTAAATTCAAGTCCTGCGTGATCACTTCCAATATGGATCTTCATATGCCTAGTTTGGCAGAAAACAAAACCGCCTGACCTATTTTCATAAGTCAGGCGAGTTGTGTCTAGGAGGAGAGGTAAATAAAGATTTACTCCATTACTTATGCAGTTTTAAAGGAGGTTGAAGACGCGCTAGTTCGCTTTGGCAGCACACCTGGGCGGTTAGCTTTTTTGCCAAATCCTTTAACATTATCAACCATGTTAGTTACTCGCTGAACACTCTTCCCCTTTTGAGCAGTTGCTTGATTAGCGGTAATTTTTCCAGCAGCTAGTGCTGCATCAATTTGCTTATTTATTTCTGCAACTAAAGCTGTGATCAGAGCAGATTTTTTATCACCGGCAATGCTGGACAGTGTCTCTCCTGCTTTAAGGCGAGAAGTTAAGGTCTCTAGTGAAATACCTAGGGTTGAGGTAATGACTGAATCAAGTGCGGTGCGATTAGCATCCCTTACTGATTTAGAAGCAGCTTTCATACCTTCAGAAGCCTTAATAATTGCATCCGCTTGTGATTGAGTAATTGTTCCATTGCTAACTAATCCAGATAGCATAGAAGACATTCTCTTCTCGCCCTTTTCATTGTCGGCAAAAGCAGTTGAAGTAGTTGAAACTGATAACACAATTGCAGTTGAAGTGATAACTGCGAGTAACTTCTTATTCATTGATCTCCATTTCTTCAAGTACTTCTGCACCTGATGTGAGTAGATAACTACTACTACCTGAGGTAGTTATCTAAAACACCTATGCCAGGACTGAGAGTTTTATTAATAGCGAAAGCATATGAGTTTGCCCATCTGAGTGCTGCCTCTTATTACTCAGAAACTACTGTGAGTATTAATAATTACGAGGGCTACCCCACTTAAATACGCTGCGTAGATAATTCAAAATTGCTCTGAGCATGCCAAAAAGGTTTGCCATATGTCCCACGAGAGCAGAATGGAGTGAAGAAATGGTAATTTCAAATCTAAATACCAGAGTTATCAAGATCCTATTAATCTCACTAATCACAATACTTATTTCGCCAACTACTGTCCAAGCTGCTGGTCGAACAGGTAATACCGTGGCAAACACAATATTAAGTGGCGCTGGTGTGCCAGCAGTAAAACTTGGACTAAATGGTGATTTTTATCTTGATATTAAGTCAATGAATTTTTATGGACCAAAGAAAAACAATCTTTGGCCCATACCAATTTCATTAAAAGGAACAACTGGTCCAGTTGGCCCATCAGGAGTTGATGGAAAAAACGGCTCAAGTGCAAACGCAACTGCTGGTAGTGCTGGCGCAACTGGATCAGCAGGTTCGCAAGGTCCAGCGGGTTCAACTGGTCTTGCAGGTTCAACTGGACCAGCTGGTGCGACAGGTGCAGCAGGACCAACCGGTCTAACAGGTGCAGCTGGTGCTACGGGTGAGACAGGTGCAGCTGGTGCTACGGGGGCGAGTGGTGCAAGTGTTCCTGTGACAATTTCAACCGGGTCTATAACTTTTGCAAGTTTAATCAATGGCATTGCAGGTACATCTTCAAATTCAAATGCATTTGGGAGCTTCTTAGCAGGCAAGATTTATTTAGTTGATGTTCTAATTTATGCAACAAATCTTGACGCTATTTCTTATCCATTGAAAATTGCTTTTACTTCAAGTTCAGGTAGTCCTACTATCTCAGCAACCTATCTTGTTAGCTATGGTTCCAGCTATAGAACTTCTTCCACAAGACCAGAAAATTCTATAATAGCTAAAGTATTAGTAAATGCTTCAGCTGTTGAGGCTACTTCTAGTTTAATTACAACCGTTACTTGTGGTGCACAAACTGGAGGAAGTAGCCAAAAACTTACAGTAGCTGGTGACTTTTTTATCCAAGAAATCGGAGCAATTAACTAAATATGGAGCGGGTGACCGGGATTGAACCGGCACAGCTAGCTTGGAAGGCTAGAACTCTACCATTGAGCTACACCCGCAAAATTATTGCGTGATCTGCTATTGCAGTTACCAAGTTTAACTTGGTTTGCCGTAGCAGGTCATACCTTATTACTTCGGTTAGGAGAAGGGAAAATCACCCTCTAGACTTTCAGCCTTCGGGGCGTAGCGTAGTGGCTAGCGCGCCTGCTTTGGGAGCAGGAGACCGTGGGTTCGAATCCCTCCGCCCCGACCAAAAAGAAAAATGAAATATTAATTTAAGGGAGTTAACAATTGAAAAGCGCTGTTGAGAAACTTTCACCAACTCGCGTGAAGCTTTCAATTGAGGTTGCCTTTGATGAGCTAAAACCACATATTGATGGTGCTTATAAAACCTTAAGTGAGAAGATAAATATTCCAGGCTTTCGTAAGGGCAAAGTGCCATCTGCGATGATTGATCAAAGAGTTGGCCGAGGCGCTGTACTGGATGAAGCAATTAATGCCGCACTTCCTACCTTCTACTCACAAGCTGCTAAAGAAAATGATGTATTAGTAATTGGACGTCCTAATGTTGATATCACTGAGCTAAAAGATAATGAAAAGTTTAGTTTTACTGTTGAGGTAGATGTTAGGCCAGAGATTGAGCTGCCTAATTTTTCAACGATTGAGATCACAGTCGATGATGTTGCGGTCAGTGAGAGTGATATTGATGAGCAGATTCAATCACTACGCACTCGCTTTGGCACACTAACTACAGTTGAAAAGGTTGTAGCAAAAGGTGATTTTGTAACAATTGATTTAGTAGCTACTAAAGATGGCAAAGAGCTAGATGGTGGCACGGCAAATGATCTCTCCTACGAAGTTGGCTCTGCCTCAATGGTTGATGGCTTAGATGAGGCACTCATTGGATTAAGCGCCGGGGGTGAGAAAAGTTTTGATACAGCTTTAGTTGGTATGGCTGAGGGAGAAAAAGGAAGCGTTAAGGTATTAGTTAAGACGGTTAAAGAGCGTGAGCTGCCTGCTATTGATGATGAGTTTGCTAAGTTAGCATCAGAGTTTGAAACTATTGCGCAATTAAAAGATGATCTTAAGACTCGATTAACTCGGGTGAAGGAGCTAGAGCAGGGCGGGCAGGCGCGAGATTTATTTATTGAAAAACTAATTCAAACAGTTGATGTGCCGCTACCAGCAGATGTTATTGAAGCAGAGGTAAATGATCACCTTGAAAAAGAGGGCCGATTAGAGGATGTTAAACATCGCGATGAGGTAACTAAAGAGGTATCACAAACTATTACTCGAGAGTTCCTACTTGATTCAATTGTGAAGGCAGAGGCAATCTCGGTAAATGAAACAGAGCTAACTGAGTATCTAGTTCGCGCAGCCGCTCGATATGGCATGAGCCCTGATCAATTTATTAAAGAGGTATCAGATGCCGGACAGGTGAGCACAATGGTGGCTGAGGTCACTCGCGCAAAGGCATTGGCTTCAGTGTTAGGTCGAGTTAAGGTTATTGATAAATCTGGAAAGAAAATTGATTTAGAAGCCCTTGCTCCTAAACCTGCGCCAGCGGTAGCAGAGAAATAATCGCTTAAGGCGAACAGGGATCAGGCTTAAACCGGGAAGCATTTTTGGTAAAAGATTGTTAAGGTCAAGACAGTATTAAAACAAGGAGATAAAAGTGGAACTAAGTAACACCCCACGGGCTAGCGCTAATGGCGCAGGTGGACTTGATGATCAGGTTTACCAACGTTTACTTAAAGAGCGAATTATCTTTTTAGGCTCTGTTGTTGAAGATTCAATGGCTAATGCAATCTGTGCTCAGATGTTATTACTAGCAGCTGAGGATCCAGAAAAAGATATCTACCTTTATATCAACTCACCAGGTGGTTCAATCTCAGCTGGTATGGCAATTTATGACACCATGCAATACATCAAAAATGATGTGGCAACAGTTGCAATGGGACTTGCTGCTTCAATGGGTCAATTCTTATTATGTTCAGGCACTGCTGGAAAAAGATATGCACTGCCACATGCTCGAATTATGATGCACCAACCATCAGGTGGAATTGGTGGAACTGCCTCTGATATTAAAATTCAAGCAGAGCAAATGAGTTTTACTAAGAAAAATATGGCTGATTTAATATCATTTCACACTGGTCAAAAGGCAGAGACAATTACGGAAGATTCAGATCGTGATCGCTGGTTTACTGCAGCGGAAGCAAAAGAGTATGGATTTGTTGATCATGTTGTTAAATCAGCTGGTCAGGTATCAGGTAGTGGGGGAACATCACGATGAAGGCAGATATGAATAAAATAAATGAAATAACCTCTCGTTATATTCTGCCAACAATTGAAGAGCGCACTAGCTATGGCTATAAGAGACTTGATCCATACACAAAACTATTTGAAGAGCGCATTATTTTCTTAGGCCAGGCAATTGATGACACTGTGGCGAACGATGTAATGGCGCAATTACTTACCTTAGAGTCAATGGATCCAGATCGTGACATCATGATTTACATAAACTCACCAGGTGGTTCTTTTACAGCGCTAACTGCAATTTATGACACGATGCAATTCGTTAGACCAGATGTAATGACTATTTGTTTAGGCCAAGCAGCTTCTGCTGCTGCAGTATTACTTGCAGGTGGCGCCCCTGGTAAGAGATACGCACTTGAGCATGCTCGTATTTTGATTCATCAGCCATACTCTGAAGGCGGCGGACAAGGATCTGATATTGAAATTCAAGCAAAAGAAATTTTGCGAATGCGCACATTACTTGAAGAGATGTTAGCTCGTCACTCTAAGAAGAGTCAGGCTGATATTGCTAAAGATATTGAGCGAGATAAAATTTTAACCTCAGCTGAAGCTGTTGAGTATGGACTTATTGATCAAGTTCTAGCAACGCGTAAGGCAAAAGCAAAGAGTTAATTTCGCCTATAAGCGAACAGGTTTAAGCCTTATTTCACCGCACTAACTACTTACTTCGTTCTACCCTTATCTCTCTTCCCTAACGAACAGGAGTAATTTCGGTGACTACCCGTATTGGTGAAAGTGGTGACCTACTTAAGTGTTCCTTCTGCGGCAAAACTCAAAAGCAGGTTAAGAAGTTAATTGCCGGTCCTGGCGTTTATATTTGTGATGAGTGTATTGATCTTTGTAATGAGATCATTATTGATGAACTTAATGAAACATCCTCCCTTGGTTTAGCTGAGCTACCAAAGCCACAAGAGATATTTGAATTTTTAGATCAGTATGTAATTGGTCAAGATCAGGCTAAGAAATCTTTATCTGTTGCAGTTTATAACCACTACAAGCGTGTGCAATCAGGAGATAGCAAGAGAGATGACGCAGTTGAGTTATCAAAGAGTAATATCTTAATTTTAGGACCAACTGGATGCGGTAAGACATTACTTGCCCAAACACTTGCCAGAATGCTTAACGTGCCATTTGCAATTGCAGATGCCACAGCATTAACTGAGGCAGGTTATGTTGGTGAGGATGTTGAAAATATTCTGCTAAAACTTATTCAAGCAGCAGATTTTGATGTGAAAAAAGCTGAGACTGGAATTATCTATATTGATGAAATTGATAAGGTGGCTAGAAAAGCTGAGAACCCATCAATTACTAGAGATGTTTCAGGTGAGGGAGTTCAGCAAGCACTTCTTAAAATATTAGAGGGAACTACCGCATCTGTGCCACCACAAGGTGGGCGAAAGCACCCTCACCAAGAGTTCTTGCAAATTGATACTACAAATATCTTGTTCATTGTTGGCGGTGCCTTTGCTGGCCTTGAGAAGATTATTGAAAGCCGTAAAGGAAAAGCTGGTGTTGGCTTTAATGCAAAACTACAAACAAGTGATGACATTGTTAAGACAGATATCTTTGGGGACGCGATGCCAGAGGATCTACTTAAATTTGGAATGATTCCAGAGTTTATTGGTCGCTTGCCAATCATGACTAGCGTTGAAAGTTTGGATCAAAAAGCGCTTATGCAGATATTAACTGAACCAAAAAACGCGTTAGTTAAGCAGTATCAGAAATTATTTGATCTAGATGAGGTTGAACTTGAGTTCAGTAATGAAGCCCTTGAAGTAGTTGCAGATCTTGCGATTAAGCGAGGAACTGGAGCTAGAGGACTTCGAGCAATTATGGAGGAGACGCTGCTTGCTGTGATGTATGAAGTTCCTAGCCGTAAAGATATTGAAAAGGTAGTAATTACTCCAGCGGTAGTGCGCAAAGAAGAGGTACCAACTTATATACCTCGCACTGCTTCTGGACCAAAACGTGCGGTTAAGGGTGAAAAGAGTTCTGAAGAAAAAAGTGCCTAAGATTACCCCTTATGAGTGGCAATAAAGATAGCGGTAGTAATAAAGAGTTAGCTGCCACCTTTACTCCTGCTGAAATAGAGAATCGGCTTTATAAAAAATGGGAAGATGCTGGTTACTTTAAAGCTGACAGCAAATCTAAAAAACCACCTTTTACAATTGTAATTCCGCCACCAAATGTGACTGGCTCACTTCATATTGGTCACGCACTTGATCACACAATTCAAGATTTATTAACACGAATGAAGCGAATGAAAGGTTTTGAAGCACTTTGGCTGCCAGGCATGGATCACGCCGGTATTGCAACGCAAAATGTGGTGGAGAAACAATTAGCAGCAGTTGGTAAAACTCGTCATGATTTAGGACGGGAAGCCTTTATTGAAAAGGTTTGGCAATGGAAAGAAGAATCAGGGGGTGCGATATTAGATCAGATGAAGAGACTTGGAGATTCAGTTGATTGGGACCGCGAAGCCTTCACAATGGATGCGAATTTAAGTAAAGCAGTTCTAACTATATTCAAGCGTTTATATGAAAAGGAATTAATTTATAGGGCAGAGCGAATTATCAACTGGTGCCCAAGGTGTTTAACCGCAATCTCAGATATTGAAGTTGATCATAAAGATGACTCTGGTGAGTTTGTTTCTATTAAATATGGTGATGATGATGTAAATATTACGATCGCAACTACAAGAGCTGAAACCATGTTAGGTGATGGCGCAGTTGCAGTAAATCCAAATGATGAGCGATATAAGCATCTAGTTGGCAAAAAAGTATTACTACCCCTTGTTGATCGAATGATTCCAATCATTGCGGATGAATTAGTAGATCCTGACTTTGGCACAGGTGCGGTGAAGGTAACAGCTGCCCATGATGCAAATGATTTTGAGATGGGAATGCGCCACGGTGTTGAGTTAGTAATAATCATGAATGAACATGGCGTAATGGAGGGAACTGGCACAAAATTTGATGGCATGGATCGCTTTGATGCCAGAAAAGCGGTTGTGGAAGAGCTAAGAAAACTAGGAAGAGTTGTTAGCGAGAAGAGACCATATGTTCACGCAGTTGGTCACTGCCAAAGATGTGAGACCACAATTGAGCCAAGACTTTCCAAACAATGGTTTGTAAAAGTAGCACCACTTGCAAAAGCAGCAGCGGATGCGGTTAGAGATGGCCGAGTAAAAATTGAACCAGAGGAGATGTCACCAAGGTACTTTGAGTGGGTAGATAACATGCACGATTGGTGTATCTCTCGCCAACTTTGGTGGGGACATCGGATTCCAGTTTTTTATGGTCCAAATGGTGAAGTTGTAGTTTGTGGACCGGATGAGAATCCACCAGCTGGTTACACCCAAGACCCAGATGTATTAGATACCTGGTTTTCATCCGCGCTTTGGCCATTTTCAACATTAGGTTGGCCGGCAGATACTGATGATTTAAAGAAGTTTTATCCAACTTCCGTACTAGTAACTGGTTATGACATTTTATTTTTCTGGGTTGCTCGAATGATGATGATGGGTTTATTTGCTATGGATGGCAAGCAACCATTTAATGTAATTGCATTACATGGCTTAGTTAGAGATCAATTTGGTAAGAAGATGAGTAAGAGTCGTGGGAATACTGTTGATCCAATTGAATTTATGGATAAATACGGCTCAGATGCACTCCGCTTTACCTTAGCTAGGGGAGCCAACCCGGGCACTGATCAAGCGCTCGCTGAGGATTGGATTGCTGGCTCTCGAAACTTTGCTACTAAATTATGGAATGCCACCAGATTCGCCAAGCTAAATGGCGCCACAGTAGAGGGTGAGCTTGCCAAGCGTAGTGATTTAAATGCAATTGATAATTGGATTCTCACAAGGCTAGATCAAGTAATCACTAGCGCCGATGAATTATTTGAAAAATTTGAGTTTGCAAAAGCTTGTGAATTAATTTATCACTTCACTTGGGATGATTTATGTGATTGGTATTTAGAGTTATCTAAGGCAACTTTTGCTGGTAATGATGCTGCTAAGAGTCAGCGGGTATTAGGTGAAGTATTAGATCAAGTACTTAGACTGATGCATCCAGTGATGCCATTTATTACTGAAGAGCTTTGGTGCAATTTAACTGGCAAAGAATCTCTAATGATCACAGATTGGCCAAAATCTGATTTATCTTCACAAGATCAAGGATCAGTTGAACTAGTTAATATGATGCAAGAGATCGTTACTGAGGTTCGCAGGTTTAGAAATGATCAAGGCATTAAGAGCACTGCAAAGATTTCTGCAAAATTCACTGGTTTAGATAAAGTTGGCCTATCTAGTTATGAGCCTTCTCTTCGCCACATCCTTAAGTGTGAGGATAAGAGTGCAAACTTCACTGCTAAAACTCAAATTGGTCAAGTAATAGTTGAGTTTGATTTAACAGGTGCGATTGATTTAGTTGCTGAAAGATCTAGGTTAACTAAAGACCTCGAAGCTGCTAAAAAAGATCGAGATACTGCAAAAGTTAAATTAGATAATGAAGGCTTTATGGCGAAGGCGCCAATGGATGTAGTCAGTGAGATCAGGCTGCGTCTTACTCAAACGAGTGAAGATATTGAAAGATTAACCGCTCTTCTTGAAAAACTTCCAAAGTAAATGAGTAGCTCGCTACCGCCAAATCGATTAAATGAGATTGAGCAGGAATTAAATAAACGTTGGCCAGAAAGTAAGATTGAACCTACCTTAGATCGAATTATTGCTTTAACAGATGCACTCGGTTCACCGCAGCTTTCTTATCCAAGTATTCACATTGCTGGCACAAATGGAAAAACAACAACTGCTCGAATGATTGATCAATTACTCACTGAATTAGGTTATCGAGTGGGTAGATATACATCACCGCACCTAGAGTCTTTTACAGAGCGAATTAGTATTAAAGGTCAGCCAATAAGTGATCAGCAAATGATCACAACTTATGATGACATTGCCTTGTATTTAGATTTAATTGATTCACGCCAGCCATTTCCTATTTCCTACTTTGAAGCGCTAACTGCAATGGCTTTTGTTGCATTTGCTGAATATCCAGTAGATGTTGGTGTTATTGAGGCTGGTATGGGCGGGCAGTGGGATGCTACAAATGTTTTATCCTCTTTGGTATCAGTAATGACTCCTATTGGTTTTGATCATATGGAATACCTAGGAAATACCCTGACTGAAATTGCTCAAACTAAAGCCGGCATATTTAAACCAGAATCTAATGTGGTTTTAGCTGCGCAAACAAGTGAAGTGGCAAAGGTATTAATGGCCAATGTTTTAAAAGTCTCAGCTATTCCCTTTCGAGAAGGTGTTGAGTTCAGTGTTAAAAAACGATCGTTAGCAGTTGGCGGACAATTAATTTCATTAGCAGGTATCTACGGTGATGTTGAAGACATTTATCTGCCACTTTATGGTGATCATCAAAGTAATAACGCGGGCCTTGCTCTAGCTTCAGTTGAAGCCTTTGCAGGGGTTAAGTTAGATGAGGAGTTAGTGCGGCAAGCATTTAGCAAGATTAAATCACCGGGTAGATGTGAGATTATTTATCAGGATCCAACGGTAATTATTGATGCAGCCCATAATCCACATGGCGCAGCAGCGATTGCTAAAACAATCAGCACTGAATTTGATTTTCAGTTAGTAGTAGCAGTAGTTGCAGTCCTAGCTGATAAAGATGTGGATGGGATTTTGCAGCAGTTATCAACAGCAGTTGATTACATAATCACAACCCAAAGTAATTCACCAAGAGCTTTAGATTCAGGTGAACTTGCTAAGATTGCCTCAAAATACTTTAAGCCAGAGCAGATCGAGGTCATCTCAGATTTAGGCGGCGCCATTACCTATGCGATAGAGAAGGTAAACCTTTCAAATCAGGTAAGTGATGGCCCAGGTGCTGTTTTAATTACAGGTTCAGTAGTTACCGCTGGAATGGCAAGAGGATTTGTTAGCAGATTAAAAGGAGTGTCTAAGTGAGAGTTTTAGCAGCTGCGGTCTTAACTATGGAGTCAATACTCATGGGATTTGCACTGTTAATTGCTAAAGATGATGCATCTGTAAATGAAATTATCTTAGGAGCTGTGCTGGCAATACTTTTTATTTTCAATGCTGGTCTTTTAAAGCGTAAGGGTGGGTATTTACTGGGAAGTTTTTTGCAAATATTTTTAATTGGATATGGCCTAGTTGTTCCCCATATGTATTACATGGGAGGAGTTTTCACCACACTTTGGATCATCGCAATACTCCTTGGCCGCAGGGGTGAGGCAATAAAGGCGAGTCTTATCGCACAGCGGGATAAGAATGGGCCGAATTAGCCAATTTTCAGCCTTAGCCAAAGATGCGTAGAATAGATTAGTGAGTTCAGAGCAAACTTTAATTTTGGTTAAACCAGATGGCGTTAAACGCGGTTTAGTTGGCGAAGTTATTGCACGCATTGAACGCAAAGGATATGTAGTTACTAATTTAAAAATGTTAACTGCAGACCGAACAATTCTTGCAAAGCATTATGCCGAGCATGAAGGTAAACCGTTTTATGAACCACTTATGGAGTTCATGGCATCAGGGCCGATTGTGGCAATGGTCGCACAAGGTGAGCGAGTAATTGAGGGGTTTAGAAAAATGGCAGGTGCAACTGATCCAACTGTGGCAGAGGCCGGCACCATCCGCGGTGACTTAGCACGGGATATGGGAACAAAGGTTGTACAAAATATTGTGCACGGTTCAGATTCACCAGAGTCTGCAGCACGTGAGATTAAGATTTTTTTCGGAAATTAGAAGTTAACTCAGGATAATAAAGGAAGAGGCACAGATGGCTAAAGGAAGAAACCGAATGTCATGGATTGGCCGCGATATGGCGGTAGATCTAGGCACAGCTAACACTTTGGTTTATGTGCGCGGGCGCGGGATTGTTCTTGATGAGCCATCAGTTGTTGCAGTCAATCAAGATACTGGCGCAATTCTTGCTGTTGGACTTGAAGCAAAGCGAATGATTGGAAGAACTCCTGGAAACATTGTTGCTATTCGCCCACTTAAAGATGGTGTGATTGCAGATTTTGATACCACTGAGCGAATGCTTAAATATTTTATTCAAAAAGTTCATAAACGTCGCTACTTAGCAAAGCCAAGAATTGTTGTTTGTGTGCCATCTGGAATTACTGGCGTTGAACAACGCGCGGTAAAAGATGCTGGCTACGCCGCAGGTGCTCGTAAGGTTTACATAATTGAAGAGCCAATGGCAGCAGCAATTGGCGCTGATCTACCGATTCATGAGCCAACTGGAAATATGGTTGTAGATATTGGTGGCGGAACAACTGAGGTAGCTGTAATTTCACTTGGTGGAATAGTTGCCGCACTTTCAATCCGCATTGGCGGAGATGAGTTAGATCAATCAATTATTAATTGGGTTAAGCGTGAATACTCATTACTTCTAGGTGAGCGAACAGCTGAAGAGATTAAGATGGCAATTGGATCAGCATTTCCGCTACCAGGTGAGCCAGATGCAGAAATTCGCGGACGCGATCTTGCGACTGGACTACCTAAAACAATCTTGGTCACATCTGCAGATATTCGAAAAGCACTGGAGGAGCCAGTTACCGCAATAGTTAATGCTGTTAAAAACACACTTGATAAGACTCCACCTGAACTAGCAAGTGATCTTATGGATCGGGGAATTGTATTAACTGGTGGCGGAGCATTACTTCGCGGCCTAGATGAGAGACTGCGCCATGAAACTGGCATGCCAATTCATATTTCAGAACGGCCTCTGCAAGCAGTTGCAGAAGGCTCCGGAAAATGTATTGAAGAGTTTGAAGCCTTAGAGAAGGTTTTAATCTCTGAACCTCGTCGTTAATTTATAAGGGAGTTTACTTGTGGCTAGTAGCGGCGGTAATCGTTCGCGGCTATTACTAGTCTTATTACTGGTTTCCTCACTATTTCTAATCACACTAGATCTTCGTGGCGTTAATTTATCCAGCGGTATCAGAAAAGGTGTTTCAACTGTTATTTCACCAGTTGAAAACTTGTTTACAAAATTATTTTCACCAGTTGGTGATTTTGCAAGTGATGTTCGAAACTTTGGTCAATCTAAGAAGCAGATTACTGAATTAAATAAGCAGATTGAATTACTAAAAACCAATCAAATATTAGATGAAGATATGATCAACCAGCTTAGCCAACTTAAAAATGTATTAGATCTTGCCGGTCGTGGTGGATATAAAGTAGTAGCAGCTCGAGTAATTAATCGGGGTTCAACTGCAACCTTTAAAGAAACAATAACAATAGATGCTGGAACTCAATCTGGTATCACAAAAAATATGACGGTAATTTCTGAAAGTGGTTTAGTTGGTGTTGTTAAATCAGTGACAAGTAATAGCTCAATAGTTCTTTTAATGAGTGATCCAACATTTAAGGTAGGCGTGAGAATTGCAGGCACACAGAGTATTGGAGTGGTTTCAGGGCAGGGTGGCTCTTCTTACTTACTACAACTTCTTGATGCTACTGGTGAAATAAAGGTAGGTGATGCATTAGTTGCAAGGGGTAGTTCTGGGGATAGACCATTTGTGCCAGGTGTACCAGTAGGTGTTGTTGTAACTGTGCTTAGCAATGCTTCATCAATTACTCAAAATGCTGATGTGGAAAGTGCTACTAATTTAGAAAAAATTAGCATAGTTGCTGTTGTAACTGCCGCAGCTAAAGGTGATCCAAGGGATTCATTAATACCTAAACCACGGCCTACGGCAACTGTGTATGTAACGCCAACGCCAACACCTTCACCAAGCGAATAACATGAGTAGCGTCAGAGTTATAAATACCTCATTATTTCTATTTTTAGTTTTCCTAATTCAAACTACCTTAATTGCTCGGATAAACTTTCCAATTGGTGGATTTTCACTTTATATCGCAACTCTTATGGTTGTCTTATCGCTAGAAGATAGAACTGGTTCACTAGTCTTTGGATTTATCGGTGGCTTAATTATGGATCTATCACCATCTGCTCAGACGCCGTTTGGTCAGTGGGCCTTAGTAATGACATTTATTGGTTATCTATTCTCAGTAAACAGAGAATCAGTTGGTGATTCTAATGATAGGCCACTGGCCTTAGCTTCTTTAGTAAGCGTAGCTGCATCAGTTTCAATGCTTACATTTGTCGTAATTGGAGTTTTATTAGGTCAAAATAACGGAGGATTACTTCGAAATCTATTAGTAATTTTTGCTAACTTTATTTGGACATTTTTAATCACGCCTATCTTTATGCCACTTATTCTTAAAGTGCGAAAGATGTTATTGACTAATCGGGAACGAGTATGAGCCAGCGATCTAAAATAAGTTTAATTGTTTTCCAAAGTTTGGTTTTTTCATTACTTTTTGCATTATTTGGAAGATTATTTTATTTACAAGTACTTGAAAGCGGTAGATATAAAGAGGCAGCAATTAGTATCCAAAGCCGAGATATCGTTACGCCCGCTATTCGTGGGGCGATTAGCGATATAAATGGCTCACCTTTAGTAGTTGATTTACCTGGACTTGTGGTCTTTGTTGACCGAAGTACATTAGATAAACAAGCTGATAAAGGATCTACGGTACTTCGTAGAACAGCTGCATTATTTAATCTTGAATATTCTGATATATATCAACGCACCCGGTTATGTGGTGAATTACCTGTAAATAATCGCGCTGGATGTTGGAATGGCACTAGATATCAGCCTATTCCACTAGTTGGTGGAGCATCCCAAGATGTGGCACTTAAGATTATGGAGAACTCTGATCAATTTGCTGGCGTTAATGTCGCATCTATTCCAATTAGAAGTTACCCATCATTAGAGGGTGAAAATGTCTCACATGTTTTAGGTTACGTTGGATCTGTAACAGATGAGGATCTTAAAGATCCTACTAAGAACTACTACCGAAGTGAGGTAGTTGGAAAAACCGGTCTTGAAACTCAATACAACGAATACCTGCGCGGTACACCCGGAGTTAGAACCTTTTTAGTTAATCGTAAAGAAGTTGTCACAAAAGAATCGAAAAATATTCAAGCAATTGCTGGAAATAATCTAGTAACAAATATTGATGCCAAATTACAGTCTGGAGTTGAACGAGCACTTGAGGCGGCGGTTAAGCGCGCAAGGGCATCTGGTTATAGGGGAGATTCTGGTGCTGCAGTGGTACTTGAAATTAAAACTGGTCGAGTACTTGCCATGGCCTCTTATCCAACATATGAGCCAGAAATTTGGCAAAAAGGTTTAACAGTTAAGCAGGCAGAGGATCTATTTAGTGAAGCAAAGGGTGTGCCAGCTTTATCTAGACCGCTGCAAGGTTTATTTGCACCAGCATCAACATTTAAATCAGTCTCAGTAGTTGCAGCAGCAAATGCAGGGTATCCACTAGATGGTTCATATAATTGTCCAGCATCGGTTGAAATCGGAACTCGCACCTTTAGAAACTTTGATAGCGTTGCAGCTGGCCGAATAAAACTTGATGTCGGTCTAGCAATTTCTTGTGACTCACTCTGGTATCAAATTGCCTATGATGAATGGGTAAGAGATGGTGGTCTTAAGCCAAAATCCAAGGCAAATGATTACTTTTTTAATGCTGCTAAAGCCTTTGGAGTTGGTAAAGTAACTGGAATTGATTTACCAAGTGAATTAAGTGGTCGGCTACCTAATCGCACCTGGAAGCAAAATTGGTATGAGCAAAATAAAGATTTCTATTGCAATTATCAACAGCGGGCGAAGAAGCAGGATTTAACCCGATATTTAATTGAAATTGCCAGGGAGAATTGTCTTGATGGCAACAAAGTTCGAGCTGGTGATGCGGTTAACTTTTCAATTGGCCAGGGAGATACTTTAGTTACTCCAATTAGATTAGCCCAGATGTATGCAGCAATTGCAAATAATGGAACTTATTACAAACCACAAGTTGCTAGGGCAGTAGTTGATACTGATGGCAAGGTAATTAAAGAGTTTAAGCCAGAAGTTGCCGATGTTATTAAAGAGGAGCAAAGCACCTGGGATTTTCTTCATCGCGCGCTACGAATGGTTGTCACCCGTGGAACTGCAGGTAGCGTATTTTCAGGTTTTCCAGTTGCAGTAAGTGGAAAGACAGGAACTGCTCAGGTATTTGGTAAAAATCCAAATGGTAGTGCTAAAGATGACACATCTTGGTTTGCTTCCTATGGGCCAACGGAAGATCCAACATATGCAGTTGTAATGATGGTTAGTCAGGGTGGATTTGGTGCATCAACATCTGGTGTGGGAGTAAGAGATATTTACTCAACTTTATTTGGTGTAACTGGTAATAAAGTTGATCCAAGTAAGGCGGTCTTTCCAAATGGAGTTCCAACTAATATCGCTAAGGTTGATCTAAAGATTGCAGCTAGTAAGGTTGATTTAACTGGGGTAAAGGTTGGCGGGGTGAAATTAAAGTGAGCAGTTTAGTTAAATTTAGAAGTAAAAGTCGATCAACTTTTTCTCGCTTTGATTTAACACTTAATCTAGCGGTCGCTGCTCTCTTATTTATTGGTACATTATTAGTTTACGCAGCAACTAGAGAGTGGTTTAGATCAAATAATTTAGATCCAGAGTACTACTTAAAACGGCATATTCTAAATATTTTAATTGGTGGCTTACTTGCTTATGGCACTACTTTAATTGATTATCGATTACTTCGTGCCTATGCACCAATTCTTTGGTTAATTTCAGTTATTGGTTTAATAGCTGTATTTATTCCAGGTATTGGTGAAGAGGTTAATAATTCCAGTGCCTGGATCTCACTACCGGGTGGATTTCAATTACAACCTGCTGAGTTAGCCAAAATTGCCATTATTGTCGGTATTGCTATGGTCCTTTCAGATCGTGATCAAACACAAGATGATCCAAGTGATCTAGATGTTGTTAAAGCTTTAGTGATTGCAGCCATTCCAGTCCTATTAATTGTTTTACAACCTGATTTAGGAACAGTACTTATTATTTCAGCAGCGGTTGTGGCAATGATCGGTGTATCTGGTGCTAGACCTATTTGGGTAGTTGGACTTTTATTACTTGCAGTAGCTGGTGGCTTTACAGCAGTTCAAACTGGGGCAGTCTCAGATTATCAAGTTGCTCGTTTGCAATCATTTGTTGATCCCACCTCAGATCCACAAGCAACTGGTTATCAGATTCGCCAATCTAGAATCACAATTGGTTCAGGTGGTATTTTCGGTAAAGGCTTGTTTGAAGGACCACAAACTAGTGGTCGATTTGTGCCAGAGCAGCAAACAGACTTTATTTTTACAGTAGCTGGTGAAGAATTAGGTTTTGTTGGTTGCTCATTAATCTTATTTCTTTATCTACTGATATTTATTAGAGCATTTATAATCTGCCGGCAAAGCCGTGATTTATTTGGCAGGCTAGTTTGTATTGGTGTTATAGCTTGGTTTATCTTCCAGAGCTTTGAAAATATTGGTATGGCAATGGGATTAATGCCGATGACAGGTGTGCCATTGCCATTTCTTTCCTATGGCGGATCATCAATGTTTGCTAATTTAATTGGAATCGGCTTATTACAAAATGTGCATGCCCGAAGCCGTTAACACGCTTAAAATAAGGTGAGTTGGCGGATTGCCAGAGATCTGCGATACTTATCCCACGCAAGTCCGCGCGAGGATAAAGAGCCTTCGCAGCGACAGCGTCGATATTTTTAGCATAATTAATAGGAATTAATTAAAAAGTATTGAAAGAGATACTGCAAAACTGCAGTAATTAAATTTTTGAGAAGGATTTGATTTATATGGCCGATGAGCCTAAAGCACCACGTAAGCGCGCTGCCAAAAAAGCGGTAGAAGGCGAAGATAAAAAGAGTAGTAAAAAAGCTGGATCTATTCCGGTTCCATTATTCCAAGCAGCCCCAGTTACTAAAGCAAGTAAGGCTGCGCCTGCAACTAAAACTAGCAAAGTTACTGAAACTGCCGAGGTTAAAAGTAGTGAGGGTGAGAGTGAAGAATTTCGCCGTCGCCGTCGCCGCGGTGGCCGAGGAAGACGTAGAACTGGCAAAGAAGTTGCAACAGATGATGAAGACAATTCACAAGATAGTACTGATTCAAGTGAAGTAAGTGATGGCGTAACCCATAAAAGACGACGTCGCCGTAGGGCGCGTGGTGAAGGTGTAACACCTGGTGAGACGATTGAAGAAGATGGCGTACTAACCGTTGTTAAGGTAAGACCAGTTCGAGTTAGAGAAGCTCGCCCTGAAAGTAAAAGCTTTAACCGTCGCGATCGCAACAAATTTGATCGCGGGGATCGTGGAGATCGACGTGAGCGTCGAGATTTCACCCGCAAACGTGGCAGCGTTATTACTGAATCAGAGTTTCTAGCAAGACGTGAAGCTGTTGATCGCAGTATGTTGGTAAGACAAATTGCTGATCGAACTCAAATTGCCATTATTGAAGATGAAGTCATGGTTGAGCATTATGTAAACCGTAATAGCAATATTTCCTATGTTGGAAACGTCTACCTAGGTAAAGTACAAAACGTATTACCTTCTATGGAAGCAGCCTTCGTTGATATTGGTAAGGGACGTAACGCAGTTTTATATGCCGGTGAAGTTAATTGGGATGCACATGGCTTATCAGATACCGCTCCTCGCAAAATAGAACATGTTTTAAAGAGTGGTCAATCTGTATTAGTTCAGGTAACTAAGGATCCAATTGGTCAAAAGGGTGCCAGATTAACTAGCCAGATTTCTCTACCAGGTAGATATTTAGTTTATGTGCCAGGTGGCGGCATGAGTGGAATTTCTCGCAGATTACCTGATAACGAACGTAATCGTTTGAAAGGTATTTTAAAGAATTTAATTCCAGAACAAGCTGGTGTAATTATTAGAACAGCAGCTGAAGGAGCACCTGAGGCAGAGTTAGAGCGAGATGTAGCGCGCCTTAAAGGACAATGGGACGATATTGAAAAGAAAGCAAATGATTCAAGTACTTCTGCTCCATCACTTTTATATGGTGAGCCAGATCTAACTGTTCGAGTAATCCGAGATATTTTTAATGAGGATTTCAACAAGATGTTGGTACAAGGTGATCAAGCTTGGGATGATATTCAAAACTATATTGGTCATATTGCCCCAGAACTTGCTAGCAAGATTGAAAAATGGAGTAGTAATCGCGACATATTTGCAGAGAACCGAGTTGAAGAGCAGTTAGCAAAGGCATTTGATCGCAAGGTTTACTTACCATCAGGTGGATCTTTGGTGATTGATCGAACTGAAGCAATGATCGTTATCGATGTTAACACCGGTAAATTTATTGGTAAGGGTGGAAACTTAGAAGAGACGGTTACAAAAAATAACCTAGAAGCGGCCGAGGAAATCGCTCGCCAGCTTCGCCTGCGCGATATGGGCGGAATTATTGTGATCGACTTTATCGATATGACTCTGGAATCAAACCGTGAGTTAGTACTTCGCAGATTAGTTGAATGCTTAGGCAGGGATAGAACTAAGCACCAAGTTGCTGAAGTAACATCTCTTGGTCTTGTTCAAATGACTCGTAAGCGAGTAGGTCAAGGATTAATTGAAGCTTTCTCAACTACATGTGAGAGTTGTGGTGGCCGCGGAATTCATATCCACAGTGAACCAGTAAAAAAGGTTGCACTTGAAAAAGATTTAGATCAGCGTTATTCAAAAACTAGTAAAGCAGTTTCTGATGATGATTCTGATGATTCAAATGATGAGGATTCAGATGATGAAGACTCAGATATTGAAACAACTGATAATAAGGTAGAAACAGTTGAAGTGGCGCCAGTTGTAACAGCAGGACGGCGAAAAGGTCGCCGGGCTGTGAGTACTGGGGTTATTTCAACCAATTAACCCGCGCATTTGACCCTAACCGAATCAATCTCTACCCTTATCCATCTAGCCAGATTGATAAGAAGTGATCTTGGTTAATAACTAGAAGGAGCACACGGTGTACGCGATTGTTAAAGCAGGCGGACGACAAGAGAAGGTTTCAGTTGGTGAAACTCTTGTGGTTGATCGCTTAGATGCTGCCGTTGGCGCAAAGGTAACTTTTCCTGCAGTTCTGCTAGTAGATGGCGCAGATGTAACTGCTGATCCAAAAGCATTAGCTTCAGTTAAGGTAACTGGTGAAGTTTTAGCTGAACAAAAGGGACCAAAGATTGCAATCCTTCGTTACAAAAATAAGACCGGCTACCGTCGTCGTCAAGGATTTCGTTCACAACTTACTCGCGTAAAAATAACTGGAATTAACAAGTAACTACTAACTAAGGCAGGTGAAAGAAGATGGCAAGTAAAAAGGGTGTCTCCTCCACACGTAATGGTCGCGACTCAAATCCTCAATACCTTGGCATTAAAAGATTTGCCGGTCAGGTTGTTAAGGGTGGCGAGATTTTAGTTCGCCAACGCGGTACATATTTCCACCCAGGAAAGAATGTTGGAATCGGTAAAGATGACACACTCTTTGCTCTATCTGGTGGATCAGTTGAATTTGGTCGCGCACGCGGTCGTCGAGTAGTAAATATTCTTCCGGTTTCATAATCCCAGCGGAATTTAATTATGGGTCCGCTATCTGCGGGCCCATTTTTATTTGATTTCTAATTAGCGAAAGGAGTTCACATGGCAACCTTTGTTGATCGTGTAACTCTGCATGCTGATGCTGGTAAAGGCGGAGATGGTTGCGTATCTGTACACCGTGAAAAATTTAAACCACTAGGTGGGCCAGATGGTGGAAATGGTGGACGAGGCGGAGATGTTGTATTAGTAGTTGATCCAGATGCCACAACTCTTTTAGATTTTCACCACTCACCACATCGTAAATCAACAGATGGTAAGCAAGGTGCTGGTGATTTTAATAATGGAGCTGAAGGCAAGGATTTAATTCTCTCTGTTCCAAATGGCACAGTAGTTAAAGATGTTAACGGAAATGTGATTGCAGATTTAGTTGGTTTTGGCACAAGATTTATGGCAGCTCAAGGCGGTAAAGGTGGGCTAGGTAATGCTGGCCTAGCAAACTCAAAAAGACGTGCGCCAGGTTTTGCACTCTTAGGTGAACCAGGTGATACTCGCACATTATTTTTAGAGTTAAAAAGCGTTGCAGATATTGGTTTAGTTGGATACCCAAGTGCCGGTAAATCTTCTTTAATTGCAGCAATGTCAGCGGCTCGGCCAAAGATTGCTGATTATCCATTTACAACATTGGTACCAAACCTTGGTGTTGTTCAAGCAGGTGAAACTCGCTTTACTGCCGCAGATGTACCTGGCTTAATTCCAGGAGCAAGTCAAGGTAAAGGTTTAGGTCATGAGTTTTTACGCCATGTTGAAAGATGTGCTGCGTTAGTGCATGTTCTAGATTGCGCAACACTTGAGACTGATCGCGATCCTGTTAAAGATTTTGATGTAATTGAAGAAGAGTTAAAAGAGTATGGCGGTCTATCTGATCGACCAAGAATAATTGCGCTAAATAAGATTGATCTACCAGATGGCAAAGCTATGGCAGATATGGTTGAAGACGAATTGCGCGAGCGTGGCTATGAGGTCTATCAAGTCTCTGCTGCATCACGTGCTGGTCTACAAGAATTGACTTATGCAATGGCTCGTTTGATTCAAAAGGATCGCGCAGCTGCAGCAGCAATTGAAGTTCGCACACGCATTATTTTGCGTCCAGTTGCCGTCGATGACTCTGGCTTTGAAGTTAAAGCTAATGCCGATGGTTCATTTAATGTTCGTGGCAAAAAGGTTGAGCGCTGGGTGCGCCAAACTAACTTTAAGAATGCAGAAGCAATTGGTTACTTAGCTGATCGCTTAGCGCAATTAGGTGTTGAAAAAGATCTCTTTAAAAAGGGTGCAGTTGCTGGAAGTGAAGTTCGAATTGGCGATGGCCTCACACAAGTTGTTTTTGATTGGGAGCCAACAATTGAAGCGGGAGCAGAGCAGCTAGCTGGTCACTTGCATCGCCGTGGTGAGGATTCACGTCTTGAATCAACATGGCAGCAAACCGAGCGTGTTGATGATGTTCTTAGCGATGACGAGATTGCAAAGCAGTGGGAATACAACATTGAAGACCCACATTCACCTAAGATTTCAGTAGGTGAAGTGAATGAATCAGAGGATGGAGATGACAAGTGAGCCGAGCGCAGATTTCTTCTGCACAGCGAATCGTCATCAAGATTGGCTCATCCTCTCTCACCGGTAAAGCCGGGTCTGCACTAGATGCCGATGCGGTCAACAAACTTGTTGATGTTGTTGCTGCCTGCAAAACACGTGGGGCAGAGGTAG
>OFSB01000032.1_pt1 | contig 26032 bp, 21 predicted proteins | sample 1543251 | NCBI WGS metagenome assembly OFSB01 (sample SAMN05442521, study PRJEB24371) | freshwater metagenome | isolation source: Freshwater Lake | place: Canada: Niagara | collected 2012-08-03
ACGCGAACTTGATGATGTCCTGCCAGATGTCATTTTGCTCGACTGGATGCTACCTGGAGAGAGCGGGCTCACCTTAGCAAGGCGCTGGAGAAGCGCAGAAAGAACCAAAACTGTTCCCATCTTGATGCTCACGGCAAGAGGTGACGAAGCCGACCGAGTTGCCGGGCTAGATGCTGGCGCAGACGATTACATTGTGAAGCCCTTTTCGCCTCGCGAGTTGTTGGCTAGAATTCGGGCAGTTTTGCGTCGGCGCGTGCCTGAATCAGTCGTAGGCGTCGTTAAAATGGGAGAACTTCAACTTGATGCAGAAACTCACCGAGTTAGCTTTGCAGGCAAGCAAATTAAAGTGGGCCCCACTGAATTCAAGCTCTTGCATCACCTCATGCATCACCCCGAGAGAGTTCACAGCCGCGGCGCTTTACTTGACAAGGTTTGGGGAGATCATGTTTACATCGAAGAGCGTACTGTTGACGTTCACATCAAACGCCTGCGTGAAGCCTTGGGAGAAGCCGCAGACATGATTGAAACCGTAAGAGGTGCTGGTTACCGAATGACAAAGCAAGTTAATGTTTGAGTCTGCAATTCAATGCTCAATGTCGTTTTTGAATTGTTATTTTGGCTGGCTGTAGTTGCTCTCCCTGTTTGGATTTGGCTCGATGCTGCGGCTGCACTTTGGGCAGCGTCAATTTATCTGGTCCTGCACATTCTGATTCAAGACTGGAAATTTACGCGTTTTCAAAACTGGCTTAATTCAACACATCTTCAAACCAACCCACCTTGGAGTGGTGCTTGGCTAGATGTTGCAGCACGCATTCAACGACAGCAGCTTCTGGCTGAGAATAGTACAAAGTTGCATGAAAGACGCTTGCAAGATTTTTTGCTAGCCATTCAAGCTTCGCCCAATGGCGTCATATTGCTAGATGATGAGTCAAGGATTGACTGGTGTAACGATACGGCCGCTTCTCATTTGGGCTTAGATGTCAAAAAAGATCGTTTGCAGCACATCGTTCATTTGGTTCGCGATCCTCTTTTCACCCGGTATTTTGCTCAGGAAAACCATCCGAGTGAAGTCTTGATTGATGGCAGATCTACTTCAGTCTCAAACTTTCGCAAGCTGTCTGTTCAGTTGCACAAATACGGTGACGGTCGTTTGCTTTTGCTTTCGCGCGATGTCACCGAAGTGGTTAAAGCAGAAGCCATGAGAAGAGATTTTGTGGCCAATGTTTCGCACGAAATTCGAACACCCCTTACTGTTTTAGGTGGTTTTGTAGAGACCTTGCAATCTGTGCCACTTGACGCACAGGAAACACAAAAATACCTACAACTGATGTCAACTCAAGCAGACCGGATGCAATCCTTGGTTGCAGATTTACTCACCTTGTCTCAGCTTGAAGTCAGCCAATCACCTAATGGCCAAGATTACGTCAGTCTCCCTGATTTGGTCAATCAAGTGATGTCTGAAGCCAATGCCTTTACCTCATTGCTTGCTGACCAACAAATTGGCAAAAAACATGCCCTGATTTTTGACCAAGTACCCCCGCTCTGGGTCTTGGGCTCCCAGAAAGAACTTTACAGTGCACTGTCCAATTTAGTCAGTAATGCAATCAGATACACACCACTGGGTGGATTGGTCCATTTAACTTTTTCACAAACAGAAGATCAGCTGACCATTTCCGTCAAAGATACAGGACCTGGCATTGCATCTGAACACTTGCCACGCTTAACGGAGCGGTTTTATCGAATTGATCAGAGTCGGTCTCGAGAAACAGGTGGCACAGGCCTTGGTTTGGCCATCACAAAACACGTCATGCAACGCCATGGTGGTGAACTTCAAATTCAAAGTGAACTAGGTAAGGGCTCTAGCTTTAACTTGATTTTCCCAGCAAGTCGAATAGCCAATCAAGTAGTTACGCCCGATCTGAAAACACATACTTAGTTTCACGTTCGATCATTTGCAACCCAGACCTAGAGCCATCTGATCCTTTGGCTGCCATATTTATATTTTTTAAAGTTCATTAAATTGACATAAAAAAGTCACAAAATAGTGAACTTTGACGATCAGTACTTACTCAAACAACTAAATGCAAAATGGACAATTATTAGCAGCCATTGACTTGGGTTCCAACAGCTTTCGCATGGAAATAGGGGTTTTAGAGCATGGGCATATTCGGCGTGTTGAATACCTGAAAGAGACCGTGCGGCAAGGCAACGGGCTCGATGCAGACCGAATGTTGTCCCAAGAGGCCATGCAACGTGGGTGGGACTGTTTGGCTAGATTCTCTGAAAGACTTTCTGGTTTTGACCCCAATTTCGTTCGCGCTGTTGCAACACAAACCCTTCGAGAAGCCAAAAACAGGGACGAATTCCTAAGCCATGCAGAAAAACTCTTAGGCTTTCCCATCGAAGTCATTTCTGGGCGAGAAGAGGCCCGCTTAATTTACTCTGGCGTTGTCAATTTACTCCCTCAATCTGAAGAGAAGCGCTTGGTCGTTGACATCGGCGGCCGGTCAACAGAAATCATTTTAGGCAAAGGCTTTAAACCTAAAACCATGGAGTCATATCGCGTGGGTAGCGTGAAATGGTCCATGAAATACTTTGCAGACGGTGAATTTTCTGCGTCTTCATTTGATTGGGCCGAAGTTGCGGCAAAGGCAGTCTTAGATGAAGCCTTGTCTCTTTACCCTAGAAATTCTTGGGATGTTGCCTATGGCTCCTCAGGCACCATTGGCGCTGTCGCGGATGTCCTGCAAGCTGCTGGTTGGCCAGAAGAAACCATCTCGCGAGAGGGCCTGAACTGGCTTAAAGAAAAGTTAATCAAGTCGGGAGACGCTGATTCGCTTCGATTGGAAGGCGTGAAGGAAGACCGCAAACCAGTCATTGGAGGCGGTTTAGCAGTTCTGTGCGCCCTCTTCGATCTCATGCAGATTGACACCATGCACGCCGCACAAGGCGCACTCAGGCACGGAGTTTTATACGACCTCTTACAAAGAGAAGAAAATACAGACCTGCGAAGTACCATGGTGGCCGCTTTGGGCAATCGCTTTGCAGTGGATACCTCACAAGCAGAACGCGTACAGAAAACAGCCGAGACTTTGTTCAAAGGTGTTTTTGACAAATCGACCTCTGATGCAACCCGCGCTTTGCGACTTGAAAAAAAACTAGGATGGGCAGCACATCTGCTTGAAATCGGTACACGCATTTCGCACAGCGACTTTCACAAACATGGCGCTTACATCCTAGACAACGCCGATCTGCCAGGCTTTTCCATGTCGGAATTGCACCGTTTAAGCCAACTCATTTTGGGTCATCGTGGCAAGCTCAAAAAATTAGAAATCGAATTAAAGAATCCTGAATTCATGATTCAGCTGATGAGCCTGCGCATTGCTGCCATTCTTTGCCATGCAAGAAGAGACCCCGACCTGAAAGGCTTCAATCTCAAAATAGCAGACGACAACAAAACGGGATTTGTCATTGAGTGCAAAAAATCTTGGATTCAGCAGTGGCCGCAATCGGCCCATTTGCTCCGAGAAGAGTGCATCGCTTGGCAAAAAACCACCTGGCAGCTTGAATTGGTTGAACTCAACGGAAAAACGGTATAAACTATTTGCACGTTTAACTTTTTGTGAATTTTCAACATGTCAACAGAGAACACGATCCAGCCAACTGCCAATTCTGCCGCGGTCAAAGTCGCTGACAAATCAGCCACGACTACGACTCAGACGGCGCAAACTCCAGCCAAAAAGACTGTGCGCAAAGCCGCTAAAAAAGCACCACGCAAATCGACCGTCAAAGCACCTGTCAAGGCCAAGTCCGTTGCGACCAAGAAGCCCGCCAGTGGGCCTGCCAATCAAACTGCCTCAGCGCCTACCAAAAAGGCCTCTGCCCAACCCAAGGTTAAGGCTGCCACTACAGCTCAGCCTGCTGCAGAGACTAAGCTCAAAAAGCCCAAGTTAGTTCGCGACAGCTTTACATTTCCCAAAGACGAATACCAAGCCATTGCTGGCTTGAAACAAAAAGCCCTTGGCTTAAAACACAGTGCTAAGAAGAGTGAAATTTTGCGTGCCGGCCTCAAGCTTTTGAACAGCCTGAACGACAAAGCCTTTTTGACAGCCCTAACCAATGTGCCAGCCTTGAAAACAGGACGACCTGCCAAGTCTTAATCAAAGAAGCTCGGGTGTTTGTACGCTCACCACAATCGTTTGTGTAGCACCGTCTCGCACTCGGCTTCTAAGCCACCACACGGCGCCCTTTCTAACAGAGCACTCGCCGTTTGAAAATCCCAACAAGTAGGCAACAGCCTGCCCCAAAACGGGTTGATGCCCAACAATCAGCACCGACATTTTGGAATCTGGCCAACCCGCCGTGACCAACAAATCATCCAAGCTGGCATTGGGTAAAAGCTCAGATTTGTATTTCACTTTTCTACCAAGCGCTTTAACCGTTTGCTCACACCGAACCGCTGGGCTAGACATGACACGAATGCCTTCAGGCAACTGTCGATCTAACCACTGACTCATTCTGACAGCTTGCTTTTCACCCTTTGGCGTGAGAGTGCGCGACAGATCATCTTGGCCTTCTAAGGCATCAAATGCTTCTGCGTGCCGCCAGAAAATTAAATCCATCTTTGACTCTTTTCAAGCTTCGACGAATAAGTTCAACTCAACGAGACTTTGGTTGTGCCGGGGAATACTTCTGCAACAACAGCGCTTGCGCACTTTGAGGTTTGCGCCCCTGCTTCTCTACACGACGGTATTTGCCGTCGGCATCTAGCGTCCACGCATTGCGCGTGTCATGCAAATACGCCAACAAACATTCATCAATGAGCCGTTGTCGCAGTGACAGTTCCAAAACGGGCCATGCCAGCTCGACACGCCGGGTCATGTTGCGGGTCATCCAGTCGGCACTTGACAGATAAATGTCTTGCACACTATCGGCTTCAAAGAAAAAGACCCGAGAGTGTTCTAAGAATCGGCCAATGATAGACCGAACGCGAATATTGTCAGTCTTGCCTGGAATGCCAGCAGGCAACATGCACGCGCCTCTGACAATCAAATCAATTTGGGCACCCTTTTGACCTGCAGAAATGAGTGCATGGACAAGCACCGGATCCGTTAGGGAATTCATTTTTGCAACAATTCTGGCCGGCAAACCTTTGGCCGCGGCAGCACCTACGGCCTCAATCTTTTCCACCATGTTCTTTTGCAGAAAGAATGGTGCCGCCCACAACTTGTTCATTTTGCCTAAACGACTGGGACTTGCAAGATGGACAAACAAGGTTTCCATGTCAGCAGTCATGCGCACATCGCTGGTGAGGTAACTCAAGTCTGTATAGAGCTTTGCAGTTCTAGGGTTGTAGTTGCCTGTAGACAAGTGGCCGTAGCGTTTGAGCACACGCCCCTCACGCCTTGTGACCAACAACATTTTGGCGTGCGTTTTTAAGCCGACCACACCATACACAACTTGCGCACCAACAGACTCCAATTGCTCTGCCCAATTGATATTGGCTTCTTCATCGAAACGGGCTTTTAACTCGACCACAGCAGTTACTTCTTTTCCACGCCTTACCGCCTCTCGAAGCAAATTCATCATGGCAGGGTCACTGCCAGTTCGGTAAATGGTTTGTTTGATCGCCAGCACTTGGGGGTCTTCTACAGCCTCTTTGAGGAAGGCCAAGACGCCATCAAAACTTTCAAAGGGTTGATGAATCAGCACATCTCCTTTTTGCATGCGTGCAAAAATGGATTCGCCTTGCTTCAACTGCTTTGGAAAACTAGATTGATAAGCAGGAAAAAGCAATGCAGGATCGTCTACCAAATCAATGAGCTGGCTAAGACGAACCAAATTCACAGGCCCCGCAGCACGGAACAAAGCAGATTTTGGCAAGCTGAATTGTTTGAGTAAAAAGTCAGACAAATGTTCAGAGCAGCTGTCTGAAACCTCTAAACGCAATGCTTGTCCATACTGACGGTGTTGCAAGCCCTTGCGCAAGGCTGTCCGCAAGTTTTCAACTTCATCCTCATCGACTGACAAGTCTGAATTGCGAGTGACCCGAAATTGCGAAAACTGTCCGACTTCTCGACCTGGAAACAAGTCATTCAAATGCGCACGAATGACGCTAGACAACAGAACAAATGCTTTGCCATGGCCGGCCACCTTGGCAGGAAGCGGAATGACCCTGGGCAAAACTCTTGGAACTTTGACAATGGCAATGTCGTTGGAGCGACCAAACGCATCCTTGCCAGACAACTGGACAATGAAGTTCAAAGATTTGTTGGCGACTTGGGGGAATGGGTGAGCAGGGTCGAGTCCTACAGGCACCAGAAGTGGATTGACCTCACGTTTAAAATAATCTCTAACCCATTTCTTTTGAACCAAATTTCTGTCTGCATGAGAAAGAATTTTGATGCCTTCTTTTTGTAAACTGGGTAGCAAGACGGCGTTGTACAAACTGTATTGTTCGTTCACCAAATCTCTGGCCGTGTTGTAGACAGTCTCGAATGTCTTGGTGTTGTAAGTGCCTTTTTCGTCACCATTTCGGAATGCCGACATGTGCAAGTCAGCACGCACTTCGAAAAACTCATCCAAATTAGACGACACAATACAAAGATAACGAAGCCGCTCTAGCAAGGGAACTTCTGGCCGTTTTGCCCAGTCCAAGACTCGCTCATTGAAGGCCAATATGCTGACATCCCGATCCAGCAACTCTATGCCTGAATTTGAATCACCTGAAGTCAATGAAATAGGCTTTCTCAATTGGTTTTACCATTCTTAAATAAGGAATCTGCCGCACAATCTTAAGCAGGTGTTCAAAGTATTATTGAGCCAATAAATTTCAATTTGATGACAATTTGATGAATATCACAAATAGATACGCGGCAACGATCAATTGTTACAGAGTTTTCTGCATATGACACATGGGCAAGGACCTTCTCAGGATTTGCCATCCTCTTAATCGCAACCAAACTGCTCTGATCAACAGGTGCGTGGACCAAATGGCGATCATAGAAAAAACAATGTCGCTTAAGAAATGTCCGCCCTGCGCTATTCTCACTAGCCCAATCAAACCACCCGCAACTAAACCCGTGCAGAGCCAAAATTGACGCCTCCTTCGAATGCCAAACATTCCCAAGGACATGAGCGCAAATCCAACTGCGGAATGTCCGCTGACAAATGAGCAGTTTGTTTGACAAAATTGGCTTGGCACAAAGACAGGTACAAATGCAGTAGGACCCGCAAATGCTTGCACATCACGAGGACGCGGGCGTCCCATACCGTCCTTTAAAACTGTATGCACCAAGAGCCCAATGCCAAGAACCACCACCAACACTACGGCAGAGGCACGGCGCCAACTCCTTCTTGAAACTTTGGATGGCATCAAGACCGCCAGCATCAAAAGAACAATAGAAAAAACAAACAGCACTCGACCTGCCCATGGTGTGCCGTGGTATAAAACTTTGACCAGCCATATCTCGTTGGCAGGGAAGCTTCCGTTTTTTGCGTAAAAAAAATGAGACACCCACAGGTCTAATTGTGGATAAAGACTGAAAACCAATGTCGCAAGCAAGAAAAAGGCAATGCAACCTGGTGCGCAATGAAAATATCTTTTCATAATTCGCGCGAGATCTGCTTGCATCGAATGAGTCATGGTTTGCTCCTCAATAGTTCTGGTGCCTTCACTACCGCTAGAGGCCCAACGACCGCCAGAGTCTCCCACTCAACAGGCCAATAAGGCCTGGTGTTCTTGACCAAAGCCATCTCGCCAGGCAATGGCTCTCGTCTTGGAGCCTCTTGCTGTCTGTAAGTGGCAAACGAAGGAAGATGAACGCGCCATTGAACAATGGTGTTGGTGTTATCGCGAAACTTCAAAGCCAGACCTTGCACAGGTGCTTGGATTGTTTGCGCCCACCAAGGTAACACAACGAGTGCTAAGACACTGGCTTGAAAAATCGAAAAAGAAATAAACCCAAACCCTTGGGTCATGTAAGTGTTGGCAGGCTTCACAACACGCAACACATAATTCAAGGCAGGCGCAACATACAGCAGCAAAGGAACTGCAAACAACCAAACCTTCATCTGGGTTTGTGGCGAACCCTCTAACAAGGCCTTGTAAAAAACATCTGTCACCCATTCAGGATGCTGCTGCAAATAACTAGGTAGCAACAACATCGCAGTCAAACCAGACATTGCAACAGCCCAGGTCAAGGCCCACATGCGGCGGCTTGCAGACAATGCAGCAGAAGTAAGCAACAGGCATACAGCAGGGCCGGCATACAACAAATAATGTGGCAGCTTGGTATTGGCGATGCTGAAGAAACAAAACACAAAGGCAAACCAAATCCATACGTACTTGAAGAACGGTTGTTGCCATTGAGTTCGAACATTGGCAATGGCACTTAAACACAAGGTCGACCAAGGCAACCACAACAATGGCAAAGCAACTAGGAAGTAAGCCCAATGGCCTGAGTGCCCCTCCATGCTGCCCATGAAACGCTCGACGTTGTGCTTCAAGAGAAATCCATTGATAAAATTTTGGCCATGCCTTGCATAGGCATAGAGGTACCAAGGACAAGACACTGCAAGCAAAATCAGCCAAGCGACGCCATCAGAGAACAGCGCCTTAAGAGGCGCGCGCGCTTGAGGCATGAGCAAGCCGTAAATGGCCAATGTGCCCAATGGCACAACAATGGCCACGGGCCCTTTCACCAAAAGCCCCAAAGCAACCCAGAGGGCTAACTTTCTGCGGGACGCAACACTGTTAGAACTGACAACTCGCCAGAGATCTATAAAAATCAAAACGAAAAAAAGTCCCAACAAGGCATCTGCTGTAGCGGTTCTTGCCATCGCCCAAGGACCCAAACTTGTGGCCGAAATGACGGCAGCCAATAAGCCAGCACGAGGGCCCCAAAGTTGGTGCGCAAACCGAGCCAACGCCAAACTTGCTAGCCAACCTGACAATGCCGAGGGCAATCTAAATGCAAACTCGTTTAAACCAAAAATAGATGCACTGATCGCTTGTAACCAATAAACACCAATAGGTTTGTCAAAGCGGTCCAGTCCGTTCAGGGTGGTATGACTCCAATCACCAGATACCAACATCTCACGCGTGGCTTCCGTGAATGCACCTTCATCCACATCAAATAACAGCGCTTGATCTAACCCGAGCAAAAATAAGCCAAGCAAGGCCAGAGCCCCCAACACCCACTTCAGCGTCAATGAATTTGCTTGATCACTTGATGACATGCCAAGCCTCATTGGGAGGTGTACTGACGTCGTTCAGCGTGTGATAAGAATTGAATTTTCCGGCATCGTAATAAGTGCGCATTAATATCTCTGCAATGACACCCGTTGTCAAAAGTTGCACGCCACTGACAACAGCAAAGAATCCGAGAAACATCAAGGGTCGATTGCCAATCGATTCACCCATGAACTTCAAAATACCAAGGTAAGCCAAAATCAAAAGACCTATGCCTGTGACGATGCTGCCAAGCCCACCGAAGAAATGACCTGGCCGTGAACCAAAACGTAAGAAATAGTGAATGGACAAAAGGTCGAGCAAGACTCTGAATGTGCGCGAAAGACCATATTTAGATTGGCCTTTCATTCGAGGAAAATGCGACACAGGTATTTCCGCCATTCTCATGGGCGATGTTACGGTGGCTAACCAAGCCGGAATAAACCGGTGCATTTCACCATACAGGCGAACCTTGCGCAGCACAGAAGCTCTAAAGGCTTTCAAGCTACAACCAAGGTCTTGAAAATTAAGGCCACTGACATTGCGAATCAAACGATTGGCTAATTTTGAAGGTATCTTTCGAAGCCACAAACCATCTTGTCTGTTTTGGCGCCAACCTGCCACCATGTCGAGGTCATTGGACAGCAAATGCTGAACCAATTTTGGAATGTCGCGCGGGTCATTTTGCAAGTCACCGTCCATGGTCACAATCACATCACCTCGAGCGGCATCAATGCCAGCCTGCATTGCGGCCGTCTGCTTAAAATTCCGAAGCAAACGAATCAAGCGAACATGAGGCCCAAGCTCTTTGGCTGTCAAATTCAATTGGTCCCAAGTAGCATCGCTGCTACCGTCATCTACCACGATCAGTTCCCATGGAAATGGGTAGTTCAATAATGCGCTTTGAACCGCTTGAATCAAATCCCCCGCCAACTCTTCTTCGTTGTACATTGGCACAACAACAGAAAGTTGATGTGACTGCATTGGGGCATCTACCTTCAAGGTCAAGTGCTCGAAATTAGACATGGGCACCATTCTGCTTTGATTTGAAATTTTCTAGTCGCAATGCGTTGAACGACAAGGCCACCACAGCGCCCAACAATGAAATGCTCAGAAAGAAGATATGGGTTAACAAAACGCTACCCATCAAGCCCTTCATCTCTTGCCAAGTTAGACCCAAGCCTGTCCAAACGCCAGCTTCGTACGTACCTAGCCCCGCGGGACCTGTCAATGGCAACATCGCAGAAAGCTCACCCGTCAAAGCGCCCCGTAAGGTTTGAAAGCTGTCTAAACCTGTCAAATTTGAAAGCAGTAGAGAAACAACCAGAATCTTGACAATCCAGTTGGCAGCAGACCAAAACCAACCCCAAGCACTGGATCTCTGGTGCAAAAACGCCCGTACTTGTCGGATCAGAAAATGGCGAGACCGCAACAGTCGAAGCCACCATTTTTTGGTTAAAAAACACAAGCTGATGACAAGCAGAAAACCCGCAATTCGCAACTCAGCGCTAAAAAAAGGCAACAACAAAAATGCCAGTGAAAGCAATACGATACCGTCTTGGAATCTCAACCACAACAAGCTTCGAATACATTGTTGCAATGACACATTCAGTAATTTTTGCACCAATACCGGATAACCTAATTCACCGACTCGGAACGGGACAAGCACCACAGCGGCATTGTGAAGAAAGGTTAAGCTCAACGAATCCCACAAACTGATCTTGCCATGCGTCCTCCATTCGGACTTGAAACGAAAGGCTCTAAACAAGAAACTACTCAACCAACCCAAGGTGCAAATCAGCAGAACCGTTTTCGGCACTTCTATCAAACGCGCAAATGTCAAACTCCAATCAGAATGACGCACCAACGCTAGCAGCAACATCAGTGCAAGCATCCAAAAAACAAGGCGATAGAACCACTTTCGCATGCGCACATGGGGCTCAAATTGTTTCTCAGAAATGATGTACTTCATTTTTTAAGAATCCCACTCATGTCGACTGGCGCCAAAAATATTTTTTAACCAAGAACATAGCTCGCATCAGTGAGATGAAAGCCAAATTCAATTGGACGAATTGCACAAAAAAGAAATCCGATTGAGGTGTCGCCAGGTGCAATGAAATTAGGATGTGCAGTGCGATGAGAGACACACCACCACGGGTTCTTTGAAACCAGGCGTTCCAAGAAGAGTGCCTCTCCCATAGATATGCGAGGGCCACTACAGAAAAGGCCAAGCCTGCCCCAGCAATCACATCAGAAGGCCAATGTGCGCCCACGGCTACTCTTGCCCATGAGGCAATGCCCGCCCCTATAGCAATGAGCGACAAATACCCATTTTTGACACCCCTTAATTTGAGAACAGTGCAGACAATCAACGCACATGAAATGGCAGCCAATGCATGGCCCGATGGCATTGATCCGCTCAGCAAGGGCGGGTGATCAATGATGCTTAAGTTCTCGACACCCAGTACGCTCGCGGGCCTTGGTATGGGCAATGTATTTTTGATCACTTGCGAGACCAGTGCACCAATAAGCCATGTTTTAAGCACCCAGGAAGTGATCTCTCCTGGAAAACGCTCGATTAACAAAAGGATTAGCAAAATAACCCACGCATCTCCGCCCAGATTGATCAAGGCCCAAAACCATGTGGGTAAAACAGGCGTGGCATGAATGTTCAACATCCAAGCTTGATTCAAGCCCGACTTCATCAGCACAAAACTCAAGCTGACACAGACAAGCAACAAAACGGTAGAAAAAAGTACCACTTTGTAAGGCGAAAGCTGCTGGACAGATTGGTTATTCATAAATAGAGCAGCAAACCTTTGATTTGGTTTGCGACATTTTTATTTCAACCAAGTTTCATGACAGTGTCATGAATTTTTTTTAAATTTGTGACATGAAACGCAAAGTTTTGATCACTGGTGTTGCAGGTTTTATAGGATCTCGGCTGGCCGAGCATCTGAATGCGTTGGGTTATGAGATCTTAGGGTGTGATATTTACAACTTTAGAAATCAATTTTTCGATGTGGGCGACTCAAACCACCTGATACTTCAAAGACTGCGCTACGACCGCATTGCTCACTTTCTTCAGAAAAATCAGATTCAATACCAGTCAATAGATCTATCGGACCATGGCGCAGTCATGACTATGTTCGAATCATTTCAACCGGATGTGGTGGTCCATTTAGCAGCCCAAGCTGGGGTTCGGCATTCTGTTAAATCGCCAATGGACTTTGTAAAGTCCAACTTAAACGGCTTTGCAAATGTTTTAGATGCATGCAAGCAGTATGAAGTTCAAGAATTTTTGTATGCCAGTTCTTCCAGTGTTTACGGCTCTAGAACAGATGCGCCTTTTAAAGAAACAGACCGTTGCGACACGCCTGAATCTTTTTACGCAGCCACCAAAATTGCCAATGAAGTGATGGCGCAAGCCTACTTTGCTCAGTACAAAACACCCTCTCTAGGCCTTCGGTTTTTCACAGTTTATGGTCCGTGGGGAAGGCTGGATATGGCTCCGCTTCTATTTGCACAAAAAATGCGCAAAAAACAAACCATCCAACTTTTTGGAGATGGCTTGCTAAAAAGAGACTTTACTTTTGTAGGCGATACTATTTTCGCTATCACCCGTCTCATTGAATTAGGCGTCAGTCGCCGAGGCGTTGACGTTGTGAATGTGGGGCACTCAAACCCCATTCAAGTGACAGATTTCGTCAAAATACTGTCAGATTGTCTCGGGATTGAACCTGTGATCGAATTAGCACCCATGCAAGTGTCTGATGTCCCCCTGACATGCGCCAGCGACCACAAACTTGTGAAGTTGATTGGCGAATGGCCACATACCTCTATGAAGGCCGGATTGACAGATATGGCAAAATGGCTTGTCAACTGGCAACCTGCCTGAATCAACCGACGGCCATGTCAGCCTTAGATTTAAATGACTATTTTTCAAAAAAGCATACACAAAGAGCTTCTTAGGAACTTTGGCGGCTCGACGGTCATCTTGTTTACCATTGTGATGACCATCATGCTCATTCGCATTTTGGGGCAGGCGTCTAAAGGGAAAGCAGATCCTTCAGAAGTGATACTTTTGATTGCCTTGAATGGCATTGGCAATGCAGGCCCAATTCTCACATTGAGCATGTTCGTCGCCATTGTTTATACCTTCTCAAGAATGTACCTAGACAGTGAAATGATCATTTGGTTTTCGAGCGGTTTAAGTTTGTCGAAATTTTTAAAGCCACTTTGGCAGTTTTGCTGGCCTGGTATTTTGATCATTGCTTTGCTGGCTGTTTTTGCGTGGCCGTGGAGCAATACACAAACGCAATATTTGAAAGACAGATTTGAAAAGCGCAGCGACATCGAGCGTGTAGCACCTGGCCAATTTCAAGAGTCAGCTTCAAATCAAATGGTCTTTTTCATAGAAAAAAAGAAGAATGACAATGATGTTGCAACCAGTGTTTTCATTTCAAAAATCGATGACGACATTGAAACAATTACAACGGCCAAATCAGGCAATGTCGAGTTCTCCAAAAATGACAAGTTTTTAAGCTTGAAGCAAGGTCAGCAAACCATTTTGAATCACACGACAGGTGAAGTTCGCCTGACCGAATTTGAAAGTTTCAATTTTTTACTAGATCCTGATAAACGACAACTATTGACGAAGTTGCAAAGTCAAATGCTCAGCACCTTAGAACTGCTCCGCAGTTCTGAGCGCATCAATCGGGGTGAATTATTTTGGCGACTTGGCCTCTTCATCGCAGCCATCAATTTGGCATTGCTTGCCGTGCAACTGGCAAGCGTAAACCCCAGAGTAGGTCGAAGTTATTCATTGGCCATGGCAATGCTTTGCTTTATGGGCTACTACAACATGCTCACCATTGGAAAGCGCTTGATTGCCGACGGTACGGCCACTTTTGGCGGCATGATGCTGGCCGTTCACGGCACCGCTACCCTCATTGTGATTCTCTGGTATTTGCATACTGAGTTCAATCTGCATTGGCGCAGATTCGTATCTTCTCCAATGCATCAAAAACAGTAAGCCTCTTCAAAAGTCATAAAAATTACACGAATTCGTCACGACAAAGAAATCTTGAATATCCAAAATTGAGTTCTCTCTAGGAGAAACTCATGAAAATTTCAATTGTTGGTGCGGGATATGTAGGTTTAGTGACTGGCGGATGTCTGGCTGAACTTGGCCACCAAGTGATTTGCATCGACAGCGATGCAGACAAAGTTGCCACACTGAACGCCGCAGGTCTTCCTATTTATGAACCTGGGCTCCAAGAACTGATGGCCAGAAACAGAGCAGAAGGCCGAATTCACTTCACCACCGACATGGCCCAAGCCGTTGAGCACGGCGAGGTTATTTTTATTGCGGTGGGTACACCTTCCAAAGAAGATGGCTCGGCTGATTTGCAGCACGTCTTGGCAGTTGCCACTCAAATTGGCCGCCACTTGAAAAAGTTCAAAGTCATTGTGAACAAGTCAACAGTGCCAGTGGGCACCGCCTACCGAGTTCAAAAGTGTTTGCAAGATGAATTGAGCAAACGTGGCATTCAAGAATCACTCTTTGAGGTTATTTCCAACCCTGAATTCCTAAAAGAAGGTGCTGCAATCAAAGATTTCATGCACCCAGATCGCATTGTGATTGGCTTAGACGAAAGCGCCAACTACAAAACTGTGCACCAAAAAATGGAGTTGTTGTACTCTAGTTTTAACAGGCACCATGCCCGCACTATCTGGATGGATGTTCGCAGTGCTGAACTCACCAAATACGCTGCCAATGCGATGCTGGCCACACGAATCTCATTCATGAACGAAATCGCCAACCTTTCAGATTTGCTTGGCGCAGACATCGATAGCATCCGCCGCGGCATTGGCGCAGACCAACGAATTGGCCACGACTTCTTGTACGCTGGCACAGGCTACGGTGGAAGCTGTTTTCCTAAAGACACGCGCGCACTGATTCAAACTGCATTGGATTGCGGTAGCCAAATGAAAGTCGTCAGCGCTGTAGAAAACGTCAACGATCAACAAAAAACTCTGTTGGTTTCCAGATTAACCTATCACTTTGGGCAAGACCTTCAAGGTCTCAAATTTGCTATTTGGGGTTTGTCATTCAAGCCCAATACAGATGACATGCGTGAAGCACCCAGTCGCGTCATCATTCAAGAATTGTTAAAACGGGGTGCAACTGTCAGTGCTTTTGATCCCCTGGCTTCCAAAGAGGGGCATGAAGCAGTTTCACATGACATTCAAGATGCAAACGAATTGAGTCGCTTTAGCTTGGCCAATACAGCCTATGAAGCGGCGGACAACGCTGACGCTCTTTTGGTTGTCACCGAATGGAAGACATTCCACCATCCTGATTTTGAAATGCTTAAAGAGTGCATGAACCAGCCTTTAATATTGGATGGACGCAATTTGTACGATCCCAAAATGCTCCAAGATTTAGGCATTGCATACCAAGGCATCGGCCGTCGCAATCAATTGGCGCTTAACTTCAAAGCGGGTACTCATATCCAACAAGCAGAAGTTTCGGCATAAGCAATGCCCAAGGGTTTCTTCTACCTGATCAGCGCTCAATTCGCTTCAGGTCTGGCAGACAATGCGCTGCTCATTCTGGGCATCGCCTTTCTCAGTGAGCAAGGTTACCCAGGATGGTGGGCCCCATTGCTCAAATTTTCATTCACTTTGTCTTATGTTTTTTTGGCTCCCCTGATGGGGCCTTTGGCCGACGCTTTTTCAAAAGCCAAGCTCATGGCTTGCATGAACGCCCTGAAGGTGGTGGGCGTGGCGTTTATATTCACCAGCTTTCATCCCGTGCTTGCTTTTGCCATTGCAGGCATGGCGGCATCTGCTTATGCGCCAGCAAAGTATGGTCTGGTCACTGAAACTGTGCCAGCCGAGCAACTGGTCAAAGCCAATGGTTGGCTCGAAGTGACTGTGGTGATGGCCGTGATACTAGGTACTGCTTGTGGAGGCCTGCTTGTCGCCTCTAAAAGCTTTGCATGGATGTCCACACTGAACCTTTCCTTCATTGAATTGTTGGGGCTCAGTCTTCAAACACAGTATGCGGGCCCGCTTCTCTCATTGATTGTGATTTACATCATTGCTGGGCTTTTGAACTTAGGCATTCCAAGCGTCAACATTCGATATGTTCAACAGAGTATGAAGCCCATTGCCCTGTTCAAAAATTTTATTCAAAGCAATCGAATCCTTTGGCAAGATCCTGTAGGCAAGCTTTCACTTGCAGTGACCACTCTTTTTTGGGGCATTGGTGCGGTGGTTCAATTTGCGGTATTGCTTTGGGCCAAGGAGGCGCTGAATATGCCTTTAGAACAAGCCAGTTTGCTTCAAGCTGTGGTTGCTTTTGGGGTCATTTTTGGAGCGGGCATGGCAGGGCACTATGTGGCACTCCAAAACGCTTACAAGGTCCTTCCACTCGGTTTGTGGCTAGGCTTGTCATTGCCGGCCCTTGCTTTTTCAACATCACTTTGGATTGCTATTCCACTAATGTTGATCACTGGCTTTGCAGGCGGCATGCTGATGGTGCCAATGAATGCGATGCTGCAAAACCGAGGCTACACATTGTTAACGGCCGGTCGATCAATTGCCGTTCAAGGCTTCAATGAGAATGCCAGCGTCATGGTCATGTTAGGTGTGTACAGCGGCTTGTTGGCGTTAGAGCTGCCGCTTCAATGGGTGATGGTCATCATGGGCTCTGTCATGACTTTGGGCATGATTTACCTGATGCGAATGGCATCCCAAAAAACAGATTCAACTTGCTCTGCAATTTGATCCCAGTCTAAGTGCACCACTTGTTGTCTGGTACTTTGTGTAATTTGGTCTAGCAAGTCTTTGCTGTTAAAAATAGCGACTGCTTGGGCTGCAAAGCCCTCAGGATTGTTTTCTGCAACCAACCACCCATTGACGCCCGTTTGCACCCAATCTCTGGCTGCTGCGCAATCAAATGCCAAAACAGGGATACCACTTGCAAGTGCTTCTAAAGTCACATTGCCAAAGGTTTCAGTTTGACTAGGGAAGATAAATAAATCTGAGCTTGCATAGTAAGCAGCCAAATTTGACTGTGACAACATGCCAGGGAAAATAATTTCTGGATAGCGCTTTTGAAATTGCTCTTTCAAGGGGCCATCACCCACCATGACCAACTTGAACGCTTGGCCTGTGACCTGAAGGGCCTCATAAGCCTTGAGAACTTGATCTAAATTTTTTTCAGGGGCCATTCTGCCCACCGAAATCAGAACCTTGGTGTCGTCTGTGGCTCCCCAAGAACTTCTCAAGCTTGTGTCGCGTTTGGAAATGTTGAATAGTTTTGTGTCGACCCCTCTCGACACAACCTTGAGATTGGCAAAGCCATTCTGACTCAGGGTTCGCATCAGTTCCCTGGTGGGCACCATGGTGCAAGCGGTTGCGTTGTGAAATTTACGCAAATAAGCAACGATAGGTTTGCGCAACCATCCCACACCATAGTGTTTAGAATAACTTTGAAAATTGGTTCTGAAGTCAGAGGTCACCGGAAGTTTTAAGACTTTGGCTGCTTGCAGTGCAGACCATCCCAAAGGACCTTCGGTTGCAATGTGCACCACATCTGGCCGGCGCAATGTCCAAGTTTTGACGAGGGTTTTCTTACTAGGCAAACCCAACTTTAATTCAGGATACCTGGGTATAGGCATACCACGCATCAACACCTCTTCAAGAGATGAATCGCTCATGGGAGAATCGGTTTTTGTTTGACGTGGACGAATCAGTTGTACGTCGTGATTTCTGTGGCTCAAGCCTTGAACCAATTTAGCCAACGTCATGGCCACACCATTGACTTCAGGTGGCCAGGTTTCCGTCACAACTGCTATGCGCAATGACGGCCGGGTGGCAGGGTATTCTTCAAGGACGATGGGTGAATCAATTGAATTTTCCATGTCATGATCATCTGACTTGGATTTAACAACTTGATGACAATTAAGTTAAGAAATAAATAAATGATGAAATATCAATGACAAGATTCGTTTGTCATTGAAATTTCATTATTTGGGTTAATGATCGGCTTATGCACAATTCGTGCTGCCCCAAATTTCACACCAGGAGACGATGTGACTACATTTTTCGAAGCCTTGAGAATTCAGCGTTTTGACGACCACCGTTACTACCATCACAGCCGAATCAACCAATCACTGCACTTCATCAGTGCCATTAGTTTTGTGGTTGCCTATGCATTCCTGCTCATTGACCCTGTCATTTCTGCACTGATTGCTTGGTTGGTGTCTATGACCACTCGTCAATCTGGCCACTTTTTCTTCGAGCCATTGGGTTACGATGAAATTAACCAAGCCACACAAGAACACAAGGAAGAAATCAAAGTTGGCTACAACTTGAACCGCAAAGTTGTGTTGTTAAGCATCTGGGCTATTTTGCCCATGGTGCTCTACGTTGAGCCTGGTTTGTTCGGCATGATTGAGCCTTGGGATAATTTGACAGAATGGGTTAGACAAGTTGGCGCATCATGGCTTATTTTGGGTGTTGCAGGCTTGCTTTTCAGAACCATTCATTTGTTCTTCTTGAAAGATGTGCAAACAGGCTTGGTTTGGATGACAAAAATTATCACAGATCCCTTCCACGATATTATTCTGTATCACAAAGCACCTTTGTATTTGCTCAAAGGCGAATTGATGGACAACAATCCAAAGCAGATGTACCACTGATACTTTGAAATTCAAAAAAACCGCTCTGATTAGAGCGGTTTTTTTATGGCCTAAAACTTTGATGACATCCAACACAATTTGGCGGAGTAACCGCGCTTTTCAGTAGCAGCGGGTGTATTTAATTTGTAAGCTCTACTTGAGATGCTGTCAATAAACAACCGCTCAGCTTGAACTTGTGCAGTAGAAATAGAACTGACTCTAATGAAAAAGTCGCGACGAGGATGGATCTGCTTGTAAGTAGTCACCTGTAATGAAATTGACAGGTGAGAAATTCCACGCGTTAAATGACAAGGCTTTGAATTGGGTGTTGCTTTTGGTCAAGCTAAGCAATGCAGAGTCATCTTCTTTATAAACATCGTCAGATTCAATGCAAACAATATTTTTCAAATAAAACAATTTGTCACACGAATTTAATCTCGCAGGTGTACAAAGTTACTTCATGATCCATACGATGCATGCAATGAAACGAATGAGCTTTGCTGCTCTTTTTTTCCTTGCCTGCATTCTGGTCTCGAACGTCCTACCCAGTTCGGCAAACGCTCAATCCAGCTCAGTTGAAGCAGATTCAAAAACAACTGAGTCTGACCAACTGTATTACACCCTCGGAACAAGACTCAAGTCCAATGACATGGGTAATTGGCAAAACACCGCTCGCGTCAGGCCCGTCATTGGGCTGCGGTATGGCAAGTGGCAACTGGGCATTGGCGATGGTCGAGCATGGCGAAATTTAGGTCAGTTTGGGAGTGAACCGACACTTAGCTACCAAGTCACGGATGAACCTGATTTAAATATCGGGCTTTCTATGCGCGTTCACAACGTAAGCACGGGTGAATCTTTTGATGTTTTCGAGGGTGGCAAAAACACTCTAAGAACACGCGTCATGATGCACCGGAAAATCAATAAGCGCTGGCGATTGAATGGAGATTGGACCCAAGACATTTTAAACAAAGGGGACGGCACCACTCTGAACCTTGGCTTATCTTATGCTTGGCCCGTTTTTCAGCAAAGTGAGCTCATTCTGCATGCAGACAGCACTTGGGCAACAGCAGAACATTGGCGCAATTCTGCTTCGCACGTCAAGCAAGGACCTCTCGATCTTGTGTCCACTGGCTTTCAGAAAGTCAGCGCAGGTCTGACTTTCAAGCAATCGATATCTAGACATTGGGCCTGGTACTCATCGTTTGCAATATCTCAGCCTATTGCGGAGCTTAAGAAGGTACAAGCTAGAGAAATTTCATCTGGGCAGATTGGTATTTTGTATTTCCAGCGCTAAATATTGCGTGTTGTTCCTGATTGTTTTTAAAAAAATGGCTTCGTCATCGCTTTGAAATACGAGGGGCATAGAATTTTCACAAGTTTTCCATCCAATCGTCACTCAAAAAGCTTTGTTTTGAAAAATACATTCATTCAATTTCCAGCTAAATCATTGTTGTTGCTTGCCAAAGTCGCCTTGCCGGTTTTGCCTTTGATCTTTGGTTTTATTTTTTTAAAACCCAAGTACATCCTCAACTATCGCGAAACAATTCAGAAATTGAAAATTCACCACAAGGCCCTTTCGCAGGGGCCAGTGCAAAGATACTTTGAATCATTTTTTGCTGTGCGCCTGAATGAGTCGAGTCAAATCTCAGGCGCCTGCACTCAATGTGGCAATTGCTGCTTGAATCAACAATGTTTTTTTCTAGAGGCCATACCGGAGGACAAGTTCCAATGCGGTATCTACAACTCGCCTTTTAGAAAATTATCGAATTGCGGTGCTTTTCCTATTTCGGGTGAAGACATTGAGAGGTACGAGTGTCCAGGTTATGTCCTTAATCCGAAAACAGTGATAAAGATTGCAGTAGTCAATTAAGCACTGCTTTCAACCTCAAAGAATTATTAAATAACATTGACATGCGCAAGCTTCACACTGGTCTTATTTTTAAACTTTTATTGCTTCTCGTTTTTGAAACATTTCTTTCAAAATCGATCTGCGGATCAGCTTGTTGGACAGTTCAGGTGGGGCCCAAAACCACTGAGCTGATTTCATAGACTCACAAGCCGACACAAATCGACGCAACACTTCTTCAAAGTCTGCATCTGAGTAGTTCAAGCTGAAAATCAAACGACCGGTGCCCACCCAGCTGAGCGCCAAACCCTCAGAGCGCAGGTAGTACTGAAGCATCCAGTTGTAGCGGCTTGTGTCCGTGTAATAGAGGCTCCAGACACTCGACATATTGGCAGCCCGCAAAGGCAGTTCTTTTTCAGTCATCACCTGATTGAATCGTTCGCGCCTTTGGTTCCAAGTGGTGTCCAAATTGTCGTAAACAGCTGATATTTCAGGTGTTTCAATTTTTTCTAAAAAGACAGACATGGCACCCATGACATGTGGATGCGCGTTGAATGTACCGCGTGCAAAACAAATGTCAGCGGGTCTTTCTGAGCGGAATCGCTTCATCAAATCGGCGCGGCCACACACCACGCCCACTGGGTAACCGCCGCCCAAGGTTTTGCCATACGTGACCATGTCGGCTTGAACGCCAAAATACGCTTGGGCTCCCCCTTTTGCCAAACGGAATCCTAAGAAGACCTCGTCAAATATAAGAACGATGTTTCGTTCGGTACAAACTTCACGCAGCTTTTTCAACCAAACCGTATAAGCTTCCCGATCGTAAGTCGCCCTGCGACTGCTATCGACCAAGGAAGAGTCGCCTGGCGCGCCTTGGTTTAAATGAAGCGCTTGCAAAGGGTTGATCAGAACACACGCAATGTCTGATCTGGTCCGCAGCACTTTGAGAGAGTTTTCATGCATGTCCCTCAGTGTGTATGTTTCACGGGGCGGCATGGGGTTGCCGGGTCCGGGCTGCACATCTTCCCACCAGCCATGGTAAGCGCCGCAAAAACGAACCAGATTTTTACGACCTGTGTGATACCTAGCCAGCCTGACAGCCTGCATGACGGCTTCCGTGCCCGACATGTGAAAGGACACCTGATCGAGGCCTGAAATTTCTTTCAGGCGCTTCACGTTAAAAGCAACACAGGGGTGGTAGGCCCCTAATGTTGCGCCTACGGCTTCAACCTTCTCCGATCCTAATTTCATGCATTCTTTGTAAAAATCAGCGCCAAAAACGTTGACGCCGTAAGAACCCGTCAAGTCGTAAAACCGCTGCCCATCTTGGTCTGTCACAAATACGCCATCTGCCGACTGTATAAATGCACCAACTTTCAAGTGTTGTCGCACCAGTGGACTGAATTGAAATGGGACGCGGTATGCGCCCGTGAATTGCAAATCAGAAATGATTTCACGCGCTTCGGCTGTCATTTCGATGCTTTTGGCATGCCGTGTCTGTAACAAATTTGCCAACTGGTAAAACGCAGAACGCCGATTAGCAGCCACAGACTCTGGAGCACCATCACATGAGAAGAATTGGTCTTCCTTGAACTCGTAGCCTGGCAAAAGGCCGACCACTCGTTTTGCCATTCTGGAGTGACCGGTTAAGGACGGGTGCTTAGCAAAGGACAACTCCAGCCGTCTTTTTACAAAAGGGAACAAGAGTGCAATTGCACCGAGGGACAAAGCAAGTTGTACAGACACGTTGAATCCGAAGATGAGTGGTTGAAGTCATCTTTTTATTTAGATTTCGTGACAGGAAAATGAAAATGAAACAATTAATTCAAAGAATTAGCTCACAAGAAGACCTGAATTTCCTGTTAACCAATCGAATTCCACGCATCACACTCACCCGCTTCATGGGTTGGTGGAGTCAAATCAAAAATCCGATCATCCGGGACTTGTCAATTGGCGTTTGGAAGTTATTTTCAGATCTTGATTTGAGAGAGGCTTCAAAAACCAAATTTGACAGCATGCACGATTGCTTTGTTCGTGAACTTAAACCAGGTTCTAGAACCATTGACATGCGCAATGAAATCCTGAGCAGCCCCTGTGATGCCATTGTGGGCGAATGTGGCGACATTGATCACACCCAAGTCTTTCAAGCCAAAGGCTTCCCGTACAGCCTTTCCAGCTTGATGGGCTTCACGCCCAGAACTGGCGAGTTGGTTGAATCCTTGAAAAATGGCACTTACGTGACATTGCGCCTGACATCCAGCATGTACCACCGATTTCATGCGCCAGCAGATGCAACTCTCACCCATGTGACTCACATTTCTGGGGACACATGGAACGTCAACCCCATTGCCCTAAAACGCGTTGAGCAACTTTTTTGCAAAAACGAACGGGCCGTTCTGAATTTCAAATTAACTGACGGAACGCCCATGATCATGGTGCCGGTAGCGGCCATCTTGGTCGCTAGCTTGCGCTTGCACGCTGTCAATTTGTTGTTCCATGTCGATTACACGGGCCCCAATGAAATTCCTTGCGCCATCCAAACTTACAAAGGCCAAGAGTTGGGTTGGTTTCAACACGGCTCCACCATTTTGGTATTTGTTCCAAAAGGTTTCAAATTGGCAGAGGGCATTTCAAGGGGTCAGCGCATCAAGATGGGCCAGGCCTTATTGGAAAAGTTAGCATGAGAATTTCAGCCCTCAGATCAAGAGTCTTCGCTTTCACTGGGGTCCTTTTGAGCGCTTGTGCGCCAATGAACGAACTCCCCATCGCATCCAACGAAAAGATCAATGTCAGTATTTTGGCTTTCAACGATTTACATGGCCACTTAGAGCCCCCCAGCCTGAGTGTCCGGGAGCGAATTGATGGCAATTTGACAGAAGTACCTGCGGGTGGAGCTGCCTACTTAGCTGCAGCCATACAACATCACAAAAAACTGAATCCACTCAACGCCGTTGTTTCTGCAGGCGACATGATTGGTGCAACCCCCCTCATTTCTGCCCTTTTCCTGGACGAGCCCACCATCGAAGCGGTCAATGCCATGGGCATCGATTTCAATGCCGTCGGCAATCATGAGTTTGACAAAGGCACGCCTGAATTAATGCGCATGCGCCGAGGTGGTTGTGAAAAGTTCACTCGGCTAGAGCCGTGTCAAGTCAATCGCCAATTTCCAGGCGCCAACTTTGAATTCTTGGCTGCCAATGTGAAAAAGTCAGACCATGAAACTTTGTTTCCGGCTTATGGCATCAAGACTTTCAAGCAAGGAAATCAAGTGATCAAAGTGGGCTTTGTGGGCATGACCCTCAAAAACACACCTAACTTGGTGACACCTGAAGGCGTTAAGGGTTTGAAATTTGAAGACGAAGCAGCTACTGCCAATGCTTTGGTGCCCTTGCTCAAAGCGCAAGGCGTATCTGCCTTGGTTCTGGTCGTTCATGAAGGTGGCGTCATCCAAGGTGGGCCCAACGATGCTTCATGCCCCGGACTTTCTGGCGATATCGTTCCCATTTTGAACAAACTTGACACAGGCTTTGATGTAGTGGTTTCTGGTCATACACACCGTGCTTACGCTTGCGACTACAAAAGAATCAATCCCAGCAAGCCATTTCTTTTGACCAGTGCGGGTCAATATGGCACGTTTCTCACGCACATCCAGTTGTCCATTGACCCTATTTCTAAGACAGTCCAAAACAAAACTGCAAGCAATGTCATTGTTCAAAGTGAAGCCTTTGTCAACGCCTCCGGCGTCCAAGTTCAGCCAAGCTCTGCCCTGCCTTTTTTCGGCAAGCAAATGGATGTTGAAAAAATTGTAAATGTCTATCGCAAGGCTTCGGAAGTACAAGTGCTCAAAGAAGTCGGTCGCTTGTCAACCTCCATCACTCGCAATGCATCGCCCTCTGGCGAGTCTGGGCTTGGCAACCTGATTGCTGATGCTCAATGGTCTTCTACGGCGTCTGCAGAACGGGGACGATCCGATTTTGCGCTGATGAACCCTGGTGGTGTGCGCGCAGACATTTTGATTCAACAAGGTGGAGGCACTGTCAACTTTGGACAGCTTTTTAAAGTTCAGCCGTTTGGCAACACCCTGGTAGTTAAGCGGATGACGGGGCAGCAAGTCAAAGATTTGTTAGAACATCAATTTGAGAACCCCGATAGACCCAAAGTATTGTTTCCTTCTGAAAGCCTGAGATACGAAGTCGATCGCAGACAGCCCAAAGGACAACGGGTTCTGAACATTCAAATCGGTCAAAAGCCACTTGACTTGGCTCGTGCTTACAACGTAACCATGAACAGCTTCTTAGCTTCTGGCGGCGATGGATTTTGGCATTTCAATCAAGCACCGACCCTATCGGGCGGTGAGTTAGATGTCGATGCGCTTTCAGATTACGTGCAGAAACGCCCTGGCATAAAGCCCGCGCCAACAGATCGCATTCGAATGTTGTGAATTAGCACTAACCCTGCTTAGTAACGAATTTGTCACACTAGTTTTCTATGCTAGTGGGTTACTTACATCGCGGTTGAGCATCATGCGCCATTGGCAGCAAACACAAAGAAAAAAAGCTCGCATCGAGATCATCCCCATGATCGATGTGATGATGTTTTTATTGGTTTTCTTTGTTCTTATCAGTGTCAATGTGATTCCTGCTTTGGGCATCAAAACACAACAGCCCAATTCGTCTCAAGTGCAACAACTCAGAACCAAAGATGTTCAAGTTGTTGTCACTTTGGGAAAAGAGAATGTCATCCAGGTCGATGGCAAAGATGTTGAGCTGAAAGATTTGTCGGCTGCAGTGAAGAGAAAAGCTGGCACTGCGGATCAAATTGCCGTGATCGTGAACAGCGACAAGGGCGCAGAAGTTCAAACTTTGATTGACGTTATGGACGAAATCAAAAAATCAGGCTTAGGCAAGGTCTCTCTTGCAGCTCGTGAGCGTCAATGATGCTACTCATTGACAGATTGAACCAAGAACATCACAAACTTTCAAGTTCGGGGTCATTGCTGTTGGTCTTCTTTGTATTTTCAATGGCACAAGCCATTAAAGGACCTGCCGAGATGTTGGCGCAAGAGGCCATGGAGCTGACCACAACGCTGATTGAGCCTTTGCTTCAGCCACCACCTAAAACGCCTCCGCCTCAGGTCAAACAGCCTGAGCCGAAGCCCAAAATGCTGGCGATGCCGAATACGCCAATCACGCCCGCGCCCATTGAACCTGCTAGAGAAGTAATTGCCGCTGCCGAATCACCGCGGCCCCTCCCTACACC
>OFSB01000034.1_pt1 | contig 25885 bp, 29 predicted proteins | sample 1543251 | NCBI WGS metagenome assembly OFSB01 (sample SAMN05442521, study PRJEB24371) | freshwater metagenome | isolation source: Freshwater Lake | place: Canada: Niagara | collected 2012-08-03
TTTTTCAAGCAGAAGACGGCATACGAGATGTAGAGAGGTCTCGTGGGCTCGGAGATGTGTATAAGAGACAGGCGCCGTAGAGCGCAGTTTGACCCAACTCGGTGCAGCCAGAGAAAACCTTCAAACTATTCTGGACAACCTGACCGCTGGCGTGATTGTGTTGAATGCGCGAGGCGCCATTCAGTCTTCCAACCCGGGCGCCACCCGTATTTTGAAAGTACCTTTGGCCGCCCACGCCAAGGCCTCGTTTTTGAGCTTGCCCAATTTGCAACATTTTGCGTCGGGTGTTCAAGAGCAGTTTGAATTGTTGTCGGCTGACAAAGACCGCCATGAGCTCGACCATTGGCAAAAGTCATTTGAAATTCATGCGTCTGGCCAAGGCTTGGAAGCCACCGCCGTCACCCTGGTGGCACGCGGCGCCATTTTGCCGGATGGCATGCGCCTCTTGGTTTTTGACGACATTTCTGAAATTGTGTCGGCCCAACGCTCGCAGGCTTGGGGCGAGGTGGCGCGCCGGTTGGCGCATGAAATTAAGAACCCCCTCACGCCCATTCAGTTGTCGGCCGAGCGCTTGGAGCGAAAGCTCGATGGCAAACTAGATGAGGCCGATCAGACTGTTTTGTCCAAATCAGTCAAGACCATCGTGGAGCAAGTAGCGGCCATGAAGCGCCTGGTCAATGAGTTCCGCGATTACGCCCGCTTGCCCTCGGCAGAACTCAAGCCGCTAGACTTGAACCAATTGATCTTGGATGTGATGGGACTCTACGCCCCAGAGCCTTCTGAGAGAGTCACACGTGCCCGAGTGTTTACCGACCTTGATCCCACCTTGCCGCTGATAGAAGGCGATGCCCAGCAACTGCGACAAGTGGTTCACAACTTACTCCAAAATGCCCAAGACGCCAGCGAACCGCAAAGCCATGTGATGTTGGTCACCCGCTGGAGTCCGGCGCGCAAGCGCGTCAAGTTAACGGTGCTGGACGAAGGCACAGGTTTTGCCCCCAACATTTTGCAGCGGGCGTTTGAGCCCTATGTAACGACCAAGACCAAAGGCACCGGTTTGGGCTTGGCCGTTGTGAAGAAAATTGCCGACGAACATGGTGCCCGTTTGGACATTGCCAATCGAGTTGAAGAGGGGGTGGTCAAAGGGGCCCAAGTGTCGTTATCATTCAGTGTCGAGAAAACGGGTCAGGCTTAAACCAAGCAGGCATTTTTAGAATCAATGAAGTGTTCATTACAGACGGCACAGTCGATGCAAATTAGAGGCAACTAAGAGCAACATGGCAAATATTTTGGTGGTGGATGACGAGCTAGGCATTCGCGATTTGCTCTCGGAAATCTTGAGCGATGAAGGGCACAACGTAGAGCTGGCCGAGAACGCAGCCCAAGCCCGTGAGGCCCGACTTCGCACTCGGCCCGATCTGGTGCTGTTGGACATTTGGATGCCCGACACCGATGGCGTGACATTGCTCAAAGAATGGTCAACCAGTGGCCTCTTGAACATGCCCGTGATTATGATGAGTGGCCACGCCACCATTGACACAGCCGTAGACGCTATTCGCATTGGCGCGCAGGCGTTTTTAGAAAAACCCATTACGCTGCAAAAACTTTTGAAAACGGTAGAACAAGGTTTGGCGCGCGATCAAGTGCGTCAAGCCGCTGCGGCTTACCAGGCCTCTCAATTGCCTGCAGGCGCTGCGGCTTCAGCCCATGTGGGCGCTGGCAATGGCCACGAAAACGCGCTGCAAGTTTCACAAAGTTTTGATCTCGACCTGCCCTTGCGCGATGCAAGAGATGCTTTTGAAAAAGCCTATTTTGAGTTCCACCTCTCCAACGAAGGTGGCTCCATGACGCGCGTGGCCGATAAAACAGGCTTAGAGCGTACTCACCTGTATCGCAAACTCAAGCAGTTGGGTGTTGACCTGACAAAAGGCAAGCGCGCTGGCGCTTGACATTGAAAATTATTTCCAGGGCGCGGGGTTTAATTTAATCTGCTTGATATCTTCAGAAGGAATGGCAATGGGTGTGCCTTGGAAGAACACTTGCAATTCAGGCAAGCTGGCCGATTGAACTTTGAAAGGTGCAGGTCCGTAAATGCTGCGGCGCTCGCCGTTTTTCAAATTAAGGGCTGCCACACGTTCATTGCCATCCATCACGCAAACAAACATGTCCTTTGTGGCAACCATGTAAACATATTCTGGCGCCTTCTTGGGTGTGGCAGGAACCAACTCAGTTTCTGCATCTTTCCATAAGCACTTCTTGGCATTCTCAGACATGGCTGTGGCGACTTCTTGTGCTTTTTGAGCAGATGCTGAATTGGCGGCACTGGTTGCAGCGTCAGCTGGCGCAGTTGTGGGCTGAATGTTTTGTTCTTGACCTTGTGATTTGCTCTCTTCTGCCACTGGCTTGACTTCAGCGGTGGGTAAGTTGTCCGTCACAGCGCTTTTGGCTGCAGGTGCACTGGGCTGAATTTTGTCCGAGTCAAGTAGTCCAAAAAATGCGAAGCAAGCCATACCCACTAACAACAGCCCCCAAGTCATATTTTTTGCAGTCACAGCAGAAGGCGCATTTTCTGAACTGGGCTTCAATGTGTTTGGAGGTGCTTCAGGGGCGTTAGGCGTTGGCTGAATTGGCGCCAATGCCGTGGGCTCCGCCGTTGGCAAAGAAACAGCTGTAGCTAAAGGGGCAATGGGTTCAAGAGGAATGGTCTTGGCAGGCTCCAATGAGGCTGGTTGCGCAGCCGTTGTTTCTAACAAGTCATGCCCCAGGAACTTCAGTAACTTCTTGCCTGTGCTGTACTTGATGTATGGGTTGTAAAAGGAGCTGTCTCCGCCGTCCTCAAGTTGAATCACTTGAGATTTAGAAACCGTATTGCGGTGCGCCAACGAGGAGACGTCTAGCCTTGCGTTTTCCCGCAATTTTTTTAGTAGCGCCCCATGCTCTTGGGACCAGTTAAGCTGCTGTTTTTGCATACTAAATAATTGGTTTTTTAAGTTAGCTGAGGGCGCAAAGATTCAGCATCATATTCAGACTATGTGAATATAGCAATCAGATTCGGTGGTTTGACCAAATTTCGCGTTTTTTTAGTAGACGTTAGAAGGGTGAATCCCTAAAATACGCCTCCCGACCCAAAAACTTCCATGCAACTCATGTGGCTCTCTGGCCCGACCGGCCAGGTTAAATCGATTTCTATCACCGCACGCACGGTCGTACGGGGTGCGCTTGCGCTTGGCTTAGCCCTCATGCTCTTGGGTTTCTTGTTGAATTGGATCGGGTTGCGCTTTGCAGTGGAATACAACCCCGACTTGGCGCGCACCATGGGCGGTGTCACCACGGAAGCTGAACAGCAACGCATGGAGGCCATTTATCGCCAACGCCTTGAGCAAGTGCGAAACTCCATGGAACAAACCATTGCTGAAGTCAAGCGGCTAGAGTCTTTGAAAAACAAGTTCATGGACCTGGCCACACCCTTGGGTGTCAAGGTCAAGCCCCCATCGAAAGATGATGCAAAGGGCGGCCCCTTTGTTTCGCCCATGTTTAAAAATGGTTTTTTCCGTTTGCCCCTGCAGACCGAATTGCAACAAACAGCCGCTGATTTAGATGAAATTGCTTCCAAGTTAGTCCATTATGAAAAGCAATGGCAGGGCCACTTAAGTAGGTTAGAAGCCTTGCCCATTGGGTCGCCCATTCTGGCTGATTTTCGATTGACCAGCGGGTTCGGTATACGCAACGACCCCTTTACAGGCGCATTGGCCATGCACGAAGGACTTGATTTTTCTGCTGAAGTGGGCACGCCTGTGCTGGCCACCGCGCCGGGTGTCGTCATTCGCTCAGAATGGGACAACGGCTATGGCAATGTGATTGAAATCAAGCATGCAGAAAACTACGTCACAAGGTATGCGCATTTAAGCAAGCGACTTGTGGCAGAAAACGCCCAGTTGACCAGGGGCGCGCTTATCGGCAATGTAGGAAGTACGGGTCGATCGACGGGCCCGCATTTGCATTACGAAGTTTTTCAAAACGGGCGGGTTCTCAATCCTCTGCAGGTGTTGCCAGTCAAACCTCTGAACAATTGATGTCCTTCAAGCGTGGCCATCTGAAACACATCCTCTATGTTTGAAAAACTCAAAGAAAAATCTTTCGTTTCCAGTCAAGAAAGATTTGACACACTGATTGGCCAAACGACCACTATTCATGGCCGCTTGGTGTTGCTAGACAGCGTTCGAATTGATGGCAAAGTGCTTGGCAATATTGAATCTGCTGCGGGCAATAAAATTACAGTGGCCATTGGCTCTTCAGGCGAAGTCACTGGCGACATTACCGCACACCGCATCATGGTGGCTGGCAAGGTGGATGGCAATATTTATGCGGCTGAGCGGGTCGAGTTTCACAAAGACTCTGTTGTGAATGGTGATATTTCTTATGGCTCGATTGCAGTTGAGCATGGCGCCAGGCTGTTGGGCTTGGTGATTCAAAACAAAACCGCCTCAGATTCGGCCTCGGGTGCCAAGGCCGCTATTCAAAACGCGCAGGTTGCTAAAGAAAAACGTTAAGTTAAGCAGCAGCGGCTTGAAAAGGCAAATGCACCTGCATCAGGAGTTTTTGAGCAGCTGATTGAGTTTGTTCAGGCTTTGTTTCAATTCAGGATCTGACTCAATTTCCCGCTTTTTGTTTTTGACCAAACTGGCAACATCCAGGTGGGTTGGGTTGCTTGCTGTATGAAGTGAGCGTTGGCGTGCCAGCATGGCCCATGTATAGGCTAAGCTAAGAATGAGCCAAGCAATCCATACGCTGCCAGAGTCAACATTGCCCTGAGGGCTTATGTTTGAAAGCTCGGTGAGAAATGAACCCCATGGCAAGGTTAAGAAGACGCTTAAGCCATCTTTGCCAGAGGCCATGACAAAGCTGACCCAAACAAAGCCCATCCAATTTAAAACGAAAAACGAATTGGCCAAAAAACTGGAAAACTTACGCCACAACTTCATGTCTTCAATGCATTCTTAATTCGTTGATTCAAAGACTCGGCAATTTGGACGCGAACTTTGGATGTGGCATGAATCTCGACTTCGTTTTGATAGGCGTGATTGACAAACTCAGCGGTCAAATTGCGCAAATTTTCGATGTCAATGGCCACTTCATGAAGTTTCTGTTCCAGAAACTTTTGCTCGTTTATTTTTTCAGAAATCTTTTCAATGCTGGCATTGACTTGCGTCCAAATTTCAAGCCGAGGATCGTCAAGTTTGAGTGAATTGAAAACCTCAACAATGGAGGCGCCTAACTCGGTCAGTGACTCTGGCGCAGGTGCTTTAGCCGCTGAAGAGGGGGGTGGGGCTTCCCTTAAAAGAGGTGCCGGATTGACAGATTGCGGCTGCGATGACGCTTTAGGTTGACGCACTTGCGCCTCATCTTCGTCTACTTCAATGCGCTCCTCAGATGGCTGAACCCAACCGGCTCTGGGGTCAAAACGCATCATCACGAGCTTAGGGTTTTGCTGGCTCATGGGGGTCCTTTAGAAAAATAAGTTGCCAAGAATCTTTTTTTTATGTAAATTCTATAATAGGGCAAATCTTCCCCCCACGCAATTGTTAAGTTCTTTTTTCTTTGAATACAGTGAGTTACAGATGACAGCTAAACTGAAAATCCTAATCACCAGTCAAAAAGGTGGCGTAGGGAAAAGCACTGTTTCTGCCAATTTGGCTGCTTTTTTTGCCCATGTGGCTCAAAAAACCACTAGCCTGGTAGATCTAGACCACCAAGCCACGGCTGGCAAGTGGGTCAGAAATGCTGCACCTCTGGGCATACAGTGCATTTCTGTTCAATCACCCAATAACAAAGGCTCTGGCCTGGCTTTGCTGCAGGCTAAGCAAGCACTCAGAAGTGTCTCAAGCGAAACCGAAGTGATCATCGCCGACCTGACATGGACAGATATTTTGCCAGCCGAATTTTTGTTTGATTTCGATTTGGTGCTGGTCCCAACCTCTTTGTCGCGTGTCGAACTGGACAGCACACTAGAGTTTGTCAACCGCTTCGGATTTGTTTTCAACTCTATGATGAGAACGCCGCCCAAGTTGGTCATTGTGCCCAGCCGAGTGGCCAATTTGGAAACCTATTCCAACGTGTTCATGCAGTCATTCAATACCAGCTTTTTCATGTCACCCCCTGTGATGTTCAATGAAACAGCCAGTGAGTTTTTTGGAACAGAGTTTTTTGTCACAACGCAAAGCCAAGAAATTCGTGAAAACTTCATTGACTTTGGCAATGCCGTTGTCCAACTGGGCCGCAGCCAATTGAGTGAAAAGAAAAGTACGGCCAGCTTGTACCAGCCCAAAATGAGCGGCTCCATCCTAGACAGGTTCCGTGCCGGCATGAATCAAAAGGCCAGCATCAGACCCGTTAATGCAGCCAATGATTTTGCAAAGACCACTTTCCAAGACAAAGTGAAGGCCGTATTGCCCGCCTTCCTGCGAACCAGCAATTACAAATAAAGGCTGTTCAAGCAAAACAAAAGGGCCTCTGATGAGGCCCTTTACACATGCGTGATTGAACACGCCATGAGGTTTCTTAAACTTGGCTCATGTTGCCGCGAACTTGACCGCCGCGTTCAATTTCAATTTCACCGTACTCTAATGTGCCGTTCACTTTGCCAGTGCTGCGAACGATCAACAGCTGGCGGCTGCTGATGTCTTTGTTCAGCTCACCCTTCACGTCCACACGGTCTGCCTTGATGGTGCCTGTTACACGGCCTGTTTGGCCAATGAGTAAACTGCTCACAGTCAGGTCGCCATCAAATTGACCTTCAATCACGGCTTCGTCAGGTGCGTTGATGCTGCCTTTGAAGGAAACGCCTTCGCCGATGAAAACGCTGTTTTGTTTGGTGGTAGGGTTCATTTTGAAAGCGACTTAGAGTTAATTAGGGTTCATGGAATGGTGCGATGGTGATTACTTTGCTAAAAGCAACTCACCCTTGATAGACGCGCCTTTTTGAACAGAAAGTGTTTTGTAAACCACATGGCCATCGACAGTTGCAGAGGATGTAACTGTGAGCTCTTCGCATGTGGCCGTGCCTGAAAATCGGCCCTTGATGTGAAAGTTTTTGCAGTTCACAATGCCATCAACTTGACCGCGCGAGCCAATGGTCAACTCATCTACTTGAACCTGACCGTTCAAAGAGCCTTCAACGTGGATGGTGCCTTTGGCAGACAACTCGCCCTTGAAGTAGAAGCCTTCGCTCAGGATAGAAGGCTTGGAAACGTTGGCCTGAAACATGCCCATCACTCCGTTGCCGCGCTGCTGAGTTGCACTTGGCAAGACATTGGGCGTGACTTCGGGTGGGGTGGCCAGCGCAACCGGCAAGGCAGTCTCTTCTTCTTTAACTAGCACAATCTCTTCGGGTACGACTGGTTCAACCGCTTCTTCAGGGACTGTGGTGGCGTTATTTGGAGCTGATTTGAATTTGTTGAACATGCTGAGCCGTCCGGATGACTTTTTGTGGGTTGACAGGATAGCCACCCACCAATATTTCTAGGTGTAAGTGCTTCCCAGTGGAAACGCCCGTGTTGCCAATGTAACCCAAGACTGATTCGTGGTTAACTTTGTCACCAACTTTAACCAACAACTGCGACATGTGGGCATACAGCGATTCAATGCCATTGGTGTGGCGCACTACAACCGTATTTCCGTATTGTGGGTGATTTTGTGAAAGAACGACCACGCCTTCCTTGACCGGGTGAACCTTGTCGTTTCCATTTTCGCTAAGCAGGTCCAAGCCCGTGTGAAAGTGAGATTGACCGGTGATGGGGTGTTTGCGAATGCCAAAGTCTGAGGTCAGAGAATAATTGCTCACAGGCATTTTGTTTGGCAGTGCAAACAAAACATCGCGCAGTGCACGATTTGTAGCCAACTCATCGGCCACTTTGCCTCGGAGTAAGGGGTTGTTGTTAATGTCGTCCGTTAAGTTGAATCCGCCCTTGGGATTGTTTTGCTGAATAATTTTGACAATCTTTTCTGTCAAACCAGATGAATCTAGCTGAGATTTGAGGGATACATTTTCTTGGGACACCGCAGCCGTGGAGGTGTCAACATAACGGCGAATGCTCATGTCTCTGTCGCGAATAGACTGAGCCAAAGCAACCATCTGATCTTCGCTCATGTCGAGGGCTTCACCAGATTGAGCGTCGGCAGTGCCACTGACGAGGGCTTTGAAAACTTCTTGATGTGATTTCTCAAGCCGAGCTCTACTGATTTGCAGGCTGATGGTGATGATTGAAAGAACAATCAGCGCCGTGGACAAAGAGGTGAGCGTAACGATACTGCCACGAACCAACATGCGTTGGAGTTTGGCAGAGATCGCAAAATACTGGAGGTCACCGTTTTGTTCAAAAATAATTCTTGAATCTTGGTAATCTTTGCGCCACCAATGAAGCAAAGTAGAGGGAAGCGACAACGCACTTAGCCAAAGCAATTTTGCTAATTGCATGTCAGGTGCCGGTTAAACAGACGCTGGGCCGGTGTTTAAAATTGCGGCCGCGTTCAGCGTACCTTCAATGGCTTGAGTCAAAGTTCCTTCGATCTCGCCACCTTTTTCAATTTCAATTTCGACGTAATGAATCTTGCCGGTGATCTTGCCAGTAGAGCGAATGATCAGACTCTTCTCGCTCACCACCGTGTTGTGCAGTTGACCGCGAACATCAATCACTTTGGCCGAAATACGGCCCGTGATTTTGCCAGTGGGGCCAATCAAAACTTCTTCAGCTGTTAGGTCGCCCTCAATGATGCCATTGACCACGGCTTTGGAGGGTATAAAAAACACCCCCTTGACGGTAACGCCATCGCCAATAACGACGCTTTCAAGTGAATCTGCTGGATTTGCCACGTTTGCTCCCTAATTGGGGAATTTTAGCAAATTACAAGCGCTTGAGTTTAGAAAACTTGTACGGCTAAAGAGTACTTTTGAATTACTGCTCCATGACCATGCCAAGTTCAAAGGGAATATCGTCTAAGCAGGCGCTGGTTTGTCCTTTGGGCCCACGGTCTATAAACCGAATGGTCACCATGAGTTTGTTGCCGTGGACTTCGGGCGTCGCTTTGAGTTTGGGGTCTACCCAAATTTGAACCAGCTTGCATTTTCCTTGAGGAATGCTTTGTCTAAACTCACCGCCCTTGGCGACTAAACGAGAGTGAGATGCATTGCCTCGAGTGAGTCCCATCAAAAAGGCAACGCTGTCTCTGAGGGGTTTGAAGAAATCTAGCCAATTTAAAAGGTCTTCCCTTCGATCTTCGCCGCTGCGGTGTTGCCAAGCAAAATATCGAGGTGCATCAAATGGGCTGGTTCCGCCAGGCAGTCCCATGCCTTCGCGAAGCTTGTACAGCCATTCATCGTCGGCAATCATGTGAGCCAACTTCTTTTTTTGCGATTGCAGTGCCACGATATGTTGTTCAACCTGCCCAAGCAGTTCTGTCAGAACCGTGACAGAAACCTTGGGGTTGCCTTTAAAGCCATTCAATTTGGTTTTTTGGGCATTCAGTTGCACCAAGATTTGGGCGCTTAAGTCAAATTGATCGTCTAAATCGGCAATTTCAAAAAGGCACAAAAGGCAAAAGTGGTGGTCTATGGCAAAAAACCGATTGATCAGCACATCGACTCTAGAAAACAAGGTCTCAACCCGCAAGAAATTGCTGGTGAGTTCGTCAAGGGGGTGTTCAAAAAGTATCGCGGCCACTTTGCTGGGGGTCAATGTTCATTGCCTGAATCTGGCAATGATACCCGTCATTTTCGGCCACATTGTGCGTATCATTGGCACATTCGCCACTCCATTGACAGAAATCCATGACCGACTTTGGCGCCAGTAGCAACTCGTCTGAATCTGAAATCTTCTTCAGAATGACTGACCGTTTGCAGATGGAAAGCTGTGCCATGGCCGTGGTCAAAGATGGCAAGAGCGTGGTTATTTCCAGCAAAACCACCGAGCTGATCGATCATTTCGGAGCTGCATTCATTCGTCGCCTCAAAAGAGCTCTGCCAGATACACCCATTGAAGTTTTCATGCCGCCTGACACCGAGGCCATGCTAGACCGCTTCAACAAATTGCTCACCACCATCAAACTGGATGAAGCCACCAAACCCAGAGGCGGTCAATTGCCTGAAAAAATTTGGGTGGTGCATGATGCCAATGCTTTGGCCACACATGAACTCGATTTGTTCACAAGGCTCATTTTGCAATTTCCTGGTGCAGGCATTGGTGCGGTCTTGATGTTTGCCTCTGAAAGCGCACAAGCAGACAAGCTGTCTACACAAAACAAGCAGTTTGTTTCTTGGGCGTTGGAGTTGCCGACACCCGAGCAAAAACTCAGCGCTATTCAGCAAGCTAGGAAAAATGGCAACGAAGAAATGGCGGTTGAGTTTTTCAACAAACTGGCCAAAGCAAGCACTAAAAAAACAACCCCCTTACTGAATGCAGCAGTGGCTAGCGGCGGTGCATCCAAAGCAGCTTCACCCCAGCAAGACAAATCCAAGAGTCTAAAGAAATCAAAAAAGTGGGCATGGATCTTGGCCGTGTCTGCCTTGCTTCTCAGCTCTATGGGCGTGGCAGCTATCTTGCACCCAGATTTAAGCCAGAAAGTGATTGCGCAGGTTTCAGGCTTTTATGACGATTTGCTGGCGTTGGGTTCTCCCGAAAAGAAAAAAACAGCACAAAAAAATGCAACGAACCCAGAAAGCGCTGCAAACAACAAATTAGAAAGAAACTCCGACACAGCGCCTGAAATAGTGGCAGCACCCGGACAGCCCAATAACGAGGCCAACAACCCACCACCACCGGGCCCTCCTGCCGACTTGAAGCCCTACACCGCTAAACCAGAAGCGCCCGTTACCACTCCGCCAGCTGCGCCAGCTCCTCCGACAGTGGCAGCAGCTACGCCTGCTAAGCCGGCCAAGGTCATTACAGAGCTACCTGCTGTTGCAGTAAAGGGGCGCTTGTGGCTGAGGGGCTTGCCAGAAGACACATTTTTGTTAGAGCATGGTGTTTATGAAACAGTGAAGCAGGCTCAAAGCACAGTCAAGACAAAGGCTTGGTTGGCCAATGCCCGCATTGTTCCCGTTTACCAGCAGGGCAAAGACGACTCTAAGTTTGCCGTTGTGACCGGGCCCTTCAGATCCAGAGACCGCGCTAAAAACACCATGGTCCGGCTAAATCTGCCATCCGATGTCATCATCAAACCACAGGGCACATTGCTTTCGCAGTCCAAACCACCGCAATGAACATTTTGCTCATTGAAGACGAACAGCGAATTGCAGATTTCATTGTTGCAGGTTTTACCGATGTGGGTTTTACAACGCACTGGGAGCAAGATGGTTTTCGGGGCCTGAATACGGCTCTGATTAAAAACTTTGATGCCATTGTTTTAGACCTCACATTGCCCATGATGGATGGCCTGACGGTGTTGGCTGAAATCCGACGCAAAAACTTAGCTATACCCGTCATTATTTTGTCGGCACGAACAGATTTGAACGATCGACTGCAAGGCTTTGAAAAAGGCGCTGACGACTATTTGGCCAAACCATTTTTTATCGAAGAACTCATCATTCGAATCAAAACAGTGGTCAGTCGCAAGCAGGGCAGCGTCGAAAAAACCATGGTTCAAAGTGGCCTCACGCTAGATCGATTTACCCGAGTGGCCCACTGGAAAACCATCAAAGTTAATTTAACGCAACGTGAGTACTTGTTGTTGGAATGCTTGATGCTGTCGCCAGGGCAGATTTTTTCAAGGCAACAAATTCTGAAGCAAGTCTGGCAAATTGATTTTGATCCGGGCACCAATGTGGTGGATGTGTGTGTGCAAAGGCTTCGGAAAAAACTAACCGACGACAAAATGCCAGAGGGCGAACAGTTTCCCATTGAGACCATTCGCGGCGTTGGGTATCGGTTTAACAACTACTGATTCAAATGATTCAATCTTTCCGACTGAACGTTTTTTTGGGCGTGCTTGCTTGCATGCTGATCTTTGCAGTAGCAACTCGCATCATGGTTCGGCAAGTTTCGGAAGGCCCCATCTTGCTGTACCTGCATGAAAATTTGGGCAAGCACATTGACAACGAAATTGAGGAATTGAAGCAATCGCCTCAGAACAAGATCGATGTGGCTTCGCAAGTTCAAATCGTTCAATACAACTTGGGAAAATCGTTTGCCGATTTAAAACCAAACGAGTTACAAGTGTGGATGGCGGGCGGTCCTTCACAAGACCAAAAGCAATTGGCAGCATTGATTGAAAATGCAAATTGGCGAGACTTGAATCCTGCGATTGAAAAACCTAGTATGACATTGGCCGAAGTTAGTTTTCAAGGTGAAACTTGGTCGATTCTTCGGGCCTCTGGATTGCAAAAAGACCTGTTTGTCGCCGTCAATAAAAACCTGTTGCTTCGCTCTGTTTCAACCATCATGCGCACCCGTGAAGCCGTGATTCAAAACCTGTGGCCTATTTTGATTATTTTTGCCTTAGTGGCCACCCTTTTCATGTCTTATTGGGCTTTGAAGCCCGTCATGCGCTTGCAACAATCCTTTACCAAGGTCCAACTCGACAGCCCTAATGAGCGCATCTCTGAAGCGGTTTTCTTTCGTGAATTTAGAGGCTTCATTAGGTACTTCAATGACCTGATTGATCATTTGAGAACCAGCTATAAACAAGCTGCCAGGTTCTCCAGCGATGCTGCTCACGAACTCCGCACGCCCCTAACCATTATTCGCGGTCACTTGCATCGCTTGGTCAATGAATCAAGCGATGGCTCTAAACTGCAGTTAGAGCTTTCTTTGGTGGCTGAAGAAGTAGAACGCCTTATTACCATTTCCAACAAGTTGCTCATGTTGTCCTTGGCCGATGCAGGCGGCATTAAGTTGGACAAGCAAGAAATTAAATTGCTAGATTTGGTGGAAGAGATGGTCGAGGACTTGAAGCTGTTCAGCCCCGACATCGGCTTTGATTTTGAAATTCCTTCCAGCCTGCGCTTGAAAGCCGATCCTGACTTGTTCTTTCAACTCTTGACCAACCTGATGGGCAACGCGGTGAAATACAACCACCCCCAAGGACAGGTTCAATGCAGTGCTGAAGTGAGGAACGGTCAAGTTTGGATCACAGTGGCCAACACCACCTCGCTCACATTGGAAGGCTTGGACCAGCGTGTGTTTGAGCGTTTTTACCGGCACCGTCAGAGCGTGAATCAAAACCTAAGTGAAAAACCCGGCGATGGTTTGGGCCTCAGTTTGTGCAGAGAAATCGTGTTGGCGCATGGCGGTCAGATTGAAATTAAAACCGAGCCTGAACAGTGGGTCAAAATTAGCAGCAGCTGGGAGGCAGCTTGATTCATTACAAATTTGTTAGAAACAATTACAGCTGTGCCATGAACAAAGCCTGAGAAACTAAGTTTTTGCATGATCCGCTCAGTCATACAAAACTGGGAAAAATTGTGAAATTACTTAAAGCTTTATTCTTCGTCGCATTCACCTTCATGCCTGGTTGGGTTTTTGCTAATGATTCGTCCTGTGAGTCGATCATGGACAAACAGCAGAAAATCACTTGCATTGCCATTCACAAGAAAGACCCGAAAACTTGTAACGACAGCCCTAGCAAAGACGGCGTGCACATTTGCAGGGCAATTATGGGCGGTGACTCTTATCCTTGTGAAAAAGTCAGCATTGGAAATCGACCTAATTGCCTCGTTAGCGTTCGCAATGTGCAACGCAAGTCGGTTTGGGGCAGTTAATTAAACGGCCTTGATGTTTATGTGCCCGTAAGGGCAAAAACCAGGCTTGGGGCCTACCTGAGGGTGGGTCCGACAAGTACTAGGCCGATTGGCATACACCGTGCAATGCCTGTCCTTGGCATCTAAGAACTGACAGTCTCCGCTGCTTCTTCGTGCAAGTGTAAAAATACTGTTTTTGAAATTGAAGTGATCAATGAGGCCCTGCTTGCTAAGGCGCTTGGCAATTTGCTTGGGCTCCTCATGTTCGGCTTCAAAGGGGTCAACCAAGTTCAAGCGAATAAGGTCGGCCATTTTGACCTCGACAGGCATGGTGCAGCAGTTGGCCGCGCAAGAGTTGCACATGCCAGGCTTGTAGCGCGTCCAACTTTCAATCCGGTCTATGTCGACGATGCTAGTTGGCGATCTCATAATTTCCTGACTTTAAAAGTTAAGCAATTTGCAATAGCGCTTTTACTTTTGCTTTAACGTGCATCATGGTATCAATTGATACGATGTCTTTCATTTTGGCTTTTCTGATTTTCCAATCAAGTGACTTCACTTGATCAGAGAGAATGGCGCAATCTTTTCCATCAACCTCAGTGATGACTTCAAAGGGGTGCCCTTTAATTTGAGTGGTCATGGGGCAGCAAACCATGAGGCCTGTTTTGCTGTTGTAAAACGAAGGACTTATAACAAGCGCCTGTCTGTGACCAGATTGTTCGTGCCCTGCCTGTGGGTTGAATTCAAGCCAAACAATATCGCCAGTTTCTGGCACATAAGACCGCGCCATTAAAGCAACTCTTTGCCCACAGGCGATCCAAAGTCAGCTGCAATGTGACTGTTCTTTGCGTTAATGCCATTGACCAATGAGTCAAGATCGTACTCAATTTTTTGGGAGGGCTGAATGATGATGCGGCCCTTGGAAACAACCAACTCTACTTTCTGTTCAAGCTGATACCCAGCCTCCTTCAATACAGCGATTGGAAGGCGAAGCGCTGGGCTATTGCCCCATTTTCGGATCACAGTATTCATGTGGATGGCCTTGGTCATGTTTCTACATTGTAGACACGAGTGTTGAATTTTTCAAGCTTTTGTCTATAGGCCTTTTAGCAAGGTATCTCAATGAAATACGAAGCGCAAAAGAAAACCGCCGTAGTACAAAAAGTAATACGGCGGTTAAATTTGGTGGCCTGGACTGGAATCGAACCAGTGACACGCGGATTTTCAATCCGCTGCTCTACCAACTGAGCTACCGGGCCTGACAGAAGCGGGATTATAGCATCAGGAAAAATGGCTTTTTAGGGGAAATTAGGGGGGAGCAATGCCCCAACTGAGTGATAAGGTGGGCACGTGAACATTGCCTCAACACACCACGCCGACACCTCGCTTATAGACTCGTCTTACGCCGCACGTCGTCTTTTCATCACGCTTTTGCTCATGACTTTGGGCGGCAGCAGCATGTATGTGGTGTCTGTGGTGCTGCCTGAGGTTCAAAAAGAGTTTGGTATTTCAAGGGCAGACGCCTCACTTCCATACACCCTCATGATGCTGGGCTTTGGCGCCGGTGGCTTGGCCATGGGCAAGCTGGCCGACAAGTGGGGCGTGCATGTTGCACTTTGGATAGGCTCTGTGGGCGTAGGCAGTGGCTTCATTCTGGCGGGCTTGGCTTCCAACATTTGGTGGTTTGCTTTGGCGCACGGCTTGCTCATGGGCTTGTTGGGCAGCTCGTCTACATTTGCGCCTTTGTTGGCCGACACCTCTTTGTGGTGGGACAAACGCCGGGGCATTGCTGTGGCAGTTTGTGCCAGTGGTAATTATTTGGCAGGCAGCATTTGGCCAGCAATTGCCCAGCAGGGCGTTGAAACCATGGGCTGGCGCGAAACCTATATTTGGATTGGCATTGTGTGTGGCCTAGGCATGTTGGGCTTGTCGTTTTTGATGCGACAACGGCCGCCTTTGTTGGCGGTTGCAGTGCCAGGCAGCGCAGCTTCGATGGCTTCAGAAAGGCCGTTTGGTTTATCAATCAAGGCTGCACATGCATTGCTGTGCGTTGCGGGCGTAGCTTGCTGTGTGGCCATGGCCATGCCGCAGGTGCACATCGTGGCTTATTGCTCAGACCTCGGATTTGGTGCGGCACGTGGCTCTGAAATGTTGTCACTCATGTTGGCTTGTGGCATTGTGAGCAGGCTGATTTCGGGCGCAATTTGCGACCGCATTGGCGGGCTGAGAACATTGGTGCTTGGTTCAGTCTTGCAGGGCTTGGCCTTGCTTTTGTTTTTGCCGTTTGATGGCCTCGTGTCTTTGTATGTCATCTCGGCTTTGTTCGGCTTGTTTCAGGGCGGCATTGTGCCGTCCTATGCCATCATTGTTCGCGAGTATTTTCCGGCGCAGCGGGTGGGTGTTTTAGTGGGTGCCGTCATCATGGCCACCATGATTGGCATGGCGCTGGGCGGCTGGATGTCGGGCAAGGTGTTTGACTTAACTGGCTCGTACCACGCAGCCTTTGTCAATGGCGTGCTGTGGAACGCATTGAATTTAAGCATTGTGGTATTTTTATTGTGGCGCACCAAACGGATGTTGGCTGCGAGCAAGTAACTCAAACTAAACACCTGCAATTGCTTGCGTTGCGTTGACTTTTAATTGTGATGGCAGTAAAGTATTACTTTTTAAATTAAGTAAGAAAAGAGTCGCCATGGCAACGACCTTGACCATCAAAGGACAAGTCACTATTCCCAAACAAATCAGAGATGCACTGGATTTACAGCCAGGCTGCAAACTCAATTTTGCGGTCAACGATGACGGTGATGTTCTATTGCAAAAGGCTACAGCAGGAGCTAAAAGTAGCAAACGGGGAGTGGCTGCAGCAAAACAGAAAAAGGATCGCTTTGAGCAAGTCCGAGGAAAGGCAGATGTTCAATGGCGAACGCAAGATTTGATGAATCTGATGCGAGGTGAACATTGATGTTGGTTGATACCAATGTGCTAATCGATGTTCTCAACAACGAGCCAACGTGGGCCGATTGGTCAATTCACCAGTTAAGAACTCAGTCCAAAATTCATATCTTAAGCATCAATCCTATTATTTATTCCGAGTTGTCTTCAGCTTTCACCAAGATCGAAGATCTTGAAAAAGTCGTTCAAACAATGCAATTAAAAATGATTCAAATGCCCAGACCTGCCTTGTTCTTGGCGGCCAAGGCATTTCATTTGTACCGGCAACGAGGCGGCGTCAAGCACAACGTTTTGGGAGATTTTTTTATTGGTGCTCACGCTGCAGTTAATCAAGTCCCCATCCTTACGCGAGACACTCTACGTTACCAAACCTACTTCCCAACTGTGAGGCTAATAGCGCCCAATGCTCTGCATTGATCAAAAAAAAGGCGTAACCCTTATCAGGTTACGCCTCAATGGCAATCTCAAATGAAATTTTGAAGGGGTGCTCGCGAATTAATTAGAGTAAATAGGTCGTCCATTGGCCGGCTGAATTGGACGTGCATTCATCTTGAATGGGAAGTCTGACACTTGCTCTTTGGAAATGTTAACTTGCGATTTCAAAATAAAGAACTTCACTTTTTCTGTACAAGGCGGCGTTGTCAATGAACCGTCGTAGTGGAAGAAATCCATTTCGCGGGGCAATAAATTGGCAGGGTTGAACATCACACCATCGGGCACAACCTCGGGGCCTTCTTTGGGGGGTGCATGGGTCCACAAAGTTTTGATGCCAGGATTTTCATTGCCTTCACGCAGCATCACGGCCAGCACAGCCAATTCGCCTTCTAAATTTTTGTGCACGAAATGAACCACCATGACTGAAGGTTTACCGTCAATGTGTTCCTCGCTGGGGCGGTGAAAGTGAAATTGCATTAAGTCATAGGCCCTGCCGTCAATTCGAATTTTGGAACCCACGGGTACATTCACTTGAATGGTATGGCCGTTGTTCACAATTTTGAGTTGGCCTTGTTTGTAATCAGGTGCCACACTAAAGCGTACTTTCTCAAACGGGCCCTTGATGTTCAAAGGTGCTTGTGACTTGCCTCTGCCGCAAGTTGGAAATTCTTTGCCCCAGTTTTCTGGGCCCATGGCGCCTTCGTATTCCCAATGCGCGGCATGCTTTTCACCGGAACCGTGGGCGTCTTTTTTATCGCCTTTGGCAGGAGTAGCATCTTTGGCATCTACCTTCATCTCGCCTTTAGCTGTAGGAGCTTCAGACGAACATTCCGACATCACTTTGACTTTTTCACCGGCGGCAGCCAATGCATTTTGTGCCGCACAAATGACTTTCTGCTGGCTTTTCCAATCTGTCATCTCCAAAGCTTTTTGGAAGGCCTCTACGGTGGCGGGATCTTTGGTGCCGTTGGTTAAGAGGCGCAGACCCGCTAAGCCTAATTGACGATCTGCCGACAGACCTTTTTTCTCTTTGGCATAAGCAGCCTCAAGGTCTTTCAGAATCGTGCCACTTGAAAAAGCGGCTTTAACAGCCTCCAATTCTTGCGCCTTGGTCATCAAAGGTGGCAGCATTTCTTTGCTGGCGGCCAGTTCAGCTTCTGTAGCTTCAGCCTTCTTATCAGACTCTTCAACTTTTTGTGTCAGTTCTGCAACTTGTTCTGTAACAGCCGCGCTTGAATTCTTTTGTGTCCAGCCAAAGTAGCCCGCTCCAGCTGTGGAGATGGCTAGCAGAATGATGACAATTATTTTAAACATGGTCTATTCCAGAATGTAATTTCTGTGCTTAGGTAGATTCGGCACAATGCTTGAAAACTTAAATTTACCGATCGGCTTTGAAACTGATGCCTCTGCCGTCGGTTGTCACGCCCACAAGGTAAAGGCGTTGCGTTTTGCCGGCCGATGGGCTGGCGGTTACAAAGGCCGCACCATTCAAGGTTTGGCTTTTCAATGAACATTGCGTTGAGGTGGGAATACTTAAACTCAAACTGAATAAGTTTGTGCCATCAAAATTGGGCGCCAACTTGGCGTTGCTTAAGACACAGTCTTGCTGAAAAGACATGGCGGTGCTAATTGCCCCCGCTGATGAAATACTCATTGAAAAGTTTTCAGAAAAGCCTAGGCTGTATCCCAATCGGCCAGTCCAGTTGCCTTGAACAGTGCTCAAGTTGGCTGGGGTGTTGTACTTGTAATTGTTGGGTGGGCTAGCAGCAACATTGATGCTCTTTGCCAACTCCAAACCTGCAGAAGGAAAAGCTAAGCTGGTTAGGACCACATTGTTGCCCAAATGACTCAGGGTGCCTGAGCCCGTTCTAACTGCAGCAGAAATATTGGGATACACATAAACCAAGGGCAAAGCGGTGGTGGCACTGACAACATCGCTGCTAGCGCTGTAGATATCTGGATCAGAGCCGTTGTAATGGAGCCCAAAAAACTGGTAGGTCGTACTTGTGCCTGTTTTGATGGGCAACAGCATGCCAACCCAATCTTTGTCAAAGAGACTAGCGACATAAGCGCCAGGCTGGAGTTGTGCTGGCAAGGCGGTGGAAGAGCTGCCAGATGAAGTGTTGCTTGCATCGGTGCTTGAAGAACTGCCAGAACCTCCTCCGCAACCCACGATCAGGCTTGCCAAAGCAAAAATAGCCATGTGCATGACATATTTAAGGCCAAAGACTTTGGGTGAAAGTGTATTCAACATGTTCAGACTCTTTTCAAGTGGTTCCCACTACTTTATAGTAGGACGCATGAATGCAAAGCACACACTATGAAAAATCTCGCATCTGAGCTTCAATTTTTGAGAAATTTTAAAATTGGCAGTGCTGCTGGAATCTTTTGCTTGGCGCTTTGCCTGCCACATACTGCCAGTGCCGAATGGCAAAGGGTGACCTCCACCGATTCCGGCACTATTTATGTCGACGACGGCACCATCAAACGAAATGGCCCCGTTCGTTCTTTCTGGAGTCTGTTCGACTACAGAGCGCCGCAGAAGGCTCAGCGCGGCGCCTTCTTTGTGTCGACGCGCACTCACATGGAAATGGACTGCCGCAAAGAGCTGGTGCATATTTTGCAGTTTTCCATGCACAGTGGCCCCATGCTGACCGGTGAAATTATTGACTCGCAAGGCGTCATGCGCGAGTGGCAAACTATTCCACCCGACACGCCCTTGGTCGCACTCTTCAAATTTATTTGCGGCAAATAAACAAGCAATCAAGTTCATGGCCGTACCCATCCGGCCTGCAACCAATGCCTGTAGTGGCTTGAAAAATTCCAAGCCAAATCTTGCACCTTAGTACCCGCTGGAAAAACATCTTGCGTTAAGTGGTCCAGCCATGGGCTTTGCGCATTCAATTGCGTCAGCCAATGCTGATCATGCCAATCAGCCTGTCGAACGGGCACATCGCTGTTGTGCTGAAGTGTTTGCGTGGTGTTACCAGACATTCGATCGTGCACACTGCCCCATTCGCGGCCTTGTAGTTGCACTTTGAATTGCTTGAGTCGCTTTTCAACTTGCTGCCAATCCGTGGCTTGGTTTTGAAAGCGCAACTGCCCCAATACATTGTCAAAAAACACGCAGGCTTTGGGGTGTGCCGAAAGCAAACCAGGCAAGTCTTGCAAGGCATCGCGCGTGTGGCACTGAAGTTCTGTGTGTGTTGCTTGAAGTGCTTTGGCATGGCGCCACTTAAACAGCGTGGCTGCAAAGGGGTCAATGTCATAAGTATCTACTCGGGCAAACTGCTGTAGCCACTGGCTAGACATCATCCAGCCAGCACTCGCGCCTATTAGCAAGAGGCTGGGCTGACCTTGAACATGGCCTGGCTTGAAAACTTGTGCATGCGACATCAACCATTTTTCAAGGGCCTGCGACGTGGGGGCCCAACGTGCTTCTGAGCGCCACGCCAGCCAGTGCCAAGCAATGCCGCCCGTCAGGTTCATGACTGCGGCTTCAAGTTGAATTGCATCACGCCCAAAGCGTCCATGCGGCGCTGGTCTTTTTTGTTTTCTTCCCGCTGAACAGCCATGGCGTTTTGGTCAGCCAAGGTTTGCATTTTGATGCGTTCGCGCTCGTGCACAACTAATTGTTCTTTAATGCCCATGATGGCATTTTCTGTGTATTGAATGTCTGTTTTTACGCGCTGCATCAGGGTCAGAAGTTGCGACATAAACTGCCGTTGGTTCATGGCTTCTCGCATGCCCACGCTTTCATCCGACTTGATTAAGCCTTCGCGGTATTCGTCGTACATATTTTGAATGCGTTGCTGGCTGGTGTTCAGACTCTCCAAGCGCTGGCGTGCCTGCACCATTTCATTTTGAATGAGTGCAATGCGGTCTTCGGCCTTTTTGGTCAAGACCGTCCAGCAGGGGCGAGCTACAACATTGTCGTTCATGTGTTGACTGCCATCATGTTGCGAATGTCTTGACGTGTACTGGCTTCGTCCTTGCCTTCGTGCATGTCTTGCCGCAAATATTGTTCCATGGATTCACGCAGACGTATGGCTTCATCCAGCGTGGGGTTGCTACCAGTTTCGTAGGCGCCCACTTGAATCAGGTCCATGTTCTGTTGGTACAAAGACCACAGTCGCCTGAACTTGTTGGCCATTTTCAAATCTTCAGGCGACAGCAAACTTTGCATCACCCTAGAAATAGAGCCATTCAAATCAATGGCAGGGTAGTGTGCTGCATCTGCCAATTTGCGAGACAACATCACTTGGCCATCTAGGGAGGCGCGGGCAATGTCCACAATCGGGTCGTTGGCATCGTCGCCTTCAGCCAGCACCGTGTAAATGGCGGTAATTGAGCCATGGCCATGACGGCCTACGCCGGCGCGCTCAATCAAATTGGGCAGCAAGGCAAACACAGAAGGCGGATAACCTTTGGCTGTTGGGGGTTCGCCAATGGCCAAGCCAATTTCACGTTGGGCATGAGCCACACGTGTCAGGCTGTCGACCAGCATCAAAACATTCAAGCCTTGATCGCGAAAATATTCGGCAATGACATGCGTCATGTGCGCGGCTTTTAAGCGCAGCACGGGTGAGACATTGGCAGGTGCGGCCACCACCACCGATTTGGCCAAGCCTTCTTCACCCAAAGATTCTTGAATGAAGGCTTGTACCTCGCGGCCACGTTCACCTACTAAGCCAATGACCACCACATCGGCTTTGGTAAAGCGGGTCATCATGCCCAAGAGCACACTCTTGCCCACACCAGAACCGGCTACCAAGCCCACGCGCTGTCCGCGGCCCAGTGTCAATAAACCGTTAATGGCTTTTACACCCACATCGAGCACGCTGTCTATGGGGCCGCGCTCCATGGGGTTGATGGGCAAGCCCAGCAAACTCAAACGTGCTTTGCAAGCTGGCTTGGGTTTGCCGTCTAATGGTTCGCCGCGGCCATCAATCACGCGGCCTAAAAGTTCAGGACCCAGGCAAGCAGTGCCCAAGTCATAAGCCATGCGCACAGAAGAGCCAGGGCCAATGCCTACTGGTTCTGTTAGGGGCATGAGGTACAAAGTTTTGTCGTTAAAGCCAACTACTTCGGCTTCAATTTTGTGGCCATCTTGGCCAATCACTTCGCAGCTAGAGCCAACGGGTGCCATGATGCCACGCGCCTCCATGCGCAAGCCCACCAAGCGAACTAGGGTGCCACAGCGCTCAGGGCTAGAGGCCCGCGCACGCGACATGGTGCGCGCTACTTCTGCTGCAAAGTTAGTCATGAGCTTCCCCAGAAGTGTCTTCATTCTTTGGGGGCTTTGAATCAGGCAAGTCCAAATCGGGTAAATCTAAAGACGATAAATTCAGGGGCTCGGTCAATTCAGAAGCAGGTGCGGGTGCCTCGACCACATCTTCTGCGGTATCCAAAACCTCTGCTTGTGCAAACCTAGAATTGGTATCGCGTGGCAAGGCATCTTCAACTGTTTCCGCTTTGCCTCTGCGTGCTGAAAGACGCTCGGGCTGGAACGCGGTTTGCGCTTGCCAAGGCTTGGTGTTTTGCAACAAGGCTTGGGCCAATGTTTCTAAGCGGTGTTCAATCAGGTCGCTGACCACAGCATCGTCAGCGCGAACACGCACGCTGCCTGGCAACAAATGCGAATCGGCTACCAAACGCCATGAGTGTGTTTGCTCGCCTGGTGCAGCTTTGTGGTTTTGCAACAAAGCCATGTCGGTGGGATTGAGTTCAACCACTACGCTAGCAGCAGATTGCACGTCTAGTGTTTCAATGCAGCGGTCAATCAGATTTTGAATGCCGCTGGAAGAAATGCTGAGCTCAGTCAAAGTGAGCTGCTCGGCCAAATGCATTGCCAAGCGCTTCAGTGGTTCGTTCCAATCAGCAGGGCTTTCTTTCAAAGCCAGCACGCCTTGCTCAATGTTTTCCAAGACCTGATTGGCTTTGTCGGCCAAGGCCACCAGACTTTCTGCTTCGTTTTGGGTGGCTTCTTCAAGCGCAGATTCCTGCTGTAATCGTTTGCCTTCAGCCACTCCGCGCTCAAAAGCATCAAGTTTGATTTTTTCTAACGACTCTGCATCTAGGCCTGAAAGTAAAGCCAAAGGGTCTTGGCCAGTGTCCGTTTCTAAGCTTGCTTCAGAACCTTCCAATGCTTGGCCTTCGGCATGCTTGGCCGCATCAGTCTCAGAGAGTTCGTCAGCGGCGTCTGCAATCTTGCCAGCTGCCAACTGCTCTTCAACCGTCCACAACGCAAAATGCGTAGACTTAGACTGCAAATAATTCTCTTGAACAAAGCCAGCGTTTTGTAACTCGATGGGCTTGAGCGGCTTGAGTGGTTGCCACATTGGGACACCGCGAGGTGCCCCTGTTTTGGCAGACTTGCCTGCGGGCAGGGGGTTATACAAAGTCGCCTCCGCCTAAGACCAACTCACCCGAGTCAGAAAGTTTGCGTGCAGAGCGCATGATTTGTTTCTGGGCTTCTTCCACGTCCGACAAGCGCATGAGGCCTTTGGCGTCCATCTCGTCTTTGAACATGCCGCGGGCACGCTCTGACATGTTGTCGAAGAAGCGTGCTTTGACTTCGTCGCTGGCACCCTTCATGGCAATCATCAACTGGTTGTTGTCCACTGAACGCATGAGCACCTGAATGCCTTTGTTGTCCACCGCATTGAGGTTCTCGAAGGTGAACATGTTGTCCTGCAATCGCATCATCAAGTCGGCATCGATTTTCTCCAGGCCGCCCATGATTGAAGCTTCCAAAGCTGTCTTGGTCGAATTCATGATCAAGGCAGCGGCTTTGATACCACCGAAGCTAGAAGACTTCGAGCTGGTGTTGGTAGAGAACTGCAACTTCATAATCGATTCAAGTTCCTGCATGGCAGAAGGTTGAACCGTTTCTAAGCTGGCCACACGCTGAATAATTTCAGGGCGTGTTTCTTCAGGCAAGAAGTTCAGCACGTCGGCTGCCACTTGGTGGTCTAGCACGGACAAAATAATGGCGTTCACCTGTGGGTGTTCGGTTTTGATCATGTCGGCAATAGAGCGGGCATCCATCCACTGCAAAATTTCCAAACCTTTGGTGCTTTGACCTGGCAAGATTCGGCCTAAAACCGATGCTGCTTTGTCGTCGCCCAATGCGCGCTTGAATACTTTTTCAACATAATCAGTAGAGCCTAAGCCCAAGCTCGATTGCTTTTTAATGGTGGCAACAAACTCATCCAAGATGGCGTTCACCGCTTCTTGAGAAACGTCAGACACATCCACCATGGCGCCACCCAAAGATTGCACTTCAGTGGGGTTTAAAAACTTCACAATTTCAGAAGCTTGTTGTTCACCTAGCAAGAGCATGAGCACCGCAGCGCGCTGAGCGCCACTGATGTTGGACATTTCGACGCGAAGTTTTTCTGCAGCCTCGGCTTCTGCGGCCGACATTTGAGGTACTTTTTCTGCCATGGTCTTTCCTTAAGCTTCTTTGATCATCTTCTTCAGCACACTGGCCACACGTGACGTGTCTTCCGCCACGATCATGCGCACCAGCGCCACCTTGTCGTCGTAGGTGTTGGCTGTGTCCAACATTTCCATGGAAATGCTTGATTTCTTGGGCTTGAGTTTGGCTTTGATTTCTTCCAAAGTTTCGCCTTCACCCAACTGGATGGCGTTCATGTCTTCTGGTGACAACTCGCCATCGGCCAACAACTGTTTCTTGGTGGCTTCTTCTAAGGCCAATGCTTCGGCTTCCAACTCGGCTGGCGTTTTGAGCAAGCCCAACATACGCAACACGGCAGGGCGAATGACCAACATCAGGAAGGCCAAGAACATCAGACCCAACAAACCACTCTTGATGTAGGTTTGCATCGTTTCGTCTTTGTACCAAGGAATGCTCAGGTCGTAAACAGCTTCTGGCTCAAACTTGGCTTGTACCACTGCAACCACGTCGCCACGCTTCTCGTCAAAGCCCACCACGCCACGAACCAAATCTTGCATGCGGGTAATTTCTTCTTCGGTATAAGGATTGGGCTTAGATTCTGTCACCTCACCTTTTTCATTTTTAGTGACGGTCGGTGCACGCTCGTTGATGAGCACGGCCACACTTAAGCGCTGCATCGTGCCCGTTGCGTTTTTCACATGGCGAACAGAACGGTCAAGTTCATAATTTCGAGTGCTTCGAGCCGTGGTGTTGCCCACGCCACCGCCTGCGCCCGCTGGCGTAGAAGCCGCAGAATTGGTGGTGGCAGAAGGTGCTGGAGGTGGTGTATTGGACAAAGTGCCTGGTATGCCAGCTGCTTCCATGGCCGAGTTTTTGTCTTCGCTTAAAGCTTCAGAGCGAGTCTTGGGACCTTTTTCACGGGTGTCAAAGTCTTCTGTTGTCACTTCGGTTTGCGTAAAGTCAAGCGACATGTTCACTTGAGAGCGCACATTGTTGTCGCCCACAATAGGCGCCAAAATTTGAGTCACGCGCTGGCGATACAAGTCTTCCATCTTTTGCTTGTGCGTGCTTTGTGCAGACGTTAACCCTAAAGTGGCTGCCGTGCTTGATTCTGTAATCAGCTTGCCTTGGTTGTCTACCACTGCCACGTTTTCTGGTGTCATGAGTGGCACGCTAGAAGCCACCAAATGCACCAAAGCTTGCACTTGGTTGGGAGAAACCGAGCGACCCGCATAAGGGGTGATGATGACGGAAGCCTTGGGTGGTGTACGGTCGCGCACAAACACCGATTGCTTGGGCATGGCCAAGTGCACGCGGGCTTGTTGAATGCTGTCAATTTGCATGAT